>Ga0182024_10008411_pt1 | contig 21772 bp, 18 predicted proteins | sample P32metaG_FD_120480 | JGI IMG/M metagenome (GOLD analysis project Ga0182024, IMG submission 120480) | Permafrost microbial communities from Stordalen Mire, Sweden - P3-2 metaG (Illumina Assembly) | ecosystem: Environmental > Terrestrial > Soil > Wetlands > Permafrost | place: Sweden: Stordalen...
CCGGGTCGGGCAGCCGCCACGGCTCGGCGCCGGACGCCAGCCAGCCGTCGGACAGCAGCAGCACCGGCGTCATGTGGCCGACCGCCAGCCGCACCGCCTCGTAGGCGGCGGCGAAACAGTCGGCCGGCGAAGACGCCGCCAGCACGGCCGCGGGGCATTCGCCGTGACGGCCGTATAACGCCTGAAAAAGGTCCGCTTGCTCCGTTTTCGTCGGCAGGCCGAGACCCGGCCCGCCGCGCTGCACGTCGATCACCACGACCGGCAATTCGGCCGTCACCGCCAGGCCGATGGCCTCCGACTTCAACGACAGGCCGGGGCCGCTCGTCGCCGTCGCGCCCAGGCCGCCGCCGAAGGCCGCGCCGACGGCCGCGCCCATCGCGGCCGTCTCGTCCTCCGCCTGGAAGGTGCGCACGCCGAACCGCTTCAGCGCGGCCAGCCGGTGCAGCACGTCCGAGGCCGGCGCGATCGGGTAGGCGGCGTACAGCAGCGACAGGCCGGACCTGCGCGCCGCCGCCACCAGGCCGAGGGCCAGCGCCTCGTTGCCGGAGACGCGGCGGTAGCGGCCCGGCGGCAACGGCGCCCGCGCCACGCGCAGCCGGGCCGGCATTTGTTCGGTGGTCTCGCCGTAGTGGCAGCCGGCCCGGAGCGCGCGGCGGTTGGCCTCGCGGACGGCCGGGTTGGCGGCGAACTTGTCGTCGATCCAGCCCAGCGTCGGCTCCAGCGGCTTTTCCAGCAGCCAGTAGACGAGGCCGAGGGCGAAGAAGTTCTTGCTGCGGTCCACCTCGCGCTGGCTGAGCAGCGGCGGCGGCCCGGCGTGGCGGTCGGCGACGGCCTCGCGGTTGAGCGCCGTGATCGGCACGGCGATCAGCCGGCGGCCGCGGAGCGACTCGTCTTCGAGCGGGTCGGCGGCGTAGCCGGCCTTGGCCAGCTCGGCGGCCACAAAGGCGTCGCGGTTGACGATCAGGACGCCGTCCGAATCGAGGTCCTTCAAGTGGGTCTTGAGGGCGGCCGGGTTCATGGCGACGAGCACGTCCACGCGGTCGCCGGGGGTATGCACGTCGTCGCCGAATTGGACCTGGAAGCCGGAGACGCCGGCCAACGACCCGGCCGGCGCCCGGATCTCGGCGGGGTATTCCGGTCGCGTCCAGACGGCGTTGCCGCCCAGCGCCGCGGTGCGCGTCAGCTGGGCGCCGACCAGCTGGATGCCGTCTCCCGAATCGCCCGCCAGGCGGACGACGGCGGAATCCCGTTCGGGTGCGGTCACAGGATTTCCTCCGCCGCTCGCCACGCTTCACGCCCCCTCCGCCTCCGTCGGAAAACGGGCCGGGTCGGGCGGCTGATTGCGGACGGTGGCCGGGAAGTGCTCGGCCAGGTAGTGGACGATGCGCTTGACCGACAGCACGCCCACCGGCCCGCCCGTCTCGTCCAGCACGGGCAAATGACGATATCCGCCCTCTTCCATACGGCGTATGGCGGCGCCGATCGGCTCCTTGGGCCGGACCACCACCGGGTCGGGCGTCATGCAGGCGGCCACGGGCGTCGTCAGCGGCAGGCCGGCCGCCAGCACGCGGCGCATCAGGTCGCGCTCGGTGAACACCCCGAGGAGCCGGTCGCCGCGGCAGACCAGCAGACAGCCGACGCGGCGCTCGCGCATCAGCACGACGGCGTCCGCCACCGTCTGTTCGGGATCGATCCGCAGCGGAGGCGTCGGTTGCAGGCGGGAGACGCTGTCCACCTTGAGGTTGCGCGCCAACTCCATAATGATGGGTCAACCCGGCGTGCCGGCCGCTGCCGTTGATGAATGCCCTCGCGCCGCCAACGGCCTGGGAACGGGTGGGTTTCTCGCGGACGCCCCAGGGGACGGGGGCCGGCGGGACGGAACAGGCCGATGGCTCGCCCTCTTCCCATGCTAGGAATAATTTTCGGCAAAACCGTCGGCGGCGGCAAGGGTGGTAAGGGAACCGATCAGGCGAGCGGCCGGCGTGAGCCGGCCGGTGCGTCTCCCTTTTCGCGGCGCGATGCTTCACCAGCCGGCTCACGCCGGCCGCTCGCCTAAACCTGAAAGCGCAGCCCCGTCCCGAAAACTCGCATTGTTCCGTGCGCATCCCTGGACTATATTCCCGCCGTTTCGCTTCCGCCGCCCAAGGCGGGCGCCGGCGCCCCCTCTCCCGGCAGAAAGGGTGGACCCACGTGGATGTCCCCGTTCGCGCGCTGGCGTCGCTGGTACACGGTGAGGTCCACGGCGACGCGGAGACGATCGTCCGCGCCGCCCGGCCGGTGCCCCAAGCCGGGCCGGAGGACGTCACCTTCGTCGAAAATGATCGCAACCTGCGTCTTCTGAAGACGTGCCGGGCCGCGGCCGTGGTGGCGCCCGCTTCCCTGGCGGGCCGCGTCGCCGAACTCACCGGCGGCGACGGACAGCGTTTCATCGTCGTCCAGGTGGCGGACGCCCTGACGGCCTTCGTGACCATCGTGCAGAAGCTGCACGGCCAGGCCGAGCCGCCGCCGCACGGCATCGACACGCTGGCATATATTCACCCGACCGCCCAAGTCGGCGCCGACGCCAGTGTATTTCCCTTCGTCTCGGTCGGCGAGGGCAGCGTCGTCGGCGCCCGTTGCCGGCTGTACGCCGGGGCGGTGGTCGGCCGCAACTGCCGTCTCGGCGACGACGTGACCCTGCACCCGCACGCCGTTCTGTACGACAGCACGGTCCTCGGCGACCGGGTCATTCTTCACGCGGGCGCCGTGATCGGCGCCGACGGCTTCGGCTACCGGACGCAGGAAGGCAAGCACATTAAAACGCCGCAGTTCGGCTGCGTCGAGATCGGCGACGACGTGGAGATCGGCGCCGGGGCCACGATCGACCGAGGCACGTTCCAGCCGACGCGCATCGGCGCCGGAACCAAGATCGACAACCTCGTCCAGATCGGCCATAACTGTCAGATCGGCCGCCATAATTTGGTGGTGAGTCAGGTGGGGCTGGCCGGCTCCTGTTCGACCGGCGATTACGTCGTGTTGGCCGGCCAGGTCGGCGTTGCCGACCACGTTCACATCGGCGACCGTTCGCTGATTGGCGCCCGTTCCGGCGTGGCCTCCGACATTCCGGCGGGCGTGCGCGTGCTCGGCGCCCCGGCCCGGCCGGAAGGCGAAACGAAGCGCATCCTACTGAGCCTGGACCGTCTACCGGCGTTGTGCAAGGATATGCGCCGGCTCAAGCGCCAGCTGGGCGTGGTCGATGAAGAGTGATGGACAATTGCTCTCTCCCGGCATTGGGGGAGAAGGCTCTATAGGTCTTATAGGTCTTATAGGTCCTATGGGTCCTATAGGTCTCATAGGATCTTTCCCCGAAGCGCCGGGAGGGGGAAGACGGATCGCGGAGAACAACGGCCCGTGACATCCACCATCCGACCGATCGGACTGCTGGCCGGCAGCGGCCGCTTCCCGATGGCGTTCGCCGAGAAGGCCCGCGCCGTCGGCCGGCCGGTGGTGTGCGTCGGCCTGAGCGGCATCGCCGACCCCGCCCTGCGGTCGCTGGTCGATCGCTTCTACTGGTCGTGGCCGCTCCGTTTCGGACGCATGATCCGGCTGTTCAAGCGCGAGGGGGTGGAACACGTCGTCATGGCCGGCAAGGTGCCCAAGGCCGACCTGCTGCACCGGCCGTGGAAAATCCTGTCGCTGATGCCCGACCCGCGCGCCATCCGCTGGTGGTACCGCCGCCGCGCCGACAACCGCGACGACACGCTGTTGCTCTCGGTCATCGACGAGTTCGCCGCCGACGGCCTGAAATTCGAGTCGGCCCTGACCCTCTGTCCGGAGTTGCTCGTGCGACCCGCAGTTCTCACGCGCCGGCCGTTGACCGCCGGCGAAAAGGCCGACATCGCCTTCGGCTGGGACCTGGCCCGCGAGATGGGCCGCCTCGACGTCGGCCAGAGCGTGGCCGTCAAGGAACGGGCCGTGCTGGCCGTCGAGGCCATCGAAGGCACCGACCGGGCCATCCTCCGCGCCGGCGAGTTGTGCCGCGCCGGCGGCTTCACCGTGGTCAAAGTTGCCAAGCCGCGCCAGGACATGCGCTTCGACGTACCCACCGTCGGCTGCGCCACCATCGAGACGCTGCGCAGCGCCGGCGGCCGCGTCCTCGCCTTCGAGGCGGGCAAAACCATCTTCCTCGATCAGGCCGAAGCCGTGGCTCTGGCCGACCGCTACGGCCTGACCGTCGTGGCCCTCGCCGAGCCGACGGCCGCCTGACGGCCCATCCTCGCCGCGAATTGCGTTGGTACGACGCGCGCTCTCCCTCTATAATCGTGGGGACGGGAACCGGCGCGCCCGGCCGGCGGCAAATCTCTATAATTCCCGGCGAGTTCCGTTCGCCCAACGGCGGCGGCGCGGTCCCGGGCAGATCGGACCATTCGTTCATGGGCACGATGCGGTTTACGCTTCCGGGCGGGATGACGACCGAGACCGCGCGGGAACTGGAACATACCTGCATGGCCGGCGGCCCGGACAACATGCCCTGGCCGACCGAACTCCGCATCGCGCCCACGCAGATGACCGTCACCCGCGGCGTGGACGAAAGCGGCTACCTCATCGCCCCCTGGCCGATCCCCGGCGCGGGTCTCCTCATGGGCGCCACGGCCACCCTGATGGAACGTTCGCACCCCTATCAACTCCTCGTCGAGTTGGCCCGCGGCAAGGTCAATCAGCTCCGCTGCCAGGCGTCGGATTGGCAAATGGGCGGTCTGCAAATCCCCGCCGAGCTGCAACGGGAAATCCGACAGACCGCGGCGGCGTTCGGCCAGGCCGTCGCCCAACCGACCCCGGCCGACGCCGACCGCCAGGCGCGGGCCGCGCTGGAACTCGCCTACCGGGCCGCCGACCGTCTGGTCCACACCTACGCCGAACAGGTGTTCCACATCCGCCGGCAGCGGCAGCCGCGCCTGGAAGCGACGCTCGGCTGCCGCCTCGGCTCGGCGCCGCCGTCCGCCGAAACGGCCGCCCTGCTCAAACGGACGTTCAACGCCGTCCACATCCCGATGTCGTGGAACCTCGTCGAGGGCGAGGAGGCGACCTACCACTGGCAGCCGCACGACGCCCTGCTGCAATGGGCGGAGGCCAACGGTCTGCCGGCCGTGGCGGGGCCGCTCATCGACTTCTCGTCGCCGCACCTGCCGGCCTGGCTGTGGCTGTGGGAACGCGACCTGCCGAACATGGCCGGCTTCATGTGTAAATTCGTCGAGGCGGCCGTCCGCCGCTACCGCCACCGCATCCGCCGCTGGCAACTGACCGCCGCCAGCAATTCCGCCTCCGTGTTGTCGCTGACCGAGGACGAGTTGCTCGGCCTGACCTACCGCCTGGCCGAGGCCGCACGGCAGGTCGATCCGACCTTGGAGATCGTTGTTGGCGTCGCCCAGCCGTGGGGCGAGTACATGGCCGCGGCCGAACGCACCCATTCCCCGTTCGTCTTCGCCGACACGCTCATCCGCTCCGGCATGAACTTGGCGGCCCTGGACGTGGAAGTCGTCATGGGCCCGTCGCCGCGCGGCAGCTACTGCCGCGATTTATTGGAAACTTCGCGCATCCTCGATCTGTACGCCCTGCTCGGCGTGCCGCTGCGGGTGACGCTGGGCTATCCGAGCGACGCCGCGGTGGACGTGGACTCCGACCCGGAGATGCGCGTCAGCGGCGGCCGCTGGCGCGACGGCTACACGCCGCGGACGCAGGCGGACTGGGCGGCGGCCTTCGCGCCGCTGGCGCTGTGCAAGCCCTACGTCCAGGGGGCGCAGTGGGTCCACCTTTCCGACGCCGGGCCGCACCAGTTCCCCCACTGCGGCCTCCTCGACGCCGAGGGCCGCGAGAAACCGGCGGTCGGCCGTCTCCGCGAGTTGCGCGAGAAGTATTTGAAGTGAGAGCGGAGGGGGCGGGGTCTCCCCGCCCCCTCTCTTCGGTAGGGATTCACCCCTCGCGTCGCAGGCTGACACCGCGGTCCACCTGCGTGAACCCCAGCCCGCGGATCAGGTCCGCCGCGGGGCCGTTCGTCTCCGGCGCCTGCATCTCGGCCACCGTGAAAAATTGCTCGTGCAGGTGACGCAGGATCTGGGCCATCAGGAACTTTCCCAATCCCTTACGTCGCATGTCGGGGACGACCTCCAGCGCGGCGACGCCGACGGCGTGCTCGTTCCAGGTCGGGCCGAACGGCTCCATCTCCCACAGCGCGGCGCGGGCCGCCCACCGGCCCGTCGTTTTCTCCGTCAGCCGGTAGTCGTGCATTTCCAGCGGCCCGTACACGCACTCCTGCCACCAGGTCGTTTCGCGGAGGGGGCCGACCTGGATCTCGTAGCGCGGGCGGTAGGCGGCGAAGCGGCCGTCGGTCACGACCGGCGGCCGTTCCAGCGTGCGCTGGAACACCAGCCGCGTGGTGTGGGGGGCGTAACCGCGGCGCTCGAAAAAGGGCCGGGCCGGCGCGTCGCTGTCGAGAAAGCCCGGCGACTGGCTGCCGCCGTAGAGGCCGAACGTGAACGGGTTCCACGGCGGCATCGGCCCCGCATGAATCGCGCGGGCGCCGCGGCGGCGCAGGTAGTCCTCGGCGCGGGAGGCCAGCTCGGAGCCGACGCCCTGCTTCCGGCGGGCCGGGACGACGCCGAGGGCGCAGACCACGCCGGTCGTCGGGTCGAGCCGGCCGCCGTCGTCGGTCGGGCCGAAGCCGGCCAGGGCGAAGCCGACGGCCTTGCCGTCGTCGTCGGCGACGATCAGCCCTTCGGGGTCGAAATACGACTTGGCGAAGAGGAAATATTCGAGAAGGGTGGCGGAACGGAGGGCGACGGCGCCGCGGGAGGTGAAGCTCTCGTTCCAGACGTTCACCAGGCCGGGGGGGTCGGTGTTGCGAAACGCGCGGTACTGAATCACGGGAGAGCCTTTCCAGCCGGGGCGCCGGACGGCCGCATCGCCGCCGGCGCGCCGAACGCATTCTCAGAATTATAAGGGACGGCCCGCCCCGTGCAAGTTCCGGTGCCGAACGACTAGCCGGCCCGGCGGCGGCGCGGTACATTCGCGTGGCGGGAGACAAGTTTAGCCGCGACCCGACAGGGGAGCGCGATCCAGGAGGAGCGCCGATGACCGGATTACGAATAGCGAGGACGCTGGGATTGCTGTGCGCCGCGGGCGCGGCGCTGCTGTGCGCGGCGGCGGACTGGCCGCAGTTCCTCGGGCCGACGCGCAACGGCGCCTCGGCGGAAACAGGCCTCAAGGCGGCGTGGCCGAAAAACGGGCCGCCGGTCGTCTGGGAAAAGGACGTCGGCGAAGGGTTTAGCGGCCCGGTCGTCGTCGGCGACCGCGTGGTCCTCTTCCACCGCGTCGGCGATGAGGAGGTCGTCGAGTGCCTGGGCGCGGCCGACGGCGCCACGAAGTGGAAGAAGGGCTACGCGACGAAGTACCGCGACCAGTACGGCAAGGGCGACGGCCCCCGCTCGACGCCGCTGGTCGCCGGCGGATGCGTCTACACCCTCGGCGCCGACGGCGTGTTGCAGTGCCTGAAACTGGACAATGGCGACAAGGTATGGCGCAGGCCGCTGCATAAGGACTACGAGGTGCGGCAGGGCTTTTTCGGCGTGGCCACGTCGCCGCTGCTGGAGGGCGGCCGGCTGCTGGTGAACGTCGGCGGCGCCAACGGGGCCGGCATCGTGGCCTTCAACAAGGACGACGGCAAGGAACTTTGGAAGGCCGACGACCACGACGCCAGTTATTCGTCGCCGGTGGCCGCCGAGGTCGGCGGGGCGCGGCGGGTGGTGTTTTTCACGCGCGACGGGCTGGCCGTCCTCGACCCGGCCGACGGCGCCATCCGCTACAGCAAACATTGGCGGTCGCGGATGGACGCTTCGGTGAACGCGGCGACGCCGGTGGTGGTCGGCGACGAGATTTTCCTGACGGCCTGTTACGGCACGGGGGCGGTGCTGTTGCGGGCGAAGAAGGACGGCGTCGAGGAGGTGTGGAGCGGCGACAAGTCGCTGTCGTGCCATTACGGGACGCCGGTTTACGCGGACGGCTACCTCTACGGCTTCGACGGGCGGCAGGAGGAGGGCGCCCGGCTGCGCTGCGTGGAGATGAAGAGCGGCAAGGTGCGATGGACGAGCGAGAATTTCGGCTGCGGCTCGATGGTGTTGGCTGACGACAAGCTGATCGTCCTGACCGAGAACGGCGATCTGGTGCTGGCGAAGGCGAATCCGGACAAGTACGAGGAGCTGGCCCGCGCCGCGGTGCTGACGAACGTGCCGTGCCGGGCGCCGCTGGCCCTGGCCGACGGCAAACTGTACGGCCGCGACGGCAAGAAGCTGGTGTGCTGGAACCTGAAAGAAAAGAATTGAACCACGGATCGGGGGTATAGCTTTTGATTCGCGCGGAAGGGCGGGAAGGCGCCGCTGTCATGTCCTGGTCGCCCCCGGCGCCCTTCGCCGGCTCCTCCAATTTTACCAGGCCAACCCCGATTGCCGCGACCTGCTCCACGGCCCCCTCCTGACCTCGTCCCTCACGGCCGGCCAGACGGTCTGGGAACTGATGAACTGCACCCTTTCGGCCCAGCGGCAGCCCGAGACGGCCGTACACGTCCTGGAGCGGGCCGTCGCCGTCGGGGCGGGGGGCCAAAAGGGCTTCCGCGGCGAGACGGCGGAAACGGCCGAACTGCTACTTCGGGAAGTTGAACGATCCGAAACCGGCGCCGCTTTCATCCCCCACGGCGCCGAGTCCCGACTTGTTGCTTAAGAGGCACTAACGCCATGGCGAGCGGCGCGGCGTAAGGCCGCCGGTGCGGCCTTACCGGCAAGCTCTACGCCGCGCCGCTCGCCTTATTGTTACAGCGTCGAAACCACAGCGCGATCCCTTAACTCTGAGAAACCCATGAACCCGATTGCCCGCAAGGACAAGCTGACGATCCGCGAACTTCCCGACGAGGCCGTGATCTACGACCTGGAGCGCCACAAGATGCACTGCCTCAACCGCACCGCGACCCTGGTGTGGAAGCACTGCGACGGACGCCACGACCCGGCGGCGGCTGCGAACGGCCCGTCTCCACTCCTTCCGACCGGCGCGACCCCTCCAGCAGGCCTACCGCACCCACGCCCTGGAATCGGCCGGCCACGAACAACACCTGCAAGAGGTGCTGCCGTTGCTGCGCGCGGCCTGCGTCGAGCCGATCCTCGTCAAAGGCTGGTCGGTCGCCCGCCTCTACCCGGAGACCGGCCTGCGCCCCTATTGCGATCTTGACCTGTGCGTCGAACCCGGCCAGCTCGCCGCCGCCATGACCGTCCTGAGCGACCCCGACTGCCGGCGCCTGTCCGTCGAGCTACACCAAGGCATTCCCGACTTGAAGGACCGCAATTGGAAGGAAGCCTACGGGCGCTCGCGCCTGGGCCGCCTCGGCGAAGTGGACGTGCGCGTACTCTGCCCGGAAGACCTGTTCCGACTCCTCTGCCTGCACCTGATGCGTCACGGCGCCTGCGCCCCACTTTGGCTGTGCGACCTCGCCGTCTGCCTCGAATCCCACGCCGCCGACTTCGATTGGGACTATTGCCTATCCGGGAATCGCGCCCGCGCGGCCTGGATTCGCTGCTGGGCGGGCCTGGCGCGCCAACTGCTCGGCGCCCGGTTCGACTGCCCGGCCCGCATCGGCGAGCCGCCGCCGTGGCTCGGCCCCGCCGTGCTGGCGCGGTGGGCGCGGCCGCTCCGCGAATCGAACTGGCTCGACCCGATCAAGGCGGCCTACCGGCGCCGGCTGCCGCCGCTTTCCTCGCGGCGGCTGATGCAATTCCTGGGAATGGTCGGCCGCGTCGCGGAGGTCCCGTCGCGGCTGTGGCGGCAGGGGCGCCGCTGGCGTCGGCCGGCCGGCCGGCCGTTTGACCTGCACGAAGAGGCGGGGGAGTAAGAGTCGGCAGACCCCCTGGTTCCCACGCGGGGCGTGGGAACCAGGAGGATTTAAGAACCGCCCGCCTTGCGGGGCAGGTCCAACGGCGCCGGAATTTGCTCGGGGGTAGGGAGAAAATCGACCGTCAGCCGGTCGCCGGGGTGGACGCGGACGACTTCCGTCCGCTCCACGGGCTTGCCGTTCTGCCGCCAGCGGGCGCGGACCTCGTAGCCCTGGTTGCGGCCGGCGTCCAGCGGCGGCGTGATGAAGCGACGCAGTTCGCCCTTTTGGGCGGTCGGGCTGTCCGAGACCCAGACCTCGGCGTCGGCCGGAACGCGCACGCGCAGCACCGCGGCCGAGTCCGCCACGCCGGCGTCGGGGTCGGTCGGGGGCGCGACCGGTACGGCGTGCGGCCCCTTCCATTTGTAGAAGTTAATGGCGAGCTGCGGGCTGTTGACATAATACGGGTCCGGATAGTTACCATATCCGGGGACGAAGCCGTTGCCGCCGGGGTAGTAGGCTTGGCCGGTGTCCACGCCGTTGTCGCTCGGCCCGCCGATGAGGATGCGGCCGACGATGACCGGTTGCGCCGGGGCGCGGCCGCCGGCAAACAGAAGCGATGCGACGGCGAGCAGCGGCGCCGATCCCAGGGCGAGCCGCGTTGGGGTGTGCGATGGTTGCATCGGAGTCCGTGGGGTGGGTGCGTAGGTGAGGGCGTCCGGACGCCTGCTCAAGCAACCCAACCTTACCACGCGATGCGACGGCCGACCACCGGCAGGGGAGAGAGGCGGCGCGAAATGCCAGACCCGGCGGCCGCGCGAAAGGAGCAATCGCCAATCGCGGCCGGCGGCCTTGGCGACGTTTTAGGCGAGCGGCCGGCTTACGCCGGCCGCTCGCCTCCGTTGGCGTGGATCACCGCTTCGACCAGCGTCCCCTCCTGCTCCGGGAACACCGTCCGCACGTCCAGCAGCAGCTTGCCGCCCTGTAACCGACCCAGCACCGCCGGCTCCCCGGCCCGCAGCCGCCGCGCCAGTTCCGCGTCGCTCACGCCGTCGGCTTCCACCTCCACCACCCACGTCGGCAACGCCTGGTCCGGCAGCGAACCGCCGCCGACGTAGGCCGAATCCAGGCGCGCCGCCGCCTTCAGGGTCGGCGTCGCCCGCAGCCGCTCCGCCAGCGCCTCCGCCCGACGACGCAATTCTTCTAACGGGATCGACAATAGCCGGAGGACCGGGACCTCGCGCACGGCCCGCTCCTCGTTCAGGTAGAGCCGCAACGTCGCCTCCAGGGCGGCCAGCGTCATCTTGTCGAGGCGGAACGCCCGCATTAACGGGTCTTTTTCTATCTTGTGTATCCACTCCTTGCGGCCGGCGATCACGCCCGCCTGCGGGCCGCCGAGCAGCTTGTCGCCGCTGAACAGCGTCAGGTCGGCGCCCGCCGCGATGCTCGCGCGCGGCAACGGCTCGCCGGTCAGGCCCAGCCGCGCGAAGTCGAACAGCGCCCCGCTGCCGGCGTCGTCGATGACCGGGACGCCGTGCTTCCGGCCCAGCGCCACGAGGTCGGCCAGAGTAACCGACTTCGTGAAGCCGGATACGCGGTAATTGCTGGCGTGGACGCGCATCAGGGCGCCGGTGTTCGGGCCGAGGGCGCGTTCGTAGTCGGCGAGGCGGGTGATGTTGGTCGTGCCGACCTCGCGCAGCACGGCGCCGCCGACCGCCATGATTTCCGGGATGCGGAAACTGCCGCCGATCTCGATCAACTGGCCGCGCGAGACGATCACCTCTTTGCCCCGGCACAAGGCCCGCAACACGATCACCGTCGCGGCGGCGCAGTTGTTGACCGCCGTCGCCGACTCGGCGCCGGTCAACCGGCAGACCCAGTCGCGCACGGCGTTCTGCCGCGACGAGCGCTTGCCGGATTCCAGGTCCAGCTCCAGGTTGAGATAGCCGTGGGCGGCGTCGTAGGCGGCGCGGGCCGCCTCTTCGGCCATCGGGGCGCGGCCGAGGTTGGTGTGCAACACGACGCCTGTAGCGTTGATGACGCGGCGAAGTTTGGGCCGGTGCTCGCGTTCCAATCGCTCGGCCACGCGGACGGCGATGACTTCCGCCCCACCCAGGCCGTCGATGCTTTCCCCGCGGCCAAGTCGCCCGCGCAGGTCGGCCAGTTCGTCGCGGATAGCGGCGACGATGCGATCGTGCGCGTGCATCTCCGTCAGGCGGCGCGGCGCCGCGGCGAGAACGTCGTTGACGGCCGGCAGGTTCCGAAAAGGGTTGTCGCCCATGTTTGGTGTTGTCGTTTCCCTTATGAGTCCGTTCCAAAGCAATGGAACCGCCAAGGCGCCAAGAGCGCCAAGGAAGACAAGAAATCGCTTTCCTTGGCGCTCTTGGCGCCTTGGCGGTTCAACGGCTTTCGGAAACGGCCACCGGCAGCCGGAGGTCGCCTTCCCTCCGGGTCACGCCCACGCGATCCAGGTATTCACACAGCGGAATGGCATATTTGCGGGTCGTTCCCAGTAAATCACGAATCTCCGCGACCGTCAATCCGCCGCCCGGCCGCGACAACCGTTCCTTCACCAGCCGGCGCATGTCGGCGTCGGCGTCGGCGTGCAGGTAGAGGTCGCCGGCGACGTGAACCAGAAAGCCCTCGGCCACGCAGACCTCGAACAGGTCCTTGAGGCTGGCCGCGTTGCCGCCGGCCGCGCCGGCGAAGCCGGCCGGCTCCGGCGGCTGGAAACGGGCCACCTGGTAGGCCGCGACGAGCTTGTCTTTCAGCTTCCGCAGGCCGGCGCTGAGCTTGGGCTTGAAGTCGGCGCGGGCGATGCGCCGCGCGTCGCCCACCACCCGCTTGCGGGCCAGCAGCCGGTCCACGGCCGCATGGACCAACGCCTCGTCGCCGACGTAATCCAGCTGCGACTCGACCTTGCGGCGGTGGTGCAGCGTCATCAGCGGGAACTGGGCGTGCAGCCCGGCCAACACCGTCAATACGCGCTCCTCTAACTCGTGTACCATGTCCTTGTGAAGCAGTACGCGCCGCGCGCCGCCGGTCGGAAACTCCACCAGTTCGCCTTCGTCCTTGAGACGGACGATCCGATCCGCCGCCTCGTCCGGCCCGATCCCGGCCCCGCGCACCAGGTCGGCCGGCGTGAAGCCGGCGAAGCCGGCGAACCAGGCCGTCGTCAGGACGCGGTCGCGGGCGTCGCGGGTCCACAGCCGTTCGATGCGTTCCAGCATTTCCAGATGCCGCCGACGGACCTTGCGGGCGGCCGGCTGCAACACCTGGCCGCCGCCCAGCGTGTGTTCCGCCGACGAGTCGCGCACCACGAACGGCTGGCCCCACGTCGCCGTCGCCGGCTCGTCGAGGAACAGCTGCGCCAGGCCCCATTGGCCGGGCGGGATCGCGTCGCAGTCCAGCAGCGCGACCACGCCCATGATCTCCGACGTGCCGACGTGGAAGCGCACCGGCAGCCGATGCTTGATCGGCCGCTTCATGTCGCCAAGGCAGTGCAGCCGAACCGTCAGCACGCGCGACGGCGTGAGGTAGCCGGGCGCGGCGATTTCCTGCCCGCGGATCACCTCCTCATGGCGGACGCCGGCGAGATTGATGGCCGCGCGCTGGCCGCGATGGACTTCCTCGACGGGCGCGTCGTGGTTCTGCAAGGAGCGGACGCGGACGCGGACGCGCTCGCCGCGCGGCTGCCATTCCACCTCGTCGCCGACGCGCAGACTGCCGGAGTTGACGGAGCCGGTAACGACGGTTCCGTGGCCCTGCACGACGAAGGCGCGGTCGATGGCCAGGCGGAACCACTCGCGGCCGCCGCGCTCCTCCACACGCCGGCAGGCGTCGGCGATGGCCGCCTTGAGTTCCGGCAGGCCGGCCCCCGTCTGGGCCGACGTGGGGACGATCGGCGCGTCCTCCAGGAATGTGCCCCGTACCAGCTCTCGCACCTCCAGTTCGGCGACTTCGCGCGTGGTGTCGTCCACCAGATCGGTCTTGGTCAGGGCGATGACGCCGTGGCGGAGGCCGAGCAGGCGGAGGATTTCGAGGTGTTCGCGCGTCTGCGGCATGACGGAATCGTCGGCGGCGACGACGAGCAGGGCGAGATCGACGCCGGACGCCCCGGCCAGCATGTTCTTGATGAAGCGTTCGTGGCCGGGCACGTCCACGACGCCGAGGCGGAACGGCGGCAGGTCGAGGTTGGCGAAACCGATGTCGATGGTGATGCCGCGGGCCTTCTCTTCGGGGAGGCGGTCGCAGTCGATGCCGGTGAGCGCCTTGACGAGCGAGGTCTTGCCGTGGTCGATGTGGCCGGCGGTGCCGAGGATCAGGTCGCGTGCCATGAGCGGTCCCCTTTCCTGGTTCCCACGCTCCGCGTGGGAACGACGCTTGGACGCTCCGCGTCCCGAAACTTCGGTGGGCCGGCCCTGCGACCGGACGGGACGCGGAGCGTCCCGACTCCGCTCCCACGCGGAGCGTGGGAGCCAGGCGGCGGTCAGGGGGCGCCCACCTGCTATACTAACCTTTACTCCCCCCTCCAGCGATGCGCCCAACGAGGAGCGATTCGCCGTGTCCATGATTGAGCCGGTCAACCAGCCCGTGGCGTCCGAACCGCCGGAGGACAGCCCGCCGGCGCTGCCCATGCTTGTGGTCGGCGTCGGCGGCTCGGCCGGCGGCCTGGAAGCCTTCCGCGAAATCCTCGAAAACATCCCGGCCGAAGACGACATCACCTTTCTCTTCGTGCAACACCTGCCGCCGGGACACAAGAGCCTTCTGCCCGAATTGCTGGCGCGGATCACGCCGCTGACCGTGACCGAGGCGGAGTCTGGAGTACGTCTCCAGCCCCGCCACGTCTACCTGATCCCGCCCGACGCCGACCTGGCTGTCCGCGGCGGCTGCGTCGCCCTGACGCCGCGCGTCGGGCGGCCGCACATGCCCATCGACCATATGCTTCGCTCCCTGGCCGACGATCAAAAGGGACGCGCCGTCGGCGTCGTCCTGTCGGGCGGCGGCACCGACGGCACCCTCGGCCTCAAAGCCATCAAGGCCTCGTGCGGCATAACCTTCGCCCAGGACGAAAAATCGGCCCGCCACGACTCCATGCCGCGCAGCGCCATCACCGACGGCTGGGTCGATTACGTCCTGCCGCCCGCGGAGATCGCCGGCCAACTGCTGCGCCTCGCCCGCCATCCCTATACGTCCCAGCACAACGCCGCCGTCGCCCCGGTGGCCGACGGCGTCGTGGACAAGATCCTCGGCGTCCTCCGCGGCAACTCCGGCGTCGATTTCACCCAGTACAAGCGCACCACCATCAGCCGCCGCATCCGCCGGCGCATGGCCCTGCGCGGCCTGGAGTCGGCGGCCGAATACCTCAACCATCTGCGCGAAGACCCCGCCGAGGCGCAAAACCTCTACCAGGACCTGCTCATCCGCGTCACCCGCTTCTTCCGCGACGAGGAGGTTTTCGAGTCCCTCAAGCGCGTGGTCTTTCCCGCCCTCATCCAGGACCGCTCGCCCAACGTCCCCCTCCGCCTCTGGGTGGCCGGCTGCGCCACCGGCGAAGAGGTCTACTCGCTGGCCATCTGCCTGCTGGAGTTCCTCGGCGAACTCAACATCAACTTCCCCGTCAAGGTCCTGGCCACCGACGTCAACGACGCCGCCCTGGAGCGGGCGCGGGCGGGCGTCTACGTGGACAACATCGAAGTGGACGTGTCGGCGGAGCGGCTGCGCCGCTTCTTCGCCAAGGTGGACGGCCACTACCAGATCGGCAAGGTGGTGCGCGACCTGTGCGTGTTCTCGCGGCACAACCTGACCACCGACCCGCCCTTTTCCCGGCTCGACTTCATCAGCTGCCGCAACGTGCTCATCTACATGGACGGCCCGCTCCAGAAGCGCGTACTGCCGGCCCTACACTACGCCCTGAACCCCGGCGGATTTCTCCTCCTCGGCTCCGCCGAAACGGTCGGGACATTCGGCGACTTATTCGCCGTGGTCGATGCCAAAAATCGTATTTACACGCGGAACCTCGCCGGCAACGCCCCGCCGGCGACCGACTTCGGCTTCTCCAACGAGCTGGGGACGGCGGCGACGCATTTCCCGTCGGCCTCCGCCCACGCCTCCTGGTCGGCCCTGGACGTGCAGAAGGAGGCCGACCGCGTCATCCTGGGCCGCTACGCCCCGGTCGGGGTGGTCGTGGACGAGAACATGACCGTCCTGCAGTTCCGCGGCCGAACCGGCCCCTACCTGGAGCCGTCGCCGGGCACGGCCAGCCTGGACCTGATGAAGATGCTGCGCGAGGGCCTGCTGAGCGAGACGCGCGCCGCCCTCGGCAAGGCGCGGGCCGAGGGCGGCGTCGTCCGCCGCGAAGGCATCCCCGTCCGCGACGGCGACGCCTTCCGCCTGGTCAGCATCGACGTCATTCCGATCAAGGTGCCGCCCAGCGGCGTGCGCTGCTTTCTGGTCCTTTTCGACGAAGCGGCGCCGCCCGCGCCGCGCCCGGAGTCGTCCGCCCCGCCGTCCGAGGACGCCCGCTTCGCCGGCGCCGAGCAACAGGTCCGGCAACTGCAACAGGAGTTGGCGGCCACGCGCGAGTACATGCAGTCTCTTCTGGAGGAGCACGAGTCGGCCAGCGAGGAGTTGAAGTCGGCCAGCGAGGAACTGCTGTCGAGCAACGAGGAGATGCAAAGCACCAATGAGGAGCTGCAAACGGCCAAGGAGGAGACGCAGTCGGCCAACGAGGAGCTGGCCACGCTCAACGACGAGTTGCAGCACCGCAACGTGGAGCTGGGCCAGGCCAACAACGACCTCGTCAACCTGCTGGCGGCCGTGCAGATCGCCATCGTGCTGGTCGGCCGCGACCTGCGCATCCGCCGCTTCACGCCCATCGCGGAGAAGGCGTTCAACCTGATCCCGGCCGACGTGGGCCGACCCATCGGCCACATCAAGCCCAACCTGGCCGGCCCGGACCTCGCGGAATTGATCCGGCAGGTGATCGACACTCTGACGCCGCTGGAGAGCCGGATCCAGGACAAGGAAGGGCGCTGGTTCGTGCTGCGCATCCGGCCGTATGTCACCCTGGACAACAAGATCGACGGGGCGTCGGTCATCCTGCTCGACATCGACTCGTTCGTGCCGAAGGAGCAAAAAACGCCGACGAACGGCGACGCGGCGCGTCCCGTGCAAGAAGAACTTCGTCAGGGTAAGGCGGCGGGGGACGGTCGGCCGGCGTGAGGCCGTGTCACGAACGGGCCGCAAAGCCCGTGCCGGCGGGGATGAACCCCCGCTCGCCGCGTACTGAAAGGGCTTTTGGAGAGCCATTGATGGGAAAAAGATCGTCGTTCGTCGCGGCGCTCGCGGTCCTCACGCCGACTGTCTGGGCCGCGGCCGCGGGGCCGGCCGAACCGCCGCCGAAACAGGCGTCGCTGGTCGAGTCCGTGCGCCGGCTGGAGTTCGTCCAGATCTATCCGCCGTCCTCAACGACGAGCCGATCGAGCCGGGCCGCGCCTGGTTTCACCCGGCCCAGAGCCGGTACGACTGGAAATGGCTCGCCGAACGCATGGACGCGAACCACGACGGCGCGATCACGCCCGAGGAGTTCACCGGGCCGAAGGAACTCTTTGACCGCCTCGACCGTGACGGCGATGGCCGCATCACTGCCGACGATTTCGATTGGTCCGACGAGTCGCCGTACTGGCGGCAACAGGGCACGGCCCGGCAGCTGCTCCGCCGCGGCGACGGCGACCACGACGGCAAGTTGTCGGCGGAAGAATGGCAATCGCTTTTCAAGCAGGCGGCGGCCGGCAAGGACAAGCTGACGACCGACGACCTGCGCCTCCTCCTTTTCCCACCCCGGCCGAAGGCGCCGCCCGGCCCGCCGTCGGACATGCCGTCGAAGGCGACGATGCTCCTGGGTCTGCTCCACAGCGAACTCGGCTCGCCGGCGATGGGGCCGGCGGTCGGACAGGCCGCCCCCGACTTCACGTTGCCCGGCCCGGACGGCAAGGAACTGTCGCTGAGGGAGTACCGCCGCGACCGGCCGCTGGTGCTGGTCTTCGGCAGCTTCACCTGAGGGCCGTATCGGTCCCAGTTTGGGGCCATCGAAGATCTGAAGAGTCGCTACGGCGACCGCGTCGCGTTCCTGAATGTGTACGTCCGCGAGGCGCACCCGACGACGGGCTGGCGCCTGGAGTCCAACGACAAGGCCGACATTTGCTTCCCGCAACCGGAAACGGACGAGGATCGGTGCAAGATCGCCCGGCAGTGCAAGTCGGCCTTGAAGATGACGGTCCCGCTGGTGGTGGACCACATGGACGACCGCGTCGGCCACCTTTACAGCGGCATGCCGGATCGGCTTTATGTGATCGGCCGCGACGGACGGATCGTGTACAAGAGCGGCCGCGGGCCGTTCGGCTTCATTCCCGCGGAGATGGAACAGGCGTTGATCTTGCATCTGCTGGATCAGACGGGGGAGCGCCGCTAGCGCGTCTTTGAGGTTGATGGGGTCGGGTGGCGCGGTTTGTCCCCACTGCTTATCTTCTCTCGAGACCGCTTTCTTCCCTCGGCCCATTCCTTCCAAGGGCGGGCTCCGTTACCGGAGCGCCGCGCGCGGGTAACCGATTATCTGGCGCGGCGCCGCTTCTCTCCGCTCCTTACCAGCTGCCCTGCGACAGGCGAATGGTCAACAACATCGCGGAAATGCGGCGCGATGGCTTCTGGGCGTCGCCCTAACTCCTTTGCTGGTTGATAGAAGCGCCGCCAGGTCGGCCGACGTGTAGCCCTGGAAAAACACGCACGGCAGGCCGGGATTTGTTTGCCGTGGCGGGTGGAAATGGGTAGAATTATCAGGCGCAACGCTACAGAATCACTGGTTCGGCAACAGTACACCGATAAGGAGGCGACCTCATGATGGATATTCTGGAGCTTCTTAGGAAGAATCGCGTGTACTTTGCTCGCTGGGTGCGACTCTCCTCGTTCCCCGGCTTTCGGAATTGCACCAAATGTGGTAAGAGAGTCGGGAGTGGCTATGAGTGCGCTAAGTGCCACGCCTTCGCCTGCTCGCCCTGCGCCTCGGGACGTTGCCAGACTTGTGGCGACTAACGCGTCGGCAGGGCCGCCCGTGATTTTCGAGCCATCATGCTCGTTGTAGCTTGCTGGTGCGGCCTCCCCTGACTACAGGAAGCGGCCCCGGAGGAGTATCGTGCAGGCGTGTCCGCCCGGTGCGGATGCACCGCGTTCCGCGAGGGGCGTTTGCAAGGCTCAAGCTGCATGCGCGGAAACGTGCCCGTGCAGTTTCCAGGGGAGGGGGTGACGGCAACGTCATCCCCTTACCCGACCGACAAACGCGACGGCGTGGAGGGAATAACCGTGAATCGTGATCCGATGCTTGTGGCGCTTACGGCCGAATTGGTCCGGGCGCGCCTGCCGGAGGTTTTGGAGGACTTGAGGTCGCGGTACACTGACAGCGGCCGCAAGTCGGGTGCCTGGCGAGAGGACCTCCTGGCGACCATCGCGGAGGCGCATACCCTCGCGGTTGAAGCCGTCAAGGCTATGGATAAATGAAGCGACCACGCGGTTGGCGGCTTCACAGGCCTCAGCGCCGGCCCTGCGTGGCCCGACCGCCGAGCTCGGTGCTCGGCGACAGCGAGCGGCCATCGGCTGACTTGCGCCGCCCAAGAGGACACGGACAATGAGCGATGGGGCCTTGAGGGATACACCCTACGCAACCGAGTTGACCTCCCCTGCCGTTATCACGTTCCCTGACGGTTCCGAGGGAAGGATCGAGCGGCTACGGTTCAAGGAGGACCCGGCGAAGGGCAAGATGGGGTATCGGTTCTCGTGGTGGAAGGAAGGGCGCATGTTACCACGCCCCCTCGATTTCACTGAGGATGAATTCCTGGCATTGTTGAAAAACGCCCTCCGCAAAGAAGTATTTTCGGAGCACTGCTTAGAACAGCTGCGGAAGATGCTTCGCTAGCAAAGAGCCGGCGAGGTCGGCTGGCGGGCCGGCGCTGAGGACGGCGGCCGCCGCCCGCGGGTTTTGGCTATTTGGACCGTATACGCGGTTTCCTGACGTTTAGCGCCAGTGCCGCGCGGGCCGGCCGCTGAGCAGGTTGTTCGGCGACGGGGGCGATATGAAGCTAACCGTTGACTCGCTGGCCGAGCAGATCAACGATGCCGCTCTCGGCTACGAGGTCGGCGGCTTGCAACGATTCCGCGCCCGCGTCCATCGGAGACGAGCGAGGACGCGGAAGATCTTCCATAAGGCAACAATCTTTGACCACTATGCCTTCCACGACGGAGGGCGAACCGAGTTGCAGTACAACATCGGGCTGGAAGAGGAGGACGGAGATCGTTGGTGGCGTCATGGCGTCGCTTTCTCCTTCGAGAGGAGCCAAACGCTTTCGGACCCATCGGTCCTGATTCCCAAGGTGGAACGCTTCAACGCTTGGCTGCGCGCGAACCCGGGCGCACTCAAGGGATTCAAAATATCCTCATGGGATGCAGAGAGGGGCTGGAGCGGGGAAAAGCCATTGGCGGCGATACCCAAGGCCTGGATGGAAGACGGCGTTTTCATCTTTGTCGGCAAGCGATGGCAGGAGTCGGAAGCAGACGTAGGCAGAATCCTGAGGGATTTCGACCGCCTGTATCCGGCGTACAAGTTCGTCGAATCAGGCTAATAGGGAGGAGAAAAGGGGACGTCGTGAGTTCGGAAGCCGTAATTCACGACATCCCCTTTTCCTGCCCTTTTCCTGCCCGGCGACGGGAGGCGGATGATCCATGCGGCCGTTCATTTACAAGCGAACCCACGTCGGCGATCCGGGGCCGACGGGCTGCTTTGGCATCTACAACTGCATGCGCAGCCGAAGAGCCGACGATTTCGACGTAGTCATCGGCATTGGCGGAGAGGGACGAGAGGCGATCTCGCACGGGATCGCGGGCAAGGTGAACTGGATCGGGATCGAGCCGGAGAGGCATGCCGTGCCAGTCATGCGGCATCCCGTAATCACGTTTGAGCACTTTCTTGACCTGAGCAGCGAGGACTGCGACTTCCGAGCCGAAGCACCACTATTGGCGGCGCGAATGTATGGTAGCTCCTTGCATTTTGTAAAGCACCTCTGGCAGGATGAAATTAACGAGATAGAAAAACTCTTAAATCGCGCCGAGAGCGCCCCTCGGTCGTCGGCGAATATTCCTTTGCTAAGAGCGCAGATGGCAAAACACGGAAAATCGTGGCCTGGTGCTGACTTCGGCCCGAAGTGTGGTAAGCAAAAATCGACACACTGTTAAGCGCGCAACTGCGACGCGGGGTTGGGCCACCGGCAGGTGGGTTGCTATGGCAAGTGGAATCCTCTTGCGCGTGGGTATCGACTCGAAGGACGGCAGATGGAACGCGCCATGCCGCCGGGATGGTCGGTTTTGCTATGTGCCTGTCACGGACGGCGACTACGCGTATCGAGGCCCCGCCTTCGCCCGCTACTTTTCGGAGTTCACGCCGTTCGTTAGGAGCCTTGGGGCGGAGTGGCCCGCTCACCTTTCCGGCACGTGCCACCTCGACCCTGACTTCAACCACCTCACATACGGGGACGGGAACGGCGGCCGCGGCCAGCGCATACGGGACGTGCTCTCCGCCGGCGACTTCATCGTCTTCTGGGCCGGCCTGCGGTGTATCGAGACCCAGGAGATCGTATGCTCGATCATCGGCTTCTTCACGATCGCCTACATCATGAACGCATCGGAGGTCGGGCCGCTGGAGGCGCACCGAAACGCTCATTCGCGATACGCGAGGTCGGCGGAATGGGAGGATGTCCTCGTGTTCGGCAAGCCCGAGCGCTCCGGCAGGCTTTGGAGGCACATCCCGATCGGCGGTCCCCGCGGCCCCGGTCAGCAGCAGCG
>Ga0182024_10008412_pt1 | contig 21771 bp, 17 predicted proteins | sample P32metaG_FD_120480 | JGI IMG/M metagenome (GOLD analysis project Ga0182024, IMG submission 120480) | Permafrost microbial communities from Stordalen Mire, Sweden - P3-2 metaG (Illumina Assembly) | ecosystem: Environmental > Terrestrial > Soil > Wetlands > Permafrost | place: Sweden: Stordalen...
ACCATTCCCCATCACCCTCAAGGAGCACGGCGTCGAATTTCTGATGGAGCATCGGCACCTGTGGATTCGCACTCCGCGGCAGTCGGCGATTTTGCGTATCCGCGCCGAGATCATCAAGGCGGCGCGCGACTATCTCGACGATCACGGCTTTGTGCTGACCGATCCGCCGATTCTTACCCCTGCTGCCTGCGAAGGAACCAGCACCCTGTTTCCGGTGGAGTATTTCGGCGACGAAGCCTACCTCACTCAGAGTGGCCAGCTCTATATCGAAAGCACAGCCATGGCGTTGGGTAAGGTCTATTCCTTCGGACCCACCTTTCGCGCCGAGAAGTCCAAGACCCGGCGTCACCTGACGGAGTTCTGGATGGTGGAGCCGGAGATGGCCTTTGCCACCCTCGACGATCTGATGGTGCTGGCGGAGGAGTTTCTCAGCTTCCTGGTGCAGCGCGTGCTTACCCGGCGAGCGCTGGATTTGAAGGTGCTGGGCCGTGACCCGGCGAAGCTGGAAACCGTGAAGCCGCCCTTTCCCCGGATTACCTACGACCAGGCCGTGAGCATGCTGAACGAGGCCTTTTCGCAAGGCTTGATCGAACAAAAATTTGAGTACGGGAACGACTTTGGGTCGCCCGACGAGACCTATCTCTCCTCCCAGTTCGATCGCCCGGTCATGGTGCACCGCTACCCGGCCGCGGTGAAGGCGTTCTACATGGAGCCCGATCCGCAAAACGCGAACCTCGCGCTGTGTGTCGACGTGCTGGCGCCGGAAGGCTATGGGGAAGTGATCGGCGGTTCGCAGCGTATCGCTTCCTACGAGCTGCTAAAAAAGCGGATCGAGGAGCATCAGCTGCCGCTCGAAGCATTTTCCTGGTATTTGGATCTGCGCCGCTACGGCTCCGTTCCCCATGCGGGCTTCGGTATGGGCATCGAACGCGTTGTGGCCTGGGTGTGCAGCCTGGAGCACGTACGGGAGACGATTCCTTTCGCCCGCACCCTCAATCGGATCTATCCCTGACCATGGTGAATGACCCAATTTCGGGCACCACAAATAGACGCGGGCCGGGCGGTTTACACGGTGGGGTACAGTCCCTTCCGCCACGCCAGATCCGCATCATCGGCGCACCCCTCGATCTCGGCCAGGCGCGCCGCGGTGTTGACATGGGGCCTTCCGCAGTCAGGGTAGCCGGACTTGAAGCCAGGCTTGAGTCCCTGGGTCACTTGGTAGGGGATGGCGGTAATGTGGCGGTGGCCATTGCCGAGACCCGCAACGCCGGCGAGGCGAACGCAAAGTACCTCAAGGAGATCTGCGAGACCTGCGAACGGGTCGCCGGCATCGTGCTGCAGACGCTCGAGGAAGGCATCACCCCGTTGATTCTTGGAGGCGACCATTCTGTCGCCGTGGGCTCGGTTTCTGGTGTAGCCGAATTTTACCGGCGCCGTAACCAGAAAATCGGGTTACTGTGGATCGATGCCCACTCCGACATCAACACTCCTGAGACCTCTCCCAGCGGCAACGTGCATGGCATGCCACTGGCCGCTCTGCTCGGCCTGGGCCCAGACATGCTCTCAGATATCTTCGGTTGGCGCCCCAAAATTGCGCCGGAGAATACCGTGTTGATTGGCGTACGCGACATAGACTCGACCGAAAAGGAAAACATTCGGCGTGCCGGCATTGCCGAGGTGTACACCATGCGCGACATCGACGAGCGGAGTATGCGCACGGTGATGGAAGAAGCTTTGCGCGCCGCCGGCCGGGGCACGGTAGGCTACCATGTCTCCCTGGACATGGACTGGATCGACCCGGAAGATGCCCCCGGCGTGGGCACTCCGGTGCGTGGAGGCGCCACTTATCGCGAAGCACACCTGGCAATGGAGATCCTGGCCGACCATGGACGATTGCTGAGCTTTGAAATTGTCGAGGTGAATCCGGTCATTGACGAGCACAATCGAACCGCCGAGCTCGCGGTGGAATTGATCTGCTCTGCCTTCGGGAAAAAGATTCTTTGAAACTCACTTTGCATGCAGCGGTATAGCGGGCTCGTAGAGGTGATCTCGGTCCATTGCCACGGCAAAGCGGAGGGAGAACATCGCAACCAGGTAGAGAGAGAAGAGAAGCAGCAGCTCCAGATTCTGCTGCCGCAGCAAAAGGATAAATAGGAATTTGTTGGGTAGGATGCTTTGCCACTGTCCGTGTTGCAGAAGATAACTCTGCACCCGGTACTGCACGGAAACAGTGGTGAGCACGGTCAGAACGGCGAGGAGAGCACCCAGCAACCGGCGCTTCTCAAAAACGATCACCACCGCCGGAATGGAAAGCAGAAGCAGCCGCGTGTCGTAGAAACGGTGATAGACCGGCGTCAGTGTGAGCACCGACAATGCGCCCAGAACAAGAAGATGTCTTTCCGGCCCGTCATCGGTTTTTAGGTAAGCTACAATTCCCACCGCCAGCAGAGCTAGAAAGACTGCGTACGCGACAGCGTTAAATTTCCCCGCGTCGGCGAAGAAAATGCTGGTAAGGGTTTGCAGATTTTCATCGCCGACCGCTTGTTGGTTTGCCGGTCTGGGATCAGCGCTGCCCCCTGGACTCAAAGTTGCGGAGAGATTCGCGCGCAGAGTAGAAACCCAGCCGGCGCTGCGCGGATGATGCCCGAGAATCAAACCCGCGCAAAGGAGAAGCGCACCCGCGCCGGCCAACGCAACCGCAGCGTAGCGCCAATAAATCCTCTGCGCCAGAAAATAGAGGACGATAAAGCCGCCAATCTGAGGTTTGACAGCCACGCTGAGCATAAACAGCCCGGCGCCAAGACCGAGTAAGCGGCCACGCAGAAAAAGATAGCTGCCGATCACCACCAGGGAAATGGCCAATACCCCGGGTTGCGCTAGCACCAGTAGAATTCCGGCCGTAACCAGGAAGAACGAGACCAGGATGGTGGCTAGCCATCGATGCGACGGGGGACAGATGGAGTGAATGAGGCCTGCAGCAGTAACGAACAGGCAACCGTTCAAAAGGAACCAGAACAAGCGGGCGAAGGGAAACTGCAGCAGCGCCAGCGGGGAAAGCACCAGGAACGTCGAAGGTGGATAGACGGGTACGTCGATTTGCCAGGAAGGCAGTTCAGCCCGGCGTCCTCCTCCCTGAAAAAACTGCTGTTCCAGTTGCGCCGTGTCGTATGGATTGCAGCCGTGAAGCAGACAACGCGACCCGGTATAAACAGGGACAAAGTCATTGGACGAATGGATGACCCTGGCTCCCCCAACCGCTAACAGCACCAGGGCGGAGATAGAAAGAACCAGCAGGTGTGGGTCCGGCTTGGTAAACTTCATGGTTTTTCTGCGACCTTGTGCCGGACGCTTGCCAGCATCATAACGGCGCCTACCGGGCCTGCATAGTGAACTCCGATGTTCGCGCTTTGCAGCTGTCCCTGAAAAGTGCGGCACCCTCAAGAGCTGTGGCTGGCTGTAGAATTCGCACCATGCCCTTTACGCCGAGCACCATTGCCGCGCTGGTCATCGCCGCGAGTTTCGCCGCCGGGCTCAACGTGTACGCGACCGTGCTGACCCTGGGGCTGCTGGCGCATGCGCATTGGGTGGTTTTGCCGCCAGGTCTGGACGCGCTATCCGACTGGTGGATCATCGGCGCGAGCGGAACGCTCTTCGCGGCAGAGTTTATCGCCGATAAAATTCCTGGTTTCGACCTGCTGTGGAACGCGCTGCACACTTTTATCCGGGTTCCGGTTGCGGCCTTGCTGGCTTACCGCGCCACTACCCAACTGTCACCCGGTATGCAGGTGTTGGCTACCGCCGCGGGCGCTGCCATTGCCCTGGCGGCCCATGGGTCCAAGACGGCGGCGCGGGCGCTGGTCACTCCCAGTCCGGAACCGGTGTCCAACATTGCCCTGAGTAGCAGTGAAGACGTTGCCGCTATCGGAATCACATGGCTCGCTACCCAGCATCCCTGGGCCGCCGCCGGAATCACCATTGCACTCCTCGTGGCAACCTTATTGATGGCACGGTGGGTTGTAAAAGCGTTGCGCGGGCTGTGGCGGAGACTCCGGCCGGCTCCAACGACCCAGATCACCCCCGGGCTGCGCGCCGGGTGAGGCCGGTCACCGGCTCGGTCACATCCGTTTCTCCCTCCGGGAGCACGCAAACCGATCCTGCCACCCCGGCTTGTCTGGCAGCCGCCATCAACCGCTCCACCGGTTCCTCCATCGGTTCCTGGGAGAGCCGGAACGTACCATAGTGCATGGGGATCATTCGCCGCGCGCCCAGATCGAGAAAGGCCTGCAGGGCCTCCTCCGGGCAAGTGTGCACCCCGCGATAGCTGTCGGGCCGGTAGGCTCCGATGGGCAACAAGGCGATCTCAGGCTTCAACCGTTTGCCGATCTTGGCGAAGCCATCAAAATAAGCGGTGTCCCCTGAGTGGTAGAGAGCGTGACCGCCGCCGCGTAACACGTAGCCGCCGAAGCCCCGATGCGTGTCCTTGAAGAGGCGAGCTCCCCAATGCTTGCACGGGGTCATGGTCACCTCAAGGCCGCCAATCGATTTGGTTTGCCACCACTCGAGGGTGACCACCCTTGCAAAACCCAGGTCATTCACCAGGTCTTCTACTCCCCAGGGCACCACGCAAATAGGCGCTCGTCCCCCCACTTTGGTGCTGTGGGCGACGATCCGGCGCAAGGATGGCCGATTGAGGTGATCCATATGCGCATGCGAGAGCAGCACCATGTCGATGGCCGGCAGATCCTTGATCTTTACCCCGGGGCGGCGCAAGCGGCGCAACGCGATCAACCTTTCGGCGAACACCGGGTCAATGAGCAGCTTACGCCCGGCGATCTGCACCAGGAACGACGAGTGGCCAATAAACGTGACGCCAAGTTCTTCCGGTGAAACCAGGACGGGCTTCTTCGATTCTCCGGTCATCGGCCTGAAAGCAGACTCGCCCACCAGTGTTCCTAGCGACTGCATCTTGAGGAGAACCGCGCTCTTACCCTGGCCCTTGGTTTTCATTGCCACCCAACTTCTCAATAGATTCGCGGGCTCCCTTGCGAGATGCCATTTACCGAAGCTAAGGTACCATGCCGCGCCATACCTCTCGCCATACCTCTATTGATAGACGAGGGGCATCCAGAAAAGCTTTGCCCAGGGGTTAAAAAGCGGCGTTTTGCTTACCAGGTATTCGGATTGTCACGAAAAGCAGCGTTCGGGACTCAATTTGCAAATCCCAGTTCTCACGCGGACTCTTTAGCCCAACCCTCTCCGCATCAGATCGATAACGATCTCAGATACTCGCGAAAAGCCGTCCCCAGCTCATTGTGGTTCAGGGCAAACTCCACCGTTGCCTTTAGCATGCCCAGCTTGTCGCCGGCATCGAAGCGCAAACCTTCGAAACTATACCCATAAACCTTTTCGTACTCCAGCAGGCCCCTGATGCCATCGGTCAATTGCAGCTCCCCGCCGGCGCCGAGCGGCGTTTTTTCCAGCACGTCGAAAATCCTGGGAGTGAGTATGTAGCGCCCGATAATTGCGTTGCGCGAAGGGGCATCCTCCGGCTTCGGCTTCTCCACCAGGCCCTTGACGTCGAAGACTCGCTCACTGCCTTCGACAGCAGTGCAGTCGAGCACCCCATAGGAGGAGATGGAATCACTTTCAACCACCTGTGTTGCCAGAATGGAGGACTGCGTCTTCTCGAAGACCTCTATCATTTGCTGCAGGCAAGGCACCCTGGCTTCAATAATGTCGTCCGGCAAAATCACCGCAAACGGCTCGTCGCCTACCAGGTCGCGGGCCATCAGCACGGCATGTCCCAGACCCATCGCCTCCTTCTGCCGGACATACGCGATCCGCGCCATGTGCGATATCTGCCTGGTCATGGCGAGCAGCTCGGTCTTTCCTCGCTTTTCCAGCAATTGTTCGAGCTCAAAGCTGATGTCGAAGTGATCTTCAATTTCTGCCTTGTTCCTGCCGGTAACAATGATGATCTGTTCGCAGCCCGCCGCAATGGCCTCTTCCACTCCATATTGGATGAGGGGCTTATCGACCAGCGCCAACATCTCCTTGGGGAGCGCTTTAGTGGCCGGCAAGAAACGGGTGCCGAGGCCGGCCGCCGGAAAAACTGCTTTGCGCACTCTGTCTTTCATCTCTAAATGCTCCAGTCCAGTCTTACAGTGATAGCGACATTTCTGCGTTTGCTAGAGTGTAGGCGAATCGTCGCCCAGTAATGCGCGGCGGACGATGCGAATAGGCGGGAACCCCTGCTTGAGAAAGTCGTCGTGGAACTGCTGCAGCGAAAACTTTGCCCCTTCCTTCTTCTTCAGGTCGTCTCGCAACTTGAGAATCTGCAGCTTGCCCAGGGTGTAGTAGAGATAGGTTGCATCCGTTGTCCCACGCTTGGTCTCGACTAAGCCGCCCGCATGGCTTTGATAACCCTCTTCCACAAAAAATCTTACCCCCTGGTCGAACGTCATCTGTCCGGTGTGCATTTGGATGCCTACTACAAACCTGGCGTCGCGCAGCAGCGCATCCTGCAGTTGTCCGAGTCGGACCATTTTGGCATCCCGGGCGTCGCGCGCGCCCACTCCCGGCTGGCCGTAGCCCTCATCGAGCATCATCTGCTCGCAATAGTGGGCCCAGCCTTCGTCATTCGAGTTAGCTCCCAAAAGTTTGCGTACCGTGCTGGGCGCTTGCGGCGTCCACAGGAATTGTACGTAGTGTCCCGGATAAGCCTCGTGAATTGACGTGCTGATGATAGTCCCGCGATTGAATTCCGACATGAGCTGTGCAGTATCTTGCGCACTCTCATGCGCTCCAGGCACAGTTACATTGAAGTAGGCCTGGGTCGAGACCTTCTCAAAGGGACCCGGCGTGTCCATGGATGCGGTCGTGGTTGCGCGCATGAAAGGCGGCGTATTTTCCAACGTGGGGAGCACCGAAGATGGAATGTCGACAATATGCTTTTCCTGGATGAACTGGATCAAACCCTGGAACGTGTCGCGAAAACTCTGTAGCAGATGATCCGGCGCCGGATGGTCGCGATCCAATTCTTCCAGCACCTCGCGCGGCTGTCGGTTGGGATCGATCTCCCTGGCAATACGCTTGAACTCCGCCTGGTTTTGATGCAGATCCGCATACCCGATCTGCAGCAGCCTGGGCAGGGGCGTGTCGATCATCTCGTCGTAGAGCAGCTTCTTCGAGTAGGTCTCCGCGCCGAATCGAAAGTCTCCATGCGAACGGGGAAGAACGTCCTTTTTGAGCCAGCCCTGATAGCTTTTGAGCGCTGTGATGACGGCGCTGTTCGACTGGGAAAATTGGCCTTTAAGTTGCTCGTTCTGCGCTTGCTTAAAGGCTTCCGGAACATCCACCTGGAAAAAAGTGATGATGTCAGGCAGCTGTTCGAGAGCAATCTCGGTGTAAATCCGCGGTGGGTTCTTGAGATTCGTACGCGCCGCGTCGAGCGCTGCCGGCATCAGCTTCTCCCGGGCCACCAGCGAGCGCAAACGGTCGTCCGGCGAGGCGAAGGAACGCTCCATCAGCACGAAAGCGCTATTCGAAATTCCGCTCGAATACTGGTCCGGATCCTTCTCCCATAAGCGAATGGTCTTCAGAGCAAGCAGCCTGCTGCGAATGTTCCCCAGGAGCAACTCCAGGTCACCCTGGCTAGTCAAATCGAGCTGGCCGGCCGGAATAGCGGCGAATATGCGTTCGAACCGCTCCTGCTCGGCTATCTCCCGATCCACTCCTGCCTGCGAATAATCCTCCAGCTGCGCGTCGTACTGGTGAAGGCCTTGGAGAGTGGCGTTCGACGGGGCGTAGCGGAAATAGACCTGATCGAAATATTCATCTGCCAGCGTACGAAGCCTGGCTGCGGCGCTGCTTGGTCCCTGAGCTTGTGGTGCTGGTGTATTGCGAGAGCACCCACTGGCCGCAGCCAGCCCGAGCAGTACGATGCAACAAATCCGCGGGTGCTTCCCACCGGCCCGACACCACATCGTTCGCTTGTCTCCTGAACTCTCTATCTGCGCTGCTGCGGTCCCGCCACCTCGGCCTCTTCGCTTGCGGTCAGCGTCTCCAGCAGAGCTCGTATCTCATCCAGAACATCACCCGGCTCTGTTGCCTTGAGGGGAAAACGCAGCACTCCCTGGGGCGTGAACTGCGCACCTTTCTTCGCATTTTGTGCTACCAGCTTCATTAACCGGCCGGGATCAATATTGGCCTGGCCGGTAAAGCGGATATGAATTTGGTCGCGCTTGCGATCCACCTGTGCCACTCCCGTCTGCTCGCATTGCAGGCGAAGGCTGGCCGCTTCCAGCAGATGGTGTACGCTGACGGGCAGTTCGCCGTAGCGGTCTTCCAGCTCAGCCCGCACCTCGCCCAGCATGCCCTCATCCTGCGCGCCGGCGATCTTCTTATAGATGCGTAACCGCTGGTTTTCTTCCTCGATGTAGCTTTCGTCGATGCGCAGGCTGATCCCGAGGTTGAGTTGCGTGGTCGCCCGCGCCGGCTGCTCCTCGCCCTTCAGCTCGTTGACCGCGTGCTCCAGCATGCTGGTGTACATCTCAAAACCCACGGCTTCGATATGGCCACTCTGCTCCCCGCCCAGCATATTGCCCGCACCGCGCAGTTCAAGATCGAGGGCGGCAATCTTGAAGCCGGCGCCGAGGTCAGAGAACTCCTTCAGCGCGGCAAGGCGTCGCCGGGCGATCTCAGTCAGTTCCTGTTCCGGTGGAATCAGTAAATACGCGTAAGCACGACGGTTTGACCGGCCGACCCTTCCGCGCAGCTGGTAAAGCTCGGAAAGCCCGTGGCGATCGGCGCGGCTGATCAGGATGGTATTGGCCAGCGGAATATCGAGCCCGTTCTCGATGATTGTGGTCGCCACCAGCACATCGTATTCCCCGTGCATGAAGGCCAGCATCACCCGCTCCAACTCGCCTTCGCTCATCTGTCCATGGCATACGGCCACGCGAGCCTGGGGCACGAGTTCCCGGATTCTGGAGCTGATCTCGTAAATGGTTTCTACCCGGTTGTGCACAAAGTAGACTTGGCCGCCTCGCTCCAATTCGAGTTCCAGGGCGGAGCGGATCAGCTTCTCGTCAAACCTGGCCACCACCGTCTGGATGGCCATGCGGTCCTTGGGTGGCGTCTCGATCACGCTCATATCGCGCAACCCGACCAGCGACATATGCAGGGTGCGGGGAATCGGCGTGGCCGACATAGCCAGCACATCAATCTCCCGCCGCATCTGCTTCAGGCGCTCTTTGTGGCGAACACCGAAGCGCTGTTCTTCGTCCACCACCAACAAGCCCAGATTTTGGAAGCGCAAGTCTTTTGACAACAGGCGGTGAGTGCCGATCAGGATGTCGACCTTGCCCGCCTCGACTCGCTCCAGAATGGACTTCTGCTCTTTGGGAGAGCGGAAACGCGAGATCATCTCGACGACGATGGGAAATTGCTTGAAGCGGCTCTTGAAGGTCTCGAAATGCTGGAAGCTAAGAACCGTGGTGGGGGTTAGCACCGCCACCTGGCGTCCATCCTGCACCGCCTTGAATGCGGCGCGCATGGCCACCTCGGTCTTGCCGTAGCCCACATCACCGACTAACAGACGGTCCATGGGCAGCGGTGACTCCATATCGCGCTTGATGTCTGCAATGGCTGAAATCTGGTCCTCGGTCTCGTTGTAATCGAAGGCGTCTTCAAACTCCCGCTGGAATTCGTTGTCTGCGGGGAAGGCGTGCCCCTGGGCCGCCTTGCGCTGGGCGTAGAGCTTCAGCAGCTCATCCGCCATGTCCTGCATGGCCTTGCGCACCCGCGCCTTGGTCTTGGACCACTGCTGGCTGCCCAGTCGATTGAGCACGGGCGCCGGCCCGGCGTCGGTGGAACGGTATTTCTGAATCAGGTCGAGCCGGGTAAGCGGTACATAGAGACGCGCCTGCTCGGCAAACTCCAGCACCATGAACTCCACCTTGATGCCGTCCTGCTCGATCTCCCTTAACCCCATGTAGCGGGCGATGCCATGCTCCACGTGCACCACGTAGTCGCTTACCGTCAGGTCGCGGAAATCGGAGACGAAGGCCGCCGTCTTGGACTTCGACTTCCGGGGCACGGGGCGAGCCGCCACGTCCGCTTCATCCGAAAAGTCATTGGCCCCGAAGATCACCAGCTTGCTCTCCGGCAGGCTGACGCCGCTTGAGATCGCGCTTTGCACGATTACCGGGGTGCGGAAATCGCCCGCCAGATGGCTGGATTCGTCGTAGGCCTGCTCGCTGCCGGGGGCCTGGGCACGGCTGCCCAGCCGGTAGGGCTGACCGTACTCCCGCAGCATGCCGGCTAACCGCTCCACTTCTCCGTGGTTCGGCGCCACCAGCAGCATGCGTGTTTCCTGCTCCGCCAGGGACTTGATTTGCTGCAGAAACGCCGGGATTGAACCATGGAAACGCAGGGTCGGACGAGAAGAGAAGCTGATCTCGTCCATGGGGTTAACATCATCTTCCAGCACATCCACCGCGCCCAGCTGATCCACCTCCAGCCCCGGCAAAGAGGAGATCTTCGCCAGCAGCTCGAGGGGAGAAAGGTAAATGTCGCCGGGGGTGATCAGCGAACCGATGCCGCTGCGTTCATGGCGCTGCTCGACTTTGTTCCACCAGCGGTCCAGCTGGTTGCGGACCATGGCGGGCTCCTCCACCAGAACCTGCACTTTCGGAAACAAGTCGAATAGGCTTCGGTCGGCGCCCGCCACGGGGCAGAAAAATTCCCATCCGGGAAAAACGCTCACGCCGCCGGCGGTCACCGCCCGGTTCAGCAGCTCCGGGTCGTCTCCGGCATCGAGACGGCTCCCCGTGAGCCGCAGGTGCACAGCCGCCAGAAGATCCTCAGAGACCGGAGTTTCGGTGAGCGGCAGCAGCCAGGCCTCGTCGATGGCGGTGGATGAGCGTTGTGAGTCCGGCTCGAATTTGCGGATGGATTCGATCTCGTCTCCGAAGAGCTCCATGCGCACTGGCCGGTCGGCTTCCGGGGAGTAGACATCGAAGATGCCGCCGCGGCGGGTAAACTGGCCCGGCATCTCGACGATGTCCATCGGACTGTAGCCCACGCTGGCCAGGTGGGTGGTGAGCTCGTCCACATCAATCTCTTCGTCTCTGCGCAGTACGCGTCCCAGGTTGGCATAGTACTCCGCGGGGAAGACGCGCATACTGACCGCCTCCACGGGGACAATGACGATCGAAGCCGCGCCGGTGGCGATTTTCCACAGCACGGAGGCGCGCTGCTCCTGCACATCCGGGTGAGGCGACATACTTTCGAAGGGCAAAACATCGTGCGCCGGCATGCGCAGGACGCGCTCCGTTTCGATGGCGCCGGTTAGCTCACAGGCAGCGCGCAGCGTGAGCTGGAGTGCATCGGCGGCCTTATTGTCAGCCACAATCACCACCACTGGTGACTGTGCAGCCCGGGCAAAGAGCGGTAGATAGAGGGCGCGAGCCGTGGCGGTGAGGCCAGAGACACGTTTGCGCCCCGCACTGAGGGCCAGATGCCTTCGTACGCGCTCAAACGGTGCACAGCGTTCCAGGTCCGCGAGCAACTCGCGGACGAAGGGGAGGATCATGCCTGATTTAATTCTAACCGCAGGCTTGGCTTAGGCGCCCCGGCGTCGCAATAGAATTCTCCGGGTCCATGGGGTCAACGCAGACAAACCACGGGCACCGCCGGCGAATAGCCGGCGCTGCCCGTGGTTTAAAGTCGTGCTGGTCTACGCCTGAACGGCGACCGCGGCCTTTTCGGTGTTGGACAGGTTCACAGGCGCGCCGCCTTCTTTACCGCTACCCGGCTTGCGGATGTCGATGCCGCCCTTGAAGAAGGCGCCATCTTCGATGCTAATGCGCTGGGCAATAACGTCCCCGGTGAGGGAGCCTTCACTGCGGATGTCTACCCGGTCGCTGGCATTGATGTTGCCGCGCACCTTGCCCAGTACCACTACTTCGCGGGCGGAGATGTTGGCGGACACCTGGCCATTGCGGCCTACGGTAACCCGGTTGCCAGGTAGGTTGATCGCGCCTTCGACCTTGCCGTCAATGTACAACGACTCGGAACCCGTCACTTCGCCCTTCACTACCAGGCTCTTGCCAATCGTGGCCTGATCGGCGGCTGCCGGCGATGCGGGCGAGGTGCTGGAAGTACGCGTGCTGGTTGGTTCGTGACTTGCAGTCGTGGGTACAGACGGACGCGTGGGCTCCGTGCTAGGGGACTGCGAGGGACTTCCAGGTTGGTTCGGTTTCCACATCTCTTTTGTACTTCCTTTCGTTTACGTCTGGATACAGGCCCCCGGAACAACCCTGCGGAAGTTCTTCCGCATTTCAGGGCAAATCAGGCGGAGCTGTTGTTTTCCTACTCACTTGCTCGCACGGTCAAAGCCGTGCAAGCCGCGCAATCCTTGCTCTTCTCTGCATCTTAATCACGCTTGGCGCAAAATTGAAATCCCCCATTCCGAAACTTTAAAAGTTCCGGGGTGGCTGACCCATTAGTATCAACAAAGACATGGCTTTTGGTGACCTGTCTCGATCCGCACAAATGTTCCTTGAATGACTGACCGCGAACTCCTCCACCGTATTGAACGTTCCGCCGGCCACCGCGCCGGCTACAAGCAGCTGGTTCGCGAACTGGGGCTGGGTGGCGGGCGAGAGCGCCGCATGCTGCTGGAACAGCTCGACCGCATGACCGCCCGCGGTGAATTGGTCAAGTTGGACCGCGATCACTGGGCGCTTCCCCTGGCAGCCGCGCGCAACGACCTGCTAGCCGGCCGCCTGGACGTGCATCGCGACGGCTTCGGTTTTGTGCGGCCGGAAACCCGCCAGGCCGGCGCTGACGATGACATCTTTATTCCTCCCAACGAGATGAATGGCGCCATGCAAGGCGACCAGGTACTGGTAGAACTCGCGCCGCCCCGTCCCGACGGCCGGCGCAGCGGGCGCATTGCCAGGGTCCTCAGCCGCCGCAATCCAACTGTGGTCGGCATCTTCCATTATGCACTTAACGAACATGCGCCGGGAAACACGGTAACTCCGCTCGATGAGCGGGTGACCCAGCCCATCCTCATCCCCTTTGGCCTGGAACAAGTGGCGGCCGCAGGCAGCGCAACTCCGCATCGCGTCGTTAGCAAGAATATCGGCCCGCAGAATCGTTTCGACACTATTTCGGACCTGGAGGGCATGGTGGTCGACGTAGAAATCACCGACTGGCCCACGCCTACGCGTTCCGCGCGCGGCCGGGTCATCGAGATTTTGGGCCGCGAAGACGATTTCGGGGTGGATGTGGAAATCGTCATCCGCAAGCATCATCTGCCCCATGTCTTCCCCCCCAGGGTTCTCGACGAGGCGCGCGCCGCCGCCCACCTGGATCAGGACGAAGCCGCCCGCCGCCGTGATTTTCGAGAGCTGCCCATCGTTACTATCGACGGCGAAACCGCCAAGGACTTTGACGACGCCGTTTTCGTCCGCCAGTATGGCGATACCTGGGAGTTACAGGTCCACATTGCCGATGTCGCCGAATATGTGACCCCCGGCTCGGCCCTCGATCTCGAAGCGCGCCTGCGCGGTACCTCGGTCTACTTTCCCGATCGCGCCGTCCCTATGCTGCCGCAGGAGCTTTCGAGCGACATCTGCAGCCTGCTGCCTGGAGAAGATCGCCTGGTCCTCTCCTGCATCATGATGATCGATCAGGAAGGCGAGATTCGCAGCTACGAGGTCACCCCGGGCGTGATCCGCTCCGTCAGCCGCATGACCTACACCGAGGTGCATGCAGTCATTAGCGGCGATGAAAAGGTGCGCGCGCAATTCGCTACGCTGGTTCCCGAATTCGTACGCATGTACGACCTGGCGCGGCTGCTGCACAGCAAGCGCCAGCGCCGCGGGTCTATTGATTTTGACTTGCCCGAGCCAGTGATCGAGTTTAATTCCCAAGGGGTCATGCAGAGCATCGTTCGTTCCGAGCGCAGCTGGGCCAACCGCCTGATCGAGGAATTCATGCTTTCCGCCAACGAGTGCGTGGCCTCGTGGCTCGAGAACCTCGGAGTACCGTCACTGTATCGAATTCACGAAAAGCCGGAGCCTCGCCGGGTGGCTGAATTTGAAACCGTGGCTGCCAGTTTTGGTTACTCTCTTGGACTGGGTCCATTACCGGTGAAGCGCGTGACCATGAAGTCCGAGCGCCGCGAGCAGAGAGGCCGCCCCCCCGGCCGGGGCCACCAGCCGCGCCAGTATGAAATCGCGGAGGATATCGCCGTTACCCCGCGTATGTATCAGCAGCTGGCGCTCAAGATAGCGGGCCGGCCCGAGGAGCGCATCCTCGCCCATCTCATGCTCCGTTCTTTGCGCCAGGCCCGTTACAGCGAGAAGAACGAGGGCCACTTCGCGTTGGCCGCGCCTTGTTACACCCACTTTACTTCGCCCATCCGCCGCTACCCCGACCTCATCGTCCACCGCATCGCCAAGGCGGTCCTGGCCTCCGGTGAGAGCGGAGTAGGCGTACTGGCGAAGCGCCCCGGCAAGCACAAAGATTCGCGGGTGCCGGAGACGGCGCACCCGTCGGTGCCGCTAAGTGAAGTCGAGCTTGCCGGCATTGCTTACGAATCCAGCCAGGCGGAGCGCCGCGCCGTGGACGCCGAGCGTGAGCTGATGGAGTGGAAAAAAGTCAAATTCATGCAGGACCGCATCGGCGACGACTTTGACGCCATGATCCTCAGCATCACCAAGTACGGCTGCTTTGTCGAACTCGACAACCTCTTTATTGAGGGCCTGGTGCCCATCATGAGCCTGCACGGCGACCACTACACTTTCCGCGAGAACACGCGGCAGATCATGGGAGAGCATTCCGGCCGGCGCTATTCCATGGGCGACCGCGTACGGGTGGTTCTCGATCGTGTCGACTCGGTGCAGCGGCGGTTACAATTTTCCATCCTGGAAGAAGTTGCTCCGCTACGCCTGAGCCGTCCCGCGAAGACGAAAATAAAATCCAGCGGCAAGGCCCATCCCTACCTGCCCCCCAAGAACAAAGTGCTGCGCAAGGGGAAACAGAGGGCGAAAAGCAAGCGTCCGGGAAAGAAGCGCAGCTAGAGAATCTGCATGAGAACATCCTGGATAAGATGATGGGTGCCCCAGGTCCCCGATTTCCTGCGAAGTTTAGTGGGTTCCGCGCACTCTATGCGCCTTTCCGTATAGAAAGGCGCACACGCAGTCCTGTCCAGTACAACGTACAGGAAATTCGGGGGGTCTCGCTTTTGAGACCTGGGATCCTCCACGCAAATGCCGGCGGACGAGCCCCGTATCTCTTACAATTGAGTCAGCGATTTTTCCGGAGAGATTCCATGCCACACATGGTAGTTTGTGCGCGCTACAAGCAAGAGATGGAGGGTCTCGACGAGCCTCCATTTGACAGTGATTTTGGGCAAAAAATTTTCGACCACGTTTCAAAAAAGGCCTGGGCGGAGTGGCTCGAACGGCAGAAGATGCTGCTCAACGAGTATCGGTTGCAGCCTTGGACCAAGGAAGCGCAGGAGTTTCTGGTGGAGCAGATGCAGGAGTACTTCTTCGGTGAAGGATCGGCGCTACCCAAGGAATATGTTCCGCCCGCTCACTAGGGCGAAGCGCTGCCGCCCGCTGTCGTGTACACTCAAGGGATAATTTTGCCGTCGGGACGTGGCTCAGCCTGGTAGAGCACTCGCTTGGGGTGCGAGGGGTCGGCAGTTCAAATCTGCCCGTCCCGACCATCGAAATCAAACCTGTATTCCTCCTCCTCATTCCCCAGACAAGGACTCTTTGATGGTTTCGGCCATCTCGTCGATCGAGGTCTTTTGACTCAATTTCGCGATCTCCGCGTCGCTTGAGAGGTTTGTCAACCCAGCCTTGGCCGCTATCTGCCTCTCCAACTGCAGAACGGCAGTCACTTCCTTCTCCGCAAGAATCAGCACTTGCAGGATGAGATGATCGCGTTCGTCGGAACGGCGGCTCAATCTGCTTTGCCTCATGACAATGAAGCTGGCGAGAAAGATGGCCTCCAGGGCTACTACGACGTTGAGTAGGGAAAACGGCGGAGGATCGAAATGGGGAACAGGACCGACCGGAAGCGTGTTAAGCAGAATCCAGGTTGCGAACCACAGCAGGTGGATAACTATAAAAGTTAAACTCCCCACGAATGCGCCCAGGGAATCCCCCAGGCGCTCGGCGGGAGTGCGCCGGGCTAGAAACTCCTCTTCGTGCTTTACGACGATGTCGATGTGTTCTTGCAGGTGACTTGAGTCTGTCGGCATAACCTCGGTCAAGTTTGCGTCTGATCCAGCCGCGAAGTCGGGCCGGCGGCGGGAGTGTCCGTTAGCGCGTAGCCTCGCCCCTTCGGCGCTCGCGGCGGACCCGGCTTGACTGCAACAGCACCAGGGCCAGCGTTAGGCCGGCGTAAGCCCGGCGGTGGCACTGCCGGCAGCGCACTGGATACTGCAGCAGTAGAAGCCGCTCTAAATCTTTCACGCGGAAGCGAGACAGGCGGAAACTGGAGGAAGAGCACTCGGGACAAGTCACTGGATTCACCGGCTTCTACTATGAAAGGCTGAAGCGGCTTCACAGCAGGTATCGCAAAGATCGGAAGACATTGATGTGGTTTTCCAGCCAGGAAAACCACACCTCGCGATCTTTATCAAGCCCCGGAACTGTGAACCGTTTTATAATCTATCCGGCCCGTGCCTAGCCCTACTCTAGCACGGTCGCCGGGCCACCGTGCTACGCTGGCTTGCTGCGAGAAAGCGCAAGCGGAATGAGGTGCGCAATGGTTTGGGATGTCTCGTTCACGTGCGACATTTGCGGCAGAAAAAAGATGGAAGCGAACCATTGGTGGATGCTGGTCCTGGGCGATGTTCCTTGCTTTGAGGAAGGCCAGCCGCGGCAGCGCTTCACCCTCATGCCATGGAACAGGGCGGAAAGCGGCAACCCGGACTTCTACCATCTTTGCGGGCAGGGTTGCGCCATGCAGGCCATGGAACGCTTTATGAACCACGGCAGTATTGTGGGCCTTCTGCACGGTGCTGCTGAGACTCCGTTAAGCAACCCGGTCTAGATGCAGGTTGTGCAAGCCGGAGTTTCGTGGCTTGATCGGGCTTAAGAAAAACTACATTTCGAATAGGCCGGTTTTCGCAGCCGGGGTGTGGGCAGGCCGCTCCCTGACTTGCGACTGCGGTATGGGAACCGACAGCATACTCAAAATCTCCCGCAACTCCTTGCGCACTTTGTGCAGCCGCGCTTCGGCCAGCTGCGTCGCTTGTTGTTGTTGCGGCAAGGGGAGTTCAGGCTGGCCGCCGTTGCGTTTGCTCCGCGTTTCCGCCTGAATTGCCTGCCGGGCGCCGGCGATGGTGTAACCCTCGTCGTACAACAGGCGCTTCACCCGCAGCGCCATCTCCACGTCGCGCCGGCGATAGAGCCGCTGACCGGTACCGCTCTTGTTCGGCTTGAGCTGGGTAAACTCAGTTTCCCAAAAGCGCAATACGTAGGGCGCCACTGAGCACAACCGGGCAACTTCACCGATGCGGAAGTAGAGTTTGTCGGGTATTTCCGGTTTTTGCGTGGCTCGTTGCTGAGGCAGATGAGTGGCCATGCTGGTATTCAGGCGGTAGGTTTACAGCAACCCGCCTTCGCTCAGAAGTATAGGCCAGCTCGCGTTCCCGTCGGAGCTTTTCTTGCGCTTGCAAGTGGATTTCTCGTCCCGATACACCAAGTGTGACAATGCCTCCGGTAACTTTCAGATCGCAGCCGTTTCCGGAACGGCGGAAGGAACGATCGGTTCGCGCTCTCCGCTGCCTCGCGGCGCCGCGCGCAGGTACTGAGCGGGCCAGCTGGTTACGTCCCCAAGTTCGCTCGCTGCCTCGAGCGGCCAGTACGGTTGGCGCAGCAACTCGCGCGCCAGCAAGACCAAATCCGCCTGACCTGTGCGCAGGATGTGCTCCGCTTGCTCGGCTCCGGTGATCATGCCGACTGCGCCGGTGGGGATCTTCGCTTCCCGCCGAATGCGCTCCGCAAACGGTGTCTGGTACCCCGCTCCGAGTGGCATGACCGCCGTGGGCGTCATTCCCCCGGAGGAGACATCGACTAAATCAACTTTCCGCTCCCTCAGCACTTTGGCCAGAGCTACGGACTGGTCGATGTCCCAACCTCCCTCGGCCCAATCCGTAGCAGAGATTCTTACCAGCAGCGGAAGCTCGGCCGGAAGCACGGCGCGCACTGCATCCACAACCTCCACCAGCATGCGGATGCGATTTTCGAATCCACCGCCATACTGATCGGTGCGCCGGTTACTCAGGGGCGACAAAAATTCGTGCAGCAGGTAGCCATGCGCCGCGTGCAACTCGACCAGGTCGAACCCTGCCTCCAAAGCGCGCTCCGTGGCCTTGGCGAACGCCCGGACAATGGCTTCGATCCCGGCGAGGTCCAGCGGAACGGGTTGACCATAGTTTTCCGCGAAACTCAACGCACTCGGGGCCATTACATTCTGCCACCCGCCCTCGCTGGGGCCGAGATACCGCTGCTCGGGAGCCCATGGACGCGCCATACTCGCTTTGCGTCCGGCGTGCGCCAGTTGCACCCCGGCGCGTGCACCCTGCGCGTGAACAAATTCGACAATCCGCCTCAGGCCGGCGATGTGATTGTCTTTCCACAATCCCAGGTCTTCGGGCGTGATGCGGCCTTCGGGCAGCACGGCGGCTGCTTCGGTAAACACCAACCCAGCCCCGCCCACGGCCCGGCTGCCTAAATGGACCAGGTGCCAGTCGTTGCTGAATCCATCCTGGCTCGAGTATTGGCACATGGGAGAAACGAAAACGCGGTTGGGGAAGGTGACGCCCGCCAACTGGATAGGAGAGAACAAGAGTGATTTGGACAAAGGATGGCCTCTGTGCTGTCTGATGCACCTGTGCCCGGAAAGTCGCAGCCTGCAGACCGCTGCAAAGCTTCGTGAGTTTCCTGGAACATGGGAGAGCTGCGGCGCGTACAACGCTAGAGGGAAAAATATGAAGGATGGCATCCTCATACTCACTTTGCTTGCTGTGCTGGTGGCCGGCGTCGGGGGCTGCAGAGTGCAGGTGGACAAGTCCAATAATGGCGACAACGTAAAGATTGCCACCCCCTTCGGGGCGATCGCCGTCAACAAAGACCAGCCTACTGCCGCCGAGATCGGTCTCCCTGCCTATCCCGGGTCCGTGTTGGACACCGGTGACGACGGCAACCGGTCAGCCAAAGTGGACCTCGGGTTCGGCGACTGGAAGCTGCGAGTGAAGGTGGCCCGCTACACCACGGCTGATAATCGGGATCAGGTCCTCGCCTTTTATCGCAAGGCTTTGAGCGAATACGGCACCGTGATTGAATGTGTGGGAGAAAGGCCGGTCGGTCTGCCGGCCGCGACCGGGGAGGGCCTAACCTGCGACCACGCCGGACATGGGCACTCCGCTGTCCCTGGCAACCTCATTTCAGAAGACCTGCAGTTGAAGGCCGGTTCTCCTCGCCACCAACACATTGTTGCCCTCAAGGGCGGCGGCACCTCAGCGACCCGCTACAGCCTGATTGCGTTGGACCTTCCCCATAATGGCTTCGAGAGTGAGCAAAAAGGCACCAATTGAAGGTCTAATTGCACTCCGCCCGCCCCTGAGATAGCTTCAAGAAGAATGAATCTGCTCTGCCATCGATGTGGCGCGACGCTCAGCGCATCCGAATTGTTCTGCCCCAACTGCGGCTCCCCACAACTCAAGTTTGCCCAGCAGGAAGAAAGCGAGACCGGATATGCCGGCCTCCGGCCCCCCGGCGCTCCACCCCGAGCCCAGGGAATCTCCTGGAAAGACGCCATCCTGGCCGCGCTTTTCGTTGCCGTGCCTGCCGGTCTGCTGAGTGCTGTTTCCGTGTTGTCCTGGGGATGCTGTCTGTGGGTGATCGGAGGCGCGGTGCTGGCGATTGCTGTATACCACCGGCGGGCTCCTGGATTTCTACTGGAAACGCGCGCCGGGGTGCGCATCGGCGCTATCGCCGGACTGATTGCTGCCTATAGTTCGGTCATCGCCACCGCCATCTGGCGGGTCTTCGCGCGCTATGTTCTGCACCAGGGTTACGCCATTGATCAGTTCTACGACTCAGTCATCCAGCAATCGACGGCGCTGGTGAAGGCCAACCCCGATACCGAGGCTCAGTGGCACGCCTATGTGCACTTCCTCCTATCCCCGGATGGCAGGGCGGCTTATACCCTGGTCAATGCCGCCACCACTTCCCTGGGCATCATTCTCTTCTCCGCCATCGGAGGGGCCTTGGGGGTCCGCCTGCTTGCTCCTCGAAAGCCCATTTCATAGTAAAAATGGATTAACCCTCGTATCATCCGGCCAGAGCAATTATGAGCAAAACAAAAGTCACCCCAATGCTGCGGGAAAAGACCCGCATCATGTCGGCATCAGAAATCGAGCGCACGCTGATTCGTCTGGCGCACCAGATCATCGAGAAAAATAATGGCGGTCAAAACCTGGGCCTGGTGGGCATCAAGCGTCGCGGAGTTCCCTTGGCCGAGCGGTTGGGACATCTCATTGGGGGGATTGAGAAGGCGCCGGTCGATACCGGAGTTCTCGACATCAACTTTTACCGCGATGACCTTTCCACCCGCGATATTCGGCCCGTCGTGGTTCCCGGCGCCATCGGCTTTGACATTGCCGGGCGCGACATCATTCTGATCGACGATGTTCTCTACACCGGCAGAACCATACGCGCGGCGCTGGACGCGCTCTTTGACCATGGCCGTCCCCGGCGCGTACAACTGCTGGTGCTGATCGACCGCGGTCATCGTGAGCTGCCGATCGAGGCCAGCTTCGTGGGCCGGCATGTGCAAACCACAGCCCGCGAGATTGTCGAGGTCAAGCTGCGGGAGATCGACAACGACGAAAAAGTGATCCTGGTCGAACGCGACGAATAACGCCTGACCGCAGCCCATCATGCCAGCAAGCAAAGCCATCACGGAGCCACCTCGGGTCGCGCTTCCCAGTCCACCCGCGCCGGCTTGTTCGCGGTCGCTGCTTTCCGTTACCTCGCTGGGAGTGGACGATGTTTCCGCCATCCTGCGTCTGGCTACCGAGCTCGAAGCCCAGGAACCGGTGGCTCGCGCGCTGCGGCTGGCCCGGCGGCGGGTCGCGCTTCTCTTCTACGAATCCAGCACCCGTACCCGCACCTCATTCGAGTTGGCCGCCAAGGGGCTGGGCGCGGACACGGCGCTGATCAGTTCCCAATCCTCCTCCATCGAAAAGGGTGAATCGCTCAAAGATACGGGCATCACCCTGCGGGCGCTGGGGGCGGAGTGCATCATCCTGCGCCATCTTTTTTCCGGGGCGCCTTACCTTCTGGCGCAGGTCACTGGGCTGCCGGTACTGAACGCCGGGGATGGCATGCATGAGCATCCATCCCAGGCGCTGCTGGACGTGAGAACCATGGTGCAGGCCCTGGGCAGGTCTGAGGAGACCCCGGGCGAGACGCTACTGCAGGGGGTTACGGTGGCCATCACCGGCGATATCCTGCATTCCCGCGTAGCCCGCTCCAATGCGCTCTTGCTGCCCCGCCTAGGGGCACGTGTCATCCTTTGCGGGCCTCCGGCGCTGCTGCCCGAGCTGGCCCTGGAACTTGGTCCCGGGATCAGCATCGAGCGGGACTTTGATCGAGCGCTCACGCAAGCGCAGATTGTCATGATGCTGCGCATCCAGAAGGAGCGGCTGACCGGCGTGCACATCGA
>Ga0182024_10008413_pt1 | contig 21771 bp, 17 predicted proteins | sample P32metaG_FD_120480 | JGI IMG/M metagenome (GOLD analysis project Ga0182024, IMG submission 120480) | Permafrost microbial communities from Stordalen Mire, Sweden - P3-2 metaG (Illumina Assembly) | ecosystem: Environmental > Terrestrial > Soil > Wetlands > Permafrost | place: Sweden: Stordalen...
AAGATGTTCCAGGAATACGGCGCATTTACCGAGGGCATCATCAAATCCGGCAATTTCAAGTCCGGCGATCCGCTGCAGCCGACCAGCACCGCGACCACGGTCCGCGTGCGCGACGGCAAGACTCTGACGGTTGACGGCCCCTTCGCCGAAACTAAGGAACAGTTGGGCGGTTATTACCTGATCGAGGCGGAGAATCTTGACCAGGCGGTCGCGATCGCGGGGCGAATTCCGAGCGCGCGCTTCGGCTCGATCGAAGTCCGTCCGATTATGAAGATGTGAAACGGCACCATTGGAATCGCAGCCGCCCGGTGGAGTAACCTGCCCCCGGGCGGTCAGCGATGGCGAATGCGGCTCTCGAACAGCTTTATCGCGAGGATTATGGCCGTATCGTCGCGGCCGTCATTCGGCTCGTCGGCGATTTCGACCTCGCTGAGGAGGCGATTCACGACGCTTTCGCCGCTGCGCTCGAACAATGGCCGCGCGAGAGCATCCCGGCGAATCCCCGCGCTTGGATTATTGGGGCCGCCCGCCATAAGGCTATCGATCGCATCCGCCGACGCGGCCGTCTAGACGACAAGCTGCGCGAAATCCTGACCCTGGAAGAAAACCTCGCCGATGAAGCCAGCGACGATCAGGACACTACCGATACAGTATCCGACGATCGCTTGAGATTGATCTTTACCTGCTGCCATCCGGCGCTAGCGCTCGAAGCCCAGGTGGCGCTGTCACTGCGCGTTGTGCGGCCTGACCACCGAAGAGATTGCCCGAGCGTTTATTGTGCCGGCCACGACCATGGCCCAGCGCCTGGTGCGGGCCAAGCGCAAGATTCGCGCGGCACGCATTCCGTACGAAGTCCCACCCGATGACCTGCTGCCTGAGCGCCTCGAAGCCGTCATGGCCGTCGTCTACCTGATCTTCAACGAGGGCTATTCGGCGACCTCCGGTGCAGCATTGGTGCGCGGTGACCTCTGCACTGAGGCGATTCGCCTCGGACGCATTCTGAGTGAATTGATTGCGGAGAATTCGGAAGCTCGCGGACTGCTCGCACTGATGCTTCTGCACGACGCCCGCCGCGCCGCACGACTCGACACCAACGGCGACCTGATCCTGCTGGAGGAGCAGGATCGCGCACGCTGGAACTCAGCACAGATCCGCGAGGGCTTGGTCCTGACGGTAGCCGCGATGAGCCCGGCGCCCGGCCCCTACGCGATTCAGGCTGCGATCGCCGCAGCGCACGCACGATCGACGGCCGCCGCGAACACCGATTGGCGCGAGATCGCCGCGCTCTACGCTTTACTCACTCGCGTCCAGCCATCGCCGGTAGTCGAATTGAATCGCGCGGTAGCAGTCGCGATGGCGGATGGTCCCGAGAACGGTCTCAGCCTCCTCGACACGCTCGAGGCGCAGGGCGATCTGCGCGACTATCATTTATTATGGTCGGCGCGCGCCGACCTGCTGCGGCGCCTTGGGCGTTGGCACGAAGCGCGCGTTGCCTACGACCATGCGCTTGCGCTGGTTACCGGCGAACCGCAGCGGCGTTTCTTACGACGCCGCATCGCGGAAATTGATTCACGCGAGCGCGCCACGCGTTGAATCGGCCCTCGATTGACGCTCAGCCGCGTCCTTACAATGCGTGGCTCGCGGCGACCCGATATGATCCGTCATTTCCGCACTCTGTAAGCGAGGTAAGTGCCGCCGCTATCCGTTGCCTCAACCACCATCCCGATCGGATTCGGCTCGAGATAGCGTCACAACAACTCTAAAAGGTTACAATTTTTTTGGATATGGCTGAATCAAGAAGTCGCCGTTCTCAAGCTGTTGCTCCTTGAATGCCAGCACCTCTCGAAGCTTAATCTTAAGGTGTTCTATCTTTCGACGGCCCCCGGTGTTCGCTGTGACTTCCGATTCCTCTAGCTGCGAGAGCAATCGCAAGATGATCTGGCGCACGGTCTGCACATGCTCCTTCCAAATCACAAGATCAGATTCGTTGTTAATTGCCATATCCGGCATCATCTTTAGGGCAAAAAGCGGCCAGACTGCTCTGATTTCACCATCGCTTTCTGTCAACCGATCGAAAACCCTCTTCACGCAAACATCGGGTTGCCCGGCGACATAACTGAACACTTTGGGATCGATTTCGATAAAAGGCGTGCCCGTATCGGGAGATGGTCGAGCACATCGCAGGCCTGCGCAAAGACGGGATGAGCACGCGCGCACCGCCGCGGCCACCCACCGCAGATTCCAATGATCGGCTCGCGCCGCCGCGATCGCCGCATGGAATTTTCGAGAATGACGAGCTGCGGTCGGCGCTGATCCGAACACTGCGGTGGCGTCTCGCGTGAATATCGACACCGTTTTTTCGCGGTTGAACGCGCGCATGTAGCCGGTCCCGAAAAGATGTATTTCCGTGTGAACGATATTGCCACGCGTAACATAGCCCCTGCATAGATGGCCAATCTTAAGGAACCGGAAAGCAATTTTGTAACAATGCTGTATCAAGTTGATCAGGCCGGCAGGCGAGGCCTCGGCGGAGATCACGGCACAATCCGAAATCTGAGTGACGCGGAAATTCAAGTCCCGAGAATTGTGAGGCGCACACGGGCACGTCGTCGGACCGTATTTGGCGAAGTCCTCATCCGTCGACGAACCAAACTTACCAATCAGATCGAGGATATATTCGATCGTTGGCGCCCCATCACCGCCCTCTTCTGATCGCTCGACCAAGCGCGTGAAACCCAGAATGTCGACGAAAGCAATGAATTTGTCTTCGTAGACCGTCATCTGCATTCCACCAAAGGAGGCCTACGACCGCGGCTTCAAAATACTATGCGATCGTCGGGGCCGGCGGCTCATGCAGCACGGTCGGCGCGGGCGCTTCCGCCGGCGGCTGCTGATAGGCACATTCCTTATTCGGGCACTGCCATCGGGTGCCGTCGCGCTTGGTGGTCTTCTCGACCAGATAGGTCGAGCCGCAATCCGGACACGGATGGAGCACGACGCGATCCCAACTTGCGAACTTGCATTTCGGATAGCGGCCGCATCCGTAGAAGATTTTGCCGCGCCGGCTGCGCCGTTCGAGGACCTCGCCTTCCTTGCAATCCGGGCAGGCGACGCCCGTGCTCACGGGCTCGGCGCGCGTGCGCTTGATGCCGTCGCAATCGGGATAGCCAGAGCATCCGAGGAATTCGCCGAAGCGTGAGCGCCGCCGCACCATCGGCTTGCCGCACTTCTCGCAGACCTCATCGGTAGCGGCTGGCGCGGTCGATTCCTGCGGAATGACCTTACCCTGGTCGTCGCGTTTGAACTCACTGGTATTGGTGCATTTGGGGTAATTCGAACAGGCCAGGAATTCGCCATTGCGACCCCATTTGATCACCATCGTGCCGCCGTCCAGCTCGCACTTGAGATCGGTTTCGAGGCCCTTGCGCTTGACCTCGGGCATCAGCTTTTTGGCTGCACCGAGGCGCTTCTCGAAGGGTCCCCAAAAACGCTTGAGCGTCTTGACCCAGTTTTCCTTGCCTTCCTCGACGCCGTCGAGCTCTAACTCCAGCCCCGCGGTGAAGCCGACCTCCAGGATATCCGGGAAGGCGGTGACCAGCAGATCGCAGACCACGCGACCGAGCGAGGTCGGACGGATGCGTTTGCTCTCGTCCTCTTCGACGTATTCGCGGTTCAGAATGCTCGCCATGATCGAGGCGTAAGTGGAGGGCCGTCCGATGCCCTTTTCCTCTAGCTCCTTGATCAGGGTCGCTTGCGTAAAGCGTGGCGGCGGCTGAGTGAAATGCTGCTCGAGATCAAATCCGATGCCACGTTCGTCGGTCTTAGTCGGCGCCAGCGGCTTGACCAACGTCAGGCGTTCACCCTCAGTCAGGGCCGGTAGCGTCGCAACGTCGTCATCGTCGGCTGCCTCGTCCTGACCTTCGAGGTAGACCCGCATGAAGCCGTCGAACTTCATCACCTGGCCGCTCGCGCGAAAGAGCGCCGCGGCCGACTCGATATCGACCGTTGTGCGATCATAGACTGCCGGGTTCATCTGGCTGGAAACGAAGCGGTTGTAGATCAGTGTATAGAGCGCGAGTTCGTCCTTCGCGAGAAAGCGCGCAAGCGATTCCGGATCGCGCGCGACCGAGGTCGGGCGGATCGCTTCGTGGGCGTCCTGGGCGGATTTGCCGGATCGATAGAAGTTCGGCTTATCGGGCACGTATTGCTTGCCGTAGCGCTCCCCAATGTGGCCACGGACTTCCGCCAGCGCGTCGTCGGATACCCGCGGCGAGTCGGTACGCATGTAGGTGATGAGACCGGTCGCGCCCTCCTCGCCCAGCTCCATACCTTCGTAGAGCCGCTGCGCCACCTTCATCGTGCGCGAGGGCTGGAAATAGAGCTTGCGCGAGGCCTCCTGCTGCAAGCGCGAGGTGATAAACGGGGGAGCCGGAGTGCGGCGGACCTCTTTGCGCTCGATCTTGCGGACGATGAAAGGCTTACGCTCGCATTCCGCAACAATCTCGCGCGCCTCGGCTTCGGGCAGCTTATAGGTCTTATTGTCGATCCGATGGTTCTTGAAGCTGTAGATCCGGGCCTTGAAGGGTGGTGGATTCTTCGCCGCGAGATTGGCGTCGAGCGTCCAGTACTCCTCCGCACGAAAGGCCTCGCGATCCTTCTCTCGCTCGACGATGATCCTGAGCGCCACGGACTGTACGCGCCCCGCGCTGATTCCGCGTTTGACCTTCTCCCACAGCAGAGGGCTGACTTTGTATCCGACCAGACGGTCGAGCACGCGGCGCGCCTGCTGTGCGTCGAAGAGGTCGTGATTGAGTGCGCTTGGATTGGCGATCGCGGCCTTGATCGCCTTCTCGGTAATCTCGTGCAGAAGCACCCGATGGACCGCGCCGTCAACCTTGCCCAGCCGATCGGCGATATGCCACGCGATCGCCTCGCCCTCACGGTCAGGGTCGGTCGCGAGATAGATATTCTTCTTGTTCTTGGCGGACGCCTTGATACCCTCGATGACTTTCGCCTTGCCGGCGATCACATGGTATTCGGGCTTGAAGTCGTCCTTGACGTCGACGCCGAGCGTGCTCTTCGGCAGATCGACCACGTGCCCCACCGAGGGCGTCACCTGGAAATCCGCTCCAAGATAGCGCTTGATAGTCTTCGCCTTAGCTGGGGACTCGACGATAATCAGGTTTTTTGCCAATCTTTAGCCCCTTTCCTCGAACCGCGCGGGTGATCCTCCGTTTTCTAGATCAACGAGAAGAGCTTGCCGGGATGCTGGGTGACGAGACCGCTAAGCTCGAGTTCCAGCAACAATTTAAGCACTGTTTGAACGCTGAGTCCCGATCCTTCGATGATTGAATCAACGTGGAGTTTATCCGGTCCTTTTAACTGTCCTAAGACCATATTTACTTCGCTTAACGCAGGCGCAGACGAACCCGATGAATCCGGACCGTTCTTTTCGTCCTCTTCTACCTCCGCTTGCGTCTCGTGACGGGCGGCGACTTCTCCCAATTGTGGGGCGAGTTCCTCTAGCACGTCTTCCACGCAGTCCACCAGCCGCGCGCCTTCCTTAAGTAGACGATTGCTGCCGCGAGTGCGGCCGGTCAAGGGGCTGCCAGGTACCGCGAAAACCTGCCGGTCCTGTTCGAGCGCCATGCGCGCGGTAATCAAGGAGCCGCTTTTCTCGGCCGCCTCAACGATTACGACGCCGAGGCAGAGCCCCGATATGAGGCGATTGCGAGTCGGAAAGTTTTCGGCAATCGGAGGCGTACCGACCGGCAATTCCGAGATAATCGCGCCGCCGCCATCGACGATTGCCGCGGCCAGCTTGCGATTTTCAGGGGGGTAGATGACATCGATTCCACAGCCCATTATCGCGGCTGTGCGGCCGTTCCCGTCGAGCGCCCCCTGATGCGCCTCGGAGTCGATTCCGCGAGCGAGACCGCTGACCACGGTGAAGCCCTTGGCGGCCAATTCGAGGCCGAGTCGCTGCGCCATCCGGCGGCCAGCGTCGCTGGCCGCGCGCGCTCCGACGACGGCGACGCAGCGGGTGTCGTCGGTCTTGAGACTCCCGCGAATAAAGAAATATGGCGGCGGGTCGGCGATATGGCGCAGATTGACCGGATAATCCGCGTCACTCCAGCGTACCAGGCGGGCGCCAAGGCGCGGCAGTTCGCAGAGTTCCTTTTCGAGCGGATCAAAATCGGCAAAGGTCAGGATATTGCGTGCGGTCGGGCGGGGGATTCCAGTCTGAACGAGTTCGTTATCGGTGGCGCCGAAAATCCGTTCGGGTGACTGGAAGCGTTCGAGCAAGAGGCGGGAAATCCGTGGGCCGACGCCTCGTACGCGTCTCAAAGCGAGCCAATATGCGTCTGGAGTGGGTGCCATCTTGAACCCGAGCGCCTTAATTGGCTGCTCAACCTGAGGTATCCGGTCGAATTAATCGTCGCCACGTCATGATTACGGCCGCGGATGGGAACTGCTATATGTGTACAATAAGTTGTGCGCTACGCAAGCATGGCATGCTCGCGAGTGCGAATCGTGCTAACCTTGACCGCCTGTTTCGAATCAAATACTTAATAGAAACTGCCTTGATCGGCCATGCGGCTAGTCAATCTCTTGCAACTCAAAAATAGAGGATGATGGACCTGACCAACGAATCGGTAGTGGGTGGTGATCGTAAGGCAATAGACCTGAGCGGGTTATCTGCGAATGAGAAGCAGATCCTGATTTTCAGCTTCTATCGCGACGCCGAATTGCGCGGAGCGCGCCTGCTCTTCAACATCATCGGCCATCTGAAGGATGGCGATTCCCAATTAAAAATGACCAAGCATCTATCGGACGAGACCCGTCACGCATGGCTGTGGACACGGCGTATCGCTGACCTCGGAGGATCGCCCGTGTTCGTGGCGGACGGCTATCAGCGGCGGCTCGGGATGCGCATCGGCGTGCCGCGTGGAATTGTCGAGGTGCTGGGGCTGACGGTGGTAGTCGAGGAGCGGGCGCAGAGCCGTTACATGTCCCATGCGGCGCTGCCCAACGTCGACGCGACTACGCTTGAAGTGCTCAAAGGTGTGACCGAGGACGAGACCTGGCATCTATCGTGGATTGAGAAGAAGATGCGTCAAATCGCGCGCGAGGAAGGCAGCGAAGCCAAAGCCGACGAAATCCTCAAGCGTTATCGCGAGATCGACCGCGAGGTTTACACCACGCTGGCCGAGGACGAGGCCGCGCTGCTGCGCGCATAAATGCGCGGCTCCGTCTGCACGGCTATAGCAATCGCGAGACTAAATCGCCGCGCGTCACGTGGTATGGCGCGCGGTTTCCATTCACAGATGGCCGCCGGGACTATGCGGGTGGAGTCTTGCCGGCGGCTCTGAGGGCGTCGTTGAGCATGAGGCGCATCTGCTCTGCCGCGGCGGATGCGGCAACTCCAGGAGCAGTGCCGAAATTTGTTAGATACGCATACATCAGACTGCGGCTGGCGTTGACGATCGCACCGAGGCCGTCGGCGCGTGCGGCCACGATCGAATCTTCGGCACTGGCCCCCTGCGCGCCAAATCCCGGCACCAGCATCAGTGAATCGGGCATTAGCTCACGCGCCCGCCGCGCATGTTCGGGGTAGGTCGCGCCGACCACTGCGCCAACCGGCGTGAAACCCTCGGCGCCAATAAAATCGCTGCCCCATCCGTGGATCCGCTCGGCGACTGCCTCCCATAATGGGCGGTGCGGCGCTTCGAGGTCCTGGAATTCGCCCGACGACGGATTCGAGGTCTTCACCAGTACGAATACGCCGCGGCCCGCGCGTACCCGAGCGACAAATGGCGCAAGCGCGTCGCTGCCGAGGTAGGGATTCACCGTGACCGCGTCGCAAGCAAAGTCGCTGTCGCCTAAAAAGGCCTCGGCATAGGCGGCTGAGGTCGTGCCGACATCACCGCGCTTGGCGTCCGCGATCGTGACCAGGCCGAGCGTGCGGGCCAGCTTGAGCACTTCGACCAGCGCGCGCATCCCGTCGAGGCCGCGGGCCTCGAAGAAGGCGAGTTGCGGCTTGATCGCGGCGATGTGCGGCGCACAGGCCTCGACAATCTCACAGCAAAAGTTTGCGAGCGTGTAGCCGGAGGGAATGCCGGGGTTGGTTTTGGAATCGAGTTGCGGATCGACTCCGAGAATCGCGAGCGAATGCTTCGACCGCTGCGCTGCGACTAATCGTTCAACGAAATCCATCGGGAGCAATGATCGCACATTCGCATGAGCCGATTCCAAGCCTCACGGGCAAGTTTCATGAAGTCTTGCGAGCAGCTTTCGCCTTGCCGGGCTCGCTGGGTTTGAGGAGTTTACCGGATTTGGCGGATTTCGCAGGCGTCACCGGTTGACTGGTTTTCCGTCTGCCGATTTTACTCGCCGCAAGCCTGCGCGGCTGCGACCCCGCCTTAATCTTCGCTATAGCGTCATTGGCGGAGTCGCCGGGTGTCACCACCCGCATGCTCTGCCAGAGGTACCATGCGGCGACCGAGCGATAGGGACGCCAACGCTCGCCGAACGCGAGCAGTTCCTTTGGCGGTGGCGGCTGACTCATCCCATACAATCGCGCGACGGCGTTGCGCACACCGAGGTCATCGACCGGAAAAACGTCGGGGCGATGGAGATTGAACATCAGGTACATTTCGGCGGTCCAGCGCCCGATACCGCGAACCCGGGTGAGGTCGCTGACGATCGCGTCGTCGTCCATCTTAGGGAAGCGATGGAAATCAAGCGTGCGATCGCGAACGTGAGCGGCAAGGTCGCGGATGTACGTCATCTTGCCGCGCGAAAGCCCAGCGGATCGCATCGCTTCGTCGGTGGCGGCGAGTACCAGGGCGGGAGTCGGGAAGCGTTTGCCGCCGACTTGCCTAACGAAGCGATCGTGAATGGTCTGGGCGGCACGTCCCGCCAGTTGCTGAAAGATAATGGCGCGCACCAGCGCCTGAAAGCGTTCCGGGCGGCGCGGGATCTCATAAGGGCCGACGCGATCGATAACGTCGCCAAGAATCGGATCGACGCGCTTCAGATGCGCCACGGCATCGATGGCATATGGCGGAGCTACATTAGGCATGATGTTGGCCGATGGTGATTATTCAACCGCTCGGCCCACAAGAACAAGCGGGTTGTGGCAATTCTTCGCGGCTTACTCCAAAGTCATCTCCACTGCACCCCGACCTACTGCGCCGACGCTCTCGATTATCTCTATGTGGGATGTTTTGGTGGACGCAGCAGGACTTGAACCTGCGACCCCTTGCATGTGAGGCAAGTGCTCTAACCAGGCTGAGCTATGCGTCCAACGGGGATGGAATTATTGCGCCGACGGCAAGTCTCCCGCAAGAGCGGCGCGCTATCGGATGCGCGGCACTAGCCGAGGGTTTCACTTGCCGGTGGGCTCGGATAATCCGCGGGACGGCATCCGCAGCATCGTCCGGGGGCTCTGACGATGGTCCGCGAATCGCCGTGTATCCAATTGACCATCGAAGGGCAGACTGATAGCTCGATTGTCGATAAAGTAGAGCGTCGCTTGAAGCCAACAGTTAGAATTAGCCGCGGGCAGCCCAGCAGCCGGTTTGGGAGGCCGAGGCCCGCTAGCGCGATGAAAACCGCATGAGCACGACCACCACCAATCAACAAGTCACTATCGACTCGACCGTTCATCACGATCCTCTTCAGTATCGCGAATACAAGCTGCTGCTGCGTGCAGATCGGTTCGACCGTTCGCAGCAGTTTCACAAGTTCTGGAAAATCACGCGGCGCGTCGCGAAGTCGTTAGGGATCGTAATCGCCAAGCGCGGCAAGGAGATGGAGACGCATCTGCGCGAGGTGATCTTCTTCGACACGCCGAAGTTCCGCCTCTATAACAACGGCTTTATCCTGCGGCGGCGCACGTTTTACGAAAATGGACTGCCGCGACCCGAGCACGAGTTGACGCTCAAATTCCGCAACGCGGATCTCAAAGCGACCGCGGAGGTCGACGTGCGGCCGTTGTTGCCGTGCATCAACGTGGTCAAATTCAAGGAAGAAATCCTGCTGCCATATGAAAATGCCGGCGGCATGCGCTCCATCTATTCGCATGGCTGCGAACTCGACACGCCGAACACCATGTTGACGCAGAACTTCGAGACCATTTGCCAGGTCTTTCCGGCGTTGCTGCGCACGGGCGCGAAAGCCAAGACTGCGCTCTCAGTGGTGAACGGACTCGCGATCGAAGAGATACTGGTCAACCTCGGCGAGATCGATTTCGGCGGCAAGATGACGGCCAAGGCGACGCTGGCCATTTGGCGCAACCGCATGACACAGGAACATTTCATCGGTGAGTACGGCTATCAGCTCAAGTTCCGTTCGCCCGAGGACTTTCACGGCAAGCCCAAGGAGTTGTCCGAGGCCTTCTATCTGGGATTGCAGAGCGAGGCGCCCGATTGGATTCAGCTCGGTACGACCAAGACGTCGATGATCTACCACATGGGAAAAACTCCCGTCGTCAGCCATGAATGACGCGGGAGTTATTGATCATGCGGCCTCGGGAGCACGCAGCCGTCCGCAACTCGGCGAGCTCTTCATCGTATTCCTGACCGCCGGCGCGATCAGTTTCGGCGGTGGCGTGCTCGCGTATCTGCGCGAATATCTGGTACGGCAGCATGGCTGGCTCGACGACGACAATTTCCTCGACGCGCTTGAAGTAAGCGAGACTCTGCCGGGGCTAAACTCCGTCAACATGAGCGTGATCGTAGGCGACCGGATGCGCGGGACGATCGGTGCGGCGGTCGCGGTGATAGGTCTGATGCTGCCCGGGATGGTCGTCATGATGACGCTCGGCGTGCTGTGGGAACAGGAGCGCCATAACCCAAATGTCGGTCATTTCCTGGTGGGCGTAGCGGCGTCGGCGGTCGGACTGTTGCTGACGGTGACGCTGCAACTGGGGCACAAGCAATTCGTGCGGCCGATCGACTTGATGATAATCGCAGCAACGTTCATCGCTGTGAGCTGGTATAAGATATCGCTCGGCTGGGTGCTCCTGATCCTGGGCCCGCTGGCAATGTGGCTCTACCGGCCGCGTGGCGCAATCGAGACCGCCGAGCGTTTCGCGCACTTGCGCGAGCGGTTTCAATCGCATCGATCGCACTGGCGGCATTGAGCGCCCGATGCACAAGCTGATCAGCCTCGCGTGGGTGTTTGCGCTGCTCTCGATCCTCGCGGTCGGCGGCGGCACGGCAGTGCTGCCCGAGATGCAACACATGACGGTCGACCAGTTCCATTGGGTGACCGACAAGCAATTCCGCGACATCTACAGCCTGGGCCAGGTGGCGCCTGGACCGAATATGCTGATGGTGCTGGTGATCGGTTACCGGGTCGCTGGATACCTCGGATCGGCGATCGTAGCTTTCGCCTTCTTCCTGCCGGATTGCATCATCACGTTGTTCGCGAATCGTCTCTGGATTCATTTTTCCGGATCGCCGTGGCGTCAGACGATTCAGCGCGCGATGGCGCCGATTGCGATCGGCCTGATGCTCTCGGGGACCTACTCAATTGCCATACTTTCAATTCACAATATCGGGAGCCTTGCGATCGCCGCGATCACGATGAGCGTCCTGATGTGGCGGCGAGTCAATCCGCTGCTGCTGATCTCGGCCAGCGGTCTCGCTTATCTGTTGTTCTTTAACGCGACCGCTCTGCCGGTCGTGCCGTCTCTTCCGCACTAGGGGCCTGTAACAGTGAGATCGTGCGGACGGTCGCCAGGAAAGCACACGGAGTGAGAAGTCAGTTTCCGCAAGACCTACAGTCTTGGGCTCCTCAACAACTCCCCTCCCTTAATAGTTCGGCGGGAGAGTGAGCTTGCCCAGGATCGCCGGCGAACGTGCGCCGGTAACGCTCGGGATATTTCCGGGCATACCACGCAACATCTGGTAGCCGAGGATAGCGAAGGCAACCGCTTCGAGCGCATCGCCGTCAACGCCGGCATGTTCGGCGGTGATCACCTGGAGACTTGGCAGTTCGGCGGCAAGCCGCTTCATCAGCGCCGGATTACGCGCACCGCCGCCGGTCGCGATTAACTGATCGACGGGGCCCAGCGGAACGATGAAGCGGGTAACCGCGTCGGCGATCGATCGCGCGCTGAGTGCAGTGACGGTAGCTATAAGATCGTTTTCCACCACGCCCAGCGCTTGCGCCCGTTGTTCGATCTGTTCGAGCAACGGGAGTCCGAATTCCTCGCGACCGGTTGACTTGGGCGGCCGGCGGCGGAAGTAGCTGTTGCGCATCAGGGCGGCCAGCAGAGTTTCGTTGAGGTGCCCGCGCAAAGCCATCCGTCCGTCGCGATCCATCCGCTGTTTGCCACCGCTAAGCTTGGCTGCGAGCGCGTCGATCAACCCGACGCCCGGGCCGGTATCGAATGCGATGAGGCGCGGATCGCCCATGCGCGCGTGTGGCGGCAGGTAGGTCGCGTTGCCAATACCGCCGATGTTTTGCACGATGCGGCCGCGCCGCCGATCGCCGAAGAGCCACAGGTGCGCAAGCGGAGCGAGCGGTGCGCCTTCGCCGCCAAGCGCGACGTCCATCGGACGAAAGTCGGCGACCACTGGCACGCCGGTCATCGCGGCGATAACCGCAGACTCGCCGAGCTGAAGAGTCGAAGGTGTCTCGCCGCGTCCGGCGCGCCGCGGCGGCAGATGAAAAAACGTATGGCCATGTGATCCAATAAAGCTCAAGCGGGTGGGTGCGACGCGCGCCCGGCGCAAAATTGCCAATGCCGCGCGTCCCAGCGCGGCGCCGAGCGCGAAGCTGAGTTCCGAAATTTCACCTGCGCCAAGATTCGCGTTGGCGGAAGCCGCCAGCAGTCGCGCGCGGAACTTCGGCGGGTACGGAAATGACGCGAACGCAATCAGCCGCACCGGTGGCGAACGGCGATCGTCGATAGTAACGAGCGCCGCGCTGACGCCGTCGTGCGAGGTCCCGGACATCAGTCCGACCGCGTGGTGCTCTTCGCGCGCGAGGCCAAGGCTAATCTTTTTCGTCATCGTCGACCTCGTCCATGCCATCCCGATCCTGCCGATGCTCGTCGCGGTCGCGGCGGCTCAAGCGAAAATATTGCATCGAAGCGAGCACCAGGCGCCAGCCGGACGGGAACTCGATCGCACCGTCATTGGGGTCGGGCTCGGCGTCGATTAGCACCTTTCGTCCGCGATGCCATTGCACCAGCAACATTTTATGACCGACCTGACGGCCGCTGACCGGATCGATCGCGAAATCGCCAAACAGGGTCGTCGTGCGCAGGGTCGAAAAGGCGCCGCGTAGTTGCGCCTGGTCGAGTGAGCCGGCGGCCCGTAGGGCGGTCAGCGTGAGCAATCCGGCTGCATAAGCCTGCGCCGCGGGATAGTCACAGACGGGGGCGCCCAACGCGCGCATCCGGCGGGCGAAGTCGCGGCCGGAAGGGCCAATCTGAGGAATGATCTCGGCGTCTGCTTCCCATTGGCTCGGGCCGACGATACCTTCGGCGGCGTCTCCGAGGTCGGCGCCGAAGCGCGCAACGCCCGCGGCGACACATCCGAGCACCGGGATGTTGGCGTCGTGAGTGGCGCATAGCCGGATGATCGCGAGGTCGTGTTCGTAGCTGCCGGCGCTCACTACCGCGTTAATACGGTTGCGGCGCAATGCGGCTCTGAGCGCGCCGGGCGTGTGATCGGGATCGAAGTGCGTCGAGTATTTCAGGCGCAGCCGCACGCCGTGCAGCCAGATGCGGCGCAGGCGGGCTTCATGTTCGGCGCCGCCGGCAATCGCGCGTGCGAAGGGCGTTTTCGAGGCGACGATTGCGAGGCGCTTGCGCCAGAATTTGAGGGTCGCGAGCAGGCGCACGAAGCCGATCATGTAGTCGCTCGCGGAGTTCAGGACGCTGACAATCATCCGCCGCTGCCCGCCGGCGCGGTCGCCGCTATCGAAATCGTTGCTGTAGAGATCGTCGCCGGCGCCGCCGTGGTTGATAAGGAGCATTCCGGCTTCATCGGCAACCGTCGCGGCGACGCGGGTGAGCGCCGTCGAGTAAGGGCCGAAGAGCAAATTCACCCGGCGCTCAAAACAAAGCCATCGATAGATTTCGTGTGCGTGATCGCGGCGGCTGGAGTCGTCGCGATACTCGAACTCGACCGCGCAGCGCTCGCCCGCGAGCTCGATGCCGCCGCTGGTTTTGACATCGCCTGCGAAGAGCCGGAGCGCAGTTTCGATCTGTAACCCGTGCGCGGAGTATTCACCGCTCAACGGGAGCGAGAGGCCGATGATGATCTTTCGCATTTCGGCGCGCCGCGGTAGCGGCTAGCGGCCTGTAAACGCTGATGCGGCTTTGGCCAACCGAATCAACTTCTTGAGGCCATCTGTTTCATGATTACCATCCGCACGATTTCACTGTTGACGCTATTTGCCGGGGTATTTGCCAACTAAATAATGACGGATTTTACTATACATTTACCGACCTCCAATGATCTCAAGACGCTAGCACGCTGCGCCAGCCGAGAGCATTTTCAAGCTTCAACCTTTCTCCGATACCTCGCTAGGGGGCGATTTCGGCGACGCCGCCGCGAATCACCGCGAGACCGGCGGAATTGCAGGTTTCGTAGGTAAATACGCGCCGCCCGTTGCGATCGTCGGCGGGCCAGACCCTGGTGGTGAGGGTATCGCCGGGTATCACGGGCCGCGAGAAGCGTAAGGCGAGACGCTTGAGGCGCGTCGGGTCGCTGCCGCAAAGCCCGTCGACTATCACCCGCGCGGTGAAGGCCATGGTGCACAGGCCGTGCACGATAATTCCGGGCAGACCCGCCATCTTGGCAACATTTACGTCAACATGAATGGGATTGCGATCGCCGGAAGATTCCGCATAGCGCACCGTCTGATCCGCATCGATGGCTTGCGCGACGGTCACGAGCGGAGCCCCGCGATCGTCGTCCGGATCGGATTTTGCTTCGACCATTGCGGCTTTCCCGCTTCGCCCGCGAATGAAGACCGTAAAGACCGTGCGATTCACCGCTTCGCCGCTGGCGTTGCGCGCGTTCAGTTCGAGCGCCATCGTCTCGCCGTTCTGGTGCGTCTCGATCGATGCGATTCTGCCGGTCGAAGCGATCGAGTCGCCAGCGCGGATCGGGGCGATGAATTCGATGTCCTGCGCAATGTGCAGCAGACGGAGCAGGTCGGCTTGCAGATCCGTATCGGTCATCGCCGTGATGACGGAAAGCCAGGTGACCACCACCGCGAACATCGGCGGCGCAACGATTCCACCAGGCACGCCCGCGTTAACGACTTCGCCAGGCACGCCCGCATTGACCATGCTGCCAGGCACACCGGCGCCCACGATCCCACCGAGCGGGTCGGCCGTGAAGTAGCGTGGGTTGTCGTCGTTGCAGGCGCGCGCGTAATTTTGGATCGCGTCGAGCGTGACCTCGGTGATGATGGGCGGGTAAACTTTGCCGACGCAGGCCTGGTTGAGCGCCATGTGGGACTCCATTCTGCCGTTGTTTTCGAGCGCGGGCACGCTGCCCTGAGGATTGCGTGCCATGGGGACTCCGGTCGATTCGATGAACGGAATTGGAGCACGCGATTTCGATGGGCATGCGCGTTTCAATCGCCATCCGCCCTTCAATCATAGGCGCGGTTCAATCGCCGTCCGCGTTCGGTTGGCGTGCGCGCGCCAATCGCTGTGCGCAGTTCAACACAGTGCGCGGTTCAATCACAGTCCGCGCGCGGGTTGGCGTCGCAGTTCAATTGCATTCCGGATTCGACCGCGGAGGGCTGTTCAATCGCCGCGCATGGTTCATTCACACTCGCGAATCACTCGCGGTGTGCGCGGAAAATCAGTCGAGCTCGCGGCCTCCGACGAATACGGCCTTCAAATTTAGCTCGCGGTCGAGAACAATCAAATCAGCGCGCCAGCCAGGCTCGATGCGGCCGCGGTCGGCCAAGCCCAGAATTGCGGAAGGACCGAAGGCCGACATCTCGCCATATTCGGCCAGTACGCCACTGAGCGTCCAGCCTTTGTCCAGCAGCCGCTTCGCCGTAAGGTGTAAGCCGTCGAGCATGGTGATTACGCTGCCGGCGAGGGTGCCATCGGGCAGTCGTGCGGCACCGTCCGCGGTCTGCGCTCGCTCGATCAGGCCGCCGAACAGGGCCATCGGGGCACCATCGGTACTGGCGAGAGCGACGCGGTCGGTGGTGATAACGGGGTTGAGGTTTGGGGTGTCGAACAGTGCTGGGTGAAGGTGTACACCGTCGGGGATAATAGCCGCTCGTGCAGCCGACAATGACAGCGCCGCACCAACTACGCCGGGTGTGCGATGGTGTAGCGGCGGCATTGCATTGAAAAGATGCGTAAACATGCGGGCACCCGCGTCGATGCCAGCGAGCGTCTGTTCATAGGTCGCATCGGTATGCCCGATGGAGACCACGATTCCCTGTGCGGTCAGCGCGCGGATGGCGTCGAGCGCCCCGTCGAGTTCGGGAGCGAGCGTGATCAGCTTCAGGGTTTTTAGGCGACTGACACGATCGAGCGGCTCGCCCTGTGGCAACAAATTGAGGGGAGGATGCACGCCGCGGTGCTCCGGTGAGATGAAGGGTCCCTCGAGATGCATCCCGAGGATTGTGGCGCCGGGGAGACTGCGGCTGTCACGCTGTGCGGCACGCTCGGTCTCGGCTTGCGCGGCCATCGCGGCGGCGATGATCGCGTCGACCCGCTCAATGGTTTCGAGCGGCGACGTGATCACCGTGGGGAGCCATCCGGTGGTGCCTTCGTGGGCCAGGCAGTGCGCAAGCTCCAGTAGATCGTCGACACTGGCCGACATTACATCGATGCCGCACGCGCCGTTGACCTGCAGATCGATAAAGCCCGGAATGATATAGTCCTCAACCGAATTCTGCTGCTTCTTTATTCGCACGATGCGATCGTCGAAGCTCAAATCGCCGGAATAGGCGGCGCTGCCGAACTTGGTGCGTGCCAGGATGAGCCCGCTAAGCTGGTCAATAGCGACGCGTTTGCGGCGCTGTGTCGCTCTTACCAGCCTGAGCGTGGGCGGTTTCCTAGTTGGCACGGAAGCGTTCGGCCAGCAATCTTGAGAAGCGCGGCAGATAGAGCAGGTCGAAGGTATCGTCCTTGCCGGGGAACATTGCGACGGCGGCGCCCTTGAGCGCATGAACGTGCTCCCAGGCTTCTTCCAAGTTCAGCGACCCGTCCTGGGCAATAGTGGCGAAGGTCAATTCGACCAGAAAGCGCAGCCGCCGGATCAGCTTATTTTCGTGCTCGATGCGAGCCGCCCGTTCGTTGTCGGTCATGGCGCGTCCCTGTCCCGGATGCGGATGTCGCCGGCGCGCGGCGCAATCGGACTATAGCCGATCCGAGCGCAGCTTATCGCATCGCGCAGGCGGCGCAATAGCACGGGCGGAATATCCAGAGCGCGCGGCCTAGTTGGCCAGCGCCCACCGGAGCCGGGAGACCTTTCCGGAAGCAGGCGGCGCAGATGCCAGCGCAACCGCCTCCCCTGAAAGAGAAGGGCTTTGGGGAAGACTGCCCTCACCCATCGCAGGCGAAAAAAGTTAGCCCTGCGGTGACCTTCGCTGGACAAGAAGAGATGTTGGAAACTCGGAGAAATCAGAGAGACCTAAGCAGCTTGTGTTAGACGTGGCGCGATGGCAACCTCGATGCGTTCGATGCCAACGCGGATCAAGAGCAGTTTCATTTATCTGGCCAACGCGGTTAACGATCTGCGCGGCAACTGGGCGACGCTCGCATTGGTGCTGGCGCCGCTGGTGTTGTTCTCGGCGCTGTGTGTATTGCCCGACGCCTTTAATCTACAGCATAGGCTGGTGCATACGTTCGAGCCGGGTGTTCGCAGCATCGGATGGGTTCCCGTGCAGACGCCCTATGCGCCCGAAGTCGAGCCCGCGCAAACGGCCGTTCATTGGGTGATCCGCGTGCGCCTGCTCCGTATCGTGCTCTCCCTGATCGCGTCTGTCGTCATCCTGGTGACGCTGTGTACGATCAAGCGGATTGATGCGGGGACGCGCAAGGCGCGCATCCTTAACGAAGCGATCGAAGTCTATCGCGATGCGATTGCGCTGGCGCCGGCGTTTTTCTGGATTCTGCTTTTGCAAGCTATCGCGGTCGTGATCGGAATTGTGCTGCTAGTGATTCCCGGGTTGCTCGCGATCGTCTGGCTTTATTTCGCGGAGTACGCACTGGTCTTCGACAATCGGCGCAGTTGGCCGGCGCTGTTCCAGAGTCGCGACCTGATGCGCAAGCGGTTCTTCAAAGTCGCGGTCCGTATCGTGGTTTTCCTCGCGGTCTGGTCGGGTTTCAACGCCTGGGTCGGAGGCGCGTTCTTCGCAATTAGCCTCTTGATTGGGCCGATTGGGATCTGGACCGGCGCGGTCTGGATCACGATTTTCGTGTTCGCTCTGATCGCCTCCGCGGTGGCCTATACAACGATCGCATTTTTTATTGCGGCGGGTGCGCGACTCTACCAGGATCTCAGGGCGATCGCGGGGGAGCGGAATGCGGCGGTTGCGGCAGAACCACAGCCGGCAACAGCGCCACTGGCTAATTTCGCGGCGCCCGCCACCGACTGAGGGACGCCACTCGATCAGCGCCAAGCGGACGAAGCCGTCGCCCGCGGCATTGGCTCATTGCATAAAATAGCCGCGTGAATTCTCAGGCGCGCGCGGGTGTTGATGGTTGCGCCGAGGGTGAGCCGGTATCGGCGCCGCTCGCCAAGCGCGAGAGCGCGCGTACGGTGACCTGCAAGGGCGGTAATCCGATCGACGTTAGCGCGCGCAAATCGCCCATCAGGCGGTCGACCTCGGCGACGCGGCGGTCGCGTCCTGGCAGGTTCAATTTGATCGTCCCCTGAGCGCTCTCATCTGCGTTATCGAGTACTTCCCGACAAAGCTGGATGCGCGCCCAGGCGAGTTCCGCGGCGAGGTCGCGGGCAGCGCGTCGCTCCCATCGATCGTCGCTGCTAATCGCGTCGATAGCCCCTTCGAGAGACGCGAATTCGATGCGTTCGCTGAGGCCGAAATAGACCCGAGCAACTACGCTGGGGTCGCTGCCTCGGGCAAATGCGAGACTCAATACGTTGAGCAGATGATCCGCGAAGGCGAGTCGAGCGAGCTCGTGTGCAAGCTGTTCTTGATGGACCGCGGCGCGCAGCTCGCGATAAGAACGCTCGAAGCGTTCGCGTTCGCCGCCGGCAAAGTACGCTTCGAATTCGCCGGCGAGTTTACGGAGCGCAGGTTCGAAGCGGCTGATGGTGGTACCCAACGGCTCGGCCGGTTCCGCGTGCGCGATCGCCCAGGTACAGGCGCGGCGTGCGGCACGCTCCAATCCGAAAAACGCGCCGCTCTCGGCCTCCGCGGAAAGCTCAGCGGCATTGAGCTTGAGCTGACTCGCGCGTCCGGGAAGGTCGAGTACGCCCGCCGCTATCACCCAGGAGCGCAGCGCCTCCTCCGCCTCGATTCCATGATCGCGTTCGAGATTGAAGACGAACGCGGATCCCATTAGGTCGACCATCTCGTTGACGATGCGGGTCGCGACGATTTCGCGGCGCAGGCCATGATGCGGAATCTCGCCCGCAAATGGGTTGGCGATCGAGGGTGGAAAATAGGGACGCAGCACGTGATCGGCCAGGTAGGGATCGTCAATCAGCTCCGAACGTCCAAGGCGCTCGGTCAGGTCGATCTTGGTGTATGCAGTCAGCATCGCCAGCTCCGGACGCGTGAGTCCGGGAAAGCGCGCGCGGCGGTCGCGCAATTCTTCATGGGTGGGCAAGAGCGCGTCGTGACGGCGCACGATGCCGGCCTGCTCGATCGCGGTCAAATGATCGCGGTAGGCGCTGAGATGGACGCGGCTGCGCAGTTGCTCGAGGCTCAGCGAGAGCACCTGGTCACGGTTGTCCTGGAGGACGCTTTCAGCGACCTCCCCGGTAGCCGCGGCGAGCCGGCGATTGCGTTCGCCGGCGTTGAGGCCGCCACGCGCGATTATCGGCGCGAGCAGGATTTTGAGATTGACTTCGTGATCGGACATATCGACGCCGGCCGAGTTGTCGATGGCGTCGTTGTTGATGCGTCCGCCGCCGAGCGCATATTCAATCCGCGCGCGCTGGGTGAAGCCGAGGTTGCCGCCCTCGACCACGACCTTGCAGCGGAGTTCTGTAGCTACGACCCGGACGTTATCGTTCGCATGATCTCCGACTTCGGCATCGCTCTCGTTGATAGCGCGGACGTAGGTGCCGATGCCGCCGTTATATAGGAGATCGACCTTCGCGCGCAGAATCGCCTGCACCAGACTGTCGGCGTCGAGCTCGGCCGTGTCGCATCCGAGTGCCACTCGGGCCTCCAGCGACAGCGCGATGCGCTTCTGGCCGCGGCGGAAGACCCCGCCGCCTCGGCTGATGATCTCATTGTGGTAATCGGCCCAGCTCGAGGCCGGCAATTCATAGAGGCGTCTGCGTTCGGCGAAGCTCAGCTTGGGATCGGGGTCGGGGTCAATGAAAATGTGCCGATGGTCGAAGGCCGCGATGAGCTTGAGATTGTCGGACTGCAGCAGGCCGTTGCCGAAAACGTCGCCCGACATATCGCCGATGCCGACCAGCGTGACCGGTGCGCCGCGATCGATATCGCGGCCCATTTCGCGCAGATGGCGGCGGGCGGATTCCCATGCCCCGCGTGCCGTGATGCCCATCTCCTTGTGGTCGTAGCCATGCTTGCCGCCGGAGGCGAACGCATCGCCCAGCCAGTAGCCGCGACTTTCGGCGAGGTCGTTGGCGAGGTCCGAAAAGGTCGCAGTACCCTTGTCCGCAGCGACCACCAGGTAGGCTCCGTCGCTATCGCGAACGCGGACGCGCGGCGGACGCACAATCGCGCCGTCGACGACATTGTCAGTGAGGTCGAGCATCGCGTTGATCAGGGTCTTGTAGGCGGCGATCACCGTATCGCGATCGGGGGTCCCGACGCCGCGCGGCTTGATCACGAAACCGCCCTTGGAGCCGACCGGCACGATGATCGCGTTCTTGACGGTCTGAGTCTTCATCAGATCGAGAATCTCAGTGCGGTAATCGTCAGGACGGTCGCTATGACGAATCCCGCCGCGGCCAATTTTGCCGCCGCGCAGATGACATCCTTCCATGCGGGTGCTGCTGACATGAATTTCGTAGAGCGGTGCGGTGTCGGGCAGATTCGGGATTCGCGCGCTCTCGAACTTGAGTGCAAGGTACGGCGTGGGCGAAGCCTGTGGCTGAAAGTAGTTGGTGCGCACAGTCGCCTCGACCATCGCGAGCAGCATGCGCGCGAAACGATCGTCGGCGATATTTTCCACTGCGGCGCATTGTTCAAGATAAGTTGTGCGCAGGGTGGCAATTTTATCGGGCAGAGTCTCGCGATCGGGATCGAAGTACGCAATGAAGAAGTCGGTGAGGATCCGTGCCAGCTGCGGATAGAGCAGCAGCGGGCGATTCGCGGCGAGACGCGCGGGTACCAGCTTCATCTGGAAGGCGGCGGCGAGGTAGGCACGGATCAGCGCGACCTCGCGCCATGAGAGTCCCGCGAGCAGTGTGAGCAGGTTGAGCGCATCATCCTCGGCCCGACCGTCGCGCACGGCCGTCAATGCCTCGGCAAGCGGTCCTGAGTAGCCCGGCAAGCGTTCGAACGGCATACCGGTCAGGCTGCGCACGCAAAAGGATTGAACGTAAGCGGAACGCCGCTCCCGGCCGATCACCGGATGCAGCTCATGGGCCT
>Ga0182024_10008414_pt1 | contig 21767 bp, 22 predicted proteins | sample P32metaG_FD_120480 | JGI IMG/M metagenome (GOLD analysis project Ga0182024, IMG submission 120480) | Permafrost microbial communities from Stordalen Mire, Sweden - P3-2 metaG (Illumina Assembly) | ecosystem: Environmental > Terrestrial > Soil > Wetlands > Permafrost | place: Sweden: Stordalen...
ACTCGGTCGACGATTTACACCAACTATTGCTATTTCTGCAAACTCACGCCAACTGACTTAATGAGCAACGTTTGGCAACTCACTTTTGCTTTCGGCGTGCCTTGTTAGAATGCCAATACGTTCTTACCAATATGTTGCGTGCGTCGAATTCCATGATTCGGTGACGCTCGGTAGGCGAAGGAGAGTCGATCCCAATGAAGATCTCGCAAAACGCATCGGACAAGCTGCCCTCGCGTCGGCCAGGCCGCTGGCGGCTGGCGCTGATCTCGGCGGCGGTGATTTCATCAGCCGGAATCCTGCTGGCCGGTGATCTGTATGTGCAGCCCGACAAGCTTGACGTCCGCGAGGGGCCGGGATTGCTGTTTGATCCGGTCGAATCCGTTGCCAAAAACGCGAAGCTGCAAGAGATCGAGCGCACTGACGACGGGTGGATCAAGGTGACGACGCCGAGTGGCAAGCAGGGGTATGTCTTCAAAGGTTCCGTGAGCGATAAGCAGGCGGCGGGGCCGGGATTGTTCTCGGGCATGCAAGTGACGAGCGATTCCGAGGCGGCGCAGATGTCAACCGGTGCAGCTGGCAAGGGCCTCGAACCCGAAGCCGAGCAATACGCGGCAAACAAAAACTACAGCAAGGTAAATCTCGATGCGGTCATCGCGATGAACAAGGCGGTCAAAGGCAAACAGTGGATGCAATTCTGCCAGGACGGCCAAATTGGCCCAGCTAAGCCCAAGCCGAATCACTGATCACCCTTTGCCGAGAACACTATGACACGCAAAACCAACCGACTTCGATTTGTGTTAACCGGCTCCCTGCTGGCGACCGCCGCGCTGGTTGCAACCGTGCCATTCAACATGGGCGGATGCAGCGCGGGCAATGTCGACGTGATGGGACTGGTCAACGCGGGCGGCAAGACGCTGAAAGCTGCCGGACTCAATGAACATCAGGAACGCGCGATCGGCGAATCGGTCTCGCTCGCCGCGACCAATCAATATGGCGTCACGAAAAACGAGCGACTGGCGACATACGTTGTGCTGGTCGGGCAGACCCTCGCATCGCGCACCGCGCGCGCCGATCAGCCGTGGGTTTTTGGCGTGCTCGACACCGAAAAGGTCAACGCCTTCTCCGGACCCGGTGGCTATGTGTGGGTGACGCGCGGCGCGATCGAGCAAATGCATGACGAAAGTGAACTGGCGGGTGTCTTGGCGCATGAGATTGGCCATGTGGTGAAAAAGCATGGGTTAGCCATGGCCCAAAGTGCCGCCTATGGGGACGCATTCAACACGGCCGTAGGCAGCGTCGGAAGCGCGGCGAAATTCAGCGAATTAAGCGATACGGTAACGACGGGAATTCTCGACAAAGGTTATGCCCAGCCGCAGGAATATGAAGCCGATGAAGCGGGGGTGAAGTATTTGATCGCCGCCGGGTATGATCCGAACGGCTTCCTTCACTTTCTTCAACGCATCAGCGCCGAGCAGAAGACCGGCGGCAGCGTGTTCAGCACCCATCCAGGCATTGATGATCGCATCAAGAAAATCGCCAATCAGATTTCGGCCAGCGGCGCTGGCGGCACCGGCGCGACGCTGAAGGATCGATTCGCCGCCTATACCGGCAAGACGAATGTCGGCTCGATCGACCTGGCTCAGTAGTCTTCTGATCGATGCCACAGGTTCTGTTTCTTTGCACGGCCAACTATTACCGCAGCCGATTCGCGGAACTGCTGTTCAATGCGCTGGCCCCGCAATTCGCGCCGGATTGGAACGCGTTCTCACGAGCGCTGGCGATTGAAGAGAATTGGTGCAACAAGGGTCCGATCTCGATGCACACGCGAAACGCGTGTCGCCAGCGCGCTATCACAATCGCCGAACCCATTCGAGAACCATGTGGCGTGACCGATTCCGATTTCGCGCTTGCCGCCCGCGTTATCGCCGTGAAGGAAGCTGAGCATCGACGTTACGTCGAGCAACGCCATCCGCGGCGAATTCAGTCCGTCGAGTTCTGGCAGGTGCATGATCTGGACGCCAGCGGACCCACTGAAACCTGCGACCTGATCGAGCACAACGTGCGTGCGCTGTTGGTAGAGCTTGGGTCCGATAAACCCAACTCGGCACATTCGGCCGAAGCAAAACGCTGATTCTGCCGATAGATTCGTCAGCCATGGATCTCGTCGGCGCAATCGTCAATTTCGATCAAGCCAGCAACCTGTCATCGGTTCAGATGGCGGTGGCGAAGAAAATCCTTGACGTTCAGCAATACTCGGGCAACGCCGCCGTGCAGTTGATCCAGGCCGCTTCCAACGGCATCGATCAGTCGGGAGACGCACTCGTCGCCGCCGCCACGGGCCTCGGCGGCCAACTCGACACCTACGCCTGATTCGCTCGCGCGATCAGCTCATCCGCCGCCCGCAACTCGCGCGACAATCCCTCAACCAAATCAACTTTCGCCGCCCCCGGCAGCACGTTCCACGTGTAAGTCTCGACTTCCAGATGCGGGGCATACGAAAGCTGCTTCACCGCCGACAGCGCCTCTCCGATTGCCGATCGCGTCGTTCCCAACGGGCCAAGATTCTCCGCGTCGATCGGCACATGAAAATGCACGCGCCATTCCGGTGCATTCACAAACTGCGCCGGCGGATCGCGCAGGATTCGCTCATCCAAATCCATCCAGCGCGCGATCTGACCATCCGATGACCGGGCAAGCGTCTGATGCAAATACCGCGGCTCAATGAACGACCGAAGCGCCTCCCGCGCCGCGGCCGACCCATTCTCCATGCGAATCGCGCAGCTGATATGAACCTTGTTGATGCGAATCCGCCCCCCGTTCGGTGCCCAGTCCGGGAATCGCGTCGAATCAAGCATGTCAATGCTTGCTGCAATGTCCTCGAACTCAACGGCTTGGTGACAAACGTCGTAACAGACGCCAATGTGCGTGTTTACCACGTCAACGCTGCGATTCGCGTCGGCGACGTAGTAGAGCTGCCGGAAGAACGCGACGGCTTCGGCAGTAGTCTCCAGCATGCACAACGGTTCGGGCTCGATCGCGATGCGGATCAACTTTCCGGTCTCCTTGAAACGCCGACCGAGATATTTCGCCAGTTCGACCAGTTGCTCGCAGCAGCGATCGCGGAAGTCGTCGGAACGATTGAACCCTTCGGGACCTTTGAACCCGAGTGGGACGGTTGAGATGCTACCTTCTCCGCCGAGCGGGAGCATCGCGATGAGGATATCGGCACACCCCTCGGTATAGCTCCGCCGGCGCGGGTCGGTCCAGTCGGGCAGATAAACGTTCTCCTTGACGCGCTCGCTGTGAAAATCGCCGTAAGGGAATGCGTTGAGGGTATGACAGGAAAGGGAGCGCTCGCCAAGTCGGCTGATGAAAGCTTGCATCGCCGCGCGATCGGCAAGCATCTCGCGGACGACGGAGTTGGCCAGCCAGAGTCCCGCCGCCACCGGCTTGCCGAAGGCTTTGCGCATCGGCATCGTGTAGCGCGTCAGGCCCTCATCGATTTCCGCGATCGTGCGGCCGGGATGAACATTCGTGCAATAACTGATCGGCAGGGTGCTCAGCGACATTCAACTTCCACCGCGGTAATACCAATGAGCCACGGCGCACGCGGCTCACGCATTCTTAGTGCGATCTGTGCGAATTCGTTGTCATGGCATCATTAGGCTTAAATTCATGAATCGAAAACCTCTCGCGCTGGTCATATTCGCAATGCTCGTGGCGCTCAGCCCGGCCGCGTTCGCGTGGAATCCCGCCGGCCATATGGCGATCGCCCGCGCCGCGTATGAGCAGCTCGATAAACCGCGCCAGCAGCAGCTAGTCGCGATCCTGAAGCAGCATCCGCGCTTCGCCGAAGACTTCGCGGCCGCGATGCCGGAAGGCTTGTCGACCGAGGAGCAGGATCGCTGGATTTTCGAGCGCGCCGCGGCGTGGCCCGATGTCGCCCGCAATCTGCCCACCGCTGACCAACTCAAATACAACCGCCCCGGCTGGCACTACATCGATCTGCCGGTCTTTCTTGACGACGATGCCCGGCAAAAGATTCAGCCGCCCCCGTTTGATTTCAATTATCCGACTGCGGTTCACGATGCGAATTTGAACGCCGTCCAGGCGTTGAAAAAATCGCTGGCCGAGCTGAAAGACTCGCAAACGCCCGAGCCGCGGAAGGCCGTCGCGCTCTGCTGGATCCTTCACCTCACCGGCGACATTCACCAACCCCTCCACGGCGCCGCGCTCTTCTCGGCGGGCCGATTCCGTCAACTTCCCATGGGCGACAAGGGCGGCAACGATATCCCCGTTCACGAGTCGGCTGGCATGATCCAGCCGCCGCAAAAGGCCAATCTGCATTCCCTCTGGGACAACATGCTCGGCACCGACAGCGCGCCAACGGCGGTCAAATCGCTCGCCGACGCGATTGTCAGCGCCCATCCCAAGTCGTCGCTAGCTGAGCCGCTGAAGGAAACCAAGATCGAAGCCTGGTCGCAAGAGAGCAACGCCGCCGCGATCAAGTCGGTTTACTCGCCGGATATCCTGGCGATGGTGAAAGCCAACGAATCCCACCCCCACACGCCACTGCCGACATACGAGATCACCGACGACTATCTCGCCCAAGCCAAGCCCACGGCTCAAACCCGCGCCGCCCTCGCCGCGTATCGCGCCGCGGGGCTTCTTGGTGAGTAGCAAACCGATCGCTCAAGTCTGCCTCTCTGAGGCGCACCCGGTGCGCGCCTCAAAAGTGTTCAATTTTGTTCAAAATTGGGCTTTGCACAACAAATCGATTTTGGCCCAGACTCAACCGGGGTCTCGATAGCGCCACTCTTATTGACCTCATGCCCTTTGAGCATTTGTGCGACCGTCCGTCCTCCTGTGTTAGACGCTCGGCGGACCGCAGTTATTCCATTAAATTTGGAAAATGTTAGGGGTGAAGGAATTAACCGTTCAGTTATCTGTTTTGCCCTATTAGCGCGCTGCAAGCGCGGATGAGTCGAGCGTGCTCAACGAACGTCTGGCGTCGCGAAGTGCTTTTGTCGCAAAGTTGATTAAACGCTTACCTCCGGGAAATAACGGGGACGCCACGCGGTGTCTCCGTATCGATTCGATGGTGCCTACCGACTCGACGCCGAGGCGCGGACACTCGATACTTTTGGGATGGCTTCCGGCACCGCGGATCTATTGTGGAAGCTCTGGTATCCGCTGCTCACCCGGCTTACCCGTCACGCGCCAGTCGTCTTTCTGAACTACGGCTACGCCGAAGATGGCATGGGCGCTCCCGGTCCCGTGTTGATGAACGACGACGAGCCGGATCGTCCGTGCATCCAGCTTTACGACAGCGTGGTTCGGCCAATCAGCTTGCGGGGTCTGCGCGTTCTCGAGGTCAGCTGCGGACACGGCGGGGGCGCTTCTTACATCGCCCGCTACTGCGATCCCGATTGCATGCACGGCGTGGATCGCAATCCCACCGCCATTGAGCTTTGTAAGAAACGACACAAGGTCGCGGGCCTCAGCTTCTCTTGCGGTAATGCGCTGGCACTCGATTTTGAAGACCAGGCGTTTGGCGCGGTGATCAACGTCGAGGCGTCGCATTGCTATGCGGACGTGCCACGGTTTCTTCGCGAAGTCGCCCGCGTGCTTCAGCCGGGTGGGCATTTCTTATATGCCGATTTCCGGCAAAAGGAACCCGACGCCCAGGTCCTGCACCGGCAACTGCAAGAAAGCGGATTGGAATTGATTTCCTGCGAGGATATCAGTGCGAACGTGGTCCGCGGGATGCAGCTCAACACGCAAAAGTACATGAAGCTGATCAATCAATTGGTGCCGGCGTTGCTGCGGAAGCCGGCGATGCGCTTCGCCGGCGTCCCGGGCTCGGCGATATACGAGGAACTGAATTCCGGCCAAACCGTCTATCTGCGCTACGTTTTGCGCAAACCGTGCGAACCGGGACGTGCGGAGTCAGTTTCGCTATAGTGTCCGCCCTATGTCATTGGAAGTTGGAATTGTCGGGTTGCCGAACGTCGGCAAGAGCACCATTTTTAACGCCCTCACCGCCGCGGGGGCGCTGGCGGCGAATTATCCATTTGCCACGATCGAGCCGAACGTCGGCGTGGTGGCCGTGCCGGATAAGCGGCTCAACGAAATCAACGAATTCATCAAGACCGAAAAGATCATCCCGGCGGCGCTGCGCGTGGTCGATATCGCCGGCATCGTGCGCGGCGCCAGCACCGGCGAAGGGCTGGGCAACAAGTTCCTCTCGCACATTCGCGAGGTCGACGCGATTCTCCATGTCGTCCGCTGCTTCGCCGGCGGGGATGTCATTCACGTCGAGGGCTCCGTCGATCCCATCCGCGACATCGACACGATCGATACCGAGTTGGCGCTGGCCGATCTGGAAACCGTCAGCGGCTCGTTGGATAAAGCTGAGCGCACCGCCCGCAGCGGCGACAAGGACGCCGCCGCTCGCGCCGAGATCCTGAAGCGCGCCAAGACGCACCTCAACAACGCCAGACCCGTTCGAGAGATGGAGTTCACGCCCGACGAGAAAAAGATCGTCAAAAGTCTTGGGCTGATCACCGCCAAGAAAGTGCTCTACGTCGCCAATGTCGATGAGAACGACCTGCACGGCGAGGGCGCCTACGTCAAAGCGGTTCGCGAGCGCGCCGCCAAAGAAGGTGGCGGGGTGGTTCCCGTCTGCGGCAAGCTTGAGGCTGAACTGGCCGAGCTGGGTGAAGCCGACCGCGCCGAGATGCTCCAGAGCATGGGTCTGACCGAGCCAGCCCTGGCGTCGCTGACGCACGAGGCGTACCGCCTGCTCGACTTGCAGAGCTATTTCACCGCCGGACCAAAGGAAATTCGCGCGTGGGAAATCCCCGCCGGCGCCACCGCGCCCCAGGCCGCCGGCGTCATCCACACCGACTTCGAACGCGGCTTCATCCGCGCCGAAATCTACACGCTGGATGATCTGAAGAAGTACAAAACCGAGTCCGCGATCAAAGCCGCCGGCAAGCTGCGGGCGGAAGGAAAATCATACGTCATGCACGATGGGGATATCACGCATTTCTTGTTTAATGTGTGAGTACCTGAAGCAATCAAAGCCGGACTTCTTCTTCCCCATCGACCATCGACACATAGCTGGCGAGGTTTCCGCCGGTAATGAGGAAGACGCGTTCCTGGTCATGATATCGGTATCGGATCATGAGCGATTTGTTTTTTCCCGGGGCTGGGTCAACGCGTAACCACTCGGCCTTTGCTGTAAATCCTTCGGGCTTCGAACGAAGCAGTTCAACAACCCGATCGGTCACATCTGCCAGATGGGTACCGCTGCCAAACAGGGCAACTTCAACACGGAGATCCTTAACAAGGGATCCCGAATCAGGGTGGGAGGCACTCGCAGACGGAGTCTTTGACTCCGCTTGCATCGCCGCTCCGCAAACACTCAACGCCGCCATTGTGACCAGCGCAATCGTGATCTTCATGATGATGCTCCGCGGAAAGTGGAACGTCTTTGTAAAGTGCCATTATATAAGCGTGAAGCTACTTGGGAAATCATATTCTCTTGGCGATATTGCTTGGGCGTGCGTCGCAGCATCGATCATGTACAGCCTGACCCGCAACACTAGCGGGTGTCCTGAATGTGGCAGCACGATTCAAAACCCTCATGTGTCCTGTCGCGGAATGATTTCTCCCTTGCTGCCCGCTAACTTTTTCCGTACAACCAACCTCAACATGGCCCGCGTTTACATCAAAGACTGCATGCCCGGCGATGTCGTCGAGGATGTGTTCGTCATCTCCGGCAAACAGCTTTCCGCCGCGTCCAATGGGACGCACTTCATCAAGGCCAACGTCTCGGATCGCAGCGGGCAGATCAATGCGCGGATGTGGAAGGCCACCAAGCAGATTTTCGACGCGATGCCGGAAGCGGGCTTCATTCGCATTCGCGGGAAGATTGAGAACTACCAGAACAATCTGCAGCTTATCATTGATAATTGTTGGGCCGCCGAGGAGGGGACGTTCGACGTCGGTGATCTGCTTCCCCACACCGACAAGCACATCCCGACGATGTGCAAGAAGGTGGTTGAGATTCTCGGCAGCATCCAGAATCGCCATCTCGCGGCGATCGTGCAGGCGTATCTCGACGACGAAAAGCTGATGGAGAATCTCTGCCGAGCGCCGGCGGCGCAGAGCATGCACCACGCGTTCATCGGCGGGTTGCTCGAGCATACGCTCAACGCGATGGAAGTCGCGCATGCGATTTCGCCGCTCTATCCCGGCCTCAATCGCGATCTGGTGATCGCGGGCATCTTTCTGCATGACATCGCCAAGACGTGGGAGCTTAGCTACGACAGCGCATTCGGATACACCGACGGCGGTCAACTCGTCGGCCACATCGTCAAATCCGCGATGTGGATCAACGAGAAAGTCGTTGTCGCTGAAGAAATGCTCGGCGAGAAGATCCCGCAGGATCTGATCGACGTGCTGCATCACATTATCATTAGCCATCATGGCGTGCCGGAATTTGGTGCAGTGAAGATCCCGGCAACGCCGGAAGCGCTCGCTGTCCATCACATTGAAAACATGGATGCCAAACTGATGAGCGCTTTAGCCGCGACGCGGGGTGATGGCCGGCGCGAAGGGGAAGGCAGATGGACGGAATATCTGAAGCCGTTCGGCGGGCGGCTATACCGCCCCGATCCAGCGCCGGCTGAGGCGGGGGAGCCGATCGAGCTCGAGATCAAAAACGACAAATCAGCGAAGCCGGCTGGGAAATTGGAAATCACCAATCCGCTGTTTGAGTCGGTGACGAAGAAAAACAAATAAGCCTTTGAGTTGATCCAATACGGGATCAGCCGTGCGCATTTTCTTTAAGGGAGGTTCGGATGAATCGTATTTCCAAATGGGTTGTAGCTCTCAGCTCGGTTGCGATTGGCGCGGTGGCATTGGCCGCTGATCCGGCGCCGCAATCAGCGCCGCAGAAGACGGACACGCCGGCTACGGCTCCGGCATCAACCCGTCGGCCGCGGCTGACTATGCCCTGGAGCCAGTTGACTGATCTATCGGATGATCAGAAGACCAAGATTCTGGACATCATCGGCAAAACCAACGAAGAAATCGCCGCGGTCCGAAGCAAGGAACGCAGCGACATCATGGCTTTACTGAATGTAGACCAGAAGAAAAAGGCCGAGGAGATCGACGCAAGTCGCGCCAGACGCGGACGTCGCGGCGCTGCGACCCGACCGGCGGGGCAGTAGTCCGCGGATTTATTGAGACCGTGATCGACGAAGCGCGATCCACAAGGGCAGCCCAAGTTAGCCGCCATCACCGTCAGGTGTGCGCGCCCGTGCGCTGCGATGGGGTCATGCGCGATCGTAGATTGCAGTGAATGCCGCTGAGTTCAGCCTCAATCTCATTTGAGCGCAGTGGTGACGCGCGTCCCCTCAAATTGGGCAGACCGGGCTCGCAATGGAAACTACACGCACACCTGACGGTGATGGCGGCTAACCCGGGCTGCGCCCGCAGGTCGCTTGCGAACCGCTCTCCTGATCGCATTAGCGATAGACGCAATGCACCCGCCGGAGGGAATGGCCGGCGGGTGCTCGTTGCGCCCATGGGAGTGGGGGGAAACAGGGAGATCGTTAGGCCGTCGCGAATCCCAATTTGCGACGGAGCATGACAAAGAGTCCGATCGTTATCGCACCCATATAAGCCGCCGGCGGCAGGGGCACGGCGGTTGTCGAAGCCGGGCCGCGATCGCTTGGGCCACCGAGCGGCAAAAGACCAGTCTCGCCGATCGGCTGGTTCTGGTTGTTGATCCCGCCGCCGTTGTCGGTCAGCGTTATCATCTTGCCGGTCATCACCGCGCCGGCGCGGTCGTTGTGATGATGGGACAGCTTGCGGAAGCTGGCGACGATTTCCTGGCCCGACTTATTAGCCGACAGAAAGTCGAGCACATCGAGCGATGACGCGTTCGAAGTTGTGACGTCGAACACAAACGTCTCTCCGCTTCCGGCGGCGACGCCGTGCGCGGCGCCTTTGTTCGAATTCCACTTATCGGCGATGCCGGCGCCCGCATCGTATTTCCCATACGGCGCGGCTTTGACGATGCCTTTCTTATTCCGCAGATCGTCAAACTTCGCGTTGGCCGCGGTCGTCGGCGAAGCATCTTCGAACGTCGCGGTCGGGTCATTGGCGCCCAGGGCGATTGCCGTCAGAAAGCCGCCCGTCTTGGCGGCGGTCGTATTTTCAACCGTGATCGACAGTTTTCCCGTCGATGAATCGTATTCCGCCGTTCCCTGAAACTGAGCCAGATTGTGAACGCTGTTGTCGCTGGCAAACGTCACGCTGGTGATGCCGGCTTTCGCGGCAGAAGCAGTCAGCAGGGCAGCACCGCAAGCAACAGCCAGTTTTAGAGCATGTTTCCCAATTTTCATACCAACTCCGAGTTGCGGCGTCGCGTCGAGGCAGCGGGCGCGGAGAATCTCCGCAGCGGCCGTTGGTGGGCCTTGGATCGCGTCGCCGGCATTTTCCCTTGTTTCGTTCCCCGTCCCGAACCGGTCTGGCTTACACCTGAACTATACCCCCGCTTCGGTGGGCGGCAAATCACTGGACGGATTCGCGCCACGCAAGCGATAGCACTTGCCGAGGTTCCCATAAAATGCCGGAAATCACCGAAATTCCAATGGTATATCACGATTTTTTGCTTGCAGTCGAAATGCCTGGGAAGGGCGCGCGGTGCTTGGCGAGCCGCCCATGGGCGGATAAACCACCGCCATGAAACTCGGTATATGTTCCTTCAGTTTCCACCGGACGATTGGCAGCGGCCAACTTGACGTCTTCAGCTACATCGATACCTGCGCAAAGCTCGGCTGCACACAGATCGACCCGTGGAGCGCCCATCTCTGCCCGCCGGAAGATGCTGCCGCGGTACTCAATGCCGGGAAGAACCCCAACCAGTCGCACCAGCTACTGACGGGTGTCGATAATGCGTTTTTGGATCGCATCGCCGCACATGCAGAATGCGTTGGCTTACCCTTTGGAACCTTCGCCGTGGATGGCGCGCACATTTACGAGGAATCGCGAGAAGCCTTCGAGTCGAACCGGCGTCGAGCCAGGCAATGGATCGAAGCAGCCGGCCGTCTGGGCGCAGCGCAGATTCGCATCGACGCCGGCGGACCCGCAGTGCTGACTGACGAGATCTTCAAGGTGATCATCGACGGTTATCACGATCTTCTTGCTCGAGCCGAGCGAGCGGGTGTCGAGCTTCTCGTCGAAAACCACTGGGGGCCGTCTACCAATCCCGAGCAGCTTCTTCGAATCCTCGACGCCTGCCCGGGCTTGGGATTGCTGTTTGACACGCGCAACTTCCCCGCCGACCGTCGCGAGGCGGCCCGCAAGATGCTCGCCCCGCGCACTCGGGCCACGCACCTGAAATCCAAGCGTTTCGACGCCACCGGCGACGACGCCGATGATCCGATGGCGGCATGCATCCACATTCTGCTCGAAGCCGGCTACGCGGGGGTCTGGGGAATTGAGAGCGTTCCGGAAGACGAGGATGAATTAGCTGCCGCGAGTAAGACGATCGAGCTGTTGCGGAGAACGCTCGATCATCGCAAATAATCCGTGCAAATATCGCGATGCCGTGCATAATGCGTCGGGAATTTTGGGGCACATTTCAATTGTGAACGAGCCGGCTGTCTCCATCCTGATCTGCACGCGGAATCGCTGCGCCGCACTGCGCGAAACGCTGAATGCGGTTGGCCGTGTCGAAGTTCCGGCGAGTCTTCAGGCGGAATTGATCGTCATCGATAACGGATCGACCGACGCTACGGCTGATGTCGTTCACGAGACGCGACTGCCGAACATCCCGCTTCGCTATGAGCTTGAGACAACGCCCGGGCAATCCCGAGCACGCAACCGCGGACTGGCGGCGGCGAAGGGCAGGTTCATTCTCTTCACCGATGACGATGTACGACCGCCGACCGACTGGATCGCGGGCATGTGTGCCCCGCTCGAACGTGGCGAGTGCGACGCCGTCGCCGGCGGCGTGCGAATCGCGCCGCATCTTTTGCGGGAATGGATGACGCCGCGGGATCGAGCATGGCTCGCGTCAACAGAGCGAATCGATTCAAACGAGCCGACCGAGTTTGTTGGCGCTAACTTCGCCATCTCCCGCGATGTCCTTCGACAAGTCCCGGCATTCGATGTCAAACTCGGCCCGGGCGCACTCGGTTTCGGCGATGACACGATGTTCGCGTGGAGGCTGCGAGCCGCCGGCCTGCGAATCGGCTCGGCGCTCGATGTGGAAGTCGAACATCATTTCGACCCGACGCGACTCAGCCGAGCATCATTCCTCAGCATGGCTCGGAAGTTCGGCGCAACCCGCGGCCATCTGCTTCATACTTGGAATAAAGAGAAAATCGAATCTCCGCGACGGAAGGCTTTGCAATCGCTCGCACTGCTTTCGCTGTTGCGGCTAAGGCACTGTCCGTGGAGAAGATGCGAGGGAATCGCGGATTGGGAGGGAAGCCTGGTCAGCGAGTATCACGCGTATCGGCAATACGCACGCGAGTTGCAGAAACCCGGGCGCTCCCCGACTGGCGAATTGAGCGTGCGATGGACATAAGCGTCGTCATTCCGCTTTTCGACAAGGTACCGTACGTCGCGCGAGCCGTGCGATCGGTGCTTTGCCAGACGTTGGCGCCACGCGAGATTGTTATCGTCGATGACGGCTCGACCGATGACGGTCCACGAATTATTGAGGCGATGGATGATCCGCTTATCCGACTGATTCGACAGCCGAATGCCGGCGTGAGCGTCGCTCGAAATAATGGGATCGCCGCGTGCCAAACACCGTGGGTTGCGCTGTTGGATGCGGATGATGAATGGAAGGAAAATTTTTTGGCCCGCGTCAGCGAGTTGATCGCACGACGGCCGGATGTGATCTGCGTCGGCACCGATTTCACCGATGCCGAGGGCTCGGTGATGGTCGGCCCGATCGCCTTGGAAGACCACATCATTGACTTCATCGCCCAATCAACCGGGCGCGGCGTGCCGGTGCTCTGCTCGTCGGCGATTGCGATTCGACGGGATGCGCTTGTCGCGGCCGGCTCATTTCCAGTTGGCTGTCACTCGATGGAAGACATCGACACGTGGATGCGACTGAACTGGACGGGAAATATCGGTTTCGTGCCGGAGCCGCTGGCGGTTTATCACACGCAAGTGGTTGATAGCGCGTCGAAGCTGAATCGAAGGACGCGGCGGCGGCTCCCCATTGTGGTCGAAACGTACGCCGCCTGGGAGCTAGCCGGGCGCATACCCCCGCATATGCGGAAAAGCGCAGCGGCGTTCGCGCGAGATTGGCTGTTTCGATTTGTCCGGCAACTGATCTTCGAAGGCCGCGGCCCTGAGGCGCGGGCAACCCTTGATCGATTCGCGAATCTGGCCGCGGGCGATGCAAATACGACTCGCAAACTGCTCGCACGGTCGCGCGTCCCGCAGGCGATTCCGATGACGTCACGATTTTTGAAATCGCTCGTTGGCGCTTACCGGAAGCCTGAGTTTCTCTAGCCGTTTGCCATGCAATTGCCATTGGTCAGTGTCATCATCCCGTGCTTCAACCAGGCGGATTTTCTCGCCGAGGCAATCGACGGCGCGCTGGCACAGAACTATGCGCCGATGGAGATCATCGTCGTCAACGATCGATCGACCGACGCGACCGCTGAAGTGGCCGGACGATTCGGCGATCAAATCCGCTACTGCGCAACGGCGCATCGCGGTCTGGCCGCTGCTCGGAACCAGGCGATTAAGAATTCCACCGGTGAGCTCATCGCGCTTCTGGACGCCGACGATCGCTGGCTGCCGGGAAAGCTGGCGTATCAGGTGGAACGACTGCTGGCGGCGCCGGAGGTGGCGATGATTTTCTCGGCGTACCGGTGCTTTACAGCGGACAAAAGGAGCTGGACAGTCGGTGTTCAAGATGGCGTTCGTCCCACGGCGCATGACCAGCTCCACTTGAACCGCGCCAATGTTCTCACGTCGATTTTTCGTCGGGCGATCTTTGATCGCGTTGGCGGATTCGATGAGTCGCTTCAGCGATGCGAAGACTGGGATCTGTGGATTCGCATCGCGGCCGTCGCACCCATCATGGGAACGTCGAAGGTCGTTGCTGAGTATCGCCAGCATCCCGGAACGCTGTCGAGCAGCAACCGGCTGATGCTTGACGCAAGAATGAAAGTGTTGCACAAGAACCGATCGCTGCACCGCGATTGCACGGCGTGTGAGCGCAGCTACCGGCTGGGCGTGCGCGAGGCGCGCGCGGTTTACGCGGCGTCGTTGTGCGCTGAATCCAAGCGGCAGCTTCAATCCGGGCGCGTCTGGGCAGCGGCGAAATTGCGGGCGGCGGGGCTGTGGCACAATCCGCGGTCGCCCATCGACCGCCTGCGACGGAGGCCGCAAGTCACATGATCGAGCGACCGCAGATCTTGTGTCTCTTTCGCGGCGCTGGCCATGGCGGCGATGCGATTGCGACGCTGCGATTGGCCGCGGCAATGCGAGATCGTGGACTGATTGTGCGCTGCGCAGCGTCGCCGTTTGAAGATCACTTCGAAGAGTTTAGGGAACGATCGAAATTGCTGGGGTTGGACTGTGATGCCGTCCCCTACTACAGCGCGATGGGTGGTTCACGCGTTCGATTCGCGGCAGCGCTCACGCGTTATCTGCGTCGAACGCGGTCTCGAGTTGTGCATCTGCATACGGGGAACGGATTCGTGAATCCCTCGCTGGCGATGACCCTGGCGGTCGCTCATCGCGGCCGTCGGATCGTCACGCTGCATGGCGTGCGGTCGCACGAGCTTACCGAGGCCAGGCACCTTCGCGATCAGGATATCAGTGAGCGGTTCTTTCATGCGGTCATCACGCCAACGCAATACAGCCGGGAGAGTTATCTGGCGTGTGCCGCTCATTCACGCCCCGGGCGATTGCATGCCATTGGTAATCTGGTCGGAGGAGGCGCGTCGAAATCTCGATGTGTGATGCGGCGGGAATTGAAAATTGCTTGCCAGTCGCAGATTGTGCTGTTTGCCGCCCGGCTGGTTGAGACCAAAGGTCCGTTGGTTGCGATTCGCGCGTTCGCGTGTGTCGCCGAGAAGCATCCATCCGCGATATTCCTGCTTGCCGGCGACGGACCGCTGCTCGGGGCTTGTCAGAATGCTGCCGTGGGACTTGGCGAGCGGGTGCGATTTCTGGGTCATCGAGATGATGCGGACGATTTGATGGCCGCCTCGGATCTTTATCTCGCGGCGTCGCGGTTTGAAAGCTTTGGACTCACAACCCTTGAAGCAATGGCGGCCGGAGCGACGGTTGTGTCGTTCGATCTTCCGGCGACTCGAGAGCTGCTGGGTGGAAGCGGTCGGCTTGCCGTGAATGGCGATGAAGCGTCGCTCGCGGCCGAGTTGGATTGGGCGCTATCTAATCCAGTTAAATCGCGGCAGCTTTCTATCGCGGCCCGCGCGCGATACGAATCGGTTTATCCTGTGGATGCGATCGTTCGGCGGCATCTTGAGATCTATGGGGTTGGGCAATGAATGATTCGCCGACATTCTCGGTTTGCATCAGCACGATGGATCGGCCGGTCGCGCTGCGGCGGTGTTTGGAATCGATTGTCAGCGGCACGGCGCTACCGATCGAGATTGTTGTCTCGGACGATAGCCGCGATGCTTCCAAGACGAAGCGGGTTTGCGATGAGTTTCCGCTCGCGCGATATGTGCGCGGGCCGTGCGTGGGGCAGGGGGCGAATCGCGATTCGGCGGCTCGAGCTGCGGTCGGCGACTACTTCTGCTTTATCGACGACGACGCGATTATGTCGCCGACGTTTCTGGAGCAGATGCAACAGGCGGCGGCGTCATCGAGCGGACGCGAGATTTTAACGGGCGATGTGCTGGAGGCGGGGCAGCGGATTTCGCCCAGCAACATCACGTTTTTCGGGCATTTTGGTCGTGAAGTTCGCGATCGACTTGAAACCGTCAATTTTAACGCCAACGCGTTTCCCCGATCGACGTTGTCGGTTGCGAGTTTTGATCGACATCTTCGCTACGGCTACGAGGACTCGGATTTCTGCACGCAGGCGCTGAATGCGGGATACCGGATTGTGCATCGGCCGGAAATTTGCAATGAGCACCGTCCTTCGCCGATCAATCGGGCGGCGAGCTACACGTTTCGGGAGGAATCGCGGTTCTATACGAGTTTGAAGCGGTATGCGCTCGTTCATCAGAAACCGCCGAAAGCGCTCGCGTATCTCCTGATCGCGCCGGTCCATCAGGCGTTGCACCATGTGAAGGCGGGGCGGTTCGATGCCATTGCAAGCGTCGCGAGCGATATGGAGACGGCCCTCGGTTATCTGCGACGACAGCGGCGTATCACTCAGCTTCAGCCCGTATCAAGTTCGGCAAGGCCGATGTCGATCAGCGTCATCGTGCCGACATTTCAGCGGCCAGTGGAGCTGGCCAAATGTCTGACTGCGCTGTCGCGGCAGGTTCGCGAAGCGGATGAAATCATTGTCGCATTGCGGCGGGGTGATGCGGAATCAGCCGCTGTTGTGGACCGATTCAACGTGAGGAAGGTTGTTGTCGAAAGCCCCGGTGTTGTTGCGTCGCTCAATGCGGGGATCGATGCGTCCAGCGGCGAGATTATCGCGATCACCGATGATGACGCGGAGCCACGGATGGATTGGTTGCGGCGAATTGAACGACAGTTTCAGCGTCGGCCGTGCGTGGGTGGGGTCGGAGGAAGGGATGTGTCGCCGGAATCACTGACGCGGAAACGACGCGTGGGAGAGGTTCAGTGGTTTGGGCGGCTCATCGGTAATCACGATAAGGGAATCGGGCGAGCGCGCGAGGTTGATGTGTTGAAGGGCGTCAACATGAGCTTTCGGCGCGCGGCGCTGGGCGCTCGGCGATTCGACGAACGCATGCGCGGTGGCGGTGCCCAGGTTGATCATGAGTTACAGGTTTGTCTGGCGCTGAAGCGAGATGGCTGGCGGCTGCTTTACGATCCGGCGATTGTCGTCGATCATCGCCAGGCGCCCCGCCAAGCCGGTGGAGCTCGCAGCACCGCTTGCGCCGCATCGGTGCGGGCCGCGACGCATAACAACACGCTGGCGACACTCGAGCATCTGCCGCGGCTGCGCCGGTTCGTGTTCCTGGCCTGGGCGCTGTGTGTCGGCACGCGGCGAGATTTCGGCATCGTGCAGTTTCTGCGATTTGCGCCGCAAGGTCTGGCGACCGCATGGGCACGACTGCGGGGTTCGATTCGGGGCCGCATTGATGGATATCAAACGTGGCGGATAAGCGCGAACTGATTTTTTCAGATATCGCCGGCGGGCGTGCGGGATGGGAGTCGCCCTTGGTTCGCCATGCGACGGACGTCGACCTGCCGGTTGCGACGCGCCGATCCATCATCGCCGTGATGGTGACGTTCTGGATAATTGCCCTGTTCGGCGGGGCATCACGATCGACGGCGGCTGTGCTGGAAGTGGCATTTACGCCGGCCGCGCTTGCGACGGCACTTTGGCTTTGGCGACTGTCGCCGGGGGCTTATCTCAGCTTTGTCTGGCAACTGTTCTTCTTCACCTGCTTGATTCGACGGCTGGCCGATCTGCGCCTGGGCTGGAACGCCGTGAATCCCATCATCGTCGCCCCCTATCTCAGCGCGCTTTGGTGTGGGTTCTCGCTGTCGCGGCCGAGCCGGGTGTTCTTGCGCGGCTTCGGATTGATCTTGCTGGGACTCTTGTGGGCAATGGCGATTGGCGTCGTGCGGAACGGAATCCCGGCGGCTGGGTTCGCGATGCTCGAGTGGGGCATCGGGCCATTGCTGGCGGCTTACCTGCTTGCACTTCCGCGCGACAGTGATTGGGTGAATCGCGCGCTGTTATGGACGGCGATCGTCGGTGTAATTGGCATGGCGTCTTATGGGATTGTCCAATGCCTCGCGCCGGCACCTTGGGATCGATATTGGATTCTGCAAGCCAACATGGCTCCTGTGATCGGGCTTGAGCCTGGGCGGCTGCGAATTTTCAGCACGATGAACTCACCGTGGCCGTTTGGGATGACGCTGATGGCGCTGCTGGTATTTCTCATCGGATCGCGCGGGCGACCTGGGTTGCGGGCGCTGGCAATTGGATTGGGCCTGGTGGCGCTGATTGGTTCCCAGACCCGAGCGGCCTGGGGAGGGCTGGTAGCGGGGTGGATTCTACTGGTCATTATCGCGGGGCGGGCGCGAGGAGCGCTTTTGATCGGCGTCGCGTTGTTGGCCCTAATCGGCGGGCTGACAGTGATGGTCATGCCTTCCGCGCCCGGAGTGACGGCTCGAATCCAGACGCTTGGTTCACTCTCTTCGGATGACAGCCTTTATGTTCGCGTTCGGTTTTACCAGTCGTTTTTTGCCGAGGCGATGGAGCAGCCGATCGGAGCCGGCCTTGGCCGCACGGGGGTCGCGACGCGATTGTCCGGCGATGCCTCAATGCTGCATTTTGACAGCGGATTGATGAATGTTCCGTTCGTGCTCGGGTGGGTGGGAGCGGGCGTTTATATCGCGGGGCTGGCCATGATGATCGTTGCGGTGGCCCGACGGTGGCGCCAGCTTTCGCCACCAGGGCTTGCCGCGGCGGCTGGGTGCTTCGCTGTATTGTCGCAGTTGATCTTCTTGAACAGCTTGATTGCGGCCACCGGCGTGGTCTTCTGGACGCTGCTGGGCGTTTGCCTCAAAGAGGTTCGCGATCAGTCGGCTGAGGCGATTTCCCGCCGGAAATCAGTGGCAGGGAAGTAGCTGCCGATCCCGGCGGGCGAATCGGGCTTCTGATCGAAGAAGACGCGATCTGCCGGAATATGCAGCCGGCCGCGGAGCGACTGCACAAGCTGAATCAACTGGCGCTGCTGCAACGGCGTCGGACGGGCTTTGTTGAAGTCGCCCACGACGCAAATACTAATGCAATTTTCGACGATCCAATCGGAGCCCGGCGTCCGACCCGGGGCAAGCTGCTGTTTCCAGCGGCTGCCGACTTCGATATCTCCGTCGCCGCAGCCGTCACCGTTACCGATGAGGAAGTGATCGGGCGGCATCGTGTTTTCGCCGCCGGCAAGAGTCTGTGAGTTGCCGGACGCGGTGTCGCTGTGGTGGATATAAATGTAGTTCCATCGATGTGAATCGATGCTCACGGCCGTCTGGTCGTACAGTTCATCAAAGCTGGGAGTCGTTTCTGAAGCCAGCAGCGTGCTCGTGGTCTGCGGAGAGAGAGGCGCCGGGGCGATCGCCAGCAGCAAGGCGCTGGTAAACGTGAGAACTCCCACCAGGCTCACAAGCACCACGACCCGTCTGCGAGTCGTGGGGATGGCCGCCTTGCGTTCTGCGGAAGAACTGCTGGAGTTACTGCGATGTGTCTTCACGATGGTCAGCCCCGGTTAAACTTCCGTGTCTCTGCGTCTGAAGGTCTTCGAAGCACTGCGCCAAGGTCCGATAAAAACGGGCCTTGCTCTTCTATCCTTCATCGGCCGGGGGGCGAAGTTCTCTGTTGAAAACTTCTTTACCTGCAATCCGTTGCAGGTTATCGCCCCGCGGACGATCGGCGTTGACTCTCATAGCGTAACAAATGTTCAAGCGCGAAAAAAGAACAACTCGCGAATCTGAAGGTCCGCATACAGCATCTGAGAAGCTGTACGGGTCAAATTGGGAAAGGTTTTGAGTTATCCGGACTGTTTCACTTCGTGAAGTCGCGCAGATCTGCCGTGGAAATGGTTTTGAGATGCCCACCTGTCGAGCGCGTCACGTCGCTCACCGCAGGCGTGGATGAAGGGCTGCCAATCTGAATGAAGTCGATCCGAACGCCGGCAGTGATGGATGCGGACAGGGCGGCGGCATCGTCCTGTTCAAGTTCGCTTTTTGCGGTGGCAATCATGATCAACTGGGGCTTGCGATCGATCGCTTCACGCAGTGCGCCACCTAGGTGGGTGCTGCCGCCGGCGACGACATCCTGAAAATCGTGTTGGCAGTCCTCAATCGCACCAGCGGTGGCGTTGTGCATTCCGCCGGCGGGAAATTCGGCCGAGCCGGTGTCGCGATCCCAGAAGATGACCTGAAATTTGCGATCGGGGCCCAGCTGCTTCAGGCTTCGAAAGCACGCAGCTTTCAGGGAATCGAAGCTGTCACTGATGGAATTGCCGCGATCGAGCAGGAAGATCACGCTGGCGGCGTTGATCGGTACGCCGCAGAAATCGGCGCCGCCGGCAGCGGCCGAGGAACCAGCCCCGGCTGACGTCGCGGACGACGACTTGGAACCGCGCAAGACGAGAATGGCCGCGACCACGCCGACCATGACGACGATCGCGGCGCAGACAACAACGATCGACAGCCGCATTGGCTGGGGCTCGGCTGCATTGGGAGGTGATGTTGGTTCAGGCGCAACCGCCGGCAACGGTGCGGGCTGGTTCTCCAGATGGCTCCCAGCGAGGCCGGTGCCTGATGAACTGCCTAACTCTTCGAGACTGCTGCCCGGGGCGTCGACGCGCGCCGGCGTTGACGCGGGCGGCTGTGATTTCTGATAGAGCGTCCGTGCCGCGCCGACAGATTGCAGCGCGCCGCTGGACTTGGCCGGCACGGTTTGAATCGTCCCGCAGAATTGGCATCGGCAAACGCCGCCGGCGAAAGCATCGTCGATGGTCAGGACCGAGTCGCAATTGGTGCACGTGATTGAAATCATGCCAGGTTGCGCGAATGCTTATTGAAACGGCTGCCAGAGATAATACATGCCGGAGGGCATAATCTGAGATTGTCCGGGAAGCTGCAGCGTGAGTGAATCGGCCCGCGGCGCGGGAGCGGTGTTGGCCGCGTAGATGGAACCGCCGTAGCCGTACGGACGGTTGTACATCACGGTGGCGGCGTTCGGGGCGTTGGCAAGCGTTTTAGCCAGGGTGACGGCGTCTTCAAGCAAGCCGAGTTGGTCGACCAAACCAAGCTCCTTGGCTTTGCGCCCGCTCCAAACTCGGCCGCTGTAGGTGCCGGAGTAAGTCGACCGTTCATATTGCAGCAGATCGTCGACCGGCTTTTCGACGTTCGGCCGATTGTCGGTCACGATCTTGATGAATCCGGCGAAGTCTTCCTCGACCATGTCCTGGAAAACCTGCCGTTCCGTGGGGTTCATCATGCGGAAGGGAGAGCCCATGTCTTTGAGGGATCCGCTCTTGATGGCTCCGGCATTGACACCAATCTTTTGTAACGTGCCTTCGAATTCGAGGGTCTCGAAGATGACGCCGATGCTTCCGACGAGACTGGAGGGCTGCGCGACGATGCGATCGGCCCCGCAGCTGACGTAATATGCCCCGCTGGCGGCAACTTCCTGGGCGGACGCCACGACGGGCTTTCCCGTGCGGGCTTTGAATCGCTTGATGAGCTGGTACATCGCGTCGGACGCGGTGACGGTCCCGCCCGGCGAGTTGACCCGAAGCACGACGGCTTTGACCGACGAGTCATCGGCGGCCTTTTGCAGCTCCTGCGTGAAGATGCTCAGAACGTTCTCGGTCGGCTGGAGCAAACCGCCGACTTTGGCATTGGCCAGAACGCCCTCAACGGGAATGATGACGACTTTACCCCCTCCCCACGAACCGGATTGCAGTTCCTGTTCGTCCAGCGTGTTGGAATTGGCGACGGGGGTGATCAAAAAGCTCGGGGTTCCGCAGCCACCGACCAGAATAAGCACGGCGAACCAGAACGGCAGTCGCATGTACAACCTC
>Ga0182024_10008415_pt1 | contig 21765 bp, 21 predicted proteins | sample P32metaG_FD_120480 | JGI IMG/M metagenome (GOLD analysis project Ga0182024, IMG submission 120480) | Permafrost microbial communities from Stordalen Mire, Sweden - P3-2 metaG (Illumina Assembly) | ecosystem: Environmental > Terrestrial > Soil > Wetlands > Permafrost | place: Sweden: Stordalen...
CCGCGCAAAACCAGCGCGCCCTTGACCGCTCCGGGCCGTTCTGGGGACGCTTCCTAATATGAGGGAAAGGGGGCAAAACGGAAACCAGCTTCCAGCACCGGCCGGAAGCTTTTGGGGTGGGGATTTTTCGACCGGCGAATTGGGGAATTTTCAACCGGCGTTGACAGAGCAACGGCAAGGAAGGATCCTGTGGATTCGAGCACGATACCCTTCTCGATCTATCAACTCGAAGCGGAGATGAGGTTGACAAAAAGCGATTACAACTCGGTACCGCGCCCACCATCAGGCTGTGGTAGCCTGAGTGCCAAGCCAATCCACGCCGAGCCATCTAAAGGAGAACGGATGGCGCGACGTGAGTTTCAGATGCCGAACGTGCTTCGGCATGAGGGATCGCAGCCGTATTGGTATATACGGTACCGAAGAAAGGTGTTGGTTGGAAAGAATCAAATCGAGAGGAAGGAGGTCTGGCACCGACTTGGCGATTGCGACCAGATCACGAAACGTCAGGCAATGCGCCTGCGCGACGAGATCATGCGCGACGTCAATCGGGAAGTCTACACGATACAGAGCCACATCGAATTTGCGGATTTCGTTGAAATCTACATGAAGCAACACATACCGATGCTAGCGGTAGGAGCTCAAGCCAAATACCGCTCTCTGTTGGGGCGGCACATTTTACCGGGGTTTCGTTCAATGAAGCTCTGCGACATGGACACCGAGGCAATTCAAGCGTTCCTGAATAGTAAGCAGAAGGAAGGTCTTGCCTGGTGGACACGAAATGATCTCAAGAACATCCTCTCTGGGATCTTCAGCAAGGCCGACGATTGGGGCTATTGGTCTGGGCGCAACCCGGTCCGAAAAACGACCATCGGCAGGCAGCGCGCTAAGCGTCAAAAACGGATTCTCTCCGATGTGCAAATTCGGCAATTGCTTGCAGGCTTGCCGGAGGAGACTAGACTAATGGTCGAAACCGCAGTCTCAACTGGGATGCGGGTGTCGGAGATCAGCGGTTTGCGGTTGGGCCGCGTGGACTTGAGCCGCGGGTTAGTGCGGGTTGAAGAGCGATACTATCGCGGTGACATGGATTCGCCCAAAACTCAACGGTCTCGGCGAGTGCTTCCGTTGGGTGAGTTGGTCGAAGCGTATCGGCGGCGGAAGCCAGTTGGTTCCGTCGATGACCAATACGTATTTCAGCGCGATGGAGAACCGCTAGATGATCGTGCCCTTTTGAAGGATCTCATTCGGCCCTTAGCAAAGCAGTTGGGGTTCTATTTCGAAGGCTTCGGATGGCATTCTTTCCGTCGTCAGAACCTGACCTTAATCCAGGAGGAAGGCGCCTCCGCGTTCGAGGCGATGGCGCAGGCAGGGCACTCGCGGCCGACGATGACGAGTGAGTACACGATCGTCGGTCTGGAGCGAAGAGAGCAAGCAGTCCTCAGACTTCAACAGCGGCTACTGAGGGCTGCACCAGCAGTTCAGTGAGCTAACCATGGTTTTGCGGGAATTGTGCGGGATGGCGAGGAGGGTAACTTGCTTCAAGTTCTTGATTTCAGTGGTGGGCCCGACAGAACTCGAATCTGTGACCTCTACCGTGTCAAGGTAGCGCTCTAACCAACTGAGCTACGGGCCCGGAGGACAGCGAGGAAAGCTCTCCCAATATAACATTCCCGGCCTTCCTTGTATTGTTTGGATTCCTCGAATTCCCGGCTCCCGCCCTGCAACAGCCGCCCGATTCTACCGATAGATATAGCAGATATGCGACGTGCTCTCGCGACCCTTGCCCTCACCGTCCTGCTCGCGCCCGCCTTCGTTATGGGCCAGTCCGATCCCGCGCTATGGCGGTTTGTCAGCCCCAATGCCAACGCGCTGATCGGCATCGATTGGGCCCGCATCCGGCCCTTACATGCGGGCCAGACGATTCGCGAGCAGTGGCTCACCGCGGGCGCCCTGGGGGCCGTTCCGGGCCTGGACCTTCTGGACGACATTGATCGCGTGCTGATCTCATCGCCGGGCAAGAATTCATCTGACGATTCCGCCGAGTCGCCGATTCTGATCGCAATCCGTGGACGTTTCGACGCGGCTAAGGTTCGCCAAGTCTTCACGCACTTGGGGGCCAAGCCACAGGCGTACAATTCTTTTCAGGTCTACCGGCCGCAGAGCCGGGATCCGCGGGCCGACGACGCCAAGGACACGGCGTGGGTACTATTCGACGCTGAGACCATTCTCTATGGAGACGCGCCGTCGATCTTCGCCGCGCTGGATCGCAATCAATTTGCACAAGCGTCGCCGCAGCCAACGCCAGCACCCGGATCGATCCTGGCTCGCGCGGCCGACATGGACGCCCGTTACGAACTCTGGGTGATCATGGACGCTGCGGAAATGATGTCGAGCGACCGGATCGCGGCTTTGTTCCGGGGCGGCGAATGGGCTTCGGAGGCGCAGGGCCTGGAAGCGGGCTTCGATCTGCGCGCGGGCTTGGCCGCCGACATCACCGTACGTTTCTCGTCGGATGCGGTTGCCAAACGCGTGACCGCCGAATTGACGCGCGTCATGAATCTGGCGGCGAAGGACAAGAGCGCTGGGGCGCAAGCGCAGAATATCGCGAAAAGAATGAAGTTCAATGTGGATGGTTCGGCAGCCAAGGTCAGCTTGCGCTTGACCGAACAGGAACTGGATGAGAGCGCGCTCGCATTTGCGGCTTCGCAGAAAGCAGCGGCGGCGAAGGCTGGGTTGACTGAAGGGTCGACTGAAGGGTTGAGTGAAAAGTCGAATACAAACGCCGCGCCGGTGGCCGCTCCCGTGACCACGCTCCGGAATCCCGCCGTAATCCGGATCGAGGGTCTGGACGAAGGTACCCGCGAGATCCCCTATCGGGAACCGCAGCACTGATAGCAAACTCCGGCCAGCGCTCGGATTGCGCCGCGCCTCCCGCACAGGTACGCTAGTATCTGCTTATGGCCAAAGGCAAACGCCAACTCGTGGAAGTGCGCTGCCCGTGCTGCGAAGCGACGCTTCAGATCGACCCGGACCTCAAAGCGGTGATCAGCTTCGAGGAGCACAAGAAAAAGCCGGCCATCGAGGACATTGGCGCCGCCGTTCAAAAGCTGAAAGGCGAAGAGGCGCGGCGCGGTGAAGTGTTTCAGAAGTCGTTCGATCAGCATAAGGGCCATCATAAGGTGTTGGAGCGGAAATTCGACGAATTGCTCAAGCAGGCCAAGGAAAATCCCGACGCGCCCAAGCCGAAACGGCCGTTCGATTTCGACTAGCGCGCTCCGGCCGGCGTACCTTGGTTAGAACTAGCGGCATTAGGTGTACTACAGAAAAACACTACGTCGGTTCAGGTGATAACCCCAGCACCATTACAGTAATTCCCCCTGGTTTCAATCCCCTGTTGGCTGCATACTGGCCTTGCTAGTAATTCAGGTGAATAACAAATGAGAAAACGGCTATTAGTAGCACTGGTGTTTGCCGCAGCCGGGCTCGCGGTTGCGACGCCCCTCGGAGATCGATTTGGATACGGGCCTGTTCAGTCCCTGATCGGATGCGGGGCTGCAGGCGCGTTCATCGGCTACGTAATTAGCATTTTCCTGGATGTGTTCCTTCCGAAAGCTCACCCCACCGAAAACGAAAGCTGATCCTGACCAGACTTGCGACAGCGCCTAGCTGCGACAGCTCCTAGTGGCCTGTCGCAGCCGGAGCATTAGTACCGCTTCCTGTGGTCGCGGCTCGGTAATACGCGTTCGATACTGAGCCGCGACCGAAGGAAGCGGTTTGCCGCATGCGAGCGAACTCGCTGCGACAGCTCCGAGCTGCGATACACTGAGGGACTAAGTTCCCAAGGAGGATCGCGCTTGTCCGACTGGCCGTACGCCCAAGAGAAGCCCACCGAACGATTGTGCAAGATCGAGCAATACTCGATGCTCAAGCAGCAGGCGGGCGGCGACGTTGAGTTCCTGATCACGGTTCGGGAATACGTGGACCCGCCTGACCCGGCGATGCGTTTTCTGGCTCAAGCCGATAAGCAGACCAATCAGAAGACCGCGCCCTATACGCCGACGGGCTGGGGATCCTCGCTTCTGCAGGCGCTGGCCGAGTGCACGAAAGGAGTCCGAAAGTTTCCTTATGAACCATAAAGACAAGACACAAGGTTTTCGCGGCGGCGCGTTGCTTGCGATTTTTGCGCTGGCTTGCTGGGGCTGTTGGGGGCAAGAGGCCGCCTCCGATCCTTGGGCATCCGGCGAGCTAATGCAGCCGTCCGAACTCGCGCAGTTGATTCAGTCGGGCAAAGCGCCCATCGTCTTGTCGGTGGCGTTTCCGGTGTTATATCGCGGTAAGCACATCGTGCATGCCATCAATGCCGGTCCGACGTCGAAGCCGGAAGGGATTGAAGCGTTGAAAACTGCCGTGGCAAAGCTGCCGAAAGACGCCGACCTGGTGATTTACTGCGGTTGCTGCCCGATGGTGAAGTGCCCCAATATCCGGCCCGCATATCGCACGCTCAAGGAGCTTGGATTCACGCATGTTCGCGTACTGAGCTTGCCGACGAACCTGCACACCGACTGGGTCGGCAAAGATTATCCCTCTGAGGGCTCCGGTTCTTCGAACTAGAACCGCGGCGCGTTCATACCCCGCCACCGAACACCTGTCCTTTGCGTTCCCTGCCCGCCGCCGTTACGATCGCCGCCAGCGCGAAAACCGTTACCGCGGTGAGCGCCATCGCGGTTGCGTAACTCATGGTCTTTGCAAAGACCGCTTCGATGTAGACCACGGAACTGGCCACCAGCACACCGCATTGATACGAAAATCCCGGCAGGAATCCGCGCACTGAATCGGGCGAAAGCTCGGATAAATGCGCGGGGATGATGCCCCACGATCCCTGCACCATGAACTGCATCAGAAACGCGCCCAATATCAGCAGTGCAGTGGACGGAGCGTACGCCCATAGCGGGACCATGACGATCCCGCCCAGCAAAGCGCCGATCATGGCGCGGCGGCGGCCGTAGCGATCCGACACGAGTCCCATGACGAGGCTGCCGGCCATCGCGCCGATCATCGAAATACCGGTAATCAAAGAGACCGTCGACGGCCCGAAGCGCCACTGGCGTTCAAGGAAGGTCGGGTACATGTCCTGCGTGCCGTGAGATACGAAGTTCATCATCGTCATCAGCAGGGTCAGATACAAGAAAAGCTTCCAATGCGACGCGATGGCGCGGCCCAGTCCGCTCCAGGTCTTTTCGCGGTTTTTCTCCCAGACTTCAGACTCCTTGACGCGAAAGCGCACGAAAAGAGCCAGCAGCGCCGGTAATCCACCCAGGAAGAAGAGCGGCCGCCAGCCGAAGCGCTGGAACAAGAAGAAGTAGGCGATCGCCGCCAGTAGATTGCCAAAGGCGTACCCTTGTTGCAGCGATCCGGAGAGCACACCGCGCAGCCGCGCCGGAACTTTCTCCATGGCGAGCGACGCGCCGACGCCCCACTCGCCGCCCATGCCGATGCCGAACAGCGCGCGCAGGATCAGGAAGGTGGTGTAGTTGGGCGCCAGCCCGGTGGCTACCTCGCAGATCGAAAAAAACACCAGGTCGATCATGAGCGGCAGGCGGCGGCCGTAGCGGTCCGCCAGCAATCCGAATAGGAAGGCGCCCACCGGCCGGAAGGCCAGCGTCGCGGTGATAGAAAGCGCAATCGCCGCATCGGACTTGTGAAACTCTTTTCCGATTGCGGTGAGGCACAGCGTTACCAGAAAGAAATCGAAGGCATCCAGCGTCCAGCCAAGAAATCCGGCGGTCAGCGCTGCGCGGTGATCGGAAGCCGGTGGTTTCAAGACTGCCGGCCGCTAACCGGGCAGGTCGAAGATTTGAGCACGGACGCAGTATATCAATCGGTAACCTTCGCGAATGGTATTCTCGGGATGGGTGCCACCGATGATCGGGCGAAGAGCTGCGTGTTTGCTGGGATGCGGCCTCGTTTTTCTCGGCGCGCTGTGTGCGTTCCAAAAGCCTTTCCGCCAGCTTCCGGGCGTGGAATATTTCAGCTTCGAGCTCACGCCGGACTGGCAGGTACCGGGCGAGTGGGCTTTCGCGCGGCTCATGTTTCCGCCCGGGCCGAACGACGGCTATGCGGGCCGTTTCGATGGCGATTTCCGCCAGGGCTTGTCGCTCTGGACCCAGGATTATCCGCGTGCCGACCGCCATTTTTCGCAAGCTGTCCGGCGTTTGACGCGCATTCAGGTGCGCTCCGTCGAGCAGCCCGTCATGATGGAAGACGGCGACGAGGCGTTCAACTGGCCGTGGATCTACGCCGTGCAGGTGGGCGAATGGGGCTTCACGGAACAAGAGGCCAAAGCGATGCGCGAGTATCTGCTGCGCGGCGGCTTCTTCATGGCGGACGATTTTCACGGCGACTACGAGTGGGAGATGTTCTTGAAGCGGATTCGCTTCGTGTTTCCGGACCGCCCCATCGTGGACATTCCGGATAGCGACGCGATTTTTCACACCGTCTTCGACCTGAACGATCGCTTTCAGATTCCCGGCGCCGCGCACCTCTACCAAGGTTGCAAGAACTGCGGCGAGGGCGGCCACGGTGCGCACTGGCGTGGCATCTACGACGACAAGGGTCGCATCATGGTGGCGATCTCGTACAATTCCGACGTCGGCGACGCCTGGGAATTTGCCGACGATCCGAACTATCCCGAGAAGTTTTCAGGATTGGCGATTCGCATCGGCGTGGATTACGTGGTCTACGCCATGACTCATTAAAGTGGGGCGGACCCCTGGTCTGTGGCCGACGCCCGCCTCTTTCTCCCGATGGCGCAGCCGGACCAGGGGGTCCGGCGCGGACGCGGGCGTCCGCCCCACTCAGCTCTTCGCCAGTTCGTCTTGCCGGGCGCGCATCTCGGCTTGAGCTTCGCGCTGAATGTCGCCCATCTTCGATCCGGAGGCCACCAAGGCGACAAACCCGACGATCAACAATGGTAGCGTCACCACGCCCCACAAGATGAGCGTGAAGCGGCGCGCCATCGCGCCCGGAACGCCGAAGAGCGTGAGGCCAAGCGTCGACAACACTTGAAACAGACCGACGTTGCCGGGCGCCTGCGGCACCACCGAGCCGAGGCGCAGCAAGATCATGAGCGCCCCGGCCTGCGCCCACGTGACGCCGTCGAACCCATAGGCCTGCATGATCGCGTAGATGGGAACGATTTGAATGAGCAGATAAGGAATGCTGACCGCCGCTGAGAAGTAAAGATAGCGCGAGTGGCCGATGCGGTGGAGATCTTCGATGAAGACGTGCGCCCAGGAGAACAAGCGCACGTCGAGAAGCGCGTCGAGCGTCTGCTCTCTCCAGTACATCGCGACGCCGAGCAGCGCCGCTCAAATAAGCAGGATGATCGCAAGGAAGATGCTGCCCGTGGTGATGATTTCGATGGCCCGGGCCTGGTTGTGACTCAAAGGAAAGTGCCGCATATACCGCAGCGATAGAAACAGACCGGCGATGAGCAACGCACCATCGAAAATGCGTTCAATCAACGCCGACGCTAGCGTAACGGAGGTGGGGATCTTGCTCCAGCGCGCCATCAAGAAACAGCGGATCAGCTCACCGGCTCGCAACGGCAACACTTCATTGGCGAAAAGGCCGACATAGATGGCGCCCACCGCATTCAATGGTTTCACCGGCGCCACGGGCATCAGCAGAAGGCTCCAACGCCAGCCCTGAACGACATAGACCAAGAGGTCGGCGACCACGCCGATGGCGACCCAACGCCAGTCGAGCTCGCGGATCTCTTCCCACAGCTCCGTCCAGTTGACGCCGTGCAGCGCCCATGCCAGGCAGGCCACTGACAACACCAGGGTGATGGCCGTGAAGATGTGGGAGGTGCGCTTGGATTCCGGCGAGGGCGGGGACATGTTGCCTTAGAACCATGATACCCACGGCGGCTATCTCAGATAGAACAGGCTTAGCCGCGGCAAGCCCATTGACTCGAGCAACTGCCGCTCCAGATATTGCTTCTCCAGCATGGCCAGTTGAGGCGCGCTCATTTTCCCTCGATAGGGGCGAAGCTGGAGATCCAGTTCGCGGCGGGCGCCAAGCAAAGCTTCTTCGGTTTGACGCGAGCGGGCGAGCGCGATCGTCTTGTCTTCCAGCGCCGTGAGGCGTTGCTCGAGATCCTCCAGATCGTGAAAGAGGGCGGGGGCTTGTGAGGCCAGACGATCCACTGCGGCGGCGACGTCGTCGAAGCCTGGCTGCTGGCGGATTTGCGCGGCGTTCTCCCGAAGATATTTTTCGAGATCCTCCAAACGAAAAGGTGCAGAAGATTCTTTGTGGCCGCGCACGGGCGCCACTCCGGCCATGGCTTGGGCCTCGGCCAGAACGGCCTGCGAGCAATAGGCCACCGAATTCACATTTTGGCCGCGCTTCTTCTTAGTGCGCCATTTTTCGAACGCTGCGTCGATGCCGCGTAGCGCCGCCTGCAAAGGCACGCCCGCGTTTTTCCAGGTTTCCACCAGCGCCCAATCGAGCGGCGACATCAAAAACAGACCCGTCCCGCGCGCTTTCTGAAAACGCTCCTCCACTTCGGTGAAGTAGTTGAAATAGTTGGAAGGCCAGAGTGCTTCTTCCGCTACTTCCGGCGTCACTTTTTCCGGTTCCGGCGCCATATGATTTCCAGGCCTTCGAGCGTCAAATCCTCATTGATCTCTTGAACCGAGCGGGCCGCGCGCGCCATCAACTGCGCCTGGCCGCCGGTGGCGATCACCTTGGTGGCGCTGCCAAGTTCGGCCACCACGCGGCCGACGATTCCATCGATTAAGCCGGCGAATCCATAGTACAAGCCCGATTGAATACTGCTCACCGTGTTCTTGCCGATGAGGTGCTGGGGCTCACGCAGATCCACCATGGGCAATCGTGCGGTCTTGGCGAAGAGACCGCTGATGGACATACCGATACCGGGGCAGATCATGCCGCCCAGGTACTCCGCGTCGGCGGAAACAATATCGAAATTAATTGTCGTCCCGAGATCCACCACCACCGAAGGGCCGCCGTAGCGGTGGAACGCCGCGACGCCGTTGACCACGCGATCCGCGCCCACTTCGCGCGGGTTGTCGTAGAGCACTTTCAAGCCGATATCGGTGTCCGGCGTCACAAAGAGCGGCGTGGTATGAAAATAGCGCTGCGCCATGGCATGCAGCGGGGCATCCAGGGTGGGCACGACGCTTGCGATAATGATGCCATCCACACGCGCGAGATCGAGTGACGCCAGCGCAAACAGATTGCGCATCAAGACGCCCCACTCGTCGGCGGTCTGTTCGTGAATGGTGCGGAGCCGCCAGCGGCCAATCAGCGTGGCCTCTTCGAAAGCGCCGATGGTGATGTTGCTGTTGCCCGCATCCAGAGCTAAGAGCATGGGCGCACTCCTCCCGCGACGATCAGGTTGTTCGCGCCGTCGTCGCCTCGAAGAATCAGGAAACCGGAATCGTTCAGTCCGGCGGTGGTGCCGCGCAGTAAGGAGCCGTCTTGATCCACGCACACGCGTCGGCCGGAAACGTAGCTGGATGCGCGCGCGAATGTTTCCAGGATCGGTGCGCGGCCCTGCTTTTCAAGCAAGTCGCAGTAGGTGTCGACACTCGCGAGCAGGTGGACAAGCAGCCGCTCGCGCGATTGAACGCGGCCGCCGGCGATGCGCAGAGAGGTCGCGATGCCGCTCAGTTCCGCTGGGAAGGCCGAATGATTCACGTTGATGCCGATGCCTGCAATGATAGCCGAGGATTCTAGCGTGGTGAGGATGCCCGCGCACTTCTTGCATCCGATGAGTACATCGTTGGGCCAGCGCAGGTCGCAGGCCAGATCGGTGGTCTTGAGGATCGCATCGCGCACCGCCAGGCCGAGCGCGAGCGTGACCACGGGCAGCGTAGCTGGATTGAAGCGGCGCCGCAAAACGATGGAGACGTACAGCCCCGAGCCTGGCTCGGAATGCCACGACCGTCCATGGCGGCCTTGCCCGGCGGTCTGTTCTTCGGCGCCGGCCACGGTGCCTGATGGTGCGCCGGACTCCGCCAATTGGCCGGCGGCGCTCATCGTGGAGCCGATGGTGGTGTGCCACTCGATACGTCGATCGGGGAGTCGCGATCGCAGCCACGCCAGGTCGATTTCCGCCGGGGTCATCGGAGCTGATCGAGCATGTCGCGGTTCTTCTCGATCTGAGCGACGTATTCCGCTCGTTTTGCCCGCATGGATTCTACGATCTTCGCTGGTGCGCGGTTCACGAATTCTTCGTTGGCTAACTGGCGGTCGTTGCTCACGACCAATTTTTCCAATACGCCGATCTCCTTCACTAGCCGCTGCCGCAGCGCCTCGGTATCCACTTCGGGAAGCTGAAGCGAGAGGTCGAAGTGGGCAGTGGAACGAACCGCGCCGGTGAGTGCGGGCGGCGCGTCCGTACGAATCTCCAGTTTTACTTTGGCGAGGAATTCCACTATGGGAAATTCGATATTTCTTGAACCATTGCGGCAGTAGAGCACACCCGTCAACTCGAGCCTGTCGTCCAACCCATTGTCGGCCTTTAGCTTTCGCGCCGTTGTCACCATGTCCTGCAACAGGCCCATCTCGCGCTCGGCCGCTTCATCCGTTGCGCCGGCTTGCGGATATCGCGCCAGCGCGATCGACGTGTTCTGGCCGAAGCGATGCCACAATTCCTCCGTGATGAAAGGCAGGATGGGATGCTGCAATCTTAAATATGCGCTGAAGACTCCCAACAAATTACGCCAGTCGTTGGTAAGGCCGGAGTTCGGCGACAAACGAAGTTTCTTGATTTCGAGATACCAATCGCAAAAATCGTGCCAGAAGAATTGCCACAGCTCCTCGGCCACCTCGTGATAGCGATGCTGCTCCAGCGCGCGATTCACCGATTCGGCAGTGCGGCTCAGTCGGCTGAAGATCCAGCGATCTTCCAAGGTCTCACGTGGGGTTTCAAGTTGGCCAGGCTCGGGCAGGGAAGGCTCTAGCCCCGAGCTTTCCATATTCATCAGCAGCATACGCGCCGCGTTCCAAAGCTTGTTGCAGAACTGGCGCGCCGACGCGAGCTTGTCTTCGTTATAGGTGATGTCGGTGCCGGGCGCGGCGGCCATGAGCAGCCACAGGCGGCAGGCGTCGGTGCCGTACTTATCGTTGATGTCGAGCGGGTCCACTACATTGCCCTTGGTTTTCGACATCTTCTGACGATAGGGATCGCGCACCAGCCCATGCATGTGCACCTGGCGGAACGGCACTTCGCCCGTCAGCTCAATGCCCATCATCATCATGCGCGCCACCCAGAAGAACAGGATATCGAAGCCCGTGATCATCAAGCTGGTCGGATAGTAGGCACGCAGATCGTCGGTATCCGCGGGCCAGCCGAGAGTTGAAAACGGCCAAAGGCTCGAGCTGAACCAGGTGTCGAGGACATCTGGATCTTGGGTCAGTTCGGTCGACTGGCAGTGCTGGCAAACTGTTGGCGCCTCACGCGCCACTGTGATCTTTTTGCAATTGGCGCAATGCCACGCCGGAATGCGATGGCCCCACCAAAGCTGGCGCGAAATGCACCAATCGCGGATGTTCTCCATCCAATTGAAAAACGTCTTGTCCCAGTGGTCGGGCACGAACTGGATGCGGCCTTCATTCACGGCGGCCAGGGCCTTCTCCGCCAGCGGCTTCGTTTTGACAAACCACTGGGTGGAGATCAGCGGCTCTACGATGGCGCTGCAGCGATCGCACTTGCTGAGCGCGACCGAGTAAGGCTCCACTTTTTCGAGCAGGCCCTGTTTTTCAAGATCCGCGACGATGCGCTTGCGCGCTTCAAAGCGATCCAGTCCGGCGTAGTGGCCGGCTTCGGCCGTCATGCGCGCGTCTTCGCCAATCACCTTGACCAGGGGCAGGTCGTGACGCTTGCCCGCTTCCAGATCGTTCGGATCGTGCGCGGGAGTAATCTTCACCACGCCGGTGCCGAACTGCGGATCGGCGATCTCATCGAAGATAATAGGGATCGGCCGATTCATCAGAGGCAGGGTGACGGTTTGTCCCGCGAGGTCCCGATAGCGGGGATCGGCCGGATTTACCGCCACGGCGGTGTCGCCCAGCATCGTCTCGGGCCGCGTTGTGGCCACGATCAAATGGCGGGAGCTATTGTTCACCGGATAGCGGATGTGCCACAGATGGCCTTGCGTATCCTCGTGCTTCACCTCCAGATCGGAAAGCGCGGTGGCGCAACGCGGACACCAGTTCACCATGTACGTGCCGCGATAGATGAGGCCGCGTTCGTAGAGGCGCACGAAGGCTTCCAGCACGGCGCGCGAAAGGTCGGGATTCAGGGTGAATCGCTCGCGGCTCCAATCGCAACTGTCGCCGATGCGCTTCATCTGCGATGTGATGCGGTTGCCGTATTTCTCTTTCCACTCCCAGACGCGGCGCACGAATTCTTCGCGGCCGAGTTGCTGGCGCGTGGTTCCTTCGGCGGCCACGCTGCGCTCCACCAGCATCTGCGTGGCGATGCCGGCGTGATCGGTACCCGGCAGGAACAATGTGTTGTCGCCCCGCATACGATGCCAGCGCGTGGCGGTGTCGATCACGGTGTGGTCGAGCATGTGGCCGATGTGCAGCGATCCGGTAACGTTTGGCGGCGGCACGGCCAGGGAAAACGTTGGCCCGGCTGCGCGCGGATCGGCGTGAAAGATGCCGGACGCCACCCACCATTCGGCCCAGTGGGGCTCAAAGCGCTGCGGCTCGTATGTCTTTTCTAATTCCATGGGAACTATCATTTTAGCAAGCGGGCAAAATGGCATTCCCTTTCCGAGGATGAGCCTGATGGCGTGAAAGTTCAGGCGCGCTCTGCCACGCTCCCGACGGGAAGGTGAGACAAGAGTTTCGTTTGGCTGCTTGCATGTGCCTTGCCGATTCAGTGTCGCGGTGCGCTTGGGCCATTCTGAACCAAGGCCGGAATCCGACGATCAATCCCCAGCATACGGAATCTCCTCTTCAGGCTCATCTTGCATGAGAAAAACTACCCCTTGACAACAACCAAGTCCCTGGAATACTCGTTGAGAGTTCTTCCTGGACGACGTCCCAGTCTACGTCGTCACTCCCTCGATGCATTCGGCCCTCGTCCAGATTGAGGCGGATCCGCGTCCGCCGATTCGGGTTATGGCGCGAGGCCCAATGTTTTCGAAAAAAGCTGCGCGCCGTGGACACCGGTGCTCCTCACTTCCCAACCATGTGTTCGACGTCTTTTTCGTTCTCCGTACAGACATACTCTCCGATATCGTCGTTGCTATCGAGTTCCGAGGCTCTCGTGATTGTCCAGGGTTTCGCATAAGCGCCCGGATCGTCGATCGTGAACTCGATCTCAAGATGTCCCAGATTGGGCCGCCGAAAGCGCTCGGTTACGCGCATCATTTCGGTGTGCGGATGACCTTGGGTATCGAGCCAGGACCTGTCGTCGAAGCCCACAGTGTCGATTATCAGCGTGTCTCCTTCCCAATGCCCAATGGAATGTCCCATCCACATAGCATTCGGATCCCTTGGATGACCGCGGCCATCGAAGAAGACCTGGCGATGGCTTGGGATGTCATCCTCGAAGAGCATCACCAGCAGGCTGGGCGTCTGAACCAGTTTGTAGGGAAACAAAGCCCCGGCATTGGTGATTCCTCGCGGCAGACATCGCGCTCCCGGAGCGTCCTTCCCGTTGTTTGCGGCTCGTTCCCGGAGCAACGCTCCGACCCAAGGCAGAGGCTCTGGCTTGCCGGCATCCACCGTTCTTTGCGCGTACCAGACGCCGGAGAGGTCGGGTTTGCCGTCCGCGGTTCGCGGCGTTGGCCCCGATTGCGCCAGATGCGGACTGGTGAGCTGAACTCTGAATTCCCGCCCGTCGCCAAGAGTGCCCAATTGGTATTCGAGCAGGTGAACATCCAGGCGCAGCGGTTGTATTGCGCCGACCGAAACGTTTTGCTGGGTCAATGGGTAGAATCCTGGAGCATTGATCGAGACGTCGTACGCGCCTGGCGGCAACGTGGCCAGCGTGTAATGACCCTTCTCGGAATCGGCGGACTTGTAAACCGCTTTTGTGCTCCTGTCCGTAGCCTGAACCTGTGCATTTGCGACTGCTTCGCCGTCCGAGTCGACCACAGTGCCGGTGATCGTCCCTCCGCTTTGTGAATACGTTCCCGTGGCGCACAGGAATGCAATGAATGCCAGGCGGCTGATCCGGGCCATCGCCGAGGATGCGCATTCCAGGAAAGGGACCGGCCGGTTCATGATGTGAAGATTATAGTCCACGAATCGGCCTGGCAGGCGTTGGGTGCGCTGCCGCGAGACGCCGTCGAACGAAGTGCCGGAGGGCCCGCTTGATTACTCGTCGAAACTCTAGCGGACGATTGCGGAGCGGGTCTGTGAAAAGGTTAAGGTTGGATCGATGTTTACAAGATTCTTACAAGCCTGACCACCGGTGCGGCGCGATAGACTAAACTGATAGACCACTTCATGGCTTGGCCGGTGTTGTTGCTGGCCCGCGAGTTGGATATCGGGGGCAGCGAACGCCAGATGACCGAGATCGCGAAGACGCTGGATCGTTCGCGATTTGACCCGCACGTTGGATGCTTTCGCCCGCAAGGGATCCGCAACGCGGAACTCTGCGCGAGCGGTGTGCCCATCGTTCACTTTCCGGTGGATTCGTTCGCATCGTTCACAGCGCTTTCAGAAGCGCGCAGGCTGGCCGGCTACATCCGGCGGCACGGAATCCGGCTGGTGCATACGTTCGACTATCCACTTACTTTGTTCGCCGTTCCGGTGGCGCGCTGGGCGACTCGCGCGGTGGTGCTGTCGAGCCAGCGATCGCATCGTTCTTTGATACCGCGCAAATACCAGCCATTAGTTCGAATGACAGATCATATTGCGGATGCAGTGGTGGTGAATTGCGAATTTGTGAGGGAACACCTGCGGAATAACGAAGGCGTTCCCTGTGGACGGATTCGCCTTTGCTACAACGGGGTGGATCTCGAAGAGTTTCAACCTCGGGAGACTCCGCGCGATTCGCTCACCATCGGCGTGGTTTGCGCGCTGCGGCCGGAGAAGGATTTGGAAACTTTGCTCGACGCGTTCGCGCGGGTCAGGCGCTCGGGATTGAAGCTGCTGATCGTCGGGAGCGGGGCGACGCTGGGCGAACTGCGTTTGCAGGCTGCCGCGAGCGGAATTGCCGGGGATTGCACGTTCGTTCCGGCCACTGGGGAGGTCGCCGAATGGCTTCGGATGATCGACATTTTTGTTTTGCCGTCACGCTCGGAGGCGTTGTCCAATTCGCTGCTCGAAGCGATGGCGTGCGGGTGTTGTCCGGTGGCTTCGAGAGTCGGCGGAAACCCGGAACTGATTCGCCACGGCGAGAACGGGTTGTTGTTCGACCCAGGCGACGTCGAGCAACTGAGCGACGTTCTCCAAACGCTGGTGGAACTCAGGATGCTGCGCGAGCAACTGGCCGCCAGAGCGCGCTGCACGGCCCAGCAGTTTTCGATAGCTCGGTCGACGCGGCGCATGGAGGAGATTTACTCTAGGCTGATCGAAGCGTCCAGCCGCTGACGATACAGCGTGGTCCATTGCGGCCCGATGGCAGACCACGAATACCTGGCGCACTGGGCTTGGGCGTTTCCCGCGAGACGGGATGCGAGGCCGGGCTCTTCGAGCAGACGCAGCGCGCAGGCGGCCATGGCATGGTGATCATTGGGAGCGAACAGCAGGCCGTTCACTTGATCTTTGACGAGATTGGGAATGCCGCCGGCGCTGCTGGAAACCACCGGCAGCCCGGCGGCGAAACATTCGAGTAGCGAGAGCGGCATGTTGTCGGCATTCGGGCTCATCAGATAAATATCGGCGGAGTGATACAGCGCACCCATACTCTCGGGCGAAACAGAACCGATGAATTGTGTTTGACGCAGGCCAAGGGATCGGGCTAGAGCTTCGAGCGTGGGCCGCAGCGGCCCATGGTGCGCGATGGTGAGGCGGGCTTCCGGGTAGCGTTGCTGAACGATGGCGAACGCACGCAGCGTGCACGCGGGATTGTACTCGCTAGCGAGGCCGCGAGTGTGAAGGAAAACGGGGCCGGGCCGCGGCCGGTGGCGATAAGGAACCGAGTGGGCTTCGGCGACGTTGTGAATGCGCGTGGCGCACAGTCCGAAGCGGGCGAAGGCATCCACCAGATAGTCCGAGGGCACGACGATGCTGGTGGCCAGGCGCATCAGGCGGCGGGCCATGGGCCAGTGCGCCAGATGATCTCCGGCGCGTCCGTCGTGATAGTTGAGGATGGCTTGCTTCCCCAGCAGGCGGGCGAGCAACAGAGCGGGAGCGGGCGCGAGATAAAACGAGAAATATCCAGGCGTGAAAATGTGCAGGACGTCCGCGCGGCCGATACCGGCCGCCAGCCGCACCAGATAAAGAACGAGAGTAATCAGGGTTCGCACGTACTTCCTGCTCAGCGCGGAGGGCAGCCGGGGATTCACCGGGAGAAATTGAATCTGAATGGAGGGATCCTTTGCCAGGCAGCGCAGCAACCGGTTCGCCTGAATGGATTGACCGCCGATGATGTTGAGCGTCGGCGCGATCAGCAGTACCCGGATCGGGCGGGCCAGCCTGACTTGGCGAGTGTCGTGGCTCGCGTTCGCCAAAACTGTTGGCTTCGTTTTCAGCATCGCGCTACCGCTGTTGCTGGTCCGCCGCATGGACCGCGAGCAATACGGGCTGTACAAGCAGGCGTTTCTCATCGTCACCACCGCGATGACCGTGCTGCCACTGGGCGTCCCCATGAGCGCGTTCTATTTTCTGGCCGGGGAAAGCACACGGCGCCGGGAAACTGTTTTGAACATTGTGTTGTTTCATGTTGCGGTCGGTGCGCTGGCGTGCGGCGCGCTGGTTCTCTATCCTTCCATCCTGACGGCGATCTTCCACGACACGCGCCTGGCGCCGTATTCGGCTTGGATCGGCGTCACGATTCTGTTTTGGATCACGGGAGCTTTTCTGGATGTGGTTCCGGTGGCCAATGATGAGGTCCGGCTGGCTTCCGTTTTCATCATCGGAATCCAGGCGTCGCGGGCGCTGATCTTTGTCGGAGCCGTGTTGTTTTTCGGAACGCTGCGGTCGCTGCTCGCGGCGGCGGTTCTGCATGGATTGATCCAGACCGTCGTGCTGCTGTGCTACCTGGAATCGCGCTTCGCCGGATTCTGGCGGGCCTTCGACTCGCGGGTGGCTCGCGAGCAGTTGTCTTACGCCCTTCCACTGGGCGCCGCCGGGCTTCTGATGACGGTGCAGACCGATCTGCACAACTACTTCGTGTCGAATCACTTTGGACCGGCTCAGTACGCGGTGTACTCCATCGGCACGCTGCAATTGCCATTGATGGGACTGATCTGGGAGGCTGCCAATTCGGTTCTGATCACCCGCGTGAGTGTTTTGCAGAAACGCAACGACACTCGTGAGATTGTCTTGCTGGTGGCGCGTGCGGCGCGCAAACTGGCGGCGGTTTACTTCCCGGTTTACATTTTCCTGATGGTGGCTGGACGCGAGTTTATCCAAGTCTTGTTCACAGCCCGATTCGCGCGTAGCTGGCCAATTTTCGCGGTGAATCTCACATTGCTGCCGCTGGGAATCATTTTGTTGGATCCTCTGTACCGGGCCTTTGAACGTGAACGATACTTCCTGTTGCGGCTCCGTCTGGCGCTGGCCGCCGCGTTGATTGCGGCGCTGTGGTTGTTTACGGCGCGGGCCGGCTTGCTGGGCGTGATCGCCATGGTGGTCGCGATTGCAGCGGTGGAACGCCTGGCGATGGCCATTCATTTTGGACGGTTGCTGGGCGTCACCGCGCGCGATGTGGTTTTGCTGCGCGATATCGGCAAGCTGGCGATGGCCGCGGTGGGCGCGGGCGCAGTTGCGGCGCTGGTCCGGTTGATGCTGGCGCCTAGAAGTGAGCTGATTGTCCTGGCGGGATGCGGCGCCGCTTTTGCCGCCGTCTATTTGCCCTTGGCGAGACTTGCCACTTCGGCGGGAGTGAGTTCGCGGTAGCGGCCGATGGGAAGATCGCCGATGCGCAAGCCTCCGATTTCGATGCGTACCAGTTCGAGCACTTTGCTTCCGACGGCTTCCAGCATACGGCGCACCTGCCGATTGCGGCCTTCGTGCAGGGTTATTTCGATGAACGAATATTTCCCGGAGTCGCGGACGCGCTTCACTCGCGCGGGCTGGGTGGGGCCGTCGCTGAGCGCCACACCATCGCGCAATTGTTGCAGCTGTTCGTCGCTGAGCAACGTGGAGGCCTTTGCCAGATAGGTTTTGGGAACTTTGTAATCGGGATTGGCGATCCGCTCGGCAAAGCGCGTGTCGCTGGTGAGCAGCAGCAGCCCGCTGGTGTCCCGATCCAGCCGGCCAACAGGAACCACCCAGCGTTCGGCGTCTTTGACGAGATCGTAAACGGTGGGGCGGCCTTCGGGATCTTTGAAGGTAGTGATGTAGCCGGTGGGCTTGTAGAGCAGCAGGTAGATTTTCTCGGACGCTTTGACCGGATTGTTGTCGAGCGTAACTTTGTCGCGCCCCAGATCCACCCAGTGATCGGGGGTCTGGATCAGCTTTCCGTTCACTTTGACGCGGCCGGCGCCGATCCACTTGCGGGCCTCGGTGCGCGATCCCAAGCCTGCCTTCGAAAGCACGCGCTCCAAGGTCTTGAGCGGGCGCTGGCCGGGCGGCGGCTTCTTCACGCCAATACACTAGCATGCGGTGTAGTTAAGAATCGGGCGGATTTTTCTCCCGACTGGTGTAGGCTGAAAGTGCACCACATCCGACGTAGTGAAAACAACGCTGATCCGGGGCGCGCGGCAGTTGCTGACATTGCGCGGGCCCAGCGGTCCCCGTCGCGGGGCCGATCTTCGGAAACTAGGAATCATTCAAGATGGCGCGGTACTGATTGCCGACGGCCTGGTCGCCGAAGTGGGGCCGAGCCGGAGGGTGGAGAATCTCGCGTTGGCGCGGGGCGCGGAAGAGATTGACGCCAGCGGCTGCGTGGTGCTGCCGGGCTTCGTGGATAGCCATATCCGGGTGGTGAGGGGAGCTACTCAAGAGCTATCGCCACGCGCGCTCAAGACGCTGGCGCTACGCGTGGTGGAGGAAGCGGTGCGCTGCGGCACCACTGCGATGGAGGCGAAGTCGGGGGAGCTGAAGACCCTGCGCGTGCATGCGGCGCTGCGAGAGCTTCCTTTGACCGTGGTCTCGACGTTTCTCGCGGCCGGCCTTCCCTGCGAGCTTGCGGAGCGGTTGTTGCCGCTGGTGCGAAGGCATAAACTGGCGGAGTTTGCAGAAATCGGTTGTGAGGACGACGCAATTCTGGCCAAGGCGCGCGAGCTTGGCTGGGGACTGAAGGTGAACGCGGGGGTTGCGCTGGCGACAGAGCTGGGAGCAACCAGCGTCAACGTGGTGGAGGCCACCGAGCGCGATGCGATGCTGCTGGCGCAATCGCAGACCATTGCCACGCTGTCGCCCGGTGTCGCATTCCAAAGGGAAACGGAGCGCAACCCGCCGGCGCGCATGCTGATCGACAACGGAACGGCGGTTGCACTTGCCACGGGCGTTCATCCGGTGAATATGCAGACGACCATCGCGCTGGCCTGCCGTGCGATGAACATGACGCCCGCGGAGGCGATCGCGGCGTCGACCATCAACGGGGCGCATGCACTGGGGCGGCCCACCAGCTTGGGGTCCATCGAAGCCGGCAAGAGCGCGGATCTGGCCATTCTGGGCGTGCCGGATTATCGGGAGTTGCCGTATCATCTTGGAGTGAACCTGGTAAAGCTGGTGATGATCCGAGGGGCAGTGCGGGTGGAAAGGTCCGAGGTGAAGTGGCCGGCCCGTTGATGGAGTGCGTCGCGAATTTTTCGGAGGGACGGGATGCCGCTACCGTGCGCGCGATTGAGGATGCGATCGCGTCTTCGGCCGGCGTGCTGCTGCTGCGCTCGGAAAGGGACGCCGACCACAACCGGTCCGTCATGACGTTCGCGGGGCCGCCGGATGCGGTGTCGGAAGGCGCGCTGCGTGGCATCGCGGTGGCGGTGGAGCGCATCGATCTGCGCAAGCACACCGGTGTACATCCGAGAATGGGCGCGGCGGACGTGGTGCCGTTCGTTCCTTTGGAAGGCGCGACGTTGGCCGATTGCGTCGCCATCGCGCGGCGCACGGGCGAAGAAGTGTGGAAACGTTTCCAGGTCCCGGTGTACTTTTATGAAGCTGCGGCGTTGAGTCAGGATCGCCGGCATCTGGAGAATTGCAGGCGCGGAGGCTTCGAGAGTCCGAAGATGGCGCCGGATTTGGGCGGGCCCGCGCTCCATCCATCGGCCGGCGCCTGCATGATCGGCGCGCGAAAGCTGCTGATCGCGTTCAATGTAAATCTGCAGACCGACGACGTAGCGGTGGCGCGGGAGATCGCGCGAACCATCCGCGCTTCTTCCGGCGGGATGCCGTTCGTCAAGGCGCTGGGTCTGCCGTTGGCCGGGCGCGGGCTGGCGCAGGTTTCCATGAATCTTACGGATTTTGAGCAAACACCGCTGCATGAGGTGTTCGATGCGGTGCAGCGTGAGGCGGCCGCGCGCGGAGTGGCCATCGCGGGGAGCGAGATCATTGGACTGGCGCCGAAGAAGGCGCTGGAAGACGCGGCGGCGCATTACTTGAAGTGCGAAAACTTTGAGAGCGGGCTGGTGCTGGAGAATCGGCTCGAAAAAGCACGGCGAGCGTTAGAATAGAGCTAGTGCTGGTTTCCATTAATCCCCAACCGCAACGGCCAACTTGGCTGCGTGCGCCCGCGCCTTCGGGCGACAACTATCACGAGTTGAAAAGCCTGGTGCGGCAGTTGAATCTGCACACCGTTTGCGAGAGCGCGGCATGTCCCAATGTGGGCGAATGCTGGAACCAACGCACTGCAACTTTCATGATCCTGGGCAATGTCTGCACGCGGCGCTGCGGCTTTTGCGCGGTGCAAAAGGGTCCGCCGATGACGGTGGATTATGACGAGCCCCGGCGCGTGGCGGAAGCGGTGGCGGTGTTGGGATTGAAGTATGCGGTGGTCACGAGCGTGAATCGGGACGACCGCAAGGATGGCGGCGCCGAACTGTTCTCGTTGACCATCCAAGCGATTCGCCAGAAGATTCCGGGCTGCAGGGTGGAAGTGCTCGTTCCGGATTTTCAGGGTTCGCGCGCCGCCATGGACATCGTTATGAACGCCCATCCGGATGTGCTGAATCACAATACGGAAACTGTGCCAAGGCTTTACCGGCAAGTGCGGTTGGGCGCGCGGTATGAGCGGTCGCTCGATATGCTAGCCCATGCGAAACACACGTGCCCGGAAGTTCCGACCAAGTCGGGACTCATGCTGGGGCTCGGCGAGACTGGCGACGAAGTCCGGCAGGTGATGCGGGATCTGCGCGAACATGAGGTGGATATTTTGACGCTGGGTCAATATCTGCGGCCGTCGCTGAAACATTTGCCGATTCTTCGCTATATTCCACTCGAAGAGTTCGCCGAATTCAAGCGGTTCGGATATGAGCTGGGCTTCTCGCACGTGGAGTCGGGCCCGCTGGTGCGCAGTTCGTATCACGCCAGCGATGCGGTCTAGTTCTACGACCGCGTAAAAGAGTTCCTATCGTATCTGAACGTCTCACGCGCCTTCTTGCGGGTGAATCGCCAGTCGATGGTGACCTTGTCGCGGTTCATTCGGCGGTTCCAAGCTTTTGA
>Ga0182024_10008416_pt1 | contig 21764 bp, 29 predicted proteins | sample P32metaG_FD_120480 | JGI IMG/M metagenome (GOLD analysis project Ga0182024, IMG submission 120480) | Permafrost microbial communities from Stordalen Mire, Sweden - P3-2 metaG (Illumina Assembly) | ecosystem: Environmental > Terrestrial > Soil > Wetlands > Permafrost | place: Sweden: Stordalen...
TCATCGAGCGTCTCGCTTGCGCGCCGCGTCGCGCGAAAGATGCCGTGGGCTGCGAGCTCATCGATCGACCAGACCTCATCCGACGGCCGCCGGATGCTGATCGCCACACACCCGGGGCTCGTGGCCGGCGGCAAGACGATCTGGATGCGCTCACCGCTCGGCAGTGACGCCGATAGGAGTGGGGATTCCTCATCGACACGCTGACGGGTCGAATTCGCGACGAGCCTGGCGAGTCTTCGACACCAGTCGAAGTCGGCAAACGGGATCGCTTCGCGCTGCCAGCCATCGCGCGTCTCGAGGAATGCCACGCCCGGCTGGTTGATACAGAGCTCGGTCACATCACTGCGGCTCAGTAGCGGGCGCAGCGCGCGCAGGTTCAGATCCAGCGCGGAGGCCGTCGCAAGACACGCGCCTTCAGTGCTCTGAGGTCTTGAGCTCATAGACGGACCTGAAGTCGAGATCGCGGGCGACAAACACTTCGATCCGATCGCCCTGGTTCTTGGTGACGGTGGGCGGGATGTTGACGGTGCTCTTCAAGACTTCCGTCAGCACGTCCTGGGAGCCGGACGGGTTGTAGATCACGGTTCCGCCCGAGTTGCGCGAGGTGACCGCCGCCTGCACGGCGCCATTGATGACGGAGACCAGGATCGCGGCGCCAAAGCGCTGAAAAAAGTGTCGATTCACATCGCCCGAGAGTCCCGAGCGCCCGAGCTCGTCGGTGCCCGGCGAGGCGAGCGGCACGATGACGCCGGTGGGTGTGCGCGCCTCGCTCCAGAGCACGAAGATGCGGGCCTGTCCCTGGGCAACTTCCCCACGTGTCTCGCCCACGAGCTTGCTGCCACGCTCGATGAGCACGGTGCTGCCATCGACCCCGAAAGTGTCGGTCGCCGTCACGCAGGTTGTCATGCCCGGCAGCGTCGAATCGATCGCCGTCTCGAGCGTGCAGTCAATGAAGGCGCCTTTAGGCAGCAACAGACGCTGGGCCGGCAGCACTCGCGCGCGCGTGGCGGGCGTGGCACTCGGCTTCAGGAGCGCTGCGAGCGCACTGTCGCCGGAGGTGGCCTGTTCCGGCGTCACCGCGGGCACCCTGTCCTCGCGATCCGGCGGCGGCGCGCCCGCACTGTCATCCTTGACCTGCGGGCCTTTGGACACCGGTCCCGAGAGGCGCCGCTCCATCGCGATCATCCAGGCGGGCTTCGCCGCCGGCTGGGCGGCAGCCCCGCCTGGGGGCATACCGGTTGCACCGGCTGCGTCCGGGGTCATCGATGCGCTCGCTGGCAGCTCGGGCGCCGGTCCCAGGACCTGCGCCACGGCCGACGCCGGCGGGTCGAACTTGCCGAGCGAGGGCAGCGGCATCTCGCCTGCGGCCTGGTTACGCGAGGCGGTCTGCGCGGCGCGCTTGAGCTCGCTCTGATGAGCAAACGTGTGGACGTAGTACCAGCCCAGGAGCCCCACGCCGAGCGTTGACATGAGGCCCATCGCGAGCAAGTTACTCACCCGGGACTGCAGCGAGCGCGCCTGATTGACGGAGGCGATGCTGCGCTCCCCGACGACGCTTTCGGGGCCCCGGCTCGGCTCCTCAGCGGCATCCGTGGTCACGGGTGCACATCCTTGCGCTCGCGCGTCACATCCGGCGCCACGGTCCCCGACTTCAGGAGATCCCCGCTGCCGGCAAATCCCTTGTTCACGATGCAGCCGGTGAGGCGCCCGCGCCGGACGATGAATCTTGCCGCCACCCGGTGGATGAGCACATCGCCCTGATCGATGCTGAAGTTGAGGAGCGACTCGGTCCCATCATCGTTGCGCACGAAGAGCGCCGGCAACTCGCTCCTGGTCGCGAACGTCAGGCGCGTCTGGATACCATCGTCGGATGCGGCCGTCGGTTTGACCGCCTTGTTTCCGCAGAACCAGTAGTCGGTGTTGCGGGGGTGGCTCTGCCGCGCGCGGTCAAGCTCGAGCTGCACGCGCTGCTCATCGGTCAGGCCATCGCCGCTCGGGTGCACCGGCGGGTACGAGAAGCGTACGGCGTACATGACGGGGGTCGCATCGCGGTCGGGCCGCCGGGCGGATACCGAGTACTCGAAATAGTAACGACGCTTGTTGGTCGTCACGGCGAGATTCATCTCGGTGTAGGCAACCTTGGGCTTCAGCGTGAGCACGTTGCCATGCGCGCTATAGGTAAGCCCTTCGAGATCCCCGCCGCTCAAGGATTCGAAGGTCTCGCCGGCCTCGAACTCCAGATCCAGGTGATAGCCCACGTAGCCATAAAGCCGATACACCTCGTCCCGGCTGTAGAAGGCCGAGCGGATCCGCGGATCGACGCTTCCACTCTTGGGCAATGTCTCGGCACCCGCAGTCAGCGCCAGCACCAGCCCGATCGCGAGTAGCGCCGCGGCGCGGCGCGCTCTCACCCTCGCGCAGCGATCGGAGCCCCTCATGAGGCGCCCGCCCGGCGGGAACTCGCGACCGGGCCGGAAGGGCTGGCGCTCGTGGGGGTCGGCGGCCCGCCCACTTCCGGCTCGGGACGAAAATCGATGATCTTGAACCCAAGCGGGTTCCAGCGCCGCACCTGCGGATCGGTGGAAGGCGCTGTGAAGGTATAACGGATGCTCGCGATCCAGTACGTGCGGGCTTCTTCGGCGCTCCCCGCCTGGCGCTGGCCCTTGAAATAGCGCACCTGGGCGAGATCCGTGACCCCATCCGAGCGCGTGAAGAAGCTGACCGAGCTCACCTGCGCGCGGATCGTGGTGCCATCTTTGTAAAGATTGAGCGGGGATTGCGGATTGGTCTTGTTCCAGGCTGCATACCAGGCGGCGTTGCGCTGCGCCGTGTGAAAGGCACCGCACTCGGCGTAGTCGCTCTCAGCCGTGGCGAAGTTGAAGCGCTCGCAGACCGTCACGTAGTGATCGAGGAAGTAGCGCGTGACCGCCTCGGGCATCGGTTCCGTGCCGACGTACACCGGCACCACATCGACGAGCCCGGTCGTGTTGTCCACGCGGATCACGAAGGGCTCGACGCGCTTCAGCGGCATCAGGAGCATGAGCGCGATCGCCACGGTCAACGCGCACACCCAGCCGCCGCCCGCGACCCACCAGGCGATGCGCGCACTGCGCCGCTGCATACTGATGCGGTCGGCGTCCCAGGAGGCCGCCTCGGTCAGATACGCGTCGAGTGTCGCGTCGGTCTTCATGGGATTGGGGCCTTGGCATTCGGTGTCGGGACGGCGGGCGTCGTCGATGCAGCCGGCGCCAGAGGTTGCTTGACTACCGGCGCCGGCGGATTGATCGTCGTGAGGCGCCCCTCGCAATCGACCTTGCGCGCTTGGTGACTGCATGCAGCCAGAAGATAGAGCACGACAATTCCGATGGGTGCTTTCATGTCACACCTGCCTTCTCACGATGTCGGCCGTATGGTGTTCGGCCGTGCAACTTTGGCCAGCCGCGTCAGGCCCGCGCCGGAGCCCCGGCGCAGGTAGTGCCCCGCCTTGCGGCTCAAGGGATCCCAGCGCGTGGTCTCGCGGTCCACGAGGCCGCGCGCGAACTGTCCCGTGTGGCGCGTCGCACCCCCGAACCCCCACGCCAGTGCGGCGCTCACAAGGCCAAACGAGGAGAGCGCAAGACCACTCGCCAGGCCCGCGGCCATCGGCATGACCTGGCGCATGATGAGGAAGGTCAGTCCTGCGGCCATGCACACACGCACGGCATCGGCGATCTGGATACCCCCGCCCTTATCCGCCGCCTGCTGTGCGGCCGAGGAGACAATGCCCATCATGAGCGCGGCGACCATAACCGTCAGGATCGTCACGAACGCATAGTTCGCCAGCTGCGCGATCCAGGACTCGAAGAAGCGCTTGGTCGTCTCGAAGAAGAGCAGCGCGATGAAGAGCGGCCCGAGCGCCAAGAGGATCGAGAGCGCGATCTTGGACAGAGCGAGCAAGAACATTGCGTAGATCGCGGTGAGTCCCACGATCAGGTACACGGCAAATCCTGCGATGTAGTACGAGAAATCCCCGTTGAAGATGCCGCCCTTCTGGATCAGGAGGCTCGCGGCATCGCCTCCGGAGAAGATGATCTGGTCGATGATGCCGACCGGGTCGTAGGCGCCGATGACGCCTGCGGCGAGCTGACCCGGCGCATTGAAAAACGTATCGACGATGAAGGCGTTGTAGAGCCACAGATCCAGCGCGCCTCCCAGGACCACCACCAGTAGAATGATGCGCTTGAGACCAGCGATGAACGGCTCCTCGAGCTTGCCGGTGAGCTGCAGGTACCCCCACACCATGACGTAGACCGTGGCAAGCGTCAGGACCGCCGGCTGCAACAGCGAGGCGATCCTCGCCGTGTTCGTACCGATATAGCCGGCGAGGATGCCGTTGAGCCAGGTGCTAAAGGTGGCAAAGAATCCCACGACGCCCCCTACTCCTTGTTATCCGGAAGCTGTAGCGGTGGCAGGTCGCGAAGCGATCCGATCCCGACGCTGCGCTCCGCCTCGCGTACGTTCACGCAGTCAGCAGACTTGCCCAGGGATCCCGGATCCGTCGTGCAACGCGCGAGCTCCTCTCGCCGCAGCTGGAAATCCTGCTTGTAATCCTCCACCGTGTGCGTGGCTCGATCCGGCGCCGGTGCACAGCCGGCGGCGCTTAGCGCCGTGACAACGAACCCTAAACACATCCGCACGTGCCGTGCACCGGGCCGAAATCTCATAACCATCCCTCAAGGCAGACGCAGCGCGGGCAGTGTGCGCAGATTCCCCACGCCTGCGACGATTTGCTCGAGCGCGCTCTGTCGACGTGCCCACTCCTGTGCCTGCGCCGCCTGGTACAGAACGTTCAACTTGGTGCTGTCGGTTTGCAGCATTCCCTGCTCGGCGCCAATTCGCGCCTGCAGATCCAGGATTCCCTTCTGATCGGTCGCGCTCGCAATCGCGTTGATCAGTGTCTGGACGGAGGCAAAGCGGCTACTGGTCGTGGCGTACGCCTGCTGGGTTACCACCTGCAGCAGCGCGGCGTTGCTGCGCGCGGCGTTCAGTTGCTGCTGTTCCGGGCTTGACAGCGCCGCCACCTGAGAAGATGTCAGCACAGCGTTCGTATTGATCTGCGACTGGATTGGTGAGGCCATCGCCATGGGCAGCTGCGCCCAAGTGCTCGGCAGGTAATTGCGGTTAAGGTTGCTCAGGAGATTCTGCATCCCACGCGGCCCGGTGATGGATTGGTATTCCTGCTGGGCCTGGTTGAGCTGGTTCTGCGCGGTCTGCAGCGCCTGCTGCATCTGCCGCACCTCCTGTATGAACTGAGCGATCGCCCCGACGTCGATCACAGCGAACTGTGCGTAGGCTCGCGGGCAAAACCCTGACGAGAAGAAAAGCGCGAACAGAATGAGTACCGGAAGAGTCCTGTGCATGTCTCATCTCCCCTTATTTGCTTCCTTGAGCGCGGTTACTCTGGCTGAAAGTTCGAACGCAGGCAGCCATTGCTCGAGATCGGGCCCGACCTTTTCCATGATCGAATGCATCCGCTCCACGGAACTCCCTCGCCCCGAGATCACCGCGAGCTCGGTCGCGAATCCCTTGAGGTCAAGCTGGCAGACGACGGAGTGATGCCCCTGCTTCACCAGGAACATGCGCGAGCCCGGCTCAAGCTGTTCCTTGATGAGCTTGAACTCGCGCTCGGAGAGGCCAAAACCCTCGATGTACTCCGCTGCATCCGCATCCGAGTTCGGAAAGAGGATCTTGGTCGGCGTCTGCTCGATGATCGTTCGCGCGATGGGACTCGCGAGCGCATCACTGGGACTCTGCGTCGCGGCGCAGAGGACCCCATTCAGTTTTCGCCAGACTTTCAAGCCATCCTTCGCGAACTGCTCAAAGGCCGGATCGGCAAGAAGCCGCGAGAACTCATCTGCCCAGCAGACGAAGCGCCGCCCATCGAGCAGTGTTCGGACGACATGGAAGAGATAGAGCGTGACCGGCGCACGCGTGGTCTCGTTGTCCAGAAATTCGGTAACGTCTACTCCGAAGAGCGTCGTACCCGCCATACTGGATGAGAGCGTGTCCGACGGATTGTCGAACGCCCAGGCGTAATCGCCCTTGGCGCTCGCGCACCAGCGCGAGAGCCGTCCATGAATCCCGTCGCTACGGGTCGCGTCCGTGAACTCGATGAGTCGTGAGAGCCGGCGCGCCGCGGGATCGAGCGCGAGCGTTCCGCGCAAGGCGTTATCAAGGTCGGCCTCCTCGCGAACCGACAGAGCCGAAGTTCCACGCACGAGGCTTCGTAGCCAGAGCTTCAGGAATTCCACGTTGGTGGCGGTCGGCGGCAGCTGCAGCGGATTGAAACCCGTCGGCGCACCGTTCTTGAGGGGTAGGTAGACCCCGCCAAGCGCGCGCACCAGAATCTCAAGACCGCGGTCCTTGTCGAACACCACCTGGGTCACATCCTGACGGGCAAGCATCGCCAGCATGAAGCCGACGAACACGGTCTTCCCGGAGCCGGTCGGGCCGCACACGAAGGTATGCCCCGTGTCCTTGCGGCTGCCACCGTCCGGATCCTTCGGATCGGTCGCGTGAAGGGAAAAGTAGTACGGCGAGCGCGAGCTCGTCATGAGCAGTGCCAGAGCATCGCCCCAGTGATTGCCGGTCGCGCGGCCACACGGGTAGTTGTGAAAGCTCGCCATCGCGGCGAAGTTGCGCGAGGTGATCGGCGCCTTGCGGGGCCGGTCAGCGAAGTTTCCCGGTAGCTGAGCCCAGAAGGCCGCTTCGAGCCCCAGATCCTCCCGCGCCACCGTCATGCCGGTATCGGCCAGAAGCGCGCGCGCGATGGCCACATGATCGTTCAGAGGTCCAAAGCGTTGGTCCTCGGCTGTGCCGACGGGTGCATCCGCGAGCACCAGTAGCGTGAAGTGATGATCGCCCATGACAAAATCGTTGCTGGTCAGGGCATCGAGCGCATCGATGAGTTCTTCGGCCTGCGAGACGGCGAAGTCTCCAGCGTTTGCCATACGGGCATGCTGGCGCTGCAGCAGCCCCTGCCCTGTTGCCTTGCTCAGGAAAGTGAAGGACTGAGTCAGCACGAACGCGAAGGGCGCCGAGAGCAAGGCGTCGTACATGCCCACCACTGTCGGCGTCGGATACTCCTTGATGCCAAGCACGGCGCCGAATCGTGTTTGCGTGGGGGTCCTGTACTCGATCGTCTCGCTGCCGAACAGGACGCGGCTGGTCGCTAGGACTTCCGAAAGCGGAGCCTGGGGTAGAGCAAAGCGTTGCCATTCACCGTTCAGGAGAAAGCCCAAGAATTCCAGGAGCGACGAGCAGCGTCGCTCGCCTTGCGCGTACACGCCAAGGAGTGCCGGCTCGTACCGCGCGAGCGAGGCCGCGACGGTCTGACGCAGCTTAGCGCAGGCCTCCAACGCGTCGCGGCGTTCGGTGCGAGCTCTCGGTGCCTCACGATTCGATAGAAACCTCGAGACCAAGGTCGGCGCAGCCCCTGTGATCGGCCGAAAGAGCACCGTCAGGTAAATCTCGTTGAGCATCAGCGTCTCGCTCCCCAGGCGCGCCTGATAGCGGCGAGCGAGATTGTCGGCGAAACTCATGCCAGTGACCGTCGCCATCTGCGAGACATCGCGCCGACGAACGAGATGGGTCCAAAGCGAGACGTTGGGCGTGGCAATGTTTCGCCACGTGACATTCAGTCGCTCATGCCAGTTGTTGAGGGTCTCATCGTCCGCGCTTTCAAAGCTCGCACCGCTCAGGCGAAACGTCTGCACGTAATCGCCGCCCTTGGTCACAATAACCTCGGGGGCCACGTGCGCCGCGTACGGCAGGTGCCGCGACGCGGGCAGTTCTCGACGTACGGCAGCGGCGCGGTTCATGCCCTTGCTCTCGTTCGGTCCGGAACAACCGGCACTGGCATTATCTGGCTTCGGTGACCGCCGCGCCTCGGCACGTCGAGAATCAGAGGACTGTAGCTGCTCGCCTTCCAGATGCGGTAATTCGCAAAATAGGAAGGCATGCGCGTGCGCCCCCAGAGCAGGACGAGATCGAAGAACCGGGCATCCCGTGCGCACAGCAGAGCGCAGACGCCATGAATGGGAATCGCAATCAATAGAGTGAGGAGATTCTTCGTGAGAAGAAAGATTTCCATGGTGAACACGAGGTTGAAAAGCAGAGCCGAAAATGTGACACCCCAGCGCATCGGAGGCCGGGTCACTGCCACGAATAGAGTGTCAGCGGTCAGTCCTGCATTTCGCCCGCTCATCACGGCTCACACCCCGAACATGCCTCGGACCCAGGTCACGATCTGTGGTGCGCCAAAGGCGATCGCGATGCCGATGATCGCGCCGATACACCAACCCCACGAAATGCGATTCGCCATTGCCATGCCGCCAAGTACCATGACGAGGATCACTGCAATTGGTGTGAGCCACGCGAGGATATTTGTCTGCAGCGCATTGGCACCTGTTAAGAACGGCGAAGCTTGCGCCAGGGCGAGGTCTGGTAGGAAAAGAAATCCAGCCAGCATGAAGCCGCACAACCTCGCATCTGCATATTGCATCCCAGCGCAGCGTTTCATTGTGAGCCCCTGATAGACCTCTGTGTGTCACAATGACAACATGGTCCGTAATCAGGTATTCGATTGGAATCGCGGCTTTTTCAGCGTAACTGCTGCGGGGTTAGTGCGATATTAAATAGCCATTCGTACTCCGCCTGTCGGTTCGCCCCCAATTCTTGGACTCTCATCCGAGCGATTGAGCCGATTGGACAAGTACTTATTGCAGCACGTCGATGCTTGTTCGCATAATCGATCCTTCGGTCAATGGTTCGACCGATAGGTCTCGAGATTCGAGACTTGCTCGGCGTAAATTACCTTCCAACAATGGTCCCAACGACCTTGGTTCCTCTTACGAGCGTCTCGTAGGTTCAAATCACGGGCGCGGTACAGCGCTGTCCCTACGGTAGCGTCCGGGTTTGCTTAGTCCCGCCCTCCACGCTCGAAAATCCAGAAAAAAGGGCAGCGTAGGCTTCGCCACGGCCCGATAGGCCGACCGCATCAAGCGCGCTTTGCCGCCCGATCATGACGTTGCCGAGGCGGCGCCGTCCGTAATTCCTGGCGTCAGTTAGTCTAGCCTGGTAGAGCGGGCAGGTTCGCTGATATCCGCAGGTGACGGGCGCCCCTCAAAAGCGGCCTGAATTCAGCCATTCATTCATTGCCTCCCACCGGCCGCGCTCGGAGCGCTTCGGCGAGCCATCCACTGATCCGCGCCGTATTCAACTCGCCAGTGACCGCTGCGATATCGTTGGCCAGTGCGTCCAGCGCGGCGACCGTGGGTAGCGGCGTGTCGGCGGGATACATAGTCGTCTCATTGCCTAGCCAATCGCTGACGACGATCCCGTGCGTCAGGTCATTGCGCTGGCCGGTCAGGCGCCGGCAGCGCTCAATGAGTGCCTGCAACTGAATCAGCGGCACTCCTTCACCTAAGCGCTTGCGCGCCAGCTTCAATATTCGGCCGCGCAGTTCGCTCGATCCCTGAAAAGCCGTGGCGTCGCGGGCCACCTCGAGCGATACGCCAGTCAGCGACTTAATCACCATGCGCAGCGTGTAGTCGAGCTGCGAATGCCGGATTGTCACTCGCGCCCACGCGGCCAAGAGGTCGGCATTCTCAGGCATGTGAAAAACACGAGCGGGATCTGGTTCGTTCATTCCTCGCCACCATCCGAACTTTGGGCGGAGTCGGAACATTCTACCGAGACACCGGAAGGCTCGGGTGCTCATGCTGTATGTATTTACGGTACTGCCCGCGCGGAGGACAATGGTCAGTCAAAACATTGTTCGTCGGCTACAGGAATCCGCCATGAGCACGGACAGCACAAACGACGCGGCGATCGACGCGCTGGCCAACTTTCCAACGAGTTCGCCAGCCGCTTGGGTTGCCAAGGTTCAGGCCGCCGCCACGCCCGTCATCGCTGGCGCATTGATCCGTTGGACGTCGCACATGGGCGTAACCGGTGGTCCCGATGGCAATGCCTTCAAGCGCGAAGCCGCCCAGGCGGTTCTGCAAGCCCGACTCAGCGACCACTCGATCGCTGCCACGAATGCCCTACGGGCCACGATAGAGCCGTACCAACAAGAGAGCAGCAAGCTGAGCGGGCAGATCAAGTGGCTCACATGGCTGATCGCCGTACTTGCTGCAGTGCAGTTGTATGTCACGCTGGCGCACCTGTAAGTCAGGTCCTTGGCCTCGAGCGCGCGCCCGTCCTGCTCGGCGGCTCGTGCTTGCAATCGAACACGTAGTGGGTTAGGCAGCCGGAGCGAGAATCCGGACCTGTATCAACGGCACGATAGAAACCGCATGGCAAAGAGTAAGCAAAAAAGAACCCGGCGCTCGCGGGGCGCCCCACCAGCCGGCTCAGAAATGTATGCCGATCGAACCGGCGATATCAAAAGACAGTGGGCCGGCGCGGTTATACTTAGAGAAAGAATGCAGCGACATTCTCAGGGAGACTTCATGGGGCTTCCGCAGCCGGGTGCCCGCGATGCGATGTACACGCTGGCCTTTGTGCTTGCCTATGATGTTCTACAGCGGGCCGCCGGTGAGGCAGCAGACCAAGGACTTCCATCGTGTACATACTTTCAAGACATGACGGACCGACGCGACTTCGTTGCTCATGATGGTGTGATCCATACCAGCGCAGACAGCCTGAAATGGATCGGCGAGATTGAGACCCAACTGCGCCCATGGAATTTCGTCTAGGCGCACTGAATCGGTAAGCGGCGGCGTGCGATAATCCGCGCGGGGGACTTACTCTCATGGCGCGCGACTCAAAAATCGAATGGACACACCACACCTTTAACCCCTGGTGGGGATGCGTGCGCGTCTCGCCCGCCTGCACACACTGCTATGCCGAAACTTTTGCGCACCGGCTCGGCGCGTCGCTGTGGGGCCGGACGGCGGAGCGGCGATTCTTCGGTCCCGATTATTGGCGCCAGCCGATCAGATGGAATCGCGACGCGCAGCTCGCCGGGGAGCGGCGGCGCGTGTTCTGTGCCTCGATGGCGGATCTGTTCGAGGGCCGCGCCGACCTGCATGGGTGGCGGGCGAAGCTGTGGCCGCTGATCGAATCTACGCCGCATCTGGACTGGCTGCTGCTGACCAAACGAGCGCACAACATCGCCCGTATGGTTCCGTGGCGGGATACGTGGCCCGCCAACGTGTGGATTGGGATGACGGCCGAGAATCAGAAATACGCCGATCTCCGGATCCCGCTGCTGCTCGAACTGCCCGCCCGTGTCCGCTTCATATCGGCTGAGCCGTTACTGGGGCCGCTGAGCATCCGGCGATGGGAGAGAATCAATTGGCTCATAGCCGGTGGCGAGAGTGGCCACGGCGCGCGGCCGACCGATCCCGCATGGGTGCGATCACTGCGCGATGAATGCAAGAGCGCCGGCGTCGCCTTCCACTTCAAGCAGTGGGGTCATTGGGCGCCATCGGCGCCGGCCGGCACGCGGGCTCGGCAGCGGCTACAACTACAGTCACGGCCCGATAGGGAATCGACGCTGTACGGGCTAGGTAAAACGGCTGCCGGTCGTCTGCTCGACGGCCGCACATGGGACGAATTTCCCGTCATTAAATAACACTAAGTGCCCACAAAAACGCCGCCAGAGCACGCAACCGCGCCTGATCCTTGCCCTGACCTTCCCATTGAGAAAGGCCCTGAGGGCAAAGGCGTCGGTAGTTGGGTCTGCGCCGACAAGCACCGCCTACTGGCCAATTACCTCTGGGCCACGAGGGGCGCGTGGGCAGGCTGGGACAAGCGGATCTACATCGACCCTTTCTGCGCAACCGGCCGCATACAAGGCGTCGGCGAGCAGTTCACGCGCCCCGGCGGCGCGGTGCGTGCATGGCTCAGTCTCGCCGCGGACGCGCCCTTTACGGGCATGTTTGTCGGTGACAAGGAGCCTGAGCGCGCAGCTGCTTGCGAAGCACGCCTAGAAGCCATCGGCGCTCCGGCCAGAGCTTTTCCCGGCCTTGCAAACGATACCGTTCCACAGATGGTAAAAGCCACGCCGCACGGCGCGCTGTGCATGGCGTATGTCGATCCCTATAACCTTGAGCTGCTATCATTCTCGATTCTCAAGCAGCTTGCGGCGCTGCCCAAGGTCGATCTCGCCATTAACTTTTCGACGATGGATCTGTGGCGCAATGTCGTCACCGAATTCGGCCAATCTCGAAGCCGCTTCGATGCCGTAGCACCGGGCTGGCGAGATGATCCCGACGTGCGTGCCTCAGGCGCAAAGAACATGCCGCTCGCTTTCTTCAACTACTGGTTCAAACTTGTGACCGAACTTGATTTCGAGCACAGCAAAGCAATGCCGATTGTGCGCAACAACGAGGGACACCCGATTTACCGTATGGTGTTCTTTACACGGCATCCTCTGCCGAAGCGGATATGGAGTGATGTGGCGCGCGGTCCGAATCTCGAGATGTTCTAGCGCTGCTTTCCGGAGGTGGCGATATGTTGAGCAATGACCAGCTTGCAATTCTCCGCCGAATGTCTGGGATCTTCCTGCCTTACGCTAAAGGAAAGGCCGATGAGCGCTACCCAGACAAAAGTGCTCCGGCGAGGTTCGTGCACTACACGACGGCCGAAAGCGCCATAAAAATAATCGAAACGAAGCGAATCTGGATGCGAAACACCGTATGTATGGCAGATTATCGAGAGGTCCAACACGGTCACGATCTGCTGCTCAGACTCTTTGGAAAAGACACTGCACACCAAAAGCAATTTATCGCCTGCCTCGACGAGTGCTCACCCGGCGTCGCACTTGAAGCAATCAGTCTGTTCGATCGAAATTGGGAGGCCACACGAAGCAATACCTTTATAGCGTGCCTGTCCGAGCACCAGGATAACGAGGACTGGCATGGGCGGTTGTCGATGTGGCGTGCGTTTGGCGCTAACCCTACGCGCGTGGCCCTTATTATAGGAATCCCCTGGTACTCCGGAGCGTCTGAAACCTTGCGTCTGGTATTCAGCCCGGTTGCCTATTTCACTGAGCAACAAGTGGCCGATAATCTCGCGGCAGTGGTCAGAAACATTAGATCCGATACGGCGTTCTTGCGAACCGTGGACCGCAATATCCTATTCGCGACGGTCTACTCGATGCTTATCGCGGCAGCCACGTGCCTCAAGCACGACGGATTCCGAGAGGAAAAGGAATGGCGCGCCATTTATTCTCCAGTGGCTATAGGGGCTTCACCACTCATCGAGCAATCCATTGAAGTCATCGGAGGTGTGCCCCAGCGCGTCCAGAAAATTCCTCTGGACGCCGAAAAGTCATCTGATGTCGCGGGGCTGGATTTCGCGACTATTTTCGATCGCCTGATAATCGGCCCGTCCCAATTTCCGCTCCCTATGTACGATGCCTTTGTTGAAAAGCTGACAAAGGCTGGCGTGAGCGACGCGGGGAAGCGCGTCGTGGCCTCCAGCATACCAATCCGGACCTAATCGGCGCCTAGTGTGACTCGCGAACTGCACAGGTGGGAGTCACAAGCAGCCACTGAATCGCTGCCACGATGCTCAGGTGGCCTCACCTAACTCAGTCCTCGCAGTTCGTGCATGACGAGCGCTGCGGAATGCCACCGCTCTGTGTCCTTCCAGGGAAAGTCGGTGTGATGTCGATCATCCGTCGTTCCCCTTCGCGGTCGCAAAAGAACGTGCCCGTGCGGGAGTGGAATTCCTTCAGCTTCCAGCCATCGTCCATCCACTTGAGGATTGCTTCGACAAACACGCGCTTAAGATCCACGCCCGCTGGTAGTTCGCTGGCCTCCAACAGCGCCCCGTACATATTCCGCACGGTGTACCAGCGCGGCTCCTGGGTGGGCTCAAGGGGATCGAATGAGGATCGGCGCATATGGAGACCGTAGCGATGGGTCGGCAGCCGTGTCCATCCAGTAGTCCGCAGCGCAACAAGCTGTATGGACCTCACAGTTATAGGTAGCAGCGGCGCGTAAGGTGTCGGCTCTAAAGGCGATCCCCGGAGCGGCCATGGCAACTAACCGCAGCGAACTACATATAATCCTAGATTCTGACGCCTGCGCCACCAAAGCCTGGACTGAGCGGGCGCCCCGAAGCGCAACCCGCGCGCCCTCCCCCGCCCTGCGGCCCACGCCCAAGCCCGTGAATGGCGAGGCCCAATGAATCGCCCCCAACTCGGCAGCCAATGTGCTTCGAGCCGTGCAAGTCCAGGCATTGAAGGTCAAGTCCGCATTTGAGGCCCCTCAATCCACTCGAGAGCGCCTAACGACACAGACGGCCTTTGCTATGTAGTAATTCATGCCGTAATTCCTCTAGTCTCATAGTCGCTTCCCAGCATGAGTTCAGATTTCGCGAAGCACGCCCGGCAGTCGTGGAATATAAGTATGAAAGAGGGCGCGAGTAAGATGCTCTTCGGCTGAGCCTCACTGCGCGGTCAAACGACAAGAGCGCACGATGCCGCCTACGTCACCCTCGCTGAGGACAGAAGTCTGGCCGGCGTATAGCGAACCGACCCTGCTCAGGGGCGCGTAGCGCATTCCCATGATCATTCGCGAAAGACGAAGGCGGTGACTCCAGTTGGCCGGCTCCGACGCGGTGGTTTCAGCACCTTCGCATCGCGCGCCGCCTGTGCTGATAGCCGCCGATCACTCGATTCGATGAAATCATGCAGAATCCCGCGCATCGCTTGTGCAAACTCTCGAAACTGCGCCTCCGATAGGGTGACTACGGCGGTGCGATCTGCCATCGACTCGCTGACTTTCCTCCCCGGCTTGCCGTTGAATGCGCAGGTTTTAAGAAATCGTTCGACCGTGATGACGGCGCGCGCCAGCATAAGGGCGGGAATACCGGTGACAAGGGTAATCTCGGATAAATAAGCGAGTCGATCGCTGCCCGCGGGCGCACACATCCTGAAGCTGCAGGCGAGCTTTCGCAGGCGCTCTCGCTCTCTGTGCACGCCGCAATCCTTGCACAGCGCCTCAAAACTGGGCGCGGGACCCGCGACCGAAATGACTTTGGGATGCCCGTCCTGATCAAAATAACCCGTGTTGCGCTGCCATCGCGTATGGATCAGGGCGAGCTTGTTAGCATCGTCGAGCATTCGCCCAGCATAGTTGGCCTTTGGGGGGAAATTGCGCAGCGCCGCAACTGCTCGGCGGCCGGGATTGGCCTTAAAGCGCATCAACGCCATGCCACAAACACCCAGGAGTTCGCACGCGAGCCGGTGGAGCACGGCGGCCTCGCGACTAGTATCCACCTCCCTGTGAGACACAAGTCGCGACGCGGCTCGTTGGCGTCCCGATGCGGCACGTCCGACAGCACCGCGAGCATCTACTGATTTCCCTGCCATCCTTGTTTCCCCTCGACCGAAGCTTACGAGCGCCGATTCGATCTCGGCTCCTCGAGACCAGTGGTTGCTCTAACAATCTGCCCCCGCGCCTAGAATCGATCCCTTCGCGTTTGGATTACGGCGGTGCTTTCTCGTACGAGTAGATTGTGAGACCCACCTTCACCTTCTGAGCTTTCCGCGAAGAGGTCATTGCCTCATCGTTCAACTCCGCGGCGAGCGCATCGAGAAAATGGCGAGCCCGCTTGGCGATCATTTGCTTCACGAGCGCCAGGCGCTGCACATCGATGCCAACCTCAGGAACGCCATCACAGAACCGCTGATCCTCCGGCGTCTTCAAATTATGTAAGAGCGTGGAGGTGAGATCACGGACCTGCTCGCTCAAGCTCGCAATGCTTGCCTCAGTCATTCCAAGCGGCCGCGAAGTGCGCGATCGCAGGCGAACCTGCTCATCCGGGAGTAGGCGAATCGCTCCCCATCGTCTTAGCTCCGCAATGGCTGTGCCGGTCGATACCCCAGACATATACTGTCGAACCAGCTTCTCGAAGCTTGGGCTCTCGCCCTCGCTCGCTCGCACGGGCAAGTCGCGCGGCTGCCCCGTTGCGGTCAAGAACTGCCAGTCGCTCGCCCATGCTTGCAGTAACGCCGCCCCTCGGTGCCGCTGCTGCACCTTCTCGAGTTGCACGCGGGGCTTTGTCGTCCGAATTTCCCGGACGAAGTTGCGGTGCACGCCGGTCATGAGTCCAATTCTCAAATCGTTCGCCGAGCGCGCGCGTGAGCGATCTTGCGAGAGAAGCCGCGCGGCTCGGTCAACGAATACTGCCCTGAGCACCCGCTCCATCTCGGGGCTCGTGATCCCCCGTTCAAGACAAAGGTCCACAACCGGTCCGAGCGCGGCGCCGAAGGCCACTGCGGCGCTCTGGCGCTGGTTACTAACCCTGGACCTTTCGCCCCGGGCGGCACCTGGCTGAAGACCCTCTGATCGCTTATTGGTCACGAATCACGGCTTCCTCAACCCGGGCCAACGCATGCACCGTTTCGGTCCGTAAGCGAGTCTGCTGATGATGGGGCCCCACGTCTATTAACTGCCTTGAAACTAGCATATCATACTGCTAGATACATAGCAGTAGTGGCAGAGCTCTGAAGCCTAAGAACCCCGACGAGGTGGTGGACGCCGCATCCCGATTGACCGTAGAGGGCGCTCGGCGTGGCGCGTCCGCGCGCTCGATGCTGGCGCAGGCGGCCATGGCGGCGATCGACCCCTTGGTGGAGCTGCTACTCGAGATTGGCATTACAAGCCCGGAGGCAGAGAGCTTGCTGCGCAGTCTCATCGTCCATAAGGCACGCTCCTGGCTTGCCGAGCGAGGCGGGGGCCGCGTGCCCTCGGATGTGCGTGTGGCGCTGGTGACCGGTATCCATCGCAATTTCGTCCGGCAGATCCTCTTGGAGGCGCCGAAGATTGCAGGCGGGCGCGAGCGCCGCGGATACCTGGCTGGACGGCTTCTACGCGCATGGCACACAGACCCTCTGTACCGGGACGACAGCGGTAAGTCGCGCGATCTACCTGAAAAGGGTCCACCGCCGAGCTTCGCCTCGCTGGTCGCTGCCAGTCTTCCGGGATCATCCCCGGGAGTCGTGCTGCAGGAATTGCTCCGTGCGGGCGTTGTGGAGTCGCTCAGCGACCATCGTGTACGGGTGCGTAGCCGAACCATGCGACAGCCCGGAATCACCCTCGCCAACGTCACCGCCTATGGGCGTCAGGCAAAGGCACTACTGATGACCTTAACGCGCAAGCTCTGTGATCCCAATAGCAGCGCCTATTGCGACTCCACGCCGATCTTGCAGGTCGATGCGACTAGAGCTGCGGTCATTCGCGAGGCGCTCAGACGGCGTGCAGATTCCTTTCTTTCGGGGCTCGAGCAGGAGCTCTCGGTTGAAGCGCGACGAGGAAAGCGACGTCGCGCGAAGTTGCAAGTGGCCGTGAGCGTCGTGGAGACAGCAGGTCCCGCAAAGGACCGGGGGCGGAGACGTCTTGAAAACGCAAGATAAGAGAGCACGGCTCAAAAGGCGAGCGGCCGGTGCCGAGGCTCGGGCGAGACCTCATGCCCCTCGGCGCTCAGCGCAGCGGCGCGCCGGTGAACCGTCAGTGGAAGAACTTCTCGCTCAGGAATTGCTGAGTGTATGCCTAGCTGCCCTCAGCTCCTATGGCATCGATGCCGCGAAGGTGCTGGAGTCTCAGCGCTCCGTGCGGTCGTTGAGCACTCAAGCTCCGACCGCCAGGAAGATCTTCCACGACATGCATCGGCTTGGGGAATTGACGACCGAGTGGACCGAAAATCCGCACTATGTCGATCACTCTGGCCGTCCGAAGGTGCTGCCAATCGATGGTAAGGGCGCGAGCTTTGCCACGTTGGTTCGCAAGTACTTCGGGGTGCGCAGGCTCCCGGAAATTCTAGCGCTGGCGTATCGGACGCGGGTCCTCGAGCAGGTAGGGCCCGACCGGGTGGCACAATTGAACGCCTGCGTGATGTCGACCGGCAATCCGGTGCCGCTCCTGGCGCGCACGGTTCTATCCGTCCGATGGCTTCTTAACGTGGCCGAACGCAATGGCCTTCGCTCATCCGACAAGGCACAACTGCTTCCGGAGCGGATGGCCTGCAGTGTGGTCGCGAAAGAGCACTTCACGGAGTTTTCCGACCTCATGAGACCCCAACTGTCCAATCTCGTGGACATGGGTAATCGATGGCTGACGAAATGCACCGTGAAAGCTGGACCGAAGGGTATCGGGCGCAGGGCAAGGCTCATCGGCGTGCACGCGTATGTGTTCCGCGATTGATCGACGCAGCCCAAGAGGGTCTTTCAGCCGAAGAGCCAACTGTGCTCGTGCTCTATGGGCCGAAGGTTCAGTGCCCTGCATCCGCGACCGATATCGCCGAACTTCATTTCCCACTGATCGAGGACTCAGTTCGCACGGCAGTCCACTTCCACTGCAGCGACCGCCGCTCGGCGATGTGGTGCGCGTGAGCGTCTGCGACGATGTGCCTACGCGCAGCCTCTTCGCAGTGCTTGCCGCGTTTCAACAATCGCACGCATCCGAGCTAGGCCTCGGCCTGCTGGTGATACATATCTCACCATGGAAGCGTGAGGGGATGATGCCTCCGCACAGGACTACGCCAAGGTTAGTTAACTTCCAAGGAGCTGTAGGCAGTGAAGGTGGGCATGGGCAAGCGCTTCGTCGTCCGCGCCGATCGACGCCAGCAGTAACCGTTGCCAAAACACGCGGCTCTCTTCCCAGCGGGGCCGGAGATATCGGGCATATGCCACCGCCACTTGATCAAGCTCGGGCACGGAGAGATCTGCGATCGCTGAGCTCACACGCGGCTCCATGCCGAAGATGAGACTAGCCGCATGCGGCATAGCGCGACCGATGCTCCAAGCCTCCATCAGAATCTCGCGCAAGAGCGGAGTCGCGCGCTCCACTGCGAAAATTGCCGGCGGTCCATTGACACTCGACGCTCCATCATGGCCGTGGCCCACCCGACTCCACCAATCCGCGCGCTGAAAGTTCAGATCCAGCAGCAATACTGGACAGCGCCCAGCACGCTCACGGACACGCGCGTCTACCTGCGCCCAAAACTCGCGAAGACCGTACATCACGTGTGGCTCGCCGCTGGCGCCTCCTGTGCGAACCGTTTCCGCAAGCAGAGAGAAGCAACGCTCGTTCAGACGGTGCGCCGTCGGCAACATCCTCACACCGGCCCACCTGTTCGGTGTCATTGCTGCTGGGCGTGAACGATTCATTTCGTGTACCGAATCCATTTCGACGGAAACGAATCGCGATTGTGCATCGGCAGGCGAGTAATCGGTAACCGGATTTCGCGGCTTTTGCCGTGAAATCGCAGCGTCGGGAACGAGGTGAATCTATGTGTCCGGATGTCACGGAAGATCCAATCCTGCGCGAGAACCGGCGATCAGAGTTAGCGCGCCGGCTCATATCGCATGGGGTTCGCACGGACCTCATCAGCAAACTGACTGGATTGACGCGCAACCGCCAAGCAACCGTGCGGCGGCGTCTCATGGTCCCCGATGAAGCACGGCTTCGCGGACCGACAAGAAGTCCGCTCGGCGTGTTCTTCGCCAGTTCGCAAGCGCGCGCGGAGGGGGCGGCTTTAGCCTCACTCTGCTCGCACTTCGAGATCCCCATTGAGCTAAACGTACCCTCAGTGCCCAAGATCGTCTCCCTTACCTTTGGAGAACGACTGTGCGAAACGTACGAAGCCTATTGCGCCTGCTACCCGAGGACCGAGGTGCGGCTTGAGGAACTGATAGCTCTTCGGAACAGCCTCGCCGATGGTGACTTCATCCGCGTGAGGAAATGCCGGAACTGCAGGTGTCTCATCCTCATTGACCGGTTCGACGGCGATCGCGAGTGCTTGCACTGCAATTCCTCAATCCAGCTAATCCGACAGCACCGCAATCGCGCCCTCGTACAGTACAAGGGCGAGCCCGAAGCTGATCGAAATGGCCAACATGGTCCACGTCGGGAAGTGCGGGGCCGCGATCAGCTTGAAGAAAACTGTGGTGAGGACACCGAGGAGCGCGAGGGCTCCGCACAAGAGCGCCACCACCGGCTCTAGGATCACAAGCAGCATAACGATAGGCAGCCTCACGACGTGCCACAGCCATCGGATGATCTCGCGACGACTTTCGTTCACGCGGCGCATGTAGCGAATTGTAGTCCCACTGCTCAGAAAATCAAAGCGCGGAGGTTATGCCTTATCTCTAGTGCGCTCAGTAAATCGGAGCGCATAGAAAGTGAAGGCCCTTCGAAGCTCTACGTCGCGGGCGGTTGCCGACGTACTCGCACGGGCGCGGGAACAAAAGCGTCTCTCGCAGCGCGAGCTGGCAGCTCGTCTAAAGAGACCACATTCGGTGGTCGGCATGATCGAGAGCCATCAGCGCCAGGTTAACGTCCCGGAATTCATCGCAATTGCTGAAGCACTGGATGCAGACGCGACAGAGCTATTTCGGCAGGTACTTCGCGAGCGAAATTCTCGATGAGGGATTCGCTGATTTTTGAGCTAAACCAGGCTGGAATTGACGTGCCAGTTTGGGCATGATGGTGCCATACGTGACAGCTTGACCCTAAACGACCGGAACCACACATGAAGGTCGTTTATGAGCTCGGAAGATTCCTCACCTGATCAGCGTGCGCCTTCGGCCGCCTATCCCAGGAACATTTCTCTTTCCAAGTATGTGAATGAGCGATTCCCGGCCTGGGAGCAGCTCTTGAGCGCTCACGACGTCGCGCGGCTTACGCGTCGGCCAAGATGGTGGCTGCTCAGCATGGCCGTGCTTGGCCAGTTTCCGCGAAAACAGCGTTTTCACGGCCGCGGAATCGGCTGGCGGCGCGCCGATGTAATGGACTGGATGGCAAAGGACATACGCAACTCGCAGTGTCATACCCTTCCTACCTCGGTTGCCCAGTCTGAAATCGTGCGTCAACGATCGCTGCCGCTCCGGCACGCGCACCCGCCTCGTAGGGACCGCAAAAGCCGTGGCCCCTGCATGGAATCCAAAAATCCGCACGCCTTCGGACGGAGTTCACGGCAATGAATCACACCGTCCGCGATTCCCTCAGGCCAGACCATCCAGAGCGCGCAGGGCCGGCCCACGATCCGCGACCGCCCGGCGATCGCCCCATTCGCACGCTTCGGTTGCACCAAGTTATCGATGCCACGCGTTTGGGCAAGACGAAGATCTACGAGCTCCAGGCAGAAGAGACCTTTCCTATGCGCGTCACGATCACGTCGCACTCGACATCCCCGGCGGCAGTGGGTCGCGGCGATCAGCATCTGAGGCGCCCTTCTATCTACGTTTCTCGGTTGCCCGCAACATGAGGGAGAACCGCCGCATGTTCTCAGACGAAAATGACGACCTCCCCCCGCCAGCGGAGCTGTTTACACTAAAGCAGCTCAGCGAGCGGCATCCTAATCTTCTACCTCCAACTCGCCTTCGATGGGCCGCACGCAATCGTCACCACAACGGCCTGACAAGCGCAGGGGCACTCTTCGACAGCCCTTGCGGCGAACTGGTGGCTCATGAACCTACTTTCTTACGTTGGTTCCTGGGATTGACCGGACGGCATAAGCCAAGAGCGAGTAATCGGAGAAGTTCGCGAGGCCGCGTGGCATGAGCCGCCGCGCGCTTCTCTGTTTCCGAGCGCCTGCATGGAGCGCGTCACCCTAATGTCCTCTGCCACGCCTCGACATCAGCTAGTCGCCACGCAACGGCGCACTCGCCCAGGCGCACGGCGCGCGGAAAGCGTCCTTCCCCTATCATCTTGTAGAGCGTGGAATGCCCCAACCCAAGCAGCTGTCGCAGCTCTTTCATCCGA
>Ga0182024_10008417_pt1 | contig 21761 bp, 18 predicted proteins | sample P32metaG_FD_120480 | JGI IMG/M metagenome (GOLD analysis project Ga0182024, IMG submission 120480) | Permafrost microbial communities from Stordalen Mire, Sweden - P3-2 metaG (Illumina Assembly) | ecosystem: Environmental > Terrestrial > Soil > Wetlands > Permafrost | place: Sweden: Stordalen...
ACTCTTTGAGTTCTTGCTATTCTTCTTCATGCCGGTCTCCTTTTTGCACCTCGAGTGCGTTACCTATTGGGAAGCTTAACGCTATCCCGCCGGGAGACCGGCCTTCTCATTCCATCTCGGTAAAGGCGGGCAAAGCGCAGGTGCGGATTACCATCGATCGCGACCGGGCCGCCGCTCTGGGCCCGATGCCTTCGGCCCGCAACGCGAGTGCGTCTTTCCGAGCCGTGACCAAAGGGAGCGGTGCTTCTGAACTCGGCGGCTAACGCGCTGAACACGGCTGCGGGTCCCACCCAGCACCATCCGCCAACTTCTTGAAGTGCGTGCTGGTGACGAACGGCATGGTGAGATATCGCGGATCGTTCACCTGCGTTGTCACCACCAGCCATTGATCTCCGTTCGGCGCTGGAATCCGGTCGTAATACTCGGTGACCACCGTGTTCCCGCTGTACGGAACGCCATTCTTGCGCAGGTACCCCGGCAGCAGGCGGGTCGTCACCACCTTCAAATCGCCGCTGCGAGCCTGGCCCCTTGCGCCAGCGGCATACTCCCACTGCGCTATGGAATAGCCTTGCAGGCTCGGCTCCAGGCTTGCAGGTTCCGCGCCACCAAAATGAAACAGGCGAGTCTGCGTGCCGGCGTCGGTATCCACGTGCATGGTGGTGTCGTTGTCCCAGGTGATGTGTAAGCGCCCCGGCACGCGCATCAGCCCGGCCGCACCGTAGGATTTGCACGAATTGCCGGCGGCTTCGTCCTTCGCGGGGTCCCAGGCATTGGCCACCTGCCGGCCCTCGGCATTGAGCGGCACGCCTCCGAAACTGCCTTTAGGAGGCGTGACCATTCGGTAGCGCCAGTCCTCGGTGACCACGGCCACCCAATAGCCCGTCATGTCGAAGGCCGCGCCGGCGCGCGGAGTTGGCGGCGGCCCACCGCGCCCGCCGCGACCAGGAGGAGGCTGTCCGTAAATGCTTGCCGCCAGCAAGAATATTGCGGCAGTGGCGGCGGCGCGCACCCCGTCGTTACTCGATCGTCTCACCAGGATTGGTGCCCCATCCGAATCCGTCCGATTTGCGATGCAGGGTCTTCAACGCCCCCCGATGGTCTCCCGGCGTGCGCGATGGATTCATGGTGATCGTCACTTCATCGCCCACTTTCAGCGTGTCCCGCTTGATCCCCGCCTGTCCCAGTTGTCCCGAAGAGCGCCACTCGAGCGACCAGCGCTGCATGACTCCTTTGTCATCGGGAGCCTCGATTTGCAGGAAGGAATGCGGATTCCGCAGCAGCAGGTCGAGGATCTTCCCTTCGAGCTTGACCTCTTTATCGGGGTAATAAGTGGCCGAAAGGGAGTGATGGGCAAATGCTGTGAGACCGACCAGCAACCCCGCAGCCATCGCCAGAAGTATTCTGTATTTCATGCTGGGCACCTATTTCTTTTGACTCAGGCTCCGGTACGCCGCCTCGACGAACATATCCGTTGTCCAGGACCCGGTGGTCGACCCGTACAGTCCATCATAATCCATGGTCGGTTTGGCCGCCTTCACCTGCGCCAGGGTCATGCCGCGCTGAATCATATCTTGAATGCGGTCGCGGACGATGGCGACCATGTTGCGGTAGTTGGCCACATCGCCGATATCGCAGAGGCGCCCGTGGCCGGGAATCACCCAGGTGCCGCCCTGCGAGCGGAACTCCGGAATCATGATATCGAGGATGTTGTTGAGCGCGTCCAGAACCCCATTGAGGCTTCCGCCCTTGTCCAGTTCGATCACCGGATAGCTTTCGGTGTTGAGGATATCTCCAGCGGCGATCACATCCGAGTAGCGGAAATACACGATGCTGTCGCCATCGGTGTGCGCGGCCGGCTCGTGGTAGATCTTGATGCCCTCACCGTTGAAGAACTCGCTCAGCTTGTACGACGCGGCGTGGTAAGTATCGGTCGGCAACGCATCCGACGGCGCTTTCGCCTGCGTCATGCGATCGAGAATGGCCTCATGTGCGATGACAGTGGCACCGGGCGCCACGCCCACGGGCGGGAAGGTCACCCCAACGATCTTGGCATCGGCCGGAAGCTGCGAGAGCTTTTCATTGCCGCCGGTATGGTCCGCATCCACGCTGGTATTGACGATGAAGCGAATCGGCTTGGGAGGCGCGGGGGAGGCGATGATCGCGTTCATCCCCGGACTGGTCCACCCGAACGGGTTGGATGGACAATGCAGGCCCACACACTTGTTTGGTGCTGGCGAGGCAGTGATGGCCGTGGCCAGTTGCAAGACCGTCGATTGGATCTTAGTGCTCATCTCCGCGCGGCCGGAATCAACCAGCAGGATGCCATCGGGGCCAATGGACGCGGCGATGTTGCCCCCCGCGCCGACCAGCATATAGACGTTGCCCTGCACCGGCAGAACATGGATCTCGCCATCGGCAACCGGCGCGGCCGGAGCAATCTTCGTCGGGCTGGAAGGCACGTTCACCTTCGCCACCAGGCCCTTCAATTCCTTCCGGTACTCGGGATAGATGGTTTCGGAGCCGCCGCGCGCGCCCGCGGCCGGGATATCGTCGGCGCCCAGATTGGGGTTCTTGCCAGGCAGGAAGTGCGGGACTTCTTTCGAGATGTTCTCTTCGCTCACAGTGCAGGGGTAATAGGAGAGCGTGGTATGCGGGTCGGCTTCGTAGTTGGTGGTTTGGATGAAGGGCTCCTCCAGCCACACCGGGTCGGTGATGATCATGGTCACGAGCAGGTAGTCGCCGTGGCGCGTGATGTACTCCATCATGGTGGATTTATCGCTGAAGCTGGCGCCATTGCGCCGCAGGTACGCGCCCTTGAGATGGGTGGTGGTGACCACCAGCATGTTGCCCTCCCACTTTCCCGTGGAAAAGCCGGACCAGCTATGCGGGGCCCATTCTGGGGGATGCGGGCGGCCGTCCATGTAGATCCACCGGTCCATGGAGCGCAGGTATTCGAGGTGATAGCCGCGCAGCTCGCGTGAGACGGGGTCGATGTCTTCGGAAATCCGCACGGCTCCCAGCGCGCGCCACTGATACGGACCGGGGTGCGGGCGGCACTGAAATTCGGGCAGGCTCCATTCGGAATGATCGTGGCTGTCGGCCTTCATGCGGCCGGCGTCGTTGAGCGGGATGCCTTGGTAATCTCCCAGCGGCGGGCCGCCGGAGCGCTCGTAGGAGTCTTCGGTAATGCGATCGGCCCACACGCCGGAGAGGCCGACCTGGGCGAAGGCGGGAACACACGCGAGCAGCGCCGTTACGAAAAGCAGACGACCTGGAGACACGGCCCAACTAAACGGTTGCATGCAACTATCCTGGCAGAGACTAGACGCTCGTGTTGGAAGTTAGCACGCGCCGCGTCAGGCCGTCAACGGGCCGAAGTGGCTATGGCTAATCGCGCGATCAAACGATCCAGCCGTCGGCCAGTTGAATCACACGGTTCCCATACGCTGCATTGGCTTCCGAGTGGGTCACCTGCACGATGGTGGTCCCCTCATCGTTCAGCTTCTTGAACAGATCCATGATCTCCTTGCCTTGGATGGAATGGAGATTGCCAGTCGGCTCGTCGGCCAGGATTAGCTTGGGGCTGGAAATGACGGCCCGCGCCACGGCCACCAGTTGCTGCTGGCCGCCGGAAAGCTGGTTGGGGAACAGATCGCGCTTGCCCACGATATGAAAACGGTCGAGGGCGTCGCATACGATGGCCGCCCGCTCGGAGCCTTTCACGTTGCGGTAGGAGAGCGGAATGTCGAGGTTTTCGTACACCGTCAGGTTGTCGATGAGGTGATAGCTCTGGAAGACGAACCCGATGTACTTCTTGTTGAGCTCCACGCGCTCCTTGGGCTTCATGCGGTGCACGGAGTGCCCGAAGAATTCGAATTCGCCGGTCCACGCGCCGTCCAGCATTCCCAGGATGCTCAGCAGCGTCGATTTGCCTGCGCCCGAAGGCCCCATGATGGTGACGAATTCGCCCTCGCGGATTTCCACGTTGATGCGGCGCAGCACGTACGACCGGCCGTAGCCGCCTTCATAGAATTTCTCCAGGTTCGAAAGGGTGATCATGAATGGGCGCTAGAGAACTGGCCGCTCACGCCGGCGGGACCAGGTGGAGTGAATCGAGATACCGCCATTGACGTTTTGCAAATGGATCTGGGCGCCTCCGCCTTTGAGGATAGCGTGAAAGCGGTGGCCGCGTTCCTCCGTCTCCGTCCGCCGGATATCGGTCAGGATGCCGCCGCTCAGGTTCTGCGCCAGGAGTTGCGCGCCGGCGCCGGATGGGATCGAAAGAACGATGGGCCCGTTCACCGAACGCAGCGAAATCGCATTAGCCGGGCTGATGCGGTGGAAGTCGGCTTCCACCTGGCCGTTAACGGTAGAGAGATCGGCCGTCCCTTCCAATCTCTCCGCCCGGATATCTCCGTTGACGGAGGTGGCCTTTACCGCGCCGTGGAGCCCGCGGATGGAGAGGCCGCCATTTACCAGCCGCACGGCATCCAGGTTCGCGGTGCGCGGCACCGTGATGCGGTATTCCACGCTGGCGGGGTGCTCTCCATTGGGCCCTGCGTATTCGGTTCGAATGGAAAGCGTGTCGGATGTGGAATCGACCACGATCTGCGCATCTTCCAATCGCCGTGAATCGGAAGCGCTCTTTATGGCTTGAATGCGCACTTCCCCGCGGTCCCACGCGTCAATGCGCACATCGCCATAGGGGTTGTCGATCACTACGCGGCCACCTGCGGCGAGCGCATACGATTGGCGGAACTGCTGCTGCGACCCGGTGGAGGCACTTGCCTGTGCTGCGCCGAAGACCCCCATGGTCAACACTGCGGCTGCCTGCGCTCGGTTCATTCGCATTTGTTCCCGCCTAGTGCCTGGCCGACTCGACGCTCTCCTCCACAATGCGGCCGTCGAAAAGCCGTATGGTGCGGTCGGCGAACTCGGCATAGCGCGGATCGTGCGTCACCATGCAAATGGTCGACCCGGCCTGGTGCAGTTCCCGCAGGAGACTCATGACGGCTTCGCCATTCTGCGAATCCAGATTACCGGTCGGCTCATCCGCCAGAAGAATCAGCGGATCGCCACCCAGTGCGCGCGCCACCGCCACGCGCTGCTGCTGGCCTCCGGAAAGCTGCGACGGGTAATGCTTCATGCGGTGCGACATGCCCACCCGCTCGAGCGACTCCTGCACGCGCCGCTTGCGCTCAGAGGAAGGCATCCCGCGGTAGGTCAATGGAAGTTCGACGTTCTCGTAAACCGTCAAATCGCCGATCAGGTTGAAGGCTTGAAAAATGAAGCCGATCTCGCGGTTGCGGATGCGCGCCCGCTCCGACATCTTGAGGCCGGTCACCGGCTTGCCATTGAGATAATAAGCGCCGTCGCTCGGCGTATCCAATAATCCCAGAATGGCCAGCAGCGTCGACTTGCCGCAACCCGACGGGCCTGCGATCGAGAGGTACTCCCCTTTTCGCAATTCGAAATGAATACCCGCGAGCGCGTGCGTCTCCACCTCGTCCGTCACGAAGACCTTGCTCACCCGGTCCAGCCTGATGATCCCTTCTGCGCCGTTCTCCATGTCACTCCTCTCCTGCCTTACGAACGTGGTAACTCATTAGTTCAATCGGATGCGGTCGTAGCTGTCATACGCTGACATGTCCGAGAGAATCACTTTATCTCCAACCTGCAAACCGTCTTTGACCTCAATCGTGTTAACCGAGCTCCGGCCGAACGCGACTTTCACCTTATTGGCGTATTTGCCATCCGGCTCGACTTTGAAGAGCTGAACGGTAGCGTCCTGCTGCCCGAAAACCGGCCGCCCCACGAACAACACGTCGGTCAGCTTCTCCAACTGAATGGTGCCATCCACGCTCAGGTCGGGACGGGCCGAAGGTGGCAGCGCACCCGTCAGTGCCACGTCGACGGTAACGGTTCCGTTCAGGATCGAAGGGTCGATCCGCGAGACATGCCCATCGATCAGCCCGTTGCGCGTGTCCACCACGGCCGGTTGGCCGATGGCGATGTCCTTCACCTGGGTCTCTGCGATCTTCAGCTCGGCCTTCAGCTTGGAGGGCTGCGCCACTTTTCCCAGCGGGGTGCCGGCCAAGACTTTTTGGCCCTCTTCCACCGGCGTGGGAAGCTGTTGCAGCATGCCATCGAACCCGGCCTCCACCTTCAGTTGGCTCACCTGGCTTTTCTTCAGGTTGTATTCCGCGCGGAGTTGTTCTACCTTGACCTTCTGCGCCGCCAATTGCGCCTCCTCGGCTTCGCTATTGATGGAGAGCCGTTTTTGCTCGAGCTCAACGCGTCCGCCGAGTTGTTCCGCGGTCACCGCCGAAATCTTGGCATCCACCTCGGCGTACAGGCCCTCTTTGGCAAGCGCCGAATCGCGATCGGCCTTGAGCTTAGAGGTGTTGTAATCGGCGCCCACCTGTGCGGCCGTAGCCTGCATGTCGATCTTGGCCTTTTCCAAGGTGACCCGCAAATTGGAATAGTCCGCCTCGGCCGCCTTGAGCGCAAACTCGGCATTGAGGAGGGCGGTTTCGAGTTCCTGGCTGGTCAGAATCATGATGACGGAGTTGGCTTTCACAGGGGTGCCCGGCCGGATGAGAATGCGCTGCACCCTCCCGTCCGTGGTGGCTGGAATCAACATGGTTTCTTCGGGGACAAGCGTCCCCAGTCCATGGACTTCCCGCATCATGGGGCCGCGCTTGACCGTATCGGGCCAGAGCGTAGACATCTCCACCCCCGGGGCCGCCGGCTTCAGCCGTGCCAGCGCGATGGTGATGGCCGGAATGGTCACTGCCAGAACCAGGACAATCCCAATCCGGCGGATCAACTTCTTTCTGCGCACATCTGTTCGTGGAACATCCATATCAAATCCGTCTCAATACTGGCACGGCGCTTGCCACCCTCGCTGGGACGTAACGATATGACGTTTCAGACGATAAAAAGGACAGCAAAGTTCCCGCTGTCCGTTTGTGGGACATTCCGTGCCACCACCGAACGATGGTTTAGTGAGTGAACCAGCCGGGCCCGACCACCAGGTGATGGCTGATGGAATCGGGAATCACCAGGTAGAGCAGGAACCCCAGCGTGCCGTGCGCCAGCCCGAGGGAGTACAGGTTGCGATGGCGGCGATAGAGGCGTGTGCAGCCATAACCCGCCAATAGGGTGACCGCCATTAAGAACCAGTTGGGCAGGTGAGCGCTCGAGAAGAGGGCCGCGGTAAGCAGGGGCGCGGCGCGGTTGGAAACCACCCGATCGATGCGGCTTAGAAAATAGCCGTTGAGGGCATATTGCTGAAAAATGCCCCACGGCAGATACGCGGCCCATGCGGTCATGGCCTCCTCCCAGCCCATGGGCCGGGTCGTGCTGAACAGCAGACCGCAGCCGAGCAGGAGGAGAATCAGGAAGAGCAGTGCGGGCGCGAGTTTTTCAGCGCAAGGGCGGAAACTCCGCCAGTCGAAACCAAGGTTTTTCGCCTTTTCCCGGCGCCGGCAATGCGAAACGAGCATCATCCCCAGGATGATGAGCCAGAATCTGTGATAGCTATAGCGCAGCTCCCAGATGTACGCCATGATGAGCCCGAAAACCAAAAACGGCTCCAGCCAAGCGTAGCGGTTACTGCCCTCATTTCCCACCGTAATGTAAGTGTAATACTCGCTTGGATGTCACAGCATCTATTTGATGGCCACGGTGACGCCAGCCTGGCTTTGCCGCGCCGTGTTGGCGTCGCCGCCTACCACCGTTAGCGCGACGGCCGAGCCCGTCGATACCGTCAGCGGCACAATGGCGTTTATTTGTGTCAGCCCGCCGATGGAGCCGGGTGAGGTTCCGGCATAGGTGACGACCACCGGCTGGCCGCCAATCAACACCTGGACCGTATCGGTAGTAGTGTCCGCTGTGGCAGCGGGCACAGCGTCGACGATTGGCGTCGACAGCACGCCGAGACCCGTTCCATAGATGCAGATGGGAGTCCCGCGCACCGCCGGGGTCTTAGCGCCATTAATCGTCCAATCGGCATTGCTGGGGCAGTTCAGCACTGCGGCCTGTGTGCCTCCCAATGTAAATACAGCCGGATCCTCGTGGACCAGGACGATCTGAGTGAACGTCGTCATGGTGGTGCTGTTCAGCACCGTTAACGTCGCGAGCTTCGCTTGGCTGGCGGGGAGGCCAGCGACGGCTTCAAACGGCACCATGGCATTGATCTGGTTGCTGGAAACCATGATCAACGGCGCGGCTACGCTAGTGTTTCCAGGAATCGTATTGTCGTAATAGCCGAGTGAAACTTGAATGCCCGCCATTTGGGTGGGGAATGAGATGATGTCCGAGCCGCTCACGGAAATGGCGCCCCCGCCCGAGGTAAGCCCCAGTAGCACACCGGCTGCATTATCCGTTACGGTAATGGCCGACACACCGCCGGTATCCGGCGAGGTGAGGGTAATGTGCATATTGCCCCCGCTGACCGCGGCTACATCCACCCCTAGGGCGGGCAACGCCACCGTAACTGAGTTGATATAGTCTACGATTTGTTGGAGGGTTTCCCCGCCGATTAATGCGTTCGGATCGGTTGTGAAATCGACCACCACCGGGGCAGCGCCGCCGGCGAGATTCGTGATAGTGAACTGCAACGTAACGAGTGGGCCTGGTACATACAGTTTATATGTATTCAAGCTTGCGGCGAGCGTGTGGCTGGTGAGTATGGCCGGGCTCGGACCGGGGACTGCGGGCAGCGCCGTGGCGGGCCCCAGGTTCTGGCCGAAGATGGTGATAATCTCACCCGGCGCGATGGAGGTTTGCCCCGGTTTGACGGGGTCCGTGTTGGCGCCGACCTGCTTGGCGGTTGCTGCGTAGCTCGCTGCATTTACGACCGACGTGACTGACATTGTCGAGGCGGAGATGACCTCAAAGATATCGGCAGGCGCGCTCGCACATTCCGGAACAGATGGCAGCCCCTGACCACTCGGTGGGTTTGTGACGCAAATACAGTAGTCGGCCGGAGTCGCGAGCTGCGTCTTCGCTCCCGTGATAGTGGCTTGCAACATGGTCTGGCTGACTACCGCAGTGGTCAATTGGAGGGACGTGCCTGTCTGGGTACACAAGCCTCCTGCCGACGCACCGGCGGTGGCCATGGTGACCACGGAAGTCGTGAAGAAATTCATTCCATTGATCGTGATTAAAGGATCCACGACCGGCGCTTGGACCACCGTTGTGGGGAACAGTGACGTTATTTGCGGCGAGCCCGCCGAAATTACCAGGCTCACGTCGACGACGTGGGCCGTGGGGTTCGCTGTGCCGGTGGGAGTGAACGTTGCCGTACCGACGTAACTCCCGGGCAGCAGCGCCTCGACTGAAGTCGGATCGAGACCTACCACAATCGGAACGGCCGAACCGGAATTCGCTACGCCACTGGTCGCTAAGCCGGGCGTATACCCAACCTGACTCACGCGCACCCATCCACCCGTCGCACTTGCCGCTGTAACGGTGAACGGTATGGTAGTGCCATTGGTGGCCACATCCAGCTGGCTAGACCAATCGGATGGGAGGAGGCTTAGCCAGGGGGTGCCTGTAGTGTAGGTAAATGACAATGTGTCGGGAGTGGTGCCGTTGGCGTAGACGAAGTTGGTAATGCCGGCTCCCGGATTCACCACCAGGCTGGAAGGTGGATTGGTAATCGACAGGCTCACCGAAACCATCAGGGTCTCGCCGGTCGAGGTCCAGATATAGATGGTCCCCGAATTCGCGCCCGGCGGCATTCCTGTGGGATTCGCCTGGACCGTCAGCGTCAGAGGTCCGTATCCCATCGCGGGTGTGACGGATACCCAGTTGGCGGCGCAAAGCACGGCCGACTGGGGGCAGATCGAGGCGTTGATGACGGTGGAAGCCGGGTCCGTAGACGGCAACGTCACCACCAGTTTCACCGCCGCCGGCAGCGGCGTGGAGTTCACCTGATAGGTAAAGCTCAGGCTCGCAGGTTTGGTCGTCGGCCCGGTCTGGGCCGTGCCCGGCCGGCCGCAAATCAGCATTACAGCAGCCACCGTAAACTGGGCGCAGGACTTCTTCATGTCTGCTATATCGGATGGGGTTACGAAAAGCTTTAGTGCGGCCGCTCGGAGCTGTCGGATCGGTCTAAACAATGATGGCGGGCAGAGCGGCTCTCGTCGGGTGCGAAGTTGCGGAAAAAATTGAGGTAAGGGGTGGGGGATATAGGCGAGATTCGCGCGCCAATCGATCCGGCACGCGAACGCGAGGGGACTGCAGAACCGTCTACCCGCCTCAGTCGTTCCATCATGTTTGGTTGCTTGCCCGGTTTTAATTGCTTTGTCCGGCGCAAGTTCCTTCCAAGATCTCATCGGCAATTTAACCAGTAGCTTTAGCAGGTCCCCGGCTATCTTTGATGGTGGAAACGGTGCGACCTGCCGCGTGATATCCTGAGTCCGAATGTTCAGCCGGCAGCGGAAAGCCCGTGTTTTGTTTGGACTGTCGGACGTGATCCTGGCCGCGCTGGCCTTCGAGGGCGCTTATCAAACACGCGTCCTGCTCCACCTGGAACGGGCTTTTTTTCTCACCGTCGAACGCAAGGCACTGGTCCTCGGGTTTTCGCTTTTGGCCTGGGTGGCCATCGGGGTGTGGCTCGAAATTTACGAAAAGCTGGATTCCGGGCACCCCCGCGTGATCCTCCGCGACACCGCCCGGCAATGCTTCTATGGCGCTCTCTGCCTGGTGGTTTTCGAATATCTGGCGCGCCTGGATTTGAGCCGGCCCTTTCTCGCCTTGTTCACCTTGTACGCCTGGGTAGCGCTGCTGGTTTTCCGGCTCACCGCGGGACGCGTGATCGGCGTGATGCGGCGCGAATTCGCCGCTCCCCATTACGTCATGGTGGTAGGAACCGGGGAACGGGCCTGCAGCCTGGCGGCGGCATTGGAGCAGTCCACCGAGTACGGAATCCGGCTGCACGGTTTTCTCAGCGAGGAAGGTATTCCGAGCGACGCCCAGATCCAATTGCGGAATGTGTATCAGGTGCGCCCGATCGCCGAACTGCCCGCGCTGCTGCGGCAGCATGTCATCGACGAGATTATCTTCGCGGTGGGCAGCGAGAGCCTGGCCAACCTCGAAGAATACTTCCTGCTGTGCGACGAGGAAGGCGTGCGCACGCGCGTGGCAGTCGACTTTTTCCCGCATGTAAATAGCACCGTGTCACTCGATCGGTTTGGCGCCACTCCCCTGCTGACATTCTCCGCGGCGCCATACGACGAACTGCGCCTGCTGGCCAAGCGGATGGTGGATATCGTGCTCGCGGCCGCCGGCCTGGTGGTGCTCGCGCCGTTCATGCTGCTGATCGCCCTGGCCATCAAGCTGACCTCGCCCGGCCCAGTAGTGTTCCGGCAGGTGCGCTGCGGCTTGAACGGCCGCCGCTTTCTGTTTTACAAATTCCGTTCGATGTGTGAGAACGCCGAGGAACTGAAGGCCTCCGTTGCCCACCTCAGCACCCGCCAGACCGCCTTCAAGATCCCCAAAGACCCGCGTCTGACCCCGGTGGGCCGCTTCCTGCGCAAATTCTCGATCGATGAATGGCCGCAGTTGTGGAATGTGCTGCGCGGCGACATGTCTCTGGTCGGGCCGCGGCCCGCCGTTCCCATCGAAGTGGAGCAATACAAGCGATGGCAGCGCCGCCGGTTGCGCATGCGGCCCGGGCTGACATGCCTGTGGGCCGTTTCCGGCCGCGACAGCGTAGATTTCGAAACCTGGATGAAGCTGGACATGCATTACATCGATACCTGGTCGCTGGCGCTCGACTGGAAAATCCTGTTGCGGACGATTCCCCGCGTGCTCACCGGCCGGGGGGCTAACTAGAGAAACAGCATGCATTTGATTCCCACACAAGAAGAAGTTGTGTCCGTGCTCCGCGAGACGGGCGCACTGCGCGAGGGCCATTTCGAATATCCGACGGGCCTGCACTCCAACGAATATCTCCAGGTGCCCCTGGCGATGCGACATTATCAGTGCCAGCGGATGCTGAGCGTCGGTCTGAGCCGGCTGCTGCGCGCCAATTCCGAGATCCGCGCCATCGTGCCGCAGCTCTCCATCGTGGCCCCCGCCACGGCCGGGCTTCCGGTGGCATACGGCGTTTGCGAGGCCCTGCGCGCCCGCCAGGTCTATTGGGCGGAACGCGGCCAGGATTCCGAGGCGCTGCGTTTTCGACAATACATGGAGCCGCTCCAGGGCGAGGAGGTGGTCCTGGTGGACGATATCCTCCGGACCGGCAGCAAGCTGACGGAATTGAAGCAACTGCTCGAGGCCAAAGGCGCCAAGGTGGTGGGGCTGGCAGTCGTCATTTATCAACCGACGCCCAATACGCGCGATTTTGATTCTCTCCCGCTCTACTACCTGGCGAGGCTGGAAGCCAGCTACTATGCCGACAGCGCCCACTGCGAGCTGTGCAAACAGGGCCGCCCGCTGGAGAAAGTGTGGATATAAGCTCGAGTTGGAACAAATGTGGGTATTAACGCCGGTAAATATGCGGTTATTTCTACAAGAGACCGCCTATTATCAATGATTTGTCCTGAGGCAAACCACCTTGCACAAAATATGTGCATACTGTCACAAAGGCGTTAATGATCGCAGGTTGGATCTCCGGGGGATAGAAATTCCACAGCCTTTTCCACAACCACGTGGAAAAGTGGCAACTCGATGAAACTTACTGCCGTCGATTGGACGATCGTCGCCGCCTATTTTCTCTTCAACCTGGCCATCGGGTTCTATTACAAAGGCCGCGCCGGAAAGAACACAAGCGAATTTTTTCTGTCGGGCCGGAACGCTCCCTGGTGGCTGGCGGGCACTTCCATGGTGGCCACTACGTTCGCCGCCGACACGCCCTTGGCCGTCACCGGCATGGTGGCGCGCAACGGTATCGCCGGAAACTGGCTGTGGTGGAATTCGGTCGCCAGCGGCATGCTGACGGTCTTTTTATACGCACGCCTTTGGAGGCGGTCGGGCGTGATGACCGACGTGGAATTTGCCGAGATCCGCTATGCCGGGCGGCCCGCCGCTTTCCTTCGCGGCTTCCGCGCGCTCTATCTGGCAGTCCCCATCAACTGCATCATCCTGGGCTGGGTGAACCTGGCGATGGTGAAAATCCTCTCGCTCATCCTAGGGGTCGATCGCGATACCGCGCTCATCATCGTGGTGGGGATCATCGCGCTGACTTCGTTCATCTCCACGCTCTCGGGCCTGTGGGGCGTGCTGGTCACGGACCTGTTCCAGTTCGTCATCAAGATGACGATGGTGATTGTGCTGGCCGTGGTGGCGGTGCGGGCGGTCGGCGGCATTGACGGCATGAAGCACCAACTGGCGGCCATCGACCAGGCCAAAGGGCTGGCCACGGGCACGGCCGGCTCGGCCCTGAGCTTCGTTCCCGATCTGAACTCGGCATGGATGCCCATGATCACCTTCCTGGTTTATATCTCTTTGAACTGGTGGGCCACCTGGTATCCAGGAGCCGAGCCGGGCGGCGGCGGCTATATCGCGCAACGCATGTTTTGCGCCAAGGACGAGAAGCACTCCCTACTGGCTACGTTGTGGTTCAACATCGCGCATTATGCGGTGCGGCCGTGGCCCTGGGTGCTGGTCGGTCTGGCGGCGGTGGTGCTCTACCAGCACGATGCCGGATTCATCAAGGATCCGGAAACCGGATATATCCGCGTCATGATCGACTACCTGCCAGCCTGGCTGCGCGGGACCATGGTGGCCGCCTTCGCCGCGGCTTTCATGTCAACGGTGGGGACGCAGCTCAACTGGGGCGCCAGCTATCTGGTCAACGACTTCTACCGCCGCTTCATCAAAGCGTCCGCCTCCGACCGGCATTACCTGTGGGCATCGCGGATCGCCACCGTCGGGCTGACCATCGTTTCGGCACTGGTCACGCGGCATCTCGACTCCATCCAGGGAGCGTGGCAGTGGCTCATCGTCACCGGCGCGGGTACCGGCACCGTGCTGATCCTCCGCTGGTATTGGTGGCGGATCAACGCCTGGAGCGAAGTGGCCGCGATGGCTGCGGCATTTGTGACCTCGGTGTTTCTGAAGACGGTAGTGGGCATTTCGATCGACGACCCTATCGGCTTCGCCCATACCATGCTTATCACGGTGGGCGTCACGACGGCGGTTTGGCTCACTGTGACCTTTCTGACTCCGCCTGAACCCGAAGAGCAGTTGCTGAAGTTCTACCGGCGGGTGAGGCCCTCGGCGTTCTTGTGGGGGCCAATTGCGCGGCTCGCGCCGGAAGTGCCGCCATCGCGCGATCTGCGCTACAACATTTTGGATTGGATTGCGGGCTGCGCGCTGATTTACGGAATCCTGTTCGGCACGGGCAAGGTGATTCTGAAGGCATACGGCACGGGCGCAGTGTTTCTGTTGGTGGCGTTGGCCGCGGGATTGTACATCTACCGCGACCTGAGCCGGCGGGGATGGAAGACGGTGGTTGAGTAGGCGTTACCGAACCGCGACCGTCAGGGAGCGGGGGTTTGCTACAGTTGAAAACGGTCATGAGAAAACTGCTCCTTCTCGGCCTTCTTGGGTGCGCGCTGCTGCCGGCACAGGATGGAGACGCGCTGAAACTGGCGCCTTACTATCCCACTCCTGAGACCATCGTCGAGAAGATGTTGCAGCTGGGCGGGTTGAAAGCCGGTGAAAAGGTGTTCGACCTCGGCTCGGGCGATGGACGGATCGTTATCATGGCCGCCCAGAAATTCCACGCGGAAGCCGCCGGCGTAGAACTCGACCGGGACCTTTGGAAACACAGCGTGGACCGGATCCGCAAGCTCGGTTTGGAAAAGAGCGCCCGCATCATTAACGGCGACCTGCTGCGACAGAACTACAGCTCCGCCGACCTGGTGACGGTTTACTTGCTGCCCGTCTCCAACGACAAGGTCGAGCCTCTGCTGGACCGGGAGTTGAAAAAGGGGGCCCGCGTGGTGTCCCACGATTTCGAATTCAAGAACTGGACTCCAGAGAAGGTGGAAACCGTCGCCGACGATGGCGAGGGGCGCAGTCACACCTTGTACCTGTACCGAAAATAAGCCGTGCCTTTTGCCGCCGACTTCAGCTGGCCGAAGTTCATTTGCTGGGCGCGCGCGGGCCTCGCGGCCACGGCCCTGGGCCTCGCCTACTGGTGGCCGCCGCGCGCTCCCTCTCTGCTGTTCGCCGCGTTGGCCATTTTCCTGGCGTACGCCGCGGTGCTGGCGGTTCGCAGCCAGTGGCAGAGCGGCACGTTCGGTTTACTGGCCCTGTTCAGCGATACCGTATTCTTTCTGATCCTGGCCGGCTTCGGCGGCGACTCTCTGGTGTGGTTGTCGGCGGTGTTCTTCTTGTATCTGCTGGCGGAAGCGCTGGTCTTCTATGGTCCGGTGGAAGTGGCCGTGGTGGCGGTGGTGTGCGCCCTGTTCTGCGTGGCGCTTCCTTACGCGGCCATCCGTCAGTTCGGGCCTCCCATCGCGGTCGGTGGCGCGCTGGCTTGCGCTTTCGCCCTCAGCAAGCAGCGATACCACAGGCGCACGAATGAACTGAGCGCGCAACTCAAGCAGGTGCAGAGAGCCAGCGAGAAGATTGGAGAAGACGAGCGGCAGCGCATCGCCTCGGATTTCCACGACGGGCCCTTGCAGAGCTTCATCAGCCTGCAGATGCGCCTGGAGATTCTGCGCAAGGTGCTGGAGCGCGATCGGGATGCCGGCATGGAAGATTTGAAGCAGCTGCAGCTTCTGGCGCTGACGCAGATCCGCGACTTGCGGTCCTTCCTGCACAGCATGCGCCCCGTGGATGTGGACGGGGCCAACCTGATGGCTTCGGCGCGGCGCACGGCGGAGTCGTTCCAGAAAGAGAGCGGCATCCCCGTCACCTTCCTTGGGACGCAGAGTCCGGTCGGGCTGCCGCTGGAGATGAGCGGCGAAGTGCTGCAGATGTTGCGCGAGGCTCTGCACAACGTGCAAAAGCATGCCGGGGCGACGCGCGTGGCCGTTTCCGTGGAAAAGACCGACCGCGGCCTGGAAATCTCCATCGACGACAATGGCCACGGATTCAACTTCGCCGGAACCTATACCCTGGAAGAGCTGGAACTGCTGCGGCTCGGCCCCGCCAGCCTCAAGCGGCGCGCGCGTTCGCTGAATGCCGACCTGGTACTCGAATCCCGCCCCGGGCGCGGTACGGGCCTGAAGTTCCGGGTGCCCCTGCAATGAGCCGCGCGCGCCAATTGTGGCTGCTGGCCGCCTTCACACTGCTGTTGCACGTCCCTTTCCTGAACCAACCGGTGCAGGGCGACGAAGTTAACTACCTGGATATCGCCCAGCAGGTTTTTCGCCAGCCGCTCACCCCGCTGAATTTCAGCTATGTGTTTCAAGGGCGCATGGTGGACGCTGCAGGGCACCCGCACCCGCCTTTGAACGCGTATCTGCTGGCGCTGATCTGGATGATCCGGGGTCATTTCTCAGTCGTCTTTTTCCATGCCTGCTACCTGCTGTTCGCGCTGGGAATCAGTTTCGCGGCGTATGCGCTGGCGTCGCGGTTCACGTCGCAGCCGCTGTGGGCCGCGCTGCTGGTGGCGGCATCGCCGCTGGTTGAGGTCAACACCAACACGCTGGCGGGACCTGAGCCGCCCGCATTGGCCTTCCTGCTGATCGGCGCGGCGGCCTTCTTCTGGCGGCGCTTCTGGATCGCCGGGATCGCGCTGACACTGGCCGGCGGCACGGAGTTGCAGGCGCTGGCCTTGCCGCCCATCCTGCTGCTGGAATATGCCCTCCGCCGCGAGCGTCCTCCGCGCGCTGCCTGGCTGGCGTTGGCGGCGCCGTACTTGGGGATGGCAGCCTGGCAAGGTCTGCAGTGGAGCGTGGCGGGCCGGCTCCCCGGCACCGTGCTGTTGGGGTATGTCGAGAGTCCCGCGCTCGGGCGGCTCAGCTTGAAAGCATCGAGCGCGCTCGCTTTACTCGAGCATCTGGGCGTCCTGGTTACCCTGATCCCGTTGGCGCTCCGACGCCTGTGGGGCGTGGCGTTGGGTGTCCTGGCCGCGGCCCTAGTCCATGGGTATCCGTGGTGGGAACGCGGGCTGCTGCTAATCTTCGTGACCCTCGGCGTAAATGCGCTGCTGTGGTTGTGGCAGTCGCGCCGGCTAAGCCCCATGCTGGCTGGCTGGTGCCTTTTCTATTTCGCGTTTGCGACGGTGGCCTTCTTCGCCGGGGCCTCGCGCTATCTGCTGCCGCTGGTAGCGCCGGCGGTGCTTCTGTTCGTGATCCAATTCCAGAACCGGCCCCGCTGGCTGGCACTGGCTCTCGGCGTCAATCTGCTGCTGGGCCTCAACCTGTCCTTCGCCGCCTATGAGTTCTCCCGTGTTTACGCGCAAGTCCCACCGCCTCCGGGCCGGACTTTCCTAGTAAACGGCGAATGGGGATTTCGATATTACATGCTGCAGCACGGCGGGCAACCGCTGGAAGAGCGCAGCGTGCCCACGCCCGGCGAGTGGATCGTCTCGTCCGAACTTTCGCTGGGCGCCAACTACGATAGTCTGGCGGAGGAGACCGCGGTGCCATTGCGCACTCTCGATCTGCCGGTCCGCACGCCGCTGCGCCTGGTCGATCGCCACGCCCATACAGGGTTTTCGAGCGTGTCTGGCGGCTTGCTCTCATTCTCCTTTTCCCGCCGCCCACTCGACCGCATCACCTACGCGCGCACTTCGCCTTTCCTGGATGTGCCCGGCCCGTGGACGCCCACCGAGTTCTCGGGCCGCCTGGTCTACCTCGCCGTTCCGGGACAGGCCGTGCGTCTCCCATTGGATGGTCACGCCACCAGGCTGCACGTCGCGCTCTTCGCGCGCGGGAAAGGGGAGGCGGCATTCTCCATCCGCAGCCCGTCCGGCGCGATCTTCGACGAGCGCGTTCCGGTGGAGGGGAATCTATGGGAAGAGCACGTCGTTTCGCTGCCTGCGGTCGACGAGATAACTTTGTCCGTGGATGCCCCGCCTGCGCTCCAGGCCGGTTGGGGCAACCTGGTCACCGAGGCCGGCGACGATGGCATCGCGCCCGCGGCACGAGACAAGTGGCCATATCTGAAGTTGGGCGACCTGCGCAGCAAGGCGCAACTCGTCGCCGGTTGGTATCCGATGGAGGAAGGTGCCTGGCGCTGGATGGCGAAGCAAGCCGAGGTAACACTCCGCACTCCGGCGGACCCGCGCCTGAGCTTTGAAATGGCGCTCTTCTTTCCGCCAGGCTACATGCAGCGCGCAGGCGGCCCGGTCAGCGTTTCTGTAAGGGTGAACGGCAACCCGCTAACCCGGCAATCCTACTTCGCGCCCGGCAGTTATCACTTAGCAGCGATGGTTCCGCCCGGCCTAACAACCTACCCGACGAGCACGGTAACCATCCGGCTGAACCGCGCCCTGCCGCCGAGTGGGTCCGAGCTTCGGGAATTAGGGGCAATCGTCAGCGAACTGGGGTTTGTCGGGGCAAAGTGAGCCGGCGACAAGATCGCCAGCGCTACGTAACGCCGGCGGTCTTCGCCGCCGGTGGGGCCCAAACTCCAATCCCAGCCTCGTCAATGCTACGCTGGCCAAGTGAACGTTGGCATCACCTGCTATCCCACGTACGGCGGCAGCGGCATCGTGGCGACGGAGTTGGGAATGGAACTGGCCACGCGCGGCCATGAGGTCCACTTCATCACCTATTCCAACCCCATCCGGCTCGATCCCGAAACACCGCGCATTCATTATCACGAAGTCGAGGTCTCGACTTATCCGTTGTTTCAATACCCACCCTACTGCCTGGCGCTGGCTTCGCGGATGGCCGACGTGGCCGATGCCTACAAGCTGGACGTGCTGCATGTGCACTACGCCATTCCGCATTCCATCGCGGCCATGCTGGCGCAGCAGATGATGGCTGCCAAGCGCCGCCTGCCCTTCATCACCACACTGCATGGAACCGACATCACGCTGGTCGGCTCCGACCCGTCGTTCTTTTCCATCACGAAATTCTCGATCGAGAAATCCGACGGCGTCACGGCCGTCAGCGATTACCTGCGCGCCGAGACCCAAAAGGTTTTCGCCGTGTCCAACGAAATCCGTGCCATCAAGAACTTCGTCAATTGCGAGCTGTATCACCCCGACAATGAGAAAACCGGCGCCGCGCAATATGCCCCCGCGGGCGAGAAGCTGCTGATTCACCTCTCCAATTTCCGGCCGGTGAAACGGGTAATGGACTGCGTGCGCATTCTGGCCGAAGTGCGCAAGAGCGTTCCGGCGCATCTGCTGATGGTGGGAGACGGCCCCGAGCGCGGGCCGGCGGAGCACCTGGCGCGCCAGTTGAAAGTGGACCGCCACGTTTCGTTCCTGGGCAAGCAGAACCATGTGGAACGGCTGATCCCGCTGTGCCACGTTCTGCTGATGCCGAGCGACCTGGAATCGTTCGGCCTGGCGGCGCTCGAAGCCATGGCCTGCGGTGTGGTGCCGGTGGCAACGCGGGTGGGCGGCGTCCCCGAGCTCATTACCGATAGTGAAGACGGCTACCTGGAGAAGGTGGGAGACATCGAAGGCATGGCCGCGCGAGTGGTGAAGCTGCTCACCGATGACGATCTGCAATACCGCATGGCCAAGACCGGCCGCTGGAACGCCGCCGAGCGCTATTGTCCCGATAAAATCATTCCGAAATACGAGCAGTATTACCGCGAGGTGGTGGAGGGGTAAGCCGGGCCAACCGCGAGCACCTCTTCCCGTAGTGGTCTCTATTGGGAAGCTGCCGAACCTCAGGTTCGCGGAATGGGTCTTAACCCCTTTACTATCAGAGGGGCTTTTCGTTCCTGCGAACCTGAGGTTCACGACGCGCCCGATTTCCGTTGAAAAAGGACCGAGCCGACTCCGGCTGGGTAGTGCAAAAGACACGTTGGAACAGAGGGGTGTGAACCATAACCGCCGGGTGGGGTTTCCCAGTCCGGTACGGAGCGGCCGAGTTGGCAGACGATACTCTATCGTCTAGCAAAAGAGAGGTGCCAGGCGGGCGCAGTCGCGCGACATAACGTCTAGGATTCTATCCGTAATGCTCCGGCCATAAGTGCTTCTGGAATGAGCGAGGTCTCCGCCGGAGCATTGCGGATAGAATGCGTTGAACAGAGCCGGACCGTGCTCTATGGGGATTGAATTGTTTTGTGGCTTTGGATTGTGGGGTGGGCACGCTGCAACAAACCGCAAACGCGCTGCCAGATGAGGGCGCCGACGATCTGTTGTCCCGCTCCGGCCCGGCCTTCAAGGACCGGTTCGAGGCGGAAAAGCGGCTTTGAACGCAGTTCTCCCTCAGCCGGAATGACGGCTTTTTGCAGGTCAGCGGCGTGTCGCAATGGATGATTCATGAGGAGTCCTGCCGTGGCGTCGGCGCGGCCAGCTGTGCGACGGACACGAGCCGAATCAGAACCAGGCGTCCGATCTTACATGCGGGACATCGCCTGCGGTCATCTTCGAACTCCCGGCTCTGGTCGATGACAGCGGCTCTAATGGGCGGAGTGGCATTCAGCAAAACGCGACAGAGCGCCAGTTTCTTTCCGCGCGCCCGATTGGCCAGGAAGCCGAACTGCCGGATGCGCACAAACCCGCGGGGCAGGATATGCAACAGAAAACGTCGGATGAACTCCGCCGCTTCCAGCGTCATCACCTTCGTCTTGTTGCCATCTGCGTAGTCCTTGTACCCAAACTTCACGCGGCCCTCTTCCATCGACAACAGCCGTCGATTGGAGATGGCAACCCGATGCGTATAGCGCGCCAGATACTTCAGAACCCGCTCGGGCCCGCCAAAAGGTGGCTTCACGAAGACAACCCATTTGATCCGCCCGGCCTGTTGACATAGAGCTTCGAATGTAGCCGGTTGGGCAAGACTGGCCATCTCGCCGTGAAACTTCAGTCTGCCTTCCTGAAATGCTTTCCTCAGATAAATCAGAAATAGCCTTCTGAAGCGGCTGCGCAACACTGGCACGGGCAGAAAGAATGACCTTTTCTTGCATCCAATCCAACGATCCCCGTCCGGGCTAATCCCGCCGCCGGGAACGACGCAATGCAAATGAGGATGCAAGTGGAGATTCTGCCCCCACGTGTGCAGTACCGCCAGGAAGCCGATCGCCGCGCCCAGGCGCTTGGGATCAGCCGCGATTGTGAGCAGGGTTTCCGATGCCGCGCGGAACAGGATGGAGTAGATCTCGCGCGCATTCTGCAGCGCCAGCCCACCAATCTGTCGAGGCAGCGTGAATACGACGTGGAAGTACGGGACCGGCAACAGCTCGGCTTCCCTTTCGGCCAGCCATTTAGCACGCGCCATGGCTTGGCACTTTGGGCAATGTCTATTGCGGCACGAGTTGTATGAGTTGACGCGGTGCCCGCACGTATCGCACTGTTCCACATACTCCACATGACCGCCGAGAGCGGCGGTGCGGCAGTCGCGGATCGCTTCGAAAGCCTTTCGCTGATGAGGACCGAGTACTTGTCCCCACTTCGTTAGGAACTCCCTTTCGTACGTGCGGAAGACATCGGCCACTTCGAGCCGATGCTCTCTCATCGTTCCGGTGGAATGGCGCTCGCAGCGCGGACGAGATCGAGCGAGCCCAGCATTTCCAGTGGGCTTCTAGTGGAACGAATGGTGGTGTCGGAGAGGTGAAGATAGCGGGCCGTGGTTTTGAGGTGCACGTGGCCCAACAACTTCTGGATCACGAGCAGGTTCACTCCCTCGTCCAGTAGATGTGTGGCGAACGCATGCCGC
>Ga0182024_10008418_pt1 | contig 21760 bp, 15 predicted proteins | sample P32metaG_FD_120480 | JGI IMG/M metagenome (GOLD analysis project Ga0182024, IMG submission 120480) | Permafrost microbial communities from Stordalen Mire, Sweden - P3-2 metaG (Illumina Assembly) | ecosystem: Environmental > Terrestrial > Soil > Wetlands > Permafrost | place: Sweden: Stordalen...
CTGGTTCAGCTCGCGCACTCGCCGGGCGAAATCCACTGCTCTTTTTTCATCCAGGCCATTGGCCATGGCCAGCGCTTTCGAGTGATCCGTGATGGCGATATATTCGTAACCCAGCGCCCGAGCCGCTTCGGCCATCTCTTCGAGCGTGGCGCGGCCGTCGGTCTCGGTGGTGTGCATCTGCAGATCGCCGCGAATATCAGAAAGCTCGATCAGCTTGGGCAAGCGGCCGGTCTTCGTTTGATCAATGACGGCGGCTTCAATCTCGCCGCAGTTTTCGCGTAGTTCCGGCGGAATCCAGGCGAGCCCCAGCTGCTGGTACACTTCTTCCTCGGTTTCACCAGCTACGCGCTGCTCGCCTTCCACGCGGAACAACCCGTACTCGTTGAGCGTCAGGCCGAGCTTCTGGGCCCGGCTGCGCAGCACGATGTTGTGCTCCTTGCTGCCGGTGAAATATTGCATGGCTGCGCCGTAGCTTTCGTGCGGCAGAGCGCGCAGATCCACCTGCAATCCTTCCAGGCCATATTGAATGCTGGCCTTGTTCGGTCCCTTGCCAAGCACGCTGTGCGCCTTGGGATGCTTCACGAAACGCTGCAGCGCATCGGGCGCGCCCGGCCCGGTGACCAGCAGATCGAGATCGCCGATCGTTTCCTTGCCGCGGCGAAGGCTTCCGGCCGCCTCGATGTGCTCGATCCCTTCGGTCTCTGATAAGTAAGCCGTCAATTCGGCCGCCGCCTTCTTGCCGAAACTCAGCAAAAAGCGTCCGGTGCGTTGCCGGTATTGCGCGATCGACTTCAGCACCTTCTCTTCCAGCTTGGCGCCCATGCGCGGCAGCTCGCGCAGCTTTTGCTCCTTGCACAAACGCTCCAGCTCGTCGATGGTGGCGGCCTTGTAATGCTCGTACACCAGCGCCACGCCCTTGGGTCCCAGGCCCTGGATGCGCATCAGATCCAGAAGCGTAGGCGGATAGAGCGCCAACAACGCATCGCGTTTTTGAAACGTGCCATGCTGGCAGAGTTCCTCCAGCACCAGCGCGATCCCTTTCCCGACGCCGGGAATCTCGGTGACCTTGCGGTCCGGGCGGCCAAGAATGTCCTCGACCCGTTCGGGATAGCCTTCGATGGCCGACGCCGCGTTGCGATAGCTGCGGATGCGGAAACCGTCCTCGCCGGCGATCTCCATCAGGTCGGCCGTCTCGGCGAGCACGCGCGCGATTTCACGATTTTCCATGCTTGCCATCCGGCACTGCGGCAAACAAGTGCGGCTCTACGTGCACCAGGACGTCCGCCACCCAGTCCAGCCGCTCGCGGACCCGGTCACGCACCCGCGTGGCCAGCTCATGGGAATCGTAGACGCTCATGGAGGGGTCCACTTCCAAATGCAGGTCGACGTGCCACTGCAATCCGGTTTTGCGAGCGAAGCATTTTTCGACGCCGAGCGCACCCGGAACGGTCAGCGCCACTTGACGGATGCGGTCCATGTCGGCGGGCTCCGGCATCGTGTCCATCAATTGAAGAGTGGTATCGCGCACGATGCGGATACCGAGGAAAATAACGATGAGGCCGACTGCGCAGCCGCCAAGGTGGTCGGCGGCGATGAACTTCGCCGGATCGATCAAGGTGAGACCCAACGCCACCAGCGCGGTGCTTCCGGAGACCACGTCCACGCTGTCGTTCCAGGCGTCGGCCATTAGCGCCGAGCTTCGAATCTTGCGCGCGTAGCGGCGCTTGGTGACACTCAGAACGCTCTTAACGCCAATCGAGACGATCAGCGGCCAAATCGCATAGGCGGCCGGCAAATGCTGCACCTCGCGCAAGCGCTCGAGCGACCGGAATGAGATCAGCGACCCGGCTACCACCAGCATGATGCCAACTACCAGCGCGCTTAGCGTCTCCAGCCGTCCGTGCCCGTAGGGGTGTTCCACATCGGGCGGCTTGGCGGCCATGATCAGCCCCAATAACACCAGGCCCGACGACAAAACGTCTCCGGCCGATTCCATGCCGTCGGAAACCACGGCGGTGGAGTTGGCGCGCAGGCCGATGACGATCTTCGCCCCCGCAAGCCCCATGCTGATCAGCATGCTCAGGAAGGCGACACGCTGGCCTAGGCGCTCTTGACTCACCTGCGCCTCTTCTTGTTGTGGACCAGCTCGTAGCTGCCGCGCACCAGTTCGTCGATCTCGATCCAGTCCAGTTTCGTGTCGGCTCGCAGCGAAACCCAGCCGTGCTGCCCGACGTACGGAGTGCGATAGAAGCGCATGTCTTCCAGGAACACGGGCTGCATTTTCTTGCCCACCTTAACTGAGATGGAGAGGGTTCCCTTGTAGGTTTCCAGCACCGTGAAGGTCTTGGTCCCGACCTGGAAAGTAGGATGCCCAAATGTTGTGGTTTCACTGGTTTTGGGTAGGGAGAGGCAGATTTCCCGCAACTTGGTCAGAATCTTTTTATCTTCCATCTTTGCTGTCACTACCAGCGTACTAAAGTCGGCCAGAGGGAGAGTGATAATGGACCGAAGCGCCGCGCAAAAGCAGTTTGGGCAGATCCTCGCACATCTTCAGGCGAGAACCTGCCCAATCAAGAACCGCAAATGAAGAAATTACTTCGTACTGCTCGGCGGCTCGAGCGTAGCCAGTGTCGGCCCGCTCTGACCGGCAACGGCCTTCAAATTACTCGGACCGGAGCGCTTGAACAGCTTATCGGGATTATCGTTCAGATTGATGGTCAGGCCGACGAAGCAGTTGCTCATCTCTTCCCAGTTCTGGAAACCCCAGCGAACCTCTTTCGCAGGATCCGGATTGTTGGGATTGTTGGGCGAGTTGTCAAAGTGCGAAATCGCGATCAGGCGCGTGCCCTTGGGCAGAGGAATCGGTTTCTCGAAATCGTAGCCGAGCTGCCAGTCGAAATTCCACTTGGAGTTGAGTAGGATCTGCATTTCGCCAGTCGGATAGATGGCGCGCAGTTCCATGTCCTTGCCGCGCAGATGCATGTGCGGTTGAGCGTAAACCAGCTTCGCGTTGTCCAGCCCGACGGTCACTTCGCTGACCACCTCGGCATTCCCGTCGTTGGAGGCGATCACCAGATTGCCGGCGGTCGGTCCGGTGGAGAAGAAATAGCGGCGCTCCGGCGGATTCTTTGCAACCTCTAACGCGATTTGCGATACGTCCTCGGTTTCTACGCCGCTGGCGGTGTAGTGCATTTCGAACACCAGGTCCGATCCCTTGGGGACGAACTTGGCCGCGCTATCAATAGTGAACTCTTGCGATCCCAGTCCGGGGTTGAATTTGCCCAGGATGTCGTTGCCGTCGGCCATCTGGTTGCGGCCCATGATGTCGCGCTGCGTCTCTTGTTCGTAGGCTTCGCCGGGTTCAGCCTTGGCCAGCCATTGCGATCCGGGAGGACGCACCCACACTTTCCCGTGATGCACTACCTTGGGGTTGCCAGGACGCATCTCGGCGGCGGTAACCCACATATCCTCGGGGAAATTCGCCTTCACCAGAATGTACTTGTAATTGATGGTTCCCTTGGCCGGGAGATGGAACGGCTTGGGCATCTTCACGATGAGATCGGGCCGTATGTTCCAGCCCTCGGTGAAGGTGAGCGGCGCGGGTTTGTCCTTCGCATCGCCTTCTGCGGCGCCGCTATCGGCCCATGCCACCAGCGTGCTAATTTCGGTGTCGCTCAGCGTGCGCTGATTGAGAAAATGTCCGTAGCGAGGATCGGCGAACCAGGGCGGCATCTTCTTGGTCGTCACTGCGGCCTTGATCGACTTGGCCCACGGCCGGGCGTCGGTATAAGTGAGCAGCGACATCGGCGTCACTTCGCCGGGACGATGGCAATTCTGGCAGTTCTTCTGCAGAATCGGAAGAACATCCTTATTAAATGTGACGGGTGAAGAATTCGTTGCGGCCAGAGCGACCGCACCCATCAAAGAACCAAGCAAAGCGACTCGCAATGCACTCATGGTTCAAGCCTCCTCTAGGCGAACTGACACTGCTCCAATATGATACACGAGATAGTACCTCGAAGGCAATAGTGGCCTCTGGAAGGCTCTTCGACGGCCACGCCGCAGCGGTGCCGGCGGCCAAAGCGCTTTGGCTAATACATCTGCAGAATAGTAAAGCAGTAACAAGTCCTGTAACGTATCAACGGATGCATGGACTAATTCCGGATACTACGTAGTACAAAAGTTTGGATGGCCAGGAGGAAAACAAATGACAAGGATTCTCGTGCGGTTTGCGGGGGTGTTTCTAGCCTTGAGCGGCGCCTTATCTGTTTGGGCGACTGGGGCAGGCCCCAACCTGGTCGCGACCAAAACGGATAATGTCGGCGGCGCGACGACCCTGGGAAGCAGTTGGACCTGGACCATCACGGTGACTAACAACGGCCCCGCGCCTGCAGTGTTCACCATCGGTCAACTAGTCTTTTCCGACAGCCTGCCGAGCAACAACATCGCGTACTCGGAAGACCCGGGATCGGGGACTTCGGCAGCTTTTGTGGAAGGTTACAACAGCGGGGTCACGACTACGAACCCATTCGGCAACGCTGTCAACTGTCAGTTAAGCGGGAGCGACGTTTGGAATTGTTATGCCTTCGGCACCGTGACCATAGACGGCACGTCGAGTCCGACTCCTGGATCCATCACGGTAACCATCGAATTCGCCACGGCCACCGCACCGGGTACATTCACCAACCCCGGCTGCAGTGTAGATCCCGGGCACCTTGTACAGAGCGTAAGCAACACCTGCAATTCCGACACCGTGGTGGTGACGGGCGGAGTTACATCCGGTAACGGCGCGCCGTTCCAAATCCGGTACGTATCCAATCTCGATGTGGGCGATTCAGTGATCGACATCAGCAATGATGGTCAAAGCCAGCCGCCCAGCTATGGGATCGGCACTTCCGGCGGCACTAACCTGTGCGTCGGTGTCTATACCTTCGACGCCAATGAAGAACTGCAGTCCTGCTGCGCCTGCCTGGTTACGCCGAACGGACTGGCCAGCCTTTCCGCTCAGGCCATCAACGCGACCAGCCTCACTGGGGAAAAGCCGACCTCGCTGGTGGTGAAGCTGCTCGCCTGGTCAACGACGGCGGGCGCGTCCTCCACTGCGCCACCGGGAACACCTGCACCTCCGACCTCGAGCTCCTGCAACCCCGCGACCCCGGGCACTCTCGCCGCCGGCATGCATGCGTGGGGAACTACGATTCACCAACTACCTGTCGGCAACCGGTCCACCTACACAGTGAGCGAGACCGAGTTCTCGCCTGCGGCTCTGAGCGCCGCCGAATACGCGCATATAACGCAATCTTGCGAGTTCAACCAGATCAATGGCTCGGCTCAGTCCGGCCAATGCAAAGGTTGTGCCTCAGGCGGGCAATAACGGCGGCTGACGGGGAAGGCGATTGGTACCTGGATCGGTCAGTCCCACGCGGGAAGGATCGCGCCCCGGCACTCGCCCAGGCCAATTGCATGAAAACCCGGGGCTTGGCACCAACCGCGCAGAATCACTTCGTCGCCATCCTCCAGGAACGTTCGCGCCTCGCCATTTGGCAGTTGGAGGGGCACCGAGCCGCGCTCGGTCATTTCGAGCAGGCAGCCGCGATTCTGCTTTTCGGGACCGGATACCGTCCCACTGCCGATCAGGCCGCCGGGGCGAAGCGGGCAGCCATTCGAAGCGTGATGCGACACCATCTGCGCCAGCGTCCAGTACATGGAGGAAAAATCGCCGCGGCTGATGTTGACCGCTTCCGGCAGCTTGGGCGAGCGCAGCCAAACTTCCATGCTGATGCGGAACGCGCCGGCGCCCATGACATCCAGATAGGGCAGCGGCCGGGGATCTTTCTCGGCACGAGGCCGGGCCGGGCAGCGGAACGGCTCCAGTGCCTCCAGGGTGACGATCCAAGGTGAAATCGAAGTGCCGAAGTTCTTCGAAAGGAACGGGCCCAGTGGCTGCGATTCCCAACTCTGAATATCGCGTGCCGACCAGTCGTTTAACAAGCAAACACCGAACAGGTGCTCTTCGGCTTCGGCTGCCGGAATCGGGTGGCCCATCTCATTGCCCGGCCCGATGAAAGCGCCAAGCTCTATTTCATAATCAAGCTGCCGGCACGGCGCGAAAACCGGCGCTCCCGATGGCTCGGTGAGGACTTGCCCGCGCGGCCGCCGGATCGGAGTGCCACTGATTACCACCGAAGACGCGCGGCCGTGATACGCGATCGGCATCCACTTGTAATTCGGAGAAAGCGGGTTTCCCGGGCGGAACATGGATCCGACGTTGGTGGCGTGGTCGAGCGAGGTGAAGAAATCGGTGTAGTCCGGAATCTCGCAGGGGAGCAACAGCGTGACTTCGGACATGGGGACCAGATACCGGTCGGCGCGTTCGATGTACCTCGCCAAAAAATCGCTGATATGCCGCCGCAGATCTACGCGCGCCGCGCGCCGCATCGACATGACCGCCGCCATGGATGCAATCCCATAAGCCTGCCCCACATCGAACACCATGTCTCCGATGGCGACGCCGAGCCGCGCCCGGTCCTCCCCGCGCTGGCGAAAGCTGCCGAAGGGAAGGTTCTGAATCGGGAACTGAGCGCCAGGATCGTTAGCTGGCTTTACCCAACTGGTGCGCTCCGGATCGTGTGTGGGGTCTGTCATAGTGGTACGGAGCGCCTCCGCCAGTATAGCGGACGCCCTGAATTATGGCCCAATCGGCTCTAAATCCCGACGCGGCGCGGCAGTTGTTACGTCATACCGTTGCGACACTGGCCTATCGTGGCGGCAAGGTTGTCCGAGGAGCCCCGGATACCTTTGCCGGATTCCGCGCAACGCCCGCGGGGCGCACACCGGCCGAGGTCCTCGCTCACATCGGCGATCTGCTGGATTGGGCTTTATCGATCGCTCAGGGCGCGCAGCAGTGGCACAACTCGGCGCCGCTTGCCTGGGCCGAAGAGATGCAGCGGTTTTTCGCCGCCCTGGCTGCCTTCGACGCTTACCTGGCATCTGGCGCAACCCTGCACGCTCCGGCGGAAAAACTTTTTCAAGGGCCCATCGCCGATGCGCTGACGCATGTGGGACAGCTCGCCATGCTGCGGCGTCTGGCCGGCGCGCCCGTTCGCGGCGAGAATTATTTCGTGGCGGCGATTGAAACCGGCCGAGTGGGTTCAGATCAGCCCTCGCCCCGCCGGGAGTTCGATTAAGCGGCTGCGCAGTTATGGAACGGTCCAGGCGCCGAGCGACTGCCAGCCGGTATTGACTCCCACCGTGTCGACCGCGCGCGCGTAGATGTTCTGCACGCCGCTATAAGCCGAGCTAAAGGTCACCGACAGATTCAAGGTCAGAGTGGTGCCGTTGAGCGTCACCGTGCTGGCCGCGGGATTCACCGTGCATTGGCTGTTTTGAAAAGTGCGGAAGCTCCCGAGCAGCGCTCCGCTCGATCCCGTGGCAGTGTCATTCTCCAGGTAGATGGCGTTGGTCGAAGGGCTGTAATACACCGCGCACGACCCGGCCGCCGGATTATTGGCTGTGGCGTTGAAAGCCACCCATACGGTGGCCAGGCTGGAGGCTCCGGTCGCGTCGGAATATTGGAACGTGAAGGTCTGGGTCAAACCCGATCCCGAGCTGGGCGTGACCGAAACGGCGCTCGGACCTGAGGCCGGGGGCGGCGCAGGGGGAGACGAACTGCCGGGAATGCTCCAACTGCCGCGCGACTGCCAGCCAGTGTTCGTTCCCCCGGCGTCGGCGGCCCACATATAGATGCTCTTGGAGCCGCTGAAGCTGGAGTTGAAGGTCACGGCCAGAGTAAAGATCAGCGCGTTGCCGTTCAGCGACACGGTGGTGGCGGCCATGTTCACCGAGCATTGGCTGTTCTGGAGCGTGCCGCTGGTTCCGATCGCCGCGGTAGTGGCCGAAGTAGCGGCGTCGTTCTCCAAGTACACCGCACTGGCCGACTGGCTGTAGTACACCGAGCATGTGTTGGGCGTGGGATAACTGGAAGAAGCGCCGAACGCTGCCCACACCGTGGCGAGACTCGCCGCCCCGGCCGAATCGGAATATTGCAGCGTGAAGCTCTGGGTCGCGCCCGATCCGGAACTGGGCGTCACCGAAGCGGCGGTCACTGTCACTGCGGGCGCATTGCCCACCATCCAAGTGCCGCGCGATTGCCAGCCGGTGTTCGACCCCACGCTATCCACCGCGCGTAAATAAATGTTCTGCGCGCCGCTAAACGGCGAACTGAACGTCACCGCCAAATTCAAGATGAGAGTGGTGCCGTTGAGCGTCACCGTGCTGGTGGTGGGATTCACCGTGCATTGGCTATTCTGCAATGCGCGGTAGCTACCGAGCACCGCTCCGCTCGATCCCGTAGCGGTGTCGTTTTCCAAGTAGAGAGCATTGATGGACGGGTTGTAATAGACCGCGCACGAACTGGGAGCCGGATTATTCGCCGTAGCGTTGAACGCCACCCACACGGACGCCAGGCTCGAGGCTCCGGACGTATCGGAATATTGCAGCGCGAAGGTCTGGGTGAAGCCCGAGCCGGAACCAGGCATGACCGAAACAGCGCTGGGGCCTGTGGCCGGTGGCGGGGTTGGAGGCGGCGGCGGGGGAGAAGCCCTGCCGGGGATGGTCCAACTGCCGCGCGACTGCCAGCCGCTGTTCGTTCCCCCGGCGTCGACGGCACACAGGTAGATGCTCTTGGAGCCGCTAAAGCTGGAGTTGAACGTCACGGCCAGAGTCAAGATCAGCGCATTGCCGTTTGGCGACACGCTGGTGGCGGCCATGTTTACCGAGCATTGGCTGTTCTGCAAGGTGCCGCTGGTTCCGATCGCCGCGCTAGTGGCCGAAGTCGCGGCGTCGTTCTCCAAGTACACCGCATTCGCCGAGCGGCTGTAGTACACGGCGCATGAGCTCGGCGCTGGATAACTCGCGGAAGTGCCGAAACCTGCCCATACCGTCGCGAGACTCGCCACTCCGGCCGAGTCGGAATATTGCAGCGCGAAGCTCTGGGTCGCGCCGGATCCCGAACTAGGCGTCACCGAATCGGCCGTCACCGTCAGTACAGGCGCGCTGCCCACCGTCCATGTGCCGCGCGATTGCCAGCCGGTGTTCGTTCCGCTGCCATCGATCGCGCGCAAGTAGACGTTATGTGCGCCGCCAAACGCCGTGCTGAACGTCACCGCCAAATTCAGGATGAGCGAGGTGCCGCTCAGCGCAATCGTACTAGCGGTGGGGTTCACTGTGCATTGGCTATTCTGCAATGCGCGATAGCTGCCGAGCACCGCGCCGCTCGATCCCGTAGCGGTGTCATTCTCCAAGTAGAGAGCATTGATCGAAGGACTGAAGTACACCGCGCACGAGCTGGCAGCGGGATTACTCGCCGTGTTGTTGAACGCCACCCATACTGATGCCAGGCTGGCGGCTCCGGCCGAATCGGAATATTGCAGCGCGAAGGTCTGGGTGAAACCTGCTCCGGACGCGGGCGTGACCGCTACAGCGCTCGGGCCTGTGGCCGGGGGCGGGGGAGGCGGAGGCGCCGGGGCAGGGACGCTCCAACTGCCGCGCGACTGCCAGCCGCTGTTCGTTCCTCCCGCATCAACGGCCCACATAGAGATGCCTTTCGACCCACTGAAGCTGGAGTTGAACGTCACGGCTAGATGCAAGACCAGCTCGTTGCCGCTCAGCGCAACGGCAGTGCCCGACATATTCACCGAGCACTGACTATTCTGGAGTGTGCCGTTTGTGCCGAGCACGGCGGCCGTTGTCGCTGTAGCCGCATCGTTCTCTAAGTAAAGGGTATTGTTGGAGGGGCTGTAATCAACCGTGCAAGAGCTCGGCGCCGGATAACTAGCCGAAGTGCCAAAACCCACCCAGACACTCGCGAGACTCGCCGCTCCAGCCGAGTCGGAATACTGGAGTGTGAAGTTCTGAGTCAAACCCGATCCGGAACTGGGCGTCACCGAATCGGCCGTCACGCTGTCATAATTTTCCTGCAATAGGAAGCCATGATAACCGGCGTTCAAGGAATTCTCGACCGCTGCCTCCACCGGAAAATTGCTTGACGAGGTGGACCCGGCCAGGTTCAACACGTTACCCGGTGACAGCGCCACCGCATAAGCTTTATCGTCGCCTGAGCCGCCAAAATAGCTGGAGAAGATCAGATTCGCATTGGAATCTAATACGGCCGCGAATGCATCGAACGCGCCCTGAAATGTTCCCGCCGAGCCCGCCAGCGGGAAATCCGGCGACGTCGTGTAGCCGCCGAGCACCGCCCTTTTTGCTGGGTCCACAGCGATCGACATCGCCGCATCCGTACCGGAATCTCCGACGAAAGTCGAATACATAAGTGCGCTGCCGTCGGTGGTCAACTTAGAAACAAAGGCGTTGTAAGTGCCCTTCAGGACTGCGCCTGTAGTTACCGGGAAATCCACCGATGACGCACTGCCGGCGATATAGACGGACCCGGAGGAATCAATCGCAATCGCATTGCCCATGTCACGGCCCGAGCCTCCCAGAAAAGTTGAGTAAATCAAATTAGAACCCGCAGGACCAATCTTGGCCGCGAAGGCGCTGGAGGTTCCGAACAGGCTGCCTTGCAGAGCTCCCAGCGTGGGAAAGTCTACCGAATAGGTCGTGCCAGTGACGTAAGCGTTGCCCGCTGCGTCCACCGTTAGCCCGGCGCATGTATCCATTCCACTTCCGCCGAGAAAGGTGGAATAGATGAGCGCGCTCGCGGCCGAATTCAGCTTCGCCACGAAGCAGTCCGTCAGTCCGCCGTGATTGGACGTCTGGAAGCTGCCGGCCGTAGCCGGAAAGAGACTGGAAGAAGTTTGGCCTGCCACGTAGGCGTTCCCGCTCGCATCGATCGCGATCGCGTACCCGTAGTCGTCCTTTTCTCCGCCCAGGTAAGTTGAGTAGAGTAAGTGCCCCGTCGAATCAAGCTTGAAGACGAAGGCATCTTCGCCTCCCGAGGACTGACTATATAAGGCTCCGCTCGTAACGGGAAAATCCGAAGAACCGGTAAAGCCGGTCACATATACATTTCCTGACGCGTCGGCGGCGATGGCTCGCCCCGAATCGTACCCGCTCCCTCCGAGATACACCACATATACCAACTGCGTGCCGGTGCTATTCATCTTCGCGACGAACACGTCGCGGCTGGGCCGGGCGGGTAACGCGGCGTTGGTCAAACTCCCCGAGCTGGTTTCGCCTGTGACGTAGAGATTCCCGGAGGCATCGGTTGCGATAGCATAGATGGCATCGAAGGAGCCTCCTCCCAGGTACGTGCTGAAGTTGAGCGCTGGTTGAGATAGGGCAACGCTCGAAAGCGCCACCAGGGTTGACGCCAGGCGGGCGCACGCCCCTATTCTTCGGACGAACGAAAAACTCATTCGTCAACATCGTGGCCGCTCCAACTCGGAATTCTCACGTGCTGCGATTTTTCCGGGCGGCTGGAGCGCGCTTAATGTCTTCCGTTGTGCCGAAACATGAACAAACCCAATGCGGCGCCGGCCGCGAATGCCCCAGCCAGCCAGGAGACATTTGCGAACGGAATGAAGCGTGTCGTGGTTTCGGTAATCTCGAGAGCACCGGCCGGAAACGCCCTCACGCCTCCTCCGCCTCCCTCGCCTTTCTTGTCCGGTCCCGCGCCGCCGCCCGCTCCGAATCCATAAGCGACTTTCGCAATCGGTACCACTGTTTTACCAGCGGCGTGGATTGGTTCGCCGAAAACCGACTTCACCGTCGCAGTGGACCCTAGCGTTTCACCGATTCGTTGCAGCATCTCCGTGGCATTCATGATGATAAATTCCTCCTCGCGCGCGCTCGTGCAGTTCGGGTGCCAAACGATGCCGCGTGATAAGATCGTAAACCATGAAACAGCCTTGGCTCAGCTTATTCCTCACACCCGCGTTGGCGTGCGCCCTGCTTCCCGCAAAGTTGAACGCGAGCGGTTGCGGCGTCATCCAACCGGACTCGAGCGATGCGGTAGCGGCGGCTCCGGGCAATCATAAAGTGATCCTGGAGAACGAGCACGTGCGAGTTATGGAAGCCCGGGTCCCGCTGCATAGCGACGAGCCGGCTCACACCCACTTTTGGCCCAGCGTGCTCTTCGAGGATAAAGCCGGCCCGCATGACCCACCCTTCCAGAACGTGAATATCCGGTGGTCCGAGGCCGGCCCGCGCAAGAAAGTGGTGAACCGGGACAACGCCGGCCACAATCTGCTGATCGAGATCAAGGCCGTGGATTGCCAGCCTTCCACCAATCTGACCCTTCCCCCCACCGACGCCGTGGCGATCCACGATCCGAACATGACGGTGGCGCTCGAAAATGCCTATGTGCGCGTGTTGAACGTAAGAATTCCGCCCGGCGAAAAAGAGCCGTGGCATACTCACACCTGGCCCGCCGTCGTGGTCTACTTCCGCCTTCCTCCGTCGCAACGATTGTCGCCCGACGGCAAAGCGACGCCGCGCGACGAACTAAAGGAAATGCAAGTGACCTATGATCCCAGCAGCCAGCCGCTTCACTCGGTGGAGAATCTCGGCAAGGTGATGTATCAGGCCTATCGGATCGAGCTCAAGCCGACCACGAACGTCGCGGTCCGTTAGCAGAGTATCGTCGGGTCGCGACGCAGATCGGCGACTTGTCGCAAGACTGAGATAAGGAAGGAATAAAGATTGCGTAGGCCACGCGAACGTTAGCAGGTGGCGTTACTAAGTCTCCCCGAATTTGGAACGCCAGATGCAAAAACCGGCGACGTGGCCTTGGACGTCGCTGAGATTCGGAGCCGGTTCATCCAGGAAAACCTGGGCCGCGCTTAATCGGCGAGGATCCCGTCCGGGCTTGGGTGACGGCCATCGAATTCCGCGGGTATTTTTGCTGGGTAGCTGACACTTTGCCCGATCAGGAGCAGCAGTTGATCGCCGCCGAGCTCCGCAAGTTGGAACAGCTTTGCGCATCGCCCCACCAGCCGCAGCAGCAATCTTCAACGCACCCGGATCGCGTATGGCATCAGCTTGAGGAAACCGCCGCTGCGTAAACTGCGCACCGGCAGCTTGCCGAGCATTTTCTCTAGAGCGATATCCAGCGTAGCGGAATCGTCGGAGCGATTGAATAGTAAGTCAAACACGCTGCGCTTGCCCGGATAAGGCACCAGCGCGATGTTTTCGTTAGCGCCGATGTGCGCCTTTTGCCGGATGAGCTCCACGGCGCGATCAAGCCCGCCCAGTTCGTCCACCAGTCCGTTTTGCTTGGCTTGCGCTCCCAGCCAAACTCGTCCTTGTGCGATCGGCTCGATTTGGCCAAAGTTCTTCTTGCGCCCTTCGGCTACGCGGCTCACAAAAGCGCTGTAAAAAGCGTCGATCTGTCCCGCGATCTTCTGCCGTTCGGCGTCGGTCAGGGGCTGGTAGACCGAATCCAGATCGGCATACTGGCCGCGCGTCAACAACTGTTCATTCACGCCGATTTTGTCGAACAGTCCATGCAGATTCAGGCGCGCGAAGATCACTCCGATGGAGCCGGTCAGCGTGTTCGGATAGGCGACGATCGGATCGCCCGTGACCGAGATGTAGTAACCGCCGGAGGCCGCCAAGTCGCTCATTGAGATGACCAGCGGTTTCTTCTTGCTCAGGTTCTTGGCCTCGTGCAGAATATTGTCGGACGCAACCGCATCGCCGCCCGGAGAATCCACGCGGAGAATTACGCCGTTGATGCTCGAATCGTTTTCAACTTGTTTTAGCAGCTTGATAAAACCGGCCGCCGTGAAGCCCGGATCGTTGGGGGATCCGTTGCCGGACCCCGCGGTGATCTCGCCCTCGCCCACCACCAGTGCGATGCGCCGCGTCGTCCCGCTCAAAGGCTGCCGCGCCGCCAGGTAAGCCTTGCCCGTTACGCGCTTCAAATCTGTTTGCTTCAGGCGGCTCTTCATGTCTTCCACCGCCTGATCCTCATATCCCAGCCCATCGATCAGGCCTTTCGAGAGCGCTTCTTTGGCCAAGAAGGGGCCGTTATCGATATCGGCGCGCACCACATCGGGCTGCTGTTTGCGTCCTTGTGCGATGGTGTCGATCAGGTTTCCGTAATACTGATCCAGAATTTGATTCAGCACCTCGCGCGTTTCGGGCGACATCATGGTCTGGGTCAAGATATCGCCGGCGTCCTTGTATTTTCCGGCGTGGATCACGTCGAACTTGACGCCCAGCTTGTCCAAACCGTTCTTCACGAACATCGACTCGGCGGCCAGGCCTTTGACGTCGAGCGCATCTTCAGGCGCCACATAGATGCGATCCGTCGCCGTCGCCAGGTAATATTCGCGCGCCGACGCGCCTTGGAGAAACGTGACCACCGGCTTGCCCGACTTGCGGAATTGCTCCATCTCTGCGTGGATCTCCTGCATCTTGGCCCAGCCGATGTCTAATCCGCGCGGTTCGAAGAGTATCCCCTTGATGCGGGAATCGCCCGCCGCCCTTCGCAATGTCTCCCACACCTCTTGAACGGTCAGAGGAGTCTGCGCCTGAAAGAAAGGCAGGGGAATCTCGGGCGACGCTTTCTCGGGAACGCTGCCGTCCAGCTTCAGAACCAGAGTGGAGCCGTCGGCTACCGTCACCGGCCTTTCCCCGTACGAGCCGGCCAAACGGATGGCGGCGAAAACGAAAATCAGCAGCGTCAGTCCAACCAATGCGATCCCAGCCACGAATCCGATAAAGAAGTTTTTCATAAGAACGCAAACACCGCGCGCGAAACCATTCTAGCGTCTGCGGGGTTGCCGCCCGCTGCCAGACTGCCCCTAGAAACTGTAGACGACGGCCATATTGGCCTGATCGCCGCGTTCGTCGGCAAACAACTGGTTGCGGAAGTCGGTGAGCATGCGTCGATACTCCCAGGCGAACGTCACCGTGGAATTCAGCTTATACATCAGGTTGCCCATGTAGGTCTGGTTCCGGTCGCGATTGCCCACGGGCAACTCGACGGCATCCGGCTGATCGATGCCGTACGCCAGATTGACCTGCCACTTCGGGTTGAAGTTGAATTGCGCCTGCATCCAGCCCCCGCGGCTCAATACGCCATGTTCGGCCGCCGTTCCTACAGCGCCCACGGCTTCGCCCGACGCCACGCTGAAGATTCCGAGCGCGCGTCCTTCATAAGCTTCGCCGGTTATGTTGAAGAACTTTGAAAACGGTAGGGTCCAGTCCAGCGCGACGCCCCAGGAATCCACCGGCCGCACGATGTTGAGCACCCCGATGGTTCCAACGTTCTGTCCGCGCCCATAAATCCCACTCACGCCGATCGCGTAATCGCGCCCATCCACCGTATCAGTAAAGCTGAAGCGCGTAGCCAATTCCGGCATGCGCCCGCGTTCGCCGATACCAGGAGTGCGCCCGCTCGAGAACGTGGTGGTCTGATAGTCGCCCATATCGGGATCGGCTGCGGCGAGCTGCCATTTCAACTTGAACGCGTCGTTCATCGCGTGGCGTAGTTCGGCCTGGATCTGCGGTTGCCGGATCCAGGGATTGCCCGAAGCCGACATGGACGGGATCGCGTATTCGGCGAATGAGGTTGGATTCAGAGGCGCGAAGATGGACCAATCCTGGCCCGCCTCCAGCGAAAAATTTTCCCAATCCATCCGGCCATAAGCCAGGCGCAGACGCAGCAGATCCATATTGATGCCGTTTGCGAAAGCTGCCTGGCCTCCAAAGAAATCCACTTCTACGACGCCGCTCAGCTTGGCTCCCGCGACTTCGGCGCCCTGGTACTTCAGCCCCAAGCGCGTCTGGCGGGCCGTCATGCCGAAGGTCTTGTCGTTGGGGAAGGGATCGGAACCCTGCTTTCCGGTGAAGAGCGGAACGTCTTCGATGTTATTGAGTGAAGTATCGAAGAAGGAATTCAACACGATATTGCCGTATAGAGTCACCGGGAATTTGCTTTGCGACGTGACCGGGGGCACGCTGGTGGTGTCGGTTCCAGTCGGTGGACCCTGCGGAGTTACGGCCGGAGTTGCCGGTGCAGCCGCGGCAGCGTACACCGCCGGCACCAGGCGCACGGCCGGCGTTTGGGCCGGATCGCTGCCACCGGTTTCGAGCTTTGCAACTTCCGTGCTGCTCAGCAGGCCCTTCGCCTCAAGTATCGATATAAGAGCCTGAACGCGGTGCCCGCCTTCCACTGAATTCAGCTTGGAGAGTTCATCGCTGGTGATTACGCCTTTCTGGGCGAGCAGTCGCGCGAGCGCTTCCACCGGATCTTCGGCAAAAGCCACAGCGCACACTGACAGTAACAAGGACAACAGCAAACGCTTCATGGGAAACCTTCCTTTCGTAAACATGTGTGACGCGATTGTAAACCAATATTCATCAGTTGAAATAAATCTCCCTAAATCGGCGATATGCTAGTCGAGTAGAGGACTATGTCATCTCACGCCGCTATCGACACTGTGCTGAACGAACAGCGAGTATTCGAGCCATCCGAACAGTTCCGTTCCCAGGCTCACATTAAGAGCCTCGCCGAGTACGAGAGCTTATATAAGGAAGCCGAAGAGAACCCGGAGAAGTTCTGGGCGAAGATCGCCCAGGAGCTGCACTGGTATAAACCCTGGGATCGCGTGCTCGAATGGAATCTGCCCTACGCTAAGTGGTTCGTCGGCGGGCAACTTAATATTTCCTATAACTGCCTGGATCGTCATGTGGCGACGTGGCGCAAAAACAAGGCTGCCATTCTTTGGGAGGGCGAGCCCGGCGATTCGCGCACGCTCACTTACCAGCAGTTACTGCGCGAAGTGTCGAGATGCGCCAACGTCCTTAAGTCGCTGGGCGTCAAGAAAGGCGACCGCGTCGCCATTTACATGGGCATGGTACCCGAGTTACCGATTGCTTTGCTGGCTTGCGCGCGCATCGGGGCTCCGCATACCGTGATCTTCGGCGGGTTTTCTTCGCAGGCGCTGATCGACCGCATCAACGATTGCGGAGCTTCGGCGGTAATCACCCAGGATGCCAGTTACCGGCGCGGCGCCGAAGTGAAATTGAAGGACGCCGTGGATCAGGCGCTGCCGCAGTGCTCAACCGTCAAAAATGTCCTGGTCTACAAACGCACCGGCTGCGACGTCAAGATGGAGCCGGGCCGCGATCACTGGTGGCACCAATTGATTGAAACCGCTTCGGCCGAATGTCCGGCTGAGCCGCTCGATTCCGAGCATCCGCTGTACCTGCTCTATACATCCGGCACCACCGGCAAACCGAAAGGCATCCTGCACACCACCGGCGGATACTCGGTTGGAACTTACATCACTACGAAATGGGTCTTCGATCTGCACGAGGAGGACACTTTCTTTTGCACCGCCGACATCGGCTGGGTCACCGGCCATAGCTACATCGTGTATGGTCCGCTCCAGAACGGCGCGAGCGTGGTGATGTACGAAGGCGCGCCCACCTGGCCCGAGCCGGATCGCTTCTGGAACATCATCGAGAAATATCAGGTAAGCATTTTCTACACCGCTCCGACGGCCATTCGCGCCTTCATGCGGCTGGGCGAGCAGTGGCCGCGCAAGCACGAGATGAGCTCCTTGCGGCTGCTCGGCAGCGTGGGCGAGCCGATTAATCCGGAGGCTTGGATGTGGTATCGCGAGGTGGTGGGGCGCGGGCGCTGTCCCATAGTCGATACCTGGTGGCAGACCGAGACCGGCGCGATTCTCATCAGCCCGTTGCCCGGCGCGATCCCCACCAAACCGGGATCGGCGACGCGGCCGCTACCCGGCATCATCGTCGACGTGGTCAATCGCGAGGGCGAGTCCGTTCCGCACGGAGCGGGTGGATTTCTGGTCATCAAGCAACCGTGGCCCTCCATGCTGCGCACCATCTACGGCGATCCGGAACGCTACCAGCAGCAATACTGGTCGCAGATTCCGGGCATGTATTTTGCGGGCGACGGCGCGCGCATCGATAAAGACGGTTACTTCTGGCTGATGGGACGCGTGGATGATGTGCTGAATGTCGCCGGTCACCGGCTGAGCACCATGGAGATCGAGTCGGCGCTGGTGGCGAATCCCATGGTGGCCGAAGCCGCAGTGGTGGGCCGTCCGGACGAGGTGAAGGGCCAAGCCGTATCCGCGTTCGTGACCTTGAAGGCGGGGCAACATGCGAGCGAAGAATTGAAGAATCAGTTGCGGCAATGGGTGGCCAAAGAGATCGGGCCGATCGCCAAGCCGGACGACATCCGCTTCACCGACTCGCTTCCCAAGACTCGCAGCGGGAAGATCATGCGGCGGCTGCTGCGCGAGATCGCGACCAGCGGCGAGGTGAAGGGTGACACCACCACGCTCGAAGATTTTTCGGTGCTCACTAAGCTGGCGGCCGATGACGATTAATGGGCCGGTTTCAGCCGCGCGACGGCGGACCCAATCGCGAGCGAGGCATCGAAGAAGTGGCGCGCTCGAATGGGACCGGCCTTCTCGTTGGTGATCCAATGCAATGCCGAGCTGATCGCGCATCCGCATTGCGAGCAGTCCGGATCGCCGCCGAAAACGCACGGCTTCACGCGCGTGCGCAGATCAGCCGTATAGTTGGCCGATATCCTGGCAAAAGCGCATTGCTGGGGGGTCACCGGCGGGCTCAAGAACGCTTGCGTCATGCCGGCTGTCACGAGGAGCTTCGGATATTTCCTGGATAGCGTGGGAAGCGCCGCCGCCAGCCGCGCGCGATCGCCGGGGGCGAGCATTTCCGGACTCTGTTCGCCTCGCTGCGGCGTATACACGCTGAACCAGATGCGGTGCACCTCGTCGCGTGCGCTCCAGAATGCGAGATAGTCATCCAGATAATCCGGCTCCTGCAAATGCGCCCGTACGACGGTGCCATGTACATTCACACGCCGGCCGGCGATGTTCTTAAGAATCCGTTCATAGGTCGCAGGTGCGCGGCGAACGTCGTGATGCTGGGGCAATCCATCCACGGAGACCGCAACAGTAATCCTCGGGAGCAACATCCATTCGAGCGGAATCGGGATCACGGCGCTGGAGACGATCAGAGTAAAAATTCCGCGCGCGCTCAAGATGGGAAGCACGCGGCTTAGTTCGCGATGACGCATTAACGGCTCGCCGCCGACCAGCGTCACTTGCAGCGGGTCATGTTCATCCACCAGCCTCAGTATCCCCTCGACTAAGTCGTCGCCGCGAGAATCCGCTAACTCGCGGAGCGTGACTAACCCGCCCAGATGATTGTCCCCGTATGCATAACAGCCCGGGCAGCTCAGCGGGCATTCGCGCGTGACTTCGATGGAAAGGAGCGGGGTCTTCCCGCGCAGCACTTTACTCCACGATGTAACAACATCCCTCGTCCTCATTTGGATGTAAGACGCGCCGGGGTGTCGTGACGGTACGGTTAAAAGTTAGTGGTCGAAGCTAGTGGCCTTTGTAGTAAAAGCGCTCGTGCGTTACCTGGCCATTCTTCCAGCGCCGGGACGCGACCTGCTGCATTTTTGTGCGCGTGCCGTTCTTAAAGGTGACATCATATTCCCATTCCGAGAACGAGACGTCGCCATTTACTGCCGCTCCCAAAAGCTCGGCGCCATGGAATTGCTGAACCGAGTTGACAAACTCCTGTTCGCGCTTCCGGTTCACGTCCTTGCCGGTGAACGGCGCCGAGTCGTTTTCCTGCATGACAATATCGTTGGCATAGAATTTCTCAAAGGCGTTGAGAATGTCGCCGCTGAGGATGGCCTCATTGAGCTGGTGGTCCAGCGCGGCGGTATTGGGCTGAGATGTGGATGCTGTGCTCATGCGGGATTGGATGCGGACGTCAGAGAAAGGTTGCGGCGAAATTTCGGCTTTTCTAGAAGCGAAGCGCGGCTCCATTACCGACCGCCCGAAGCTGTAAAATCAGGATTGGCGAAACGCCACAAAAAGCAGAAACTTGGCATGTGCGTGTATTGCGGACGCCACGGGATTATCACTGAAGATCACATCCCGCCCAAGTCGCTCTTTCGGAAAGCCGCGCGTTCAAGCCTGCTTAAGATACCAAGTTGCGACTCTTGTAATACTGGGGCGTCCAAGGACGACGAATACCTGCGAACGATGATAGCCCTGAGCGCGAAGACCGACCGAAACGCGTCGTCAGATGAAATCTCAGCAACAGCCATTCGCTCCTTGGAAAGACCGGCAGCCGCGGGTTTCCGCGAGTCGATACTACGCGGGATCACTGAAACATTTGTTCCGAGTCCCGCGGGGGTGGTTGTCCCGGCTTTCGTGGGCGATGTGGATCTTACTCGATTTGATAGAGTCATAGCCAGGGTCATCAAAGGAATCTTCTTCGCTGAGCGAGGGACACGCCTGCATCCGGATTATAAGGTCGTCAGTTATTCTACTGCCGGACTGACGAGGATACCGGCGGCGGTCGGACGGCAGCTTCAAGGACAAATAGAGCCGCTTGTGGCTCGCGATCCGAAGCTCATTGGAGGCCCAGAGTTTGTGTATTGGTCGGACTATAACCTGGCGGACTTCAATGAATCCTTATGGCTTCTCGCAATCTACCGTCATCATTTCTTTGTAGGATGGACGGTGAAGCGCGAAGATCTTACAGTTCAACAATCATAGGAAATCACCAAGCGACTGGCAACCGCCATCCCGCGGTTAACCGCCGATGGCGTACATGGGGCGGGGGGGTGCAACGAATTTCGAAGAATTTATTTCGTGGCCGATCCACTTCTCTTTCACGGTCGCGCGGATGGTGGCGGCGATCTCTTCGTCGGGCGCGCCGCTACGCAGCAGTCCTTTCACGTCGGTCTCTTCGATGGCGAAGAGGCAATAGCGCAGCTTGCCGTCGCTGGTGAGGCGGATGCGGTTGCAGTTGAGGCAGAACGGCCGCGTGATGGACGCGATGAAACCGACCGTACCGATGCCGTCGGCGAAACGATATTCAGTGGCGGGCGCACGCGGATCGCGGTCGGGCACCTCAACCAGCGGCGCGATCTCGCGCGAAAGCATCTCGATCATCTCGTCGGCCGACAGCACGTCCTTGCGCGACCAAATGCCTTGCGAATCGAGCGGCATGAATTCAATAAACCGAACCTCGAAGCCGCGCTCGCGGCCGAAGCGCACCAGGGGAACGATATCCGGCTCGACCAGGTTCTTCACCGCGACGGCATTGATCTTGATGGGGCCGAAGCCGACGCGCTGGGCGACGTCCAGGCCATCCAGCACCTTCGCCAAATCATCGCGGCGCGTGATGCGCAGGAACCGGTCGCGGTCGAGCGTGTCGAGATGAACGTTCAGACGCCGCAAGCCCGCGTCATATAAAATCTGCGCTTGCTTGGCCAGCAGGACGCCATTGGTTGTGAGCGCGAGATCCCGAATGCCCGGGATCGCCGACAGCTTGCGAATGAGCACTTCGAGATCCTTGCGGACCAGCGGCTCGCCGCCCGTGATGCGAAGTTTGGTGACGCCGAGCGACACCGCGACGCGCACGAATCGCTCGATCTCCTCAAACGACAGAATCTCGGCGCGCTTCATGTACTGCACGTTGTCTTCGGGCATGCAATAGAAGCAGCGGATATTACAACGGTCGGTGACACTGATCCGGAGGTTGTCGTGGATGCGTCCGAAGGTGTCCGAGAGCGGAATAGTCACCGGTGTCTACTTTACCGCAAGCATCCTCTGAATAGGGAGGGCGGCTTGGTGAATCAGTTCGGGGGACAGGTCGACCTGTGGCTCCAGGTTCAGCAAACAGTCGCGCAACTTTTCGAGCGTGTTGCGCTTCATATAAGGACACTCGCTACAGTTACAGTTCTCGTTCGGAATGA
>Ga0182024_10008419_pt1 | contig 21756 bp, 14 predicted proteins | sample P32metaG_FD_120480 | JGI IMG/M metagenome (GOLD analysis project Ga0182024, IMG submission 120480) | Permafrost microbial communities from Stordalen Mire, Sweden - P3-2 metaG (Illumina Assembly) | ecosystem: Environmental > Terrestrial > Soil > Wetlands > Permafrost | place: Sweden: Stordalen...
CCTCCCGGTCCGGCCCCAGCGTCCACTCGCCGACCAATTGGCCGTTCGCTCTGACACGCACCGGCAAGGCTGGGGCGCTGTCCGACACCATGCAGTCGGAAATAACGAACGACGCCGGCACGCTGGCAGTGGGTGGTCGCTCGAACGGGACTTTCATAGTAGCCAGCGTTCCCACTGTCCACGAACCGTATTGGTCCGGAAGAGCCCATTCGGTGCCCAGATAATCACCCACAAAAGCCGTCGAGTTCCCGCTGTCGGTCAGGTCGATGATCTCGCCCAGCCGGTATTTTAGGGAACCCGCCGGGGCCATGCGGAATTTTGTCAGACGAAAGCCGAGCGGACGCGAATCCCAAGTGGACCAGTTCAATTGCTTGGGGCTTCGCGGCGATTCTATGTGAAACGAGATCAGCACAGGATCTGAATTGGGCAGCCCATCGGGCAAAAGAATTCTGCGCTCGTCGGTCAGGCGCGTGGGCCCCAGCGTCCATTGGGCGGCGGTTTTCCCGTTGATATCCACGTGCACGTCCAGAAACGGATGTTGCTCGCTGACAGCCACGTCGGTAATCGTAAAAGTGGCGATGAGAGGCTCTGCCGCCGGCTCTCTCAGCAGCAGAACCAGATTGGCCTCTGGACCGAGCGTCCAGACTCCGAATCCGTCCGCCTGAGTCCAGCATTCGTTGATGTGATGGAGACCCTGGCCTTCTTCTATGAAATCCAGCGCGTCCGAGAGTGAATATCGGAGCCGGTCCGCGCCCGTGAACGAAACCTTTTGGATCTTGACGCTCAGTTCCCGCGGATCTTCATTGACGAGCTTCTGACCGGACGCGAGCGCCACGCGTTCCGCCGATTGCGGATTCTCGGCGTGAATCTCAAGGCGGCAGGCTTGCTTCGAAGCCATCAGGCGTCCCGGAAGCACTGCTTTGCACGTAGTGGTTTGGAACCGCGTATAAATAGTCCAGCGGACCAGGAACTCTCCTTCGAAGAAAACCTTCAAGCGCATGGGCTCCTCTTCGGGGCCGAAGTAGGCTTCGTTGATTCGGACGTAGACCACCAGGTCGTCTGAAGAGGAGGGGGAAGGAACGAAGAGGATCGCGGCGTTATAGCCGTCGATCCAAGAACCGGTGTAATCCATCGCGCCCCAGTGGCCGTCCTTATAGCGCGTCGAATCGCCTTCGGATGTAAGGTCGATGGCATCGCCGGGAGACACCGTCCTCAAGGAATGATCGTCCTGATCATAAGCGAAGAAGGAGCACATCAAGTCGCGTGTGTATTTCCAATTGGCGGAGCCGTATAATCGCTCCTCACCCACGCGCGCGATTCCTTTCCGCACGTGAGTGGGGAACGGAGTATCGGCGGAAATCAGAAACTGTCCGGCGAATTGCTGGAAGATGTGATGATTCGCGTTGAGAACGAGAAAATCGGGCCGATCGCTACCTTGCCGCGAGAGCGCGCCGCTCGCCGTGGCGCTGGCTTCGAGACATCGTGCCACCGCACCCAAGCTGTAGCGCTGTTCGCGCGGCCAATCCGTCACTCTGGCGATTTTTCCCAAACCCAGTCCGGCCGGGTCCAGGCCAAAATCGAAGATGAGAAGATCGTAGCTCGCGAGCAAATCCGAAATCGTCGCAGGCTGGATGGCCTCTGCCCAATCCGGACCGGCGCTGCTGGAGAGCAGATCCGCCACATAATGTAGCTTCCTGCTGAACCCCATTTCGGCAATGCAGCGGGCTGTCAGTTCGAGCATCCGTGGATTATTGCCGGCGTAGGCGAAGCGCGCGCCAGGCGGGTACACCGTGAGATTCCCAGCCAGGTGGGCGAGCACATGTTCCGGCTGATAGTAAACAAAATTCCTGGTTTCGTTTGCATCGGAATGATAATCGTGCTGCTGCGGCGCCGCCAAGGTGCGCTCCAGCGCACAAACGAAACGCGCCTGAGGGTCGTTCGCGAAATCCAGCTCCTCGATTGTTTCATCGGGCACTCCCCAGGTTTCAGCCTGGTGATGGGCCACCGGGTCCTCCACGCCGTAAACGAATTCCTGAAGATTGTTTTCCAGCTTGATATCCAGGCGATGGGCCAGAGTGGCTACGCGAGTGTGATCGCAATGGTAAGCCTTCACGCGATGGGCCAGGCTCTCGGTGCGATTGCCGTAGAAGAGGTACAGCCGCTTGCACATGTTGGAATCGGCATGCCACCCTTGAGTCATGCGCTCATCGAAACCGTGGATGTCGAACAAAGCTTTCCGTGGCGCAAGTTGAAAATCGCCCGGCGAGTCGAAGCGCATGTAGGGAGCTCGAATCGCTATCTCGTGCATATGCAATTTCGGACCCAACTCCTGGCAGGCGCTGAGAACAGCTTCCGGATCGCTGCGCGAAAAGGATTCCCACAACGGTTCGGGCAACTCGAATCGAGGGACGATATACTGGCCGTCGTCAAGGTCCCGGACCGCTTCAGAGAGGCTGGAAATGTTGTCACGCGGAAGAAAGATCATGTCCGTGTTGGTGGCAAGAATCCAGCGGTTTCGAGCATTCGATCTGCGAATCGCGATGTTGCGTGAATGTGGCTCCAGCGCCGACAAGTGCGTCCGCTCCACCATGCGGGCATGCAGCTGGGGGCGAACGCGAAAAACACGTAGCCGTGTTTTGGCTCTCGCCGTCAGGGTGTCGTAGATGGCCTCGATAAACGTCGGCAGATCGTTGGACGTGTTGTAATCGACGAATAGGATTTCGTCGTCCTGGTCGGACAACACTTCCGCAATGCAGTTGATGCTGATGGCGGCGCGCTTGTGAAGATTGTAACCGTGCGAGTCGTTGCGCCCGTACAGAATTACGGAAATCACAAAACCGTTTCCTTCAGATCAAATCCGGCCAATCCCCAGTTTTCGTGGTTGAAGATCATGGGAGCATTCAGCCGGTTCATTTGCGCCGCCCACCCCAGGACCTCCTCATTGTCGACGAAAGAGAGACCGCGGGCGGCAATGCGCGCGAACAGCTTGGCTTGGCCTTCGGGAGTCCAACCAGAGCCGGTACCGTGTTCGATGTGATAGATGCGCATCGGTTCGGCGAGCATCTCTTCACGCGCCCCGCCGTGATGCGCGGCAACGCATAATACCGAATCCAGGTTCATCGAAAACAGATCGAATTCCGGATACCCACGCAGGTCGAACCAATGCTCGCGCGCCATCAGGGTGAAATCGCCGCACGCATTGGTGTGGACGAAAGCCGATGTACTCTGGCCGGGCGTCGGGGTCCAGTCGCAGCCATATGCGCGGAACGGACCGGAAGCGGCGAGATCCAAGACGTGAGTACGTCCGTTCTCCAAGCGAAGCTCCATGCGTTGGATTGTTCGGCCGTTCGCGGCAAAACTTGTTAGAAGGGCGCCGCCAACATCGCGGACTTGAAACTCCACAGGCGCGGACGTGTCGAGATCGATGAACAACGGATGCGCACCTTGATCCGGTGTTCGCACCACCAGCTCGGCGGCGCCTTCGGAGTTCATGGCGCCGCTCGATGGGTCGAAGCGCCATCCCGCGCCCCAAGGCTCGGAAAGCGTCGCGGAATGACGGGGCGCTGGATCTTTCGGCGCCCAGCCACACCAATACACCTTCACTTCGGGAGTCGCGGCTTCCGGGTGGGACCCTGCTTGCCGCAGTGCCAGCCGGAACACTCGAGTCCGCCCGCTACTTTGCGGCATGGGAAACCGGATGAAGGTCAGACCGGTCACATGCTGCTGTGCGACTGGCTGGCCAGAGGAATCAAGCAAAACAAGTTCCAGGGCCTGTGTTTTTTCGGGGTACGGTTCCACTTGAAACCCGAGCTCACCGGACCCTTTCCGAGAAGCTGCAACAATCACTTCAGCGCCGTCCAAAGCGCAGCGGAAGGTTTCCCCGCGATAGTCGTCCAGCATCCGCCAACCAACTCCCGGCGTCAGCCCCGAATGGGGAGGGAAAATATCCTCGCCCGGCCGCGCCGCAGCTTTGAATGATAAACGGCGCTTGAAGTAGGGCACTGCGTTGCGCGCCATGCCGGCGAATCCGCGCCACTCGACATACGACTTCAGCATCCGCCGCATGCGCGGGGACACGGGCACTGTAAGACGCACCAGACGTCCGCCTTTGGCGAGCCTGTCGATCACGTGTTGCAGCGCAAACCAGGATGCCACGACCAGGTTGCGCCGGCCGATGGGGCGCAAGCTGGCAGCTCCGGAATCTCGCCGCGATTCAAGCCGCCGTTCCCACTCGAACCCGAACGCCCGGAAATTCAGGATGCGCGGATCGCGGTCCGTGGGAACGCCGCCCTGGTGAACTCGGAACCACAGACGCGCCGGCACTCGCGTGGCGAGCGGCAATCGGAGACGGCTGCGCCGGTCCACGGTTACGTGCGCCAGAACCTCAAAGTCGTCACCGATCACTTCCAGATCCAGCGCCGCATTGCCCGTTCCCGGCCCAGGCTCGAGATCCACCAGGAGCCCCGAGACTGATTCCGGCGGCCGATCGAGAAGCAGCTCCGCGCTTTGGCCGGCCCAACGAAAAGGCTCCTGGGCAGTGTAATGCTCCACCGGCAGCCAGCCTTTCCCGAATAAAATGCCCGAGTCAGTGCCGGCTATATCGCCGGGGCTCAAGATGGGGCGGCCTTCGGGCGAGACGTTGTAAGTGCCCTCGCGGACATTGACGCGGATCAGATGGGTGCGGCAGTAGTCGAGTTGTTCTTCCACCGGCGCGTCCACCGGAACCTGGCTCATCACGTCATGGCGATCCATCCGGTACATGCGGTCCGGTTGAAGCCGCCGCTCCCCGAGAAATCGAGCGAGCTCGGTCGAAAACAGGATGTCGATATTCGTAACCAGCACGAACCGGCCCCGCGCCCTGCGAATACCGGCGTTCTTGGCGATCATCTGATAGAGCGGCAGAGCCTCGGCATGCGCGAAACGCCGGTGAATATCAGGCGGCACTTCGATGAAACGGACCTGGCAGGGTCCCTGCTCATCCGGCCAGCTCAGGGCATGGGCCAGACGCAAGCGATCCTGAGGCGGGTTCCATTCCACCACGATTAGCTCGGACGCAATGTCGTGCCGCCGCGCTTGCTCAAGCCAGCCATTGACGAAGGCCTGCATGCGGGGAAGCAGATTCCCTCCATGATCATCGTTTCGTGCAGTCACTACCAGGGAGATATAAGGTTCGCCGGCTCCGGGCATTACTTCGGTTTGGCGGTCAGGCAAAGGTGCCAGCCAAGCGCGCGTTCCAGGGCGCGGAAAAGCGGCCTGGGCATCCAGCGAAAATACCACACTTTTTTGTACTGATACTGCACATATTCGGGAATGCTGTAGGGGAAGATGTGATCCACCGTGACGCCAGTGACGCGGAATCCATGATCCTCAAGCAACCGCCGGCCGGACGCGCGCGAGTAACAATAAGTCACCGGGCAGCCGGACTCTGCCTCCGAATACTCCGCCACCAGCCGATTCAATCGCCAGAAACGGCCCTTTCCGTAAACGAACAGGATCCACAGCACCTTCCACGACCATAGGTTGTAGACCATGATTTTTACGGTGCTTTCCGGCGTGACATAGCGGCGGATTTCTTCTAGCACCCGCTCGGGATGTGGCGTGTGATGAATCACGCCGAACGAATAAACCAAGTCGTACGGTTCCACAGGCACGGCCTCGGTAAGCCGTTCTGCGTTCGCTCGAACGAAGCGCACGTGCTCTTCGACGCCAAACACACCGGCTCGTTGTCGAGCCACTTCGAGCGATTTCTCAGTTAAGTCGACGGCTGTGACCTCGGCCCCGCAGCGCGCGAAATTGATGGTGTCGGTGCCGATGCCGCAACCGATTTCCAGCACTTTCCTGCCTTTCCAGCGCTCAAACTCCGCGAAGCCGGGGATATGGGGCTCAACCAGGTACTTACGGGCTTCCACTTCATCGAAGTATTCCCGCGTGCCCACTGGCTGCGACGAATGCCGGATATTGCATGGACGCGCGTTCCAATAATCGCTGACCTTGGTAATCGGGACGTCCTGAAAGGATGCTGGCATGTTCAAGTTGCGATGAAATGTTTAACCTCGATTATAACCGGCTGGGACGCGGGGAACAAATGCGCACGACGATCCCAGCGGCTAAATTCGTTACCTATCCGTTAGCAAACAATATCCGCGACAGGCATCTCTCGTTGTGGATCTTAGCGAGTTGCATTGCTCGCGGTATATCTAGGGTTCCGGGCAATCAGGCGTCCCGCTCCTGCCAACGCGTCCGCCAGACTACGGTAGAATTTTATCGGCTTGTCGTTGCGGTGAAGTTCGGCGATCATAGCGTCTTCGCTCACTTCCGTCAATCGGCCGCTGAATTTGTAACGAGTTCTGCAGCGGGTAGCAAGAGGAAGGACTTCTTGCTGGAACTGCCGACGGCTGACCAGCAGCATACGAATTACATACCGTGGGTCAGCGGGATCCGTGATAGAGCGTGGATCGTCGTTGGTCTTCCATGGAAGAAAAAAAGTTGCGTAGAAATCAAACTGACCTTTGCTCTGCAGGTCCCCAATGGGGCACACGGCACAGAACAGAACAGAATCCCCTTGCGGATCCGATTCAAAGCGGTAAGTGCGCCCGAGATAGCTCGCAAATCCGCGAACGGGTTCCTGGTTAACGCCGAGCATCAACCACGAAAGCCCGGAGTCTCGCTTCTCGCGGCGATTGCCAAACCAAAACCCCCTCAAATTGAGATCGGCGGAAGCGAAAAAAGACGTGAGGGTCTCGCGCTCTTTGTTCCAGGTGGCCCAACTCTGATCCGCGTCCAGAACCAACGCATCGAATCGCGAAAAATATTCTTTTGGCTTGATTCCCGCGATTGTCTTTGGATACAAGAGATCCGATGTCACGCCTGGATAAAGATACTCGGCTCCGGCGGTATACCAAACGCCGGCGCCGGCGGTTCCGACTAGCGCCGAGGGTCCTAGAATCGCGCGGCTGGCTGCGCGGCCTACGTCGAGGTCTTTTAAATCTCGGGCAAACTTCACATGCGCCACTACGCTGGGCTTGTCATTGAGCGCCAGCCCAGTAAAACCGGCCACCGCAACAACTGCGATGGCAGCCGACAGGACGCGGCCCGGAACGCGTGACGCCAAGTGGAAGACGGCGGCAAAGAAGAGGGCCGCGACGGCTGAGAGGTATAAGATCGCTTCTGGCGCAAAATAGCCAGTGTATCCCGGCTGCTTGTGCCGGGCGCCGAACGTGATAAACAACAGGTGCGGTAACGCAGCGATGGATAGGCCCCTGGTGGAGCGAAACGCCAACAACAAAAGTGGTCCCACCAGGGCTAAGGGGACGTGCAGAGACCACCACGGCAAGAGCAGCGATTGAACCAGCGGTTGGTGCTCGACGTGATTGGACCAGGCGCTTGCCCATATGTCATAAGTCTCAAAATGATGGTGCAGAGCTTCCAAAGCACCGCCCTGACCCTGATGCTCCAGAATGGTTGCCATGATCTGTTGTCGAAAAGGCATGGCGAAAAGCACGAGATAAGGAATCCCGATCAAGCACGGTCCTACCATCAGAGCCCCGATCGTAATGAGGAGGCGACGCCACGGCAATACAAAGCCCGCCCAAACGGCGTAGAACACTATACTGGCCTGGGCTAGAATCCCTGGATAGTGAACGGCCGAAGCATAGACCAGCAGCACGCTGCCGATACCGAGTCTCCAGGGCGACCAATCGGAAAGCCGCGCCGATTCAAGAGCGATCAGTCCCGCTGTCCATGCCAGTGCAAGACTCAGATCTGGCCGAACGGTGAGCAGATCGTTCCAGATAAGAGCTCCGAGAAAAGTCCCGAACACCAGACCGAACTTAATCGAAAGCGGGAAGCGCGAAAACGCCAGCAAGATATAGGCAGTGCACAGCAAGACCACTGGTTCGGCCGCCGCCGCATGAGCAAGTGACAAGCCCAATCGCATGAGCGCGCCTATGACAAGGTAATGCGTGGGCGGATGGATCACCATGTCGTCGAAATGAGCATGTACCGGGTAGGTGATCCGGCCATAGTGCTGAAACATGTATGGAGGATTGTAAAGGCCCACTTCATCGAAGGACAGTTCACGATCTAAGAACGCCAGATAGAGACAGCCCATGACGCACACCAGCAGCGTACAGACGATAAAAAGCACTTTGAGGTGGACCGGGTCTGGGGCTGGACTCGCTGATGCTTTGACGGACGGCATCGCGGGGGTAGGATATGTTTTTTTCAAGCTCACAATCTGATTTGCAACTGGCCCGAGAGGCCAGTGTATTTCATAGCCTCGGATTCACCCAACTCTGCACACCGTTCTCAAAATCGACCGGTCCCCAAGGCGTCTCACTCTGGGAGAAAAGCGAGTAATCGAGAAGACAATGCCAGCCGTGAGCCGAGAGCAATTGACGGAGTCCGTCCTCGATCTCTTTTCCATGTGTCCCGATGTGCAGGCGTTTGACCTTGGCATCCAGTTCTTCAATGGTAGACCGGACGGAGGGCAGTTCTTGCCCCTCGATGTCCATGTCGATCAAATCCACGCGGTTCAGGTCCTTCAGCAAGCCTCCGAGCGTTACGCCAGGGACATTGATCGATCGCCAGCCGCTCTTGTGGAGCCGGACTGGGAGGCCGCTGTATTCGCCATCGATCTCGTACTCGCCTGTTACGTCGTAGTCCTTGGCAAGAAACTGTCCATACCAGTCGTCCGGCTTGCGATCCCACGGGCCGCCGCGCGGTCCACCGATGTAAAACAGTACATCCCCGGGCGCGTTGCTTATGGCAGCGTGCATCAAGCGGTGCTTAGTGGCATCAATTTCGTTGTCTTGGAAATGCCGGCCCATCCATCCGAAAACAACCGGCTCAGCTTCGACGGCGATCAGCGTGTAAGGGAGTTGGTGGTTGTACTGCTTGAGGGCGCACGCTGCGCGAACCGACCAACGTCCGAAACCCGCTCCAAGATCGAGCATAATATAGGGTTCACGGGCGGTTACCACCGATTCCAGCACATCGATCCACTCAAGATACTCCTCATTGACCGTGGGATAGCAAGTTTCAAGCATCGTGCCCGCCGGGTAGGTGTACATCCCGGCCAAAAAATCCCGATGAGTCTTCGTTCCCAGGAAATCAATGCCATAATCCGTGGGGACTTCACCTCGAAAGGGCCTGAAACGGGAAAAAACTTCATGATGCTGCAATGCTACGCCTCCTCGCGGCACATCGCGTGAATGGACAGCAACTCCGATTGTAAGCCATTGCTTCCGTGTACTGGCCATGGCAGGTTTCCGATCCTACCTGGAATGACTGCATTACCGGAGCGCTGAGAGTACGGCCTTGTTGCGCTCCCACTCTTGCGGAGTTACGAAAACGGCGCCATCGAGAACGTCCACTTGTCCGGGAAGTTGACCGTCATTGAAGATGACGACGTGGGTGGCGCCGCGGAGATCGGGTAGCTTCAACGCCACGTCGACTGGCTCGCTGCTTTTCAAAATCGATGCACCCGTACGATGGTAGAAGATTCCGCTGTGGGCGTTAAAAGTTCCGAAGGCGATTCGCCCGGAAGTCACTCTAATCCGCAGTTGAACCCAGCAAGGGGTGCTAACTAACTCGCCGTGGGCCACCGGAATGTCCGCGCCAAAGTCGCCGAGCAAGGGGCCGGTGACCACGGCGAACGGGGGCATGCCGCCGAGGGGGGTTCCGCGGGGCGTTTGGATGTCGGAGAATCGGAGGACCTGATTCAAGCGTATACCGTCCTGCGGAGGCGTCATTTCGGGCGGCAAACCGACGCCGACGTATCCCGGCATTTGGTCCAGATTGAGGTAAAACTGGATGGGCCTGTCTTCCCGCCGCAGCGTATCGACGAGTTGTTTTCGATCAGCGAGCAGCAAGGAGCCGGTGAGCTTCGAGATTTCCCGGCAGGATCGTGCGATCCAACCGGCCGGCTCCGGAGCGCGATTAGGCGTCAAGACTGTGATCATCGTCGCGGGATTGCCCGATGCCGCCGGTGGAAGAAGCAGCACGGATAGAAAGGTATCAGGCCAACGTCGCACCCAGTTCTCGTAGGCGAGCATCGCAGACATGGGACAAGCCGCTGATAGCACCTGAAAGTCCCCTTCGGCATGTTCCTCGAATCGGTAAACTTGACTGTTCCGGGCGGCATACCCGACCACTTGCGCCACCGGGCGAGGGCTCAACAGCACCATCTGGAGCTGTGCATTAGTCTCGCCAAAATAGAACCCGCGGAGTTTGAGGTCGCCCTGGGCGTACCAGGAGCTGATAGTGCCATGGTTAGAGACCTCGCTCATGTGAGGGTACTCAACAACCGCGTCGAAATTGGCGAAAAACTTAGCGGGGGCATACGGCATGGGTCCGAGCATTTCGTGCTCGATGTCCCACCAATAGGCGGCCCCGGATGAGTACCAAGCCGCATACCGGCCGGCCACACGAGCTTGTGGACCCAAGATGATACGCGACGCGGCTCGTGCCACATCGCCCTCATGGACGTGTGGTTCCGTTGACACCATCGCCGCGCCGAGCGATGGATTGCCTGAGATCAGGTACAGAAAGAGAAGCAGGGCGGCAGCCGGCAAGAATATGCTTTGGAACCTCGGGGCTCGGACACGGCGCCAAAAATGATCGCCCAGTACCAGCGCGCCGGCCGCCATCGCCGCGGTGAACATCGCGATTTCGTGGATCAGGTAGACTGGCCACTTGTGAGACGCGAAGAAGAGGACGAACAGCTGCAAGGGTAGCGCGGCAAGTGCTAAGCCGCGCGTGGATCGTATGAGCGACAGAACGCAGGTCGAGAAAATTACGAAAGGGATTCCAAGCCCAAAAGGTTTCCTAATGATTGCGGGCAGATAGTCCGTTTGAGAGAATTGCCGATATAGTTTGAGATGCGTGAGCAGCGACGCTGTAGAGCCTCCACCGCCTTGGACCGCTTGGATGGTCATTGAGATCTGCTTGAAGTGCGGCAACAGGTACAATCCCACATATGGAATGCCGAAAAGACAGCCGCCAGAGCAGAGCGCCACAACACGTGACTTAGCATCTTTCCAACCCAGGCTGCGGATCGCCCACACCAAATAAACGGATACGCCAATGAACGCCAGCGCGGCGTAGTAGTGGATGGCGGAGGCCCAGGTCATCATGAGAGCGCCAAGGAAAAGCTTGGACCGGTTCCAATTGTCGAGCCGGCCCGATTCCAACAGCAGCAACCCGAGGAACCAGGCTGCTTGCAAGGCGCCCTCCGGGCGCGTGCCGAAGGTCAGCCCACACGTCCCGCCGGTGAGCGTTAGGAAACCAATCGAAAACAACAGGCCGAGTTTTACCGGCGGCGGAAAGAGAGCGCGAACGATCACGATAATGGAGAGGAGAAACAGCACAGCGGTGGGCGTAGCTTCCGCGTAATACCAAGTGAATCCGAGCCGGCCCAGCAAGCCGATCAGGCCAAGGTGGACCGGCGGATGAACGATGACCGGGTCGGCAAAGTAGGCGTGGTGCGGATAGCTTGGAAAGGTTAATTCGCCGAGATGTGCCAGCATGTAGGCCGGGTTGTACATCGCAAGTTCATCCACGTCCCCGTTGCGGTCCGTGAAGAAAGCAAGAAGCAGCACGAGCAGCGCGATGAAGCAGGCGAACGAAACGACAGTTACTTGGGCCCAGTGTTCTGGTGCGGCGGGCTTCGGCTCCAAGGAAGCGTCGATGCGGATCAACACGGATCGAAAGGATGTCGCCACTCGATTCACGAATTAAATACCTTCCACAACTAGGGCGTCCTGAGATCGGCCAGACGCGTTCGTTTTGTTCCACACGGCATAGAGCTCTCCCATCCAAACCGGTACCACCGCATCCGCGATCGAAAGGCGCGCGGCGATCCGTCCGAGCGGGCGTAGTAGCGGCACATGTTGCCCAGCTCGATGCACGATATAGCCTATCGAGAAACTTACCGGTCGGCTGCCAAGCGCAATCAAGCGGACTCCCGATTGCGTGCAGCAACGCGCCAGGCTTTCCCGCGTGAAGTAATTCAGGTGCTCCGGCAGGAACAACGGCCACCGGCGACGCATACAGCGAGCCTGGAGGCTATCAAGATTGGGGACGTTGACGAAGAGCAAGCCGCCCGGTTTGAGCAAGCACAGGGCCTGCCGCAAAAACTCGCGGGGGCACGGAACATGTTCCAATACATCCCACATCGTCACGGCGTTGAAACTGGACTCAGGGAAATCCGCTTCCTGCAGAGTAATCGGAAAAATCGGCGCCCCGCCTCCGAGCAACCGCTGCGCCTCTTGGCAAAGAATGCGGGACGGCTCTAGACCGGTCACTGTCCACCCAGCGCTGGCGCACTCCGACAGGAACCTCCCGGATGCACAGCCGACATCCAAAATCCGGCCTGGCTTAGATACGTACCGTTGAAGGATTTTCCTATGCCGCCGGGCAGTCCGAGTCCGGCCCTGGACTTCCGATTCATACACCGCCACATCCATCTGGCGATAGAGCCGTTTCAACTGGTCTTCGGCAGGCCTGGTCTCAGCAAAACCGAAACCACAATCACGACACCGCAGAATCCGTCCAAATGAGAGTTCGGTGCGCGAAGAACCGAAGGCAGCGTTGTCCAGCGCTGGAGGAGCGCCGTCCAGGTACAGTTTGGTGTGCGAGCTTCCGCAAACCGGGCATTCTGTCGCTGCAGCCACAGCCGCATCAAGACGCTCCATGCCCGGAATCACTTTCGGTCAGCGCCTCTCGCCGACCGGCTGGTGTTTCGGTAGAGCGGCTTCGCTGCGCGAAATGCGCTTTCGTCGCAGAACGTTCAGCAATGCCAGGAGATAGCCGGGAGCTACTTTAAGTACCTTGAAACTCGAAGATCCCATGTCGATACTGCGGTTGATCCAGGAGATGGGGACTTCTTCGATATCGTAGCCGGCCAAGAGTGGTTTGAGCCCGGTTTCGGCGTTGGCGGCGAAACCCGGTTGGTCGATGTTCAGATTCCTCAAGATCTCAGCCCGAAAGAGCTTTAAATTATTGGAAAGGTCTCGCACATGCAAACGGCACAACAGATTGACTAGCAGATGGAATAAACGATTGCACAGAATCTTGGGAAACGGATAATTGACCAGTATCGACTCATAAGAGAAACGGCTGCCCATTGCGCCATCCTTTCCCCGCGCAATCGAGTCGAAAAGGTCTCTCAATTCGGGTAGGATATACAGAAAATCGCAGTCCATCGCGAGAATGTAGCGGCCGGTCGCGGCGGAGAATCCATCTCGCAAAGCTCTACCCACGCCGTTGGGTGGCTCGCGGTCTAACAGCCGGATGCGAGGCTCCTTGGTCATGATCTCCCGGGTGACGACTGCAGTGCGATCCGTGCTGTTGTCGTTGACGATGACGATCTCGTGAATATAAGGCCCGTAAAGGCCGAGCAATCCTTCGACCAGACGAGGGACGTTCATCTCTTCGTTGTGGCAAGGCACCACCACGGAAGTGGACCCAAACAATTCCGGGCGGGCGGCCAAGTTGACGCCGGAACGTCTTTCTGGACCTCCGGGCTTCTTTGCCCAGATATATAACGTCCCGCAAAGCTCTTTGATTCCTGGAGCATGCTCCACCACGTATGACAAGGACTGAGAGGCATGAATCAGGGCCCGCGGGATCCGGGGATGGACAATGTCGAAGGGCGTGATCTCAATCTGAGTAAAGCCTTGCCGGGACGCGGCTTGCATTAGTTTGTACTTCTTCATCGCAATTTGGCAATCCGGTTGGCCCGCCCATTTGCCGACGCCCGGGATCACGTTTTTTGCAAAGACCTGGGGATTCCAGTGATTGGCCTCAAAGAAGAGGATTTGCCCGCCGGGCTTCAGAAATCTGTGCAGGGCTCGCAGGTTCTGTTCATACCGGTTGTGTGACAGAATCGCGGTGCCGACGATATAGTCGAAGGAACCCTCCGGGAGATCGGAACCGAAATCCTGGAGCCGCGCCACGGTCACGTTCGGCAGATGCTTTTCCAGGGCCTGATCCGCAAGGCAGGCATTCAACACTGCGGCTGTAATCGGATTTTCTCCGCGCAAGACTTCCGTCAAATGTTCTGTCCACAGCCCGCTTCCGGCGCCCAATTCCAGGATCGACTCACCCGGAAGGACATGGAAGCAGTGCCGGACCGCGATGGCACGCCAGCGCAGTTTCAGTGGGGAGGTGTGCGGGTATCGGAGCCAGTACTTCTCCCGTTGCAGCTCCATTTCCCGAAGATTTCGCTCGATCGACATCAATCGCCCCCGCTCCGGCCCATTTGCATTGCAATACGAGTTTTGAATTGATCCGGCCCTCGATGGCCGCGCGCGTCCCGAAGATGACGCTCCAGGATCTCATTGACAATCTTCGGCAAGTCGTATTCGATTTGCCAGTTGGGGAAATGCGACTGCACCTTGCGTAAATCGGATATATAGCAGATATGGTCGCCGATGCGGTTCGCAGCTTGGTGCTGATACTGCAGAGCGAATCCCATGCCGGCAAGCAGGTCGATGGTTTCCAAAATTGACAAACTGTTCGATCGGCCACCCCCCAGGTTGTAGACTTCGGCAACTCTGGGGTGCTGGTAGAATTCCAAGAATAGGCGCGCAACGTCGCGGCAATGAATCTGGTCGCGTACCTGCTTTCCTTTGAAGCCATAGATGTTATACGGACGGCCAGTAACCGCGCAAATGATGATGTAGGCAAGATAGCCATGCAGTTCCACCGCAGCCTGTTGAGGTCCGGTGAGACAGCCGCAGCGAAATACTCCGACGGGCATATGGAAATACCGGCCAAATTCCTGGCACATGACATCCGCCGCAATTTTGGATGCCCCGAAGATGGAGTGAAGGGAGCGGTCGATGGACATTGATTCGTCGATTCCATCCAGACCGCCGCCGTAGTCGTAGCGCTTTTCTTGCTCAATCAAAGGCAGGGAGTTGGGGCGATCTCCATAAACTTTGTTGGTGCTGGTAAAACAAAAGGGGGATTCCGGACAAAAATCCCGGGCAGCTACCAGCATGTTTATGGTTCCAACCGCATTCACATCGAAATCATCGTAAGGAATGCGAGCTGCCTTGTCGTGGGAAGGCTGGGCGGCGGCGTGGATGACAAAATCCGGCCGTTCTGCGTCGAATAGGTCACGAATACCCTGGCGGTCTCGAATATCGAGCCGTAGGTGACGGTACTTTGGAAACGCTATCTTCAGTTCCTCCACTACCGCCGCAGTTGTTCCTTGAGGGCCAAAGAACTCCTGGCGCATGTCGTTATCGATACCTGTCACGTCCCAATCGTGTTCGGAAAGCAAACGAACACACTCAGAACCGGCTAGGCCGCCGGAGCCGGTAATTAGAGCGCGCACACTCCTCCTGCGCCCCCGCGGGTTAAACATGTGCTCATTAAGTTGTTCCTGTTACATCAGAGTATACACCGGACTGGAGGCAACCGGAGGCCGGTTACCGCCTGGGGCGGGCGGTCTTCCCTGAAATGGCCGCAGTGGCTGCGCTGGCAGTAGGAGTAGGGAGGGGTCGGCAAACGTGCTTGAATCCAGTGACGTGATATCGAAGGCTTATCTCAAAAATGGCCAGAACGGCTTTGAATAGATCGATGAAACGAAGTTTTGACACGCCTTCATTGCGGCCCACGTACGTGGTTTGGAACTCCACGATGCGGAGCCCCTGGCGAAGCCATAGCGCCAGAACTTCAGTAAGGTAGATGGGACTGGCATAACGGATTTCGTGCTCAGCGATCATTTCCGCCGTGCCCCTTGAATAGAAACGGTACCCGTTACTGTAGTCATGTATGCGCGGGCTGATTACGGCGCCGACGGCGAAACTGCACACCCGGCTCACCATTAGCCGACCCCAAGGACGGTTTGTTACCTGGCTTCCCGGCACATATTTCGATGCAATTGCCACATCGCACTCGCCCCGCATTATTCGGCTGGAACCTTCAAAGAGCTCTTCCGGGCGATGCGACAAATCGCCGTCCATCTCCACAAAAATACTGTGGGTGGTGTTGGCTAGTCCCCACAGCAGTGAGTGATGCAAAGCGCTGCCTCGTACGGAACCTCGCGTGGTTTTCAACCTCCGAATTAGGTGAAGGTTGCTTCCGAACCGCTCCAGGCGAGTTACCAGGTATTCCACCGTTCCATCTTTGCTGCCATCGTCGACAACGCAGACGGTATGTGGCACGCCGTTCAGAAATTGCTCGATGCGATCCAGCAGTTCAGCGATGTTGGCCCGCTCATTAAGGACGGGAAGCAGGATGCAAACACCCTGGTGGCCGGCGGTGGTCGGTGCGCTCAAGGCTGGTAATTCCGAGTATAGAGTGTTCAGTCTCCCTCCGCCGCCAGCGCCATATCAGCTTTCGGAACCGGCCCGTAGCCCAACGTCAGATACTCCACCACGCCCTCGAACTTGTCGCGCGGAAGAACGCGCCAGCAGTCCAGCACGACCGCTTTGCCGGCCGCCCGCTTGAAGTCCTGCGGTGTTAACTTCTTGAACTCCGGCCAAGGAGTGGTGATTGCCAGAACGTCGGACTGGCGGGCACATTCCGCGGGACCAGAAGCGAAAGTCACCCGGCCCTGCAGTTGCTCGCGAGCATTCTCCATTGCATCGGGATCATAGACCACAACCCGCGCGCCGGCCTGCAGCAGATACTTGGCCAGCGCGACGCCTTGCGATTCCTCGATCACGCCGGTATCGGGTTTGTAGGACAGCCCCAAAACTCCCGCCGTGCCGCCTTCCGGCAGTTTCGCAAGTATCATCGCGCCTAGCCGCGGCACTTGCCGGCGATTGAGTTGATCGGTGGCCTCCGCCAGCAGCGCGGGCGCTCCGTTGGTGCGCGCCAGCGCGGAAAAAGCCACGTTGTCGCGAGGGAAGCATGGACCGCCGTACCCTAGCGCGCCTTTCAAATACTTCTGGCCGATACGTGTGTCGCAGCCGATGGCCGAAGTCACCACATCCACGTCGGCGCCGGGTATCGTTTCACAAACCTGCGCCAGCATATTGGCGTAGGAGATTCTGGTGGTAACGAAAGTATTCACCGACAGCTTGGTCAACTCCGCGTTCACGAAGTTCATGCGCTTAATGCGCGGATTGCTCTCGCAAACGCCCTGGTAAAACTTCTCCAGAATGGCGCCGGACCGCTCATCCGACTCTCCGATCAGGATCATGTCGGGATTCAGCATGTCGTGCACCACGTTTCCCAGCGCGATGAACTCGGGATTGTAGCAGAGGCCAAAACCCTGACCGCACTTCTTTCCAGTAAACTCCTCCAAGGCAGGCAGGAGTGTGCCACCAGTAGATCCCGGCATAACGGTGCTGGAAAGTACCACCAAATGCCATTGCGCCTTCTTGCGTAGCGCCGCGCCGATCTGTTCGGCGGCGCTCATCACGTAAGTCATCAAGAATCGCCCGTCCGGCCCAGAAGGCGTCGGAACCATGATCATGGTGACATCGGTGGCCAGGACGGCCTCTTCATAACTATGCGTGGCCGAGATCCGCTCGCGGCTCCCGTCGATCATTTCCTGCAGGTGCGGCTCTTTCACCGCAGCCCTGCCGCTGTTGATGGCTGCCACCGTCTGAGGATTCAGATCCACGCCCACCACTTTGTGACCCTTATGCGCCATCACGGCCTGCATGGGCGATCCCAACTTCCCTAATCCGATAATTGAAATATTCATGAGTATTTATTCCTGTCTAACAATTGGCATGCGCCATCCGGTCCCGAAAGCGCGCGAAGTGACCTTGAGTACCGGCGCGGCCTGCTTTCTTTTGAATTCCGCCATTCGCACCAGCCGCAGCACCCGGCGGACAGTGTCTTCGTCGTAGCCACCTGCAATGATATCTTCAGCCGACTGGCACTGTTCGATGTGCAGCTCCAGAATCTGATCCAACAGATCGTACGGGGGCAAGCTGTCCTGGTCGGTTTGATCGGGGCGTAACTCTGCCGAAGGCGCCTTGGTGAGAATCGCCTCAGGGATATTGGCCTTGATCCGATTACGCCAACGCGAAACCCGGTAGACCATCATCTTCGGCAGGTCCGCGATTACCGCCAAGCCACCGTTCATATCGCCGTAGAGGGTGCAGTATCCCACCGAGATCTCCGACTTGTTGCCGGTGGTAAGAAGCAGCGAGCCAAATTTGTTGGAGAGCGCCATCAGCAGATTGCCGCGAATGCGCGACTGGATGTTCTCCTCGGTGACGTCGGATGGACGCCCGCGAAATGCATCGGCCAGCACGCCATCATAGGTCTGCATGATATCGGTAATGGACAAAGTCAAGGTGTGGATGCCGAGGTTGCGCGCCAGCTCCACGGAATCGTCCACGCTGCCGCCGCTCGAATAGCGCGAGGGCATCAGTACGCCCAGCACATTCTCGGGACCCACGGCTTCCGCCGCGATGGCTGCCGTCAGCGCTGAATCGATGCCGCCCGATAGCCCCAGCAGGACCTTCGAGAATCGGGTCTTCGATACATAATCGCGAACCCCCAGCACCAGCGCGTGCCAGATCTCGGCTTCCGTTTCGAAGTCGTCTTCAGCCACCGTTCCCGAGCTCCGTGCTTGATCTCCCAGACCAAGATCCACGATGAGGGTGTCCTCGCGGAAGCCTTTGGCGCGCGCCACCAGGCGCCCTTCGCGATCGAAGACGCAACTTCGCCCGTCGAAAATCAGGTCGTCGTTTCCCCCCACCTGGTTCACATACGCTACGGGCAGGCTATATTTCTGCGCCATGTGGCTCAACATGCGCTCCCGCAGGATTTGCTTGCCAACGATGAATGGCGAGGACGAAAGATTCACGATGGCCTGCGCGCCCGATTCCGCGAGCATCTCAATGGGATCCTGATGATAACGGCGGCGCTGCCAGAAATCCCGGTCGTTCCACACGTCTTCGCAGATGCTGATGCCCAAACGCCAACCGTTCAGCTCCAGGATTTGTGGACCAGCCGCAGGTTCGAAATAGCGGTCTTCGTCGAACACGTCGTAAGTGGGCAGCAAGGTTTTGTGAAACGCAGACCCCACTTCGCCATTCTTTAGCAGCACAGCGCTATTGAAGAGCGGCCGTCCCATTTCCGACGGATTGGGCGTGGCCACTCCCACCAGAAGCGGCGGCGCCGACGCTAGCTCAGAAGCGATTTGGCGCAGCGCCTGGCAACTGCGCCGCACGAATCCCTGGTTCATCAGAAGATCGCGCGGCAGATATCCCATCAGCGCGAGTTCCGGTGTGACTACCAGATCAGCGCCTGCATCCTGAACCTGCCGGGCGCCACGAATAATGAGTGATGCGTTCCCGGCAATGTCGCCGGCCGTTGGATTAATCTGAAGAAGGGCAACCCGCAAGGAATTCAATAATATATCGTAACCTGTTTGTAGGATAAAAGGGATTGCGTAAACCTAAGAAATACAGTGCGAAGAAGGAGATTCGAGCCCTGGCGCGGGAGCGCGTGGGCACAGTGCCGTCCCCTAAGATTATGATCCCAAAGAACTTACGAAAGAAGCCAAAGCACAAGAAACCGATCGAAGAAGAGTAAACACGTTTCTCGTTTCTCGTTCATCGTTCAGAGCACCCAACGAGAAACGAGAAACGAGAAACGGCTAGTTGCTAGATCCGCCGCCGAACATCGATCCAATAATCCGGAAGATCAGCGGGATCAGCCACGCTGGCGTGATGGCCGCGAAGGCCTTCCCCTTGGACGAGCCGCTTAATGATGCTAGCGCCAACGCCAGCATCACCAGGCTCCAAATCTGGAAAATCGAAAAGAAGTTCAAGAGGGTCAGCAGAATGCCGTGCGCCGGAATGAAGATGTCCAACCCAAACGCCGGGGTCATTTGCTCCTGCGATGTAATCTCATCGCCCTTAGTGCGAAGCACGATATAAGTCGCGATGTATTGGAGCGCGGCGATCAGCGAAGTGGCCATCATGAGAGAAAAGATGTCGCGGAATTTCGCTCGCAGGCCTACGATCGAACCAGTGACGGCCACTAGCCAGGCGCCCAGCATGGTGAACAGCACGAGAAAAATCGGCACCAGATACACGAAGACCTGCGTGATCGTGCGCGTCATGTTCCTGGCATTTTCCAACCGCTCTGGTGGGACGTTCTGCTGAGCCAGCCTGACCTCGCCCAACTGCAACGTGTAGGGCATCATGAGGTAGCCAACCACGATGAAAACAATGCTTAGGATGATCAGCGGCCATAGCCAGAACAACTTCGCCTTAACCGCTTTCGCCAAGCCCGCCGGGTCTACGAACGCATTGAACATCCCAACCATACCGCTCGCAATGCTGGGATTCTCTTCCGCCATATCAGCCTCCGTTCCAAAACTGGATCGAGTACCAAAAGATTATACCTTTTGCGGTACGCTGTGAGTTCGGGCAACTACATGAGAATTGCAATGTTGCTGTTCTGTCTGTCCGTCGCAATACATGCTCAACTCGCCGCGCCCAATCCGTCCGGGGTAACGATGGGCCACGTCCATCTATACACCAAAGATACTGAGGCACAGAAGAAGTTCTGGGTAGGCGCGCTGGCAGCTCAGGAAACCAAGCTCGGCGGCATGCAGGTGTTCAAGCTGCCCGGCGTTCTAATCATGCTGGATAAGACGGACCAGGCCGGCCGGGGCGGCGGAACGGAAGGCTCGGTTATCAATCATGTCGGGTTCAAGGTTCGCGATCTCTCCGCAACGCTGGCCAAGCTCGAATCCGCTCACATCCCGATCGTTATTCGCAATCCGCCTCAGGCCATGGTTCTCGCCCCGGACGGCATCCGCGTGGAGCTGACCGAAGACACCACAATTTCCGAGACCACCATCAATCACCACATTCATTTCTACGCGACGGACGTGGATGCAATGAAGAACTGGTACGTCGCTACGTTCGGCGCTATTCCCGGTAAACGCGGCAAGTTCGAAGCGGCCGACCTTCCCGGCGTAAATCTCACCTTCACTCCATCCCCGACTGCTCAGGCTCCCACTATGGGTCGGGCCCTGGATCACATTGGATTCGAAGTGCGGAATCTGGAAGATTTCACTAAGAAACTTGAAGCAGCCGGGGTGAAGTTCGACGTTCCTTACCGCACCATACCTTACCGCACCATACCTTCGCTCGGACTCTCGCTCGCGTTTCTCACGGATCCGTGGGGTACTTACATCGAGCTTACCGAAGGGTTGAATAAGCTCTAATAGGTAAGCTTGTCTCCTGATGACCATCCTGAACCCAAGGCACCTAAGGCAGGCCCGAAGTTGTATACCGCACTAGCCTGTTACGGTGTAATCGCGCTCGCAGCCGCGTTCACTCTGGATGGAAAGTTCCGGCTGGTAGTCTGGATATTTCTGGCGTGCCTAGCGGCCAGAACTTACCTCCACACTCTGAGAAAGCCTTAGGACCTCACGCTTCCACAACTCCGGCCGATATGTGTAGAAGGAACACGAGTCGGTCGTGTTCCATTTTGAAACACGAATCCCGATTCGGTATTGCCGAGATGGGCTATTGGTTCCATTACGAGATTTCCATCGTCGATTAGCACTTTAGTACTTGAGATGCATTACGCGGTTCCTCTAACCGGACCTGAGGTCCATCCTATTGAGACTGGGGACGATCCTGTACGCGTTTCGAGAAAAAGTCTGAACGCGCCTGCACAATTCTCCCTAAGCCAGCGGACTGGCGACTGGCTTGCACCTACAAGAGCGTCGGGGATGAGAAAGACACTTAGTCGAAAAGGGAAAGGGAAGCAGATTCAAATGAAAGCCAAGACCGCTCAAACCAGCCAGGC
>Ga0182024_10008420_pt1 | contig 21754 bp, 21 predicted proteins | sample P32metaG_FD_120480 | JGI IMG/M metagenome (GOLD analysis project Ga0182024, IMG submission 120480) | Permafrost microbial communities from Stordalen Mire, Sweden - P3-2 metaG (Illumina Assembly) | ecosystem: Environmental > Terrestrial > Soil > Wetlands > Permafrost | place: Sweden: Stordalen...
CCACCGCCCAGCGCACGATGGGCTGCCGACAGGGCTGAGGCAGAGAGCGCGCCCTCGCGTGGATCGCTCTGGCGTCGATCAACCACGTCCACGCGGGGCCAACCGCCCACGAGGTCGACGTCCTTTTCGTAGTTGCCGCGATCGAGTACCGCCGGCGAGGGGATCATTGACGTCAACCACAGTGGGGCGTCGTCACGGGCGCACCGCTCGCGCAACATGGTCGTCGCGTCCCACGTCGGCGACGCCTGCGAGCGGTAGGACTCGTCGTCGGCGTCGATGATGACCGCACCACTCACCCGCGGCACGGGCGCCAGCGCGGCACCGCGCGGGCCCACCACGACGGGCCAACCCGCTCGCATCCGGTCCCACTCGCCCTCACCCGAGGCAACGGCGCACCCTCGTTGTTCTAAGCGCCCGCGCAATCGACTGGCCCACGATTCAGTCGGCACCAGGATGAGCAGGGATCCCTCGCGCGACTGACACCACTCGTAGGCGCCGAGCAGCAACGCCAACGGGTCGGTGGCGGGCGCGAGTTGAATCACTCCCGGCGCGAAGTACATCGCACTCTCGGCAACGCCACGGGCGAGCGGCAGCGCCGTCGGCGGCAACGGCAGTGCCGTGATGAGACGCTTGGGCGAGGACGAAATCAGAAATCGCGACAGCGGGCTATACCATCGCTGCGCGGCCCACGTGAGCAGCGAGAGCAAGGACGGCGGCGGACCGTAACCCAACCACTTGACGAGCGGCTTTAAGTCGCGCGTCACCTCGACGTCACCCGTTACCCAACCGCGCACCGATCGATTGTTGAAGTCAACGCGAACCCGGTCGCCCACGGCCACGTGGCTGGTCTTGTCCGTGACGGCGTAGTCGAAGGGACGATCAACTGCGGCGACTTCGGTGATGATGCGAACCGCGCGATCGGCGGCCACTACGACAGCGACAGTTCCCGGCGCAGATCGTCGAGGCGGGGTGTCTGTTCCCAGGTGAAGCCCTGGTCGCTGCGCCCGAAGTGGCCATAGGCGGCGGTGCGGAGATAGAGCGGTCGGCGAAGGTCGAGGTCACGAATGATGGCGGCCGGTCGCAGGTCGAAGATGGCGTCGACCGCCTTGGCGATCTTGGCCCGGTCGACAACTTCCGTGCCGAAGGTCTCGACGAGCACCGACACCGGGCGCGCGACCCCGATGGCGTAGGCCACCTGTACCTCGCAGCGTTTCGCCGCGCCCGAAGCCACGACGTGCTTAGCGACCCACCGGGCGGCGTAGGCGGCCGAACGATCGACCTTGCTGGGGTCCTTGCCAGAAAAGGCGCCGCCGCCGTGACGGGCCATGCCGCCATAGGTATCAACAATGATCTTGCGTCCCGTCAATCCGGTGTCGGCGTGGGGGCCGCCCAGCACGAACTTGCCCGAGGGGTTCACGTAGACCTTCATGGAACTGATATCGAGGTCCGCGGGCAACATGGGGCGAATCACGTGCTCTACGAGGTCGGGCTTGATCTCGCTCTCGGAATCGAAATTGTCGTCGTGCTGGGTTGAAATGAGCACCGTGTCGATCGCTACCGGCTTACCCTCCTCGTAGGCAACGGTGACCTGGGTCTTGCCGTCAGGTCGCAGGTAATCAACGAGTCCCGAGCGACGCACCTGGGCCAGGCGCATCGAGAGGCGGTGCGCCAACCAGATTGGCAGCGGCATGAAATCTTCGTTGTCGTCGCAGGCGTAACCGAACATCATGCCCTGGTCCCCCGCGCCGAGCGCGTTGAGCATGTCCTCGCTGCCAATGCCGGAACGATGTTCTAACGCCATGTCGACGCCACTGGCGATGTCGGGACTCTGCTGATCGAGTGAGACCAACACGGCGCAGGTGTTGCCGTCAAATCCCTTGGCACTGTCGTCGTAGCCAATGTCGATGATGGTCTTGCGCGCAATCGACTGAATGTCGATGGTCGCGGTGGTGGTGATCTCTCCGGCAACGATGCACAGACCGGTGGTAAGCAGCGTCTCGCAGGCCACGCGCGCCACGGGGTCTTGGGTGAGTATGGCGTCCAAGACGCTGTCGGACACCTGGTCGGCCATCTTGTCGGGGTGCCCTTCGGTCACCGACTCCGAGGTGAAGAGAGTACGGTCGCTCATTGGTCTCCTTGGGCGAACATTGAAGCAACCCTACTCAAGATATCGAGCGAAATCGCTTCTTTTGAGCGAAGGGTTAGTCGTTGTGATCCGCCCAACTGGTCCAGGATCACGACTTCATTCGTCTCGTGGGCGAAGCCTGACCCGGGCGCTGACACGTCGTTAACGACGAGCATGTCCACACCCTTCCGTGCGAGTTTTTCGAGACCGTTCTTGACCACGTCGGTCGTTTCGGCCCCGAATCCGACCACGATTTGTCCGGGCGACTTGGCCGCCACCAAATCGAGCACCACGTCGGCCGTCGCCACGAAGCTGAGTACTGGCGGGCCATCGTGCTTCTTCAGTTTTTCCTTCGCCGGCGTTACCGTGAAGTCGGCAATGGCGGCGGCCATGATCACTGCGTCATTTTCGCTCCAGCGCTTCAGAGTTTCGTCGTGCATCTGCGCGGCGGTGTCGACGTGCACGACGTCAATATCGCCCGCGACGTCCAGGGCCAGCGCGAGGTCCGACGTCGTGATGAGCGTGACCCGTGCGCCGAGTCGCTGGGCGACTTCGGCCAGTGCGTGACCCTGGCGCCCCGAGGAACGATTGGTCAACACGCGAACGGGGTCAATCGGTTCGCGAGTGCCGCCGGCGGTGATGAGCAGCCGCTTACCGCTCAGGGGTCCTCGGAAACCCCGGACGATTTTTTCAATGAGCGCAAAAATAACCTCCGGTTCGGGCAGCCGTCCGGCCCCCTCGTCACCGCCGGCGAGCGCGCCCGTCTCGGGATTGAGCACCAGGACGCCGCGACGGCGCAGCGTGACCAGGTTTTCCTGCACCGAGGGCTGCTCCCACATCTCGGTGTGCATGGCCGGACAGAGCAGCACCGGTCCACGTGACGCGAGCAGCGTCGCGGTGAGCAAATCGTCACTCAGTCCCATGGCGTAGCGCGCGATGAGATGTGCCGTCGCGGGCGCCACCACGATCACGTCCGCGTGCTGGGCGAGATAGGTGTGGGGAATCGGCGTCGCGACGTCACCGTAGAGAGAACTTCGTGTGGGTTCACTCGCCAAGGCCGAGAACGTCTCCGCGCCGACAAAGCGCACGGCGTCGGGGGTGAGCACGGGAGATACAAAGTAGCCCGCGTCGCGCAAGAGGCGAAGCAACTCAACGGACTTGTACGCGGCGATACCGCCGGCAACTCCTAAGACAATGCGAGGTGCGGGCGAATTAGGCGTCGCGGAGGGCATCGGTGAAGGCGTCCAGGTCGTTATTAGCGTCCTGTCGGGCCTGCTCCAACGCTTCAACTTCCAGGCGCTCGACCTCGATTTCATCGGCGGTGGGACGGTGAAACTCCAGCTTTCCCTGGTAGAGCTCTTCGAGCGCGAGTGACAGCGACTTATTTGACAGCGACGTCACCTGGGGCGGAATGAGAGCCCCGTGGCCCTGTCCGAGGCCGTTGTAGTACTCGTTGATCTCGCGCGCGCGAATGGCCGCGACCGACACCAGCGTGAACTTCGAGTCGCCCACCTTATGCAAGAGGTTCTCTATCGGCGGGTCTACGAGTGTGGGGCGTTCTACGCTCACGGTATTAGTCCTTTTCCAGGGGGTTTCGTCAAGGCTGACGAAGTTCTTCCAGTATAGAGAGGATTTCGCCCGATGCGCGTTCGAGATCATCATTGATCACGACGTATGAGGCCATTTCATGGCCTTTGGCCAACTCGTACGGTGTGCTCGAGAGCCGTTTGGTCACGTGCTCGTCGCTGTCACCACGCGCGCGCAGCCGCTCTTCTAAGTGCGCCATCGAAGGCGGCAGGATCAAGAACACCACCGCGTCGGGCCGCTGCTGGCGAACCTGTTCAGCTCCCTGAACCTCAATCTCGAGCAGTACGTCCTCGCCGTCGGGCGGCGTGGGCACGGGCGTGCCGTACAGGTTGCCGTGGAACTCGGCCCATTCGAGAAACTGGTCGTCGTCAATGGCCCGTTCGAATGTCTCGCGTTCTACGAAGACGTATTCACCGCCCTTTTCCGTGGCGCGCCGGGGACGGGTGGTCCAGCTCTTGGACAACCAGAGGTGGTCGTCACGCTCAACGAGCCGCTGGGCCACTGTTCCCTTCCCCACCCCGCCAGGGCCAATGAGCACCAACATCAGTGGCTCAGCGGACAAGAGCTCGAAACAGTTCTGCGCGCTGCTTAGGGCCGAGGCCGCGAATACGTCGGGTCTTGGCGATCGATGCCCGGGCCATGATGCGCTCGGCCTTCACTTCACCAATTGATGGCAATGCACTAATCAGATCGTGGGCGCGCATTTGCGCAACGCACTCTTCGCGATCGGCCAAATCGAACAGCTCTTCCAGGGAGAGGTCGCCGGCCTTTACCAGCCGTTTCACTTCGGCGCGCCGACGTCGATTGGCGACGGCGAGCCGTGATGCTTCGACGCGCTGATCTTGGGACAATGTCGGCGGTGTTGGAGCCACGTTTTTTAGAATACTCCTCCGCCACGCCGCGTGTTCTAGAGAAGTGCGGCGCTCAAATCGTCGCGCCAGCGTTGGGCGGCGTCACGCAATCCAGCCCGTTCGGGTCCGGCATCTAACACCGAACGGCTCACGCTCGGTAACACCGTTCCGGAAGGACAATTCCCGAACAACCGCGCCACGTGATCGGCGGTGGCGCCCTGTGACCCCACGCCCGGCACCAGAAATGGTCCGCCCAGGGTGGAGAGGTTGAACTCGGGCCGGTCGCGAGTCGCCCCCAAGACCGCGCCCACATTCCCCAGACCGTCGTCGCGTTGGTTGAGCTCGGCAATGGAGCGCAGCACCACGTCTTCGACGCGCACGTTGTCGCTCGTACGCGCCAGTTGCACGGCCCGTCCGTCGTCATTGGAGGTGGCGGCCAGCACGAACACACCGCGGCCGTGCTCGTTCGCGAGGTCGAAGAGCGGCGCGAGCGCGGCGAAGCCCACGTAGGGACTGGCGGTGACCGCGTCCGCCGCCAGGCTCGAGCGATCGTGCAACCACGCCTCGGCGTACCCCTCATTGGAGAGCCTCACGTCACCCCGCTTGGCGTCGGCGACGATCAAGATGTCCGCGTCGCGAGCGTCACTCATGAGTCGCTCGAGCACGCGGTAGCCCTGGGATCCGAATCGCTCGAAGAAGGACACTTGGGGTTTGATGGCGGCCGCCGTGCCGAGCACGGCTTCGAGGACCGCCAGCGAGCAGAATTCGAGGCCCTCCACCGAGTCGGGTCGGTCCCAGGATTCGAGCACCTGGCGGCTGGGATCGATGCCCACGCACAGCGGCCCGAGGGCCCTAATGCGCTCTTGCAATCTGGTGGCGAAGGAATCAGCCATGTGCGGCCCCCACAATCTCTTCAATAGTTGTCACCCGATGATCCGTCAACCACCGACGTACTTCATTTTGAATTTTCCACGGTGCGCGGGGATCGGCAAAACTTGCGGTGCCGATCTCGACCGCGTTCGCGCCGGCCATCAGCATCGCCACGGCGTCCCGGCCCGAACTGATGCCGCCCACGCCCACGATCGGCGTCGAAGGAAATGCGGCGCGACAGTCGTACACCGCGCGCAACGCGACCGGCAAGATGCCCGGACCACTTAACCCGCCGCCGCCATTGCCCAGTGCGGCGCGACGATGTTCAATGTCAATCGCCATGCCTAGGACCGTGTTGACGAGCACCAACGCCTTCGCTCCGGCGTCCAAGGCCGCACTGGCAATGGTGACTAGATCGGGGGTGTTAGGACTGAGCTTCACCCACAAGGGCAGATTCGCCTCGTGACTGGCGGCGACGATCTGCGCGGTCGCGTTGGCCGAGTGCGCGAAGATCGAGGATCGGTCGTCGAGGTTGGGACAGCTCGCATTCACTTCGAGCGCCACAATCTCCGCGCCGCGCATCGCTCTCGCCGCGTCGGCAAACTCCGCCACATTGCGGCCCCAGATGGATCCGACGACGGTGGCCCCGCGTTGGCGCAATTTGGGCAGATACTCTTCGCGCCAGGCCGTCACACCAGGCCCCGCGAGACCCACCGCGTTGAGCATGTGCGGGCCCGAAGCCACCACCCGCGGCGCCTCGTTGCCGGGCCAGCTGAAGGACGCGAGGGATTTGACCACGACCGCGCCCAGCGCTGAGAGGTCACCGTAGCCGGCGAGCTCGTCTCCGTAACCCGACGTGCCCGCCGCGGTCATGACCACACTGGCGAGCGCCACGTCACCCACGCGAGTCGAGAGCGTGCCCGTCACGGATGTAACTCCTGTAGGGAGTGCACTCGCCAGCCCTGGGCTCGGGTGTCGGCAATGCCCTTGGCCGCGGCGAATCCGGCGCTGAGGGTCGTCAGACAGGGCACCGAGAGCGCCACGCAGGCCGTTCTGATCTGGGCGCCATCGGCCCGCGCGCCGCCGCCCGAGGGCGTGTTGACCACCAGGTTTACCTCGCCGGAAGAAATCATGGACACCGCGTTGACCCCCAGGTCGGCCACGCCGACCTTGCCGACCAGGGTGGCGACGGTGACGTCGTGGGCCCGCAGGTAGCCGGCCGTACCCACGGTCGCGGCGATGGAAAATCCCAGCTCGGCCAACTCTCGGGCCAGCGAAAGGCCCCCGACCTTGTCGCGATCGGCGAGGGACATGAAGACCTGACCGGTGTCGGGCAGCTTGGTGCCGGCAGCCAATTGCGCCTTGGCGAAGGCGATACCGAAACTCTCGCCAATGCCCATCACCTCGCCCGTCGAACGCATCTCCGGGCCGAGCACCGTGTCGACGCCCGGGAAGCGGCTGAAGGGCAGCACGGCCTCCTTGACGCTGACGTAACCGGGCACGGGCGTGGTCGCCGGCACGACCTGGGCTTCGCGCAGTTCGGCCAGGGTCTGGCCCATCATCACGCGCACAGCCACCTGGGCGAGCGCCACACCGGTCGCCTTCGCGACGAAGGGTACGGTGCGACTGGCGCGGGGATTTGCCTCCAGGACGTACACCTCTTCATTCTTTACCGCATACTGCACGTTGATGAGTCCGATCACGCCCAGCGCGTCGGCGATCTTGGTCGTGGCGTCGCGTAACTCCTCGAGCACGTGCGCGCTGAGGGTCTGGGGTGGCAGGGCGCACGCCGAGTCACCCGAGTGCACGCCCGCCTCTTCCACGTGCTCCATTACGCCGGCGATGAAGAGTTCGCCCGGCGCGTCGCGCACCGCGTCGACGTCAACTTCAACGGCGTCTTCTAAGAAACTGTCGATCAGGATCGGCCGACTGGCCGACACAGCTCCCTCGCGCGCGAGCGATCCGTGCACGCTGGTCAGGTCAGCCATCACCCGCTCGAGCGCCCCGTCGTCGTAGACAATCTCCATCGCCCGTCCGCCGAGTACGTAACTCGGACGAATCAGCACCGGGTAGCCAATCCTCTTGACGATGAGGCGCGCCTCTTCAAGGTTGAGGGCCACGTCACCGGGCGGCTGGCGCAGACCCAGGTCCTGGCAGATGCTCGACCACTGCTGTCGGTCTTCGGCCGCGTCAATTGACGTCACGGGCGTGCCCAAGACGAGCGCGGGATCGATCGAGTGCGAGAGCTTGAGGGGGGTCTGTCCGCCGAGCGCGACGATCACGCCCAGGACTCGGGCACCGTCACGACAGGCCGCCTGCTCGGCGCGGATGACTTCGTCGAGGTCTTCGGGGGTCAGCGGTTCAAAGTAGAGACGGTCCGACGTGGAGTAGTCGGTCGACACTGTTTCGGGGTTGCAGTTGACCATCACCGTCTCGTAGCCCAGGTCGCGCAACGCGAGGGACGCGTGTACGCAGCAGTAGTCGAACTCGATGCCCTGACCAATGCGGTTGGGACCAGATCCGAGAATGATCACGCGGTCGCGCGATGACGTGGCGACTTCGCTGGTGTCCTCGTAGGTGCTGTAGTGGTACGGCGTTGTCGCCGCGAACTCGGCGGCGCAGGTGTCCACTGTCTTGAACGTGGTCTCGACACCGGCGGCCCGGCGTAGGGAGGTCACCGCACCGACGGCCGTGTTCGTGAGGTTGGCGATCTGGGAATCCGAAAAACCGTACTGCTTGAATCGCCGCCACCCGCGACGGTCGAGCGCCTCGAGGTTGGGACCCTCGACAAGTTCACGTTCCCGTTCCATGATCTGGAGTAATTGATCGATGAACCAACGGTCGATCCTGGTGCGCTCCACCACCTCGTTAAGGGTCGCGCCGCGCCAGAGGACTTCGTGCAGCGCGAAGAGTCGTTCGGGGGTCGCCACTTCGCACCGATGCCACAGCGTCTCGTCGTCGAGTTCGGCGAACTCGTTGTCGTCGCCCAGCGCGAAACCGAGTCGGCCCTGTTCGAGCGAACGAATGGCTTTCTGCAGCGACTCGGCGAAGTTGCGCCCGATCGCCATGGCTTCGCCCACCGACTGCATGCGCGTGCCCAACTCAGGCGTGGCGCCCGGGAGCTTCTCGAACGCCCAACGGGGAATTTTGGTGACGACGTAGTCAATGACCGGCTCAAAACTCGCCGGCGTCACCCGCGTGATGTCGTTTTCTATCTCGTCGAGCCGGTAGCCCACCGCGAGTTTCGCGGCGATCTTGGCAATGGGAAACCCCGTGGCCTTAGACGCGAGCGCACTGGAGCGACTGACGCGCGGGTTCATCTCGATCACTAGGCGCTCGCCGGTCCCGGGGTTGACGGCGAACTGCACGTTCGATCCCCCAGTCTCCACGCCCACCCGTCGCAGTACGGCGAAGGCGTCGTCGCGCATGGCCTGGTACTCAACGTCCGACAGCGTTTGAATGGGCGCCACGGTGATCGAGTCACCGGTGTGCACGCCCATGGGATCAAAATTCTCGATGCTGCAAATGACCACGCAGTTGTCGGCCACGTCGCGCATCACTTCGAGTTCGTACTCCTTCCATCCGGCCACCGACTTTTCCACCAGGATCTCGCCGATCGGTGACGCCTCAATCCCCTCATGGGCCAGGATTTGGAACGTCTCGAGGTCGTGCGCAATGCCCGTGCCGGCGCCGCCCAAGATGAAGCTCGGTCGCACCATGATGGGCCAACCAATCTCTTGGGCCACCAGGCACGCGTCCTCGACGGAGTTCGCGAAGCCCGACGGGGGCGTGGCCAGTCCAATGTCGGCCATGGCTGCCTTAAAGAGCTCGCGGCTCTCCGCGGTGTCGATCGCTTCCGGGCGCGCGCCGATCACCTCGATGCCTAGACGCTGGGTCACGCCGCGTCGCACCAGTTCCATGGTGAGGTTGAGCGCGGTCTGGCCGCCCAACGTGGGCAGCAACGCGTCGGGACGTTCGCGCTCCAGGATGTCGATCAGCACGTCGGGGTCCAGCGGCTCAATGTACGTGACGTCGGCCGTGGCGGGATCGGTCATGATCGTGGCCGGATTGGAGTTGACCAGGATGACTTTGTAACCGTCCTCGCGCAGCACCTGACAGGCCTGCGTACCCGAGTAGTCGAATTCACAGGCCTGACCGATGACAATCGGTCCGGACCCGATCACCATGATCGAATGGATGTCGTCGCGTCTAGGCACTATTGGCGCTCCAAGACGCCGTCGCGCAGTAACGTCTCGAATCGTTCGAAAAGGTATCGCGCGTCGTGGGGTCCGGGCCCGGCTTCGGGATGGTACTGGACCGAGAAACATTGATCATCGGGTGACGAGATGCCTTCGATGACACCGTCGTTCAAGTTGACGTGACTCACGACACCACGGTCAAGCGAGTCGGCCGCGACCGCGTAGTTGTGGTTCTGGGCGGTGATCTCGACGCGCCCGGTCGCGTTATCACGCACCGGATGGTTGCTGCCGTGGTGACCGAACGGCAACTTGTACGTGCTCGCGCCCAGTGCGCTCGCGAGCAACTGGTGGCCCAGGCAGATGCCGAAGATCGGTACGGTGCCCACAAGCTCGCGCAACACGTTGACAATGCCCACCAGCGCCGCGGGGTCGCCCGGTCCGTTCGAGAGGAACAGTCCGTCGGGGCGTAGATCACGGATCTGTGACGCGTTTAACGACGAGGGCACCACCGTGACATTGAATCGCTGCGCCAATAGGTCCACCATGGTGCGCTTGATGCCGTAGTCCACGGCAACGACGTGAAGCCCACTGTCGCCTCGTTGGTACGGAGTTGATGTCGAGACCCCGCTCACGAGGTCCTGACCGTCGGTGCCGAAGGCCAACCGCGCCGCACGAGAAACGAGGGCCTCGTCGGCGTGTCCGAACGCGCCCGCCAACGCACCGTGTTCGCGCAGGTGACGGGTGAGGCGCCGGGTGTCGATACCCACGAGGGCCGGCACGCGGTGACGCACCAGGAACTCTTCGAGCGATCCATGCGAGCGCCAATTTGAATCAACCGGCGACAGGTCGCGCACCACGACACCGCGACACCACGGCCGTTGGGCTTCGTCATCGAGTGACGTCACCCCATAGTTGCCGATGTGCGGGTACGTGAAGGCAATGATCTGACCGGCGTAACTGGGGTCGGTGATGACTTCCTGGTAGCCCGACAGCGCGGTGTTAAAGACAAACTCGCCGGTGGAGATACCGGACTCGGGCAGGTAACCAGCCGCGTACCCTTCAAACGTGGTGCGGTCGGCGAGGACGAGTAGCGCCGGCGGGCGCCTCACGTCAGCATTCCGTCGTCGACCACGAGTTGGCCTCGCGCGAGCGTGGTGCGAACCCGTCCGAGCATGGCTCGGCCGTCGTAGGGGGTATTGGTCGAGCGACTATGCATCTCGTCGCGACGCGCGGTCCAACGCGCCTGGGGATCGAATATAACCAGGTTCGCGTCGTCACCAACTTCGAGCGCTCCCCCCTGGCCCGTCAGGGTCAACCGCGAGTCGCCCGCCCGCAGTTGGGCGATGCGCGCCGGCGCCCGGCTCAAGAGATTGAACAACCGCGTTGGCTCACAGGTCTGTCCCCCCAGGGCCTCGTAGGTCAGCGCGGCAGCGTGCTCCAGGCCCAACATCCCGGCGGGCGCCTCATCGAATGGCAGGTCCTTCAGTTCTGGCGCGTGCGGGGCGTGGTCGGTGGCGACCGCGTCGACGGCACCGCTGATCAGTGCGAGGCGCAGCGCTGCCACGTCGCTCGAGGTGCGCAGCGGTGGGTGGACTTTAAAGAGCGGATCAAAGTGTTCGCAGGCGCCCTCGTCGAGGGTGAAGTGGTGCGGTGCCACCTCACAGGTCACCGCCAGTCCCTCCGCGCGCGCGGCGACGACCAGCGAGATCGAGCGGGCCGTCGACAGGTGCATGAAGTGCACGGCGCCACCCGTCAGTCGCACCAACTCAATGTCGCGCATCACCATGAGCTCTTCGGCGAGGGCCGGTCGCCCGACGAGGCCCAGACGACTACTGATCGCGCCCTCGTTCATGGTCCCACCGCCCGCCAGCAGCTCGTCTTCGCAGTGCTGGGCCAGCCGCACCCCGAGTGGCCTGGCGTAGGTCAGCGCGCGGCGCATCAACGAGGGATCCTGCACGCCGGTTCCGTCGTCCGTGAAGAGTCGTACCCCCAGCGCCGCCATCTCGGCCATCGGTGCCAACTTCTCCCCGCGACGACCCTGCGTGATCGCGCCCGCCACGGCCACGTCAATTGGGCACTGCGCACCTCGCTCGAGCACGTAGGCCACCAACGCCACGTTGTCCAGCGCCGGTTCGGTGTTGGGCATGGCCACGATGGCGCAGTACCCACCCACCGCAGCCGCGAGCGAGCCACTTTGCACCGTCTCGCTCTCTTCGCGGCCCGGTTCGCGAAGGTGCGTGTGCAGGTCCACGAACCCCGGTCCGATCCAACAGTTCGTCGCGTCAATTTCGTGCGTGCCTGCGGGAGCGTTGATGGTTTCTTGCACGTTGGTTATGACGCCGTCCTTCACGAGCACGTCACCGACGAATGTCGTGTCCGCGCGGACGACCAGACCATGACGCAAAAGGAACGTGCTCATAGTGTGGACTCCTTGGCCGACCCGGCGACGGTGAGGTACAGCACGGCCATGCGGATAGGCACGCCGTTGGCCACCTGACGAGTAATCAAGGACGACGGCAGGTCCGCGACCCTCGAATCGATTTCGACGCCGCGGTTCATGGGTCCGGGATGCATGATCAACGTCGTCGGTCGCAGCCGTCGGGCGCGATCGAGCGTCAGGCCGTAGGTCACTGTGAACTCGCCGAGGCTCGGCACGTACGAACCCGAACCTCGCTCACTCTGGAGACGCAACAAACCCACGACGTCGGCCCACTCGAGCGCTTCGTCAAAATCATCGGCCACACTCACCGGCCAGCGCTCGATGTCGTCGGGCAGCAACGTGCCCGGCGCGGCGACCTGTACCTGCGCGCCGAGTGCCACGTAGGCCGCAATGTCGCTTCGCGCGACCCGGCTGTGGCGCACGTCACCGACGATCAACACGTGTAGCCCCACGAAGAGTTCGCCGCCCGATTCCGTCCCCGTCGTGCCGTGTCGCTCGCTAAGGACCTGGCGCACCGTGAACACGTCGAGCAGGCCCTGGGTGGGGTGTTGGTGCAGTCCGTCACCGGCGTTGATGACGTGCACGTGGGGCACGTAGCGACTGACCTGCAGGGCCGCGCCGCTCGACTGGTGACGCATCACGACGGCGTCGATGCCCAGTGCGTCAATCGTGGCAATGGTGTCGCGCAGCGACTCACCTTTCTTCACGCTGCTCGAAGCAATGGCGAGCGAGAGCACGTCGGCGCTCAGTCGCTTGGCGGCCGTCTCGAAACTGAGCCGGGTGCGCGTTGACTCCTCAAAGAAAAGTGACGCGACCACCCGTCCCTTAAGTGCCGGCACCTTCTTCATGGCCCGCTGGTTGACTTCGACGAATGATTCGGCGACGTCGAGCACTTCGATGATTGCGCCGCGAGAGAGGTCGTCGAGCGACAGTAGGTTCTCTCCGCGGATGGTGTCCATCATGACGGCACCCTGGTGCCGATCCACACGCCATCGAGCGTCGCAACGATGGCCTCGCTCTGTGACGAGGGCAGGTTCTTACCCACGTAATCGGGTCGTATGGGCAGCTCGCGATGGCCGCGATCGACCATCACCGCCAGCTGCACCGACTGGGGGCGACCCCAGTCCGACAGCGCGTTGAGCGCGGCACGAATGGTCCGCCCGGTGAAGAGCACGTCGTCGACCAACACGACCGTCCGATTGGTCAAGTCGTGATCGATGTGCGTCATCGCCGACGTGGGCACCGGGTTCATCGAGAGGTCGTCGCGATAAAACGAAACGTCGAGCAGCCCCAGGGGCACCGGGGCGCCGTACAGCTCACTCAGGATCGTGGTCAGGTGCGTCGCGAAGGGCTCGCCGCCGCGTTGGAGACCGATCACGGACACCTGATCGAGCGAATGATTTCGTTCGACGATCTCGTGGGCCATGCGTCGCAGGGCGCGAGCGACGTCATCGGCGGACAGCAGTTGGCTCTTCATCAAAAACGTCAGGCCGCGTGGTCGCGCCTGACGTTCATCACTGGTACTCATAGCTCTCCCGCCGTACGAGCCTCACCGGACTCGCTTCACGACTTTCGTCGCCAACTATACCAGAGGTTAAAACGTCCAACGGAGTGAACCTTGGCACCAACGTGTTGTTTACCGTTCGCAGCGCACCGTGACGAACCGAGACTCGGCACCAATGTGCCGTTTCTAGGGCGACGGATTATTGGCCTCGTCGTCGGACGTCGGGGCATCACTGTCCGAGTTCAGTTCACGCTGATACTCCTGCCACGCCGTGAGCATCCCCGAATACTGGGGGTCAATCGCAGGCTTCTCGGGACGCTTCTTCTTGCGCACACCAGTGGTGTTGCCATGCAGAAAGTTCCACCACATGTAGACACCGAAGATTCCGAGCAGCGGCCATTCGAAGACGTACGCCCAGCTGAGGTTGTTGCCCCGTTCGGCACGGCCGAGCTCGAACCAGAACGCGACGCCGCAGAGGGTCAGTCCCGCGAGCAGCGTGAGGTGAAGCTTGATGGCGTCCGCGCCCGAAACCTTGCGGGATGCCGAAACGGGCTGCGAATCCTGATCAACGCGAGGGACATCGTCCACGCCGACCACCATACCGTTGCCGCGACGAAATATGAGTAGTACGGGCGTGTCGGCAACGCGCGCATCACGCCCTCGAGGGCGTCAGATCCCGCGACGAGACACCGCGGCCTCGTGATTTCGCGGTCCAATTCACTAGAGTCAAAGAAGACAATTTTGGACTGGTGAGTGGATGACCGAAGATTCGCAGCGGGACACGGGAGACTCACGACCGCCCACTGACCCACCGGCAACCAGTAGTGATTCCTTCCAATCCCCCGTCGACCGCGCGGCCGCCCTCCGGGCTGGGCGAACCCCGATATCGCCAAAATTCATCCTCTGGGCGATCGCGGCGTTCGCGGTGCTCGGGCTCGGTGGCGAGGCCCTGCAGCACTTCGACGGCAACTTGGGACTTCCGACCACGGCGACCATACCCATCACTTCGACGACGACGATCCCCACCTCGACGTCGGGCTCGCTGTCGATGTCTGCGTTTCTCGGGCTGCGCCAAATTGACAACGCCGCGGCACCGGGATTCTCGCTCCAGGACCAACACGGGCGCACGTGGACGCTCTCGAGCGCCAAGGGCAAGGTGGTCGTACTCGCCTTCTACGACGCCAACTGCAATGACATCTGCCCCGTGCTGGGAGCGGAGATCAAAGAGGCGAACGGCATGCTCGGTACCAACGCCTCGAACGTCGACTTCGTCATCGTCAACACGAACCCCAATGATCTAAAAGTAACGTCGTCACCGCCCGCGCTTCGGGTACCGGGTCTCACCAAGGATTCGAACGTACGCTTCGTCACGGGCCCGCTGTCGGTGATGAACACGATTTGGACTGGCTACGGCATATCAATCAGGGTGGGAGCGCATCCCAACGACGAGACGCACAACAATCTCCTGTACTTCATCGACCCCACCGGTCAACTGCGAGTCCAAGTTGACCCCTTCGCCACCGAGAACGCGTTTGGTGTCGTGAGTCTCAACGCGACCGAAATCCACCGTTTTGCTCGAGGGATTTCGGACGTGGCCGATAGTCTCGTAAAGTGAATGACGACAATCAGGGCACGCCCCCCGAGCCCTACGACCCTGGCCCCATGGCGCCGTCATCGCTCGAATCCACGGTGCTCGTCTGGTACAAGCGACCACGCTTCCTCATCGCGCTCGCCGTCATCGTCGTACTCGGTGTGTCGGTCATCACCGACCTTCCCCGCCCCATCACCAAGGCGCAAGACGCGGCGGAGCAAAACGATGTGATCTATCAGATCAACGTTTCCGTCGCCCCGTGCGTCTTCGCGGTCCAGCAGAGTTTCAGTTTCTACCAGGAGCAGGTGACGGGCACGTTGAGCGCCGCGCACTTAAAGCAGGTCCCGGCGCTCCTGGTGGGCGACCAGACCGCCTGTTCGTTCGCCAGCGGCGGGATCTACGACCTGACCAACAACATAGAGCCCAACAACACAACAGCCGGCAACCATATTGACCGCATGATGGGTGCCATCGTCACGTGGTCGACGTCCGACGCGTTGGCCGCCATTGAAGACATCCAGTACCTCTTCGTGCACCCCGGCGACACGGTGAAAATCGAGAGGCTCACACAGCGCGAAGCTCAGCTCGCCCAAGACAAAACAAAGATTGATGGGGACTTCAATGCCGCCGAGGAGGTCTTGGGGCTCAAACTCAACAAGCCGAAGATCCCCGCCCTGCCGACCTTGAGCGGTACCTAGAGACGCCGACGCGGGCCATAGCTCACGAACGTGGTTAATCCCTGTTCGCGATGGTCCCGAGGACCTTCTCTCGGTGCATCATCCTCGTGAGCTCGTCGTCCGGGTTCTCTTCGGCTTGCAGCCAGTGGATCAGGTTCCAAAAGATAACCGGCAGAAATGTCGTCGCCGAGAGCAGCCACATGAAACCGGTACTCAACTGCTGGTCGGCGGCCAGCGACACACCGCGGCCAGCCGCCTGGGTGAACGCCGGGTACCACGAACGTCCCGACATCGCGCCTATATACGCGAGTACCCATACCACCCACATCGAGACGGCGGCCAATCCAATGCGAAAGGGACGGGCAGCGCCGGGCGTCATCGGCGGCGATTCCACGAGGTCCAACCAGAGCGTCAGGCCCACGACCACCAGCGCGACCGACTCAACGGGAGCGAGCCAGGCGTGCGACACGCCGAAATCAACTACCGGAGCGATGCGCCAGAAAATAGTGGAGAGAACAAAGAGCGTTCCCAGTGCGTACGCCACGCGGTCCCCCGAGCGCCTCATTCGAGAGACGGCCAGTCGATCGATCAATCGGGGTCGCGTTGCGGACGCGTCTAAACCGTCCGCATCGAGGACGTGGGGTTCGCGTGACGTGAGACCAAGCCATCGCCACGGAGCCCCGATGACCAACAGGGCCGGGACGCACACGGCGAACAGGCAGAATTGAATGGATTCAACAAATTGATACTGGCGCGACCACCGCGACAGTGGCGGAACGAGAAGGAGAACCCAGAGCAGCACTCCCAGTACCGCGAGAACATTCCTTAGCGCTTTACCTCTGGCCCGAGTCTGTTCTACCGGTACTGACGAGATCACTTGAAATGATGACGCTGGAAGAAGCCCCAGACCATAACGCCGATGAACACGCCGAGCAATACCACCAGCGTCTCGACCTGTGGACCAATGTAACTGTCAACTGCCTGCATCATCACCAGCCCTTCAACCCTTGAGAAATCAAACTTGGTACTTCAATAAACCCACACCAATTTCTTGCGGTGTCCTACAAAAGATAGAACATCGCAAAGAACAGGAAACCGCTGAGCGCGACGAATCCCCAGAAGTAGGTCATCGAGGCGATGTTCGCGCGGAACAACTGCGCGGATGGCTCCATCGTGAGTTCCGAAAACTTACTACCCGACTCCTTATGCATCCGTATTGACCGCGCCAGCACCGTCTCAATCCAGTAGGCGCCGAACAGGAGGGTCATTATGTTGATGCAGGCCCACCCGATGTACGTCGAGGCGTACCCGCTTGATCCGGGATAGAAGGGTAGCGCGGTGAACTCCCAAATCTGAAGGAACAGCGCGAGCAGTACCGCGACCAGCGCAGTCCATCCCGCTACCTGCCAGTCCAGCACCTCGCCCTTGCGCAGGCGCATTTGGCCGAAGATGATGAGCAGCGCCGTCAGCAGCTCCAGCGTGTATATGGTCCATCCATAGGCCGTCGGCGCCGTGACGTGGTCCGGTCGCCACAACTGACCATTGTTGCTCGAACGCAGATAGAAATAGGCGAACGCTTCAGACGCGAGAAGGAAGACGTACATCCCGATCGCGAGGCGCCCTCCCGTCCACATTGATCCGACCTGGGCCCGTAACTCGAACTCCTGCTCTTCGGGAGTATCGCTGTAGCCGCCCGTATTCTTTGAGGTGTCTGTCATGTGTCGCCCTCTACTCTTGGTTGGCCGAAGCCGGGGTACTGGCAGGTGAAGAACTGCTCGAGCTCGCACGCTGGCCATCGCCGAAGTCGGCCAGCGCTGGCGCGCCCACTTCGCTGTAGTGATACGGGTCGGTCATGATGACCGGGATGTGGTCAAAGTTGTGCGGCGGTATCGGTGTCGCCGTCTGCCACTCGAGGCCCAGGGAGTCCCAGGGGTTCGACGGCGCCTTTACCGGATTGATCCACATCGAATACAGCACGTTGTACAGAAAGATGAGGAACGAGAGCCCGAGTATGAACGCGCTGACCGAGGAGAAGTCGTTCAAACCTTGCAGACCCTTGGCGTAGGTGAAGACTCGTCGCGGCTGACCCAGCAAACCGATGATGAACATCGGAAAGAAGGTGAGATTGAAGAAGATGAACATCGTCCAGAAATGCGCGAGTCCAAGTTTCTTGTTCATCATCTTGCCCGACATCTTGGGCATCCAGTAGTAGACGCCGGCCATGAACGCAAACACCAGTCCGCCCATGATCGTGTAGTGGAAGTGCGAAAGTACGAAGAATCCACCGTGCACCGTCACGTCTACTGGCACGTCCGACAAGAACACCCCGGTGAGGCCACCTATCAGGAAGTTGAAGAACACGGCCATGACGAAGAGCATCGGAACTTCAAATCTGATTTTCGCTTTATAGAGCGTCCCCATCGCCACCAGGAATAAGAATCCCGTGGGTATCGATATCAGTTCGGTGGTCAACATGAACAGCGGACGCATGTCGGGGTCGATACCGCTCTGGAACAAGTGGTGCTGCCACACGAAGAACGAGAGCAGGGCTACGCCAATCATTCCCGCCGCTGACACCTTGTAGGCGAAGAGCGGTTTACGCGTGAAGACGGGCATCAATTCGCCCACGATGCCGAAGCCCGGAAGGGCCATGATGTAGACCTCGGGATGGCCGAAGAACCAAAAGAGGTTTTGCCACAGGTAGGAACTGCCGCCGTGTTCGGCCACAAAGAAGGCCGTCTGCGCGGTCTTGTCGAGGACCCCGTACATCCCGGCCGCGAACAGTACCGGCGTCGCCAACGTCAACAACGCGGCGGTTGACAGGATGGACCACACAAATATAGGTATTCGACCCCACGTCATCCCCGGAGCTCGATAATGGATGATCGTGACGAGAATATTGAATCCCGCGGCCATCATTCCAACCCCGATCACCGCGAACCCGAACAGGTAAGAGATCATTCCGACGCCCGCCTGGGTCTGCAACGGTGCGTAGCCCGTCCAGCCGGTTGGAAAACCCCCGTACGGCAATGCCGAGACGATGACGCCGTAGCCCGCCATGAACACCCAGAAACTGAACGCCTCAATGCGCGGGAACGCGGTGCGTCGCGCCCCGATCATGAGTGGAACGAAATAGTTGCCCAGAGGTCCCACCACCAGCGACGAGGCCATCATCATCATGATCGTGCCGTGCTCACTTACGATTTCGATGTACGTACCGGGACCGAAAACGTGCGTCGTGGGGTTGAGCAGTTCGGTACGAATCGCCATGGCGAGTAGGCCACCAGTAAAGAGGAAGAGCAGCACTCCCACGATGTACTGCAGACCAACCACCTTGTGATCCATGCTGAAGCGGACGTACTTGCTCCAGTGGTCGACCGTCTCCTGGGGCTTCGCCTCCTTGCCAATCATCTTGGCCGCCGGATAGTTCAGGGATCCGATGCCCGCGAGCCACCCGACTACCCCGAAGGCCAGCGCGAGGAAGTCTGCGACCGCATTCGAACCGCTGTTGGCGATGTAGATGTAGTCCGACGAGATGTAGTTGCCAAACCAGTGGCCCAGCGCGTAGCCAATGGCGGCACAAATGAGTGCGGTGCCGATGTGCTGGCTCATCCAACGTGGTCGGACCCACTCTTCTCGTCCTCCACCCTTAGCGGGAGGAATAGGTACCAACGGCGAGCCTTCTTCTACTTCCGGTCGGTCTGCGGTGATCGTCATCGGACGCACTCCGTTTCTATCGTCGTAAACCGCACTTCATGGGTGTCATTGTCAGTCATGATCATTGCTTCGCCCCGTACACTTCGGACTTGCTGTACGGCGTCACGTTGGCGTCGATGTAGTAGCCGCCGGCCGCGCCGTTGGCGTCGGGCACGTAGGTCCACGCGAAGGGCGCCAGGTACGAGGTATTCGTTGCGTTGGCCGACTCGGTGCTGGTCGCCCACGCTTCAAAGTCCGATGTTGACACGACCTTGCCGTAGTCGTACATCGCGCCGTGCCACAGGCCGCAGAGCTCGCTACAACGAACGGTGAAGTCCCCGGGACTCTTGGTGTCCGTAAAGGCCACGTTGTTCTCTTGGGGATTCGCGTCCGCCTTCACACCGAGCTGGTACGCCCAGAAACTGTGGATCACGTCCAGTGACGTCACGTTGAACGCGATTGACGTGTTCGCCGGCAACATCAACTGAGTCGTTTCAAATCCACCAAACTGCGGATAACGGTAGGTGAACTTCCACTGCTGGGCGATCACCTGGACCACCAGCACTTTGCCCGAAGATGGCGACCACGAGTCGCCCTTCGTCAACGCCGCCGTTTCGGCCGCCGTTGCGCCGGACGGGGACCATATTGGGTTCGGTCCCTCGCCGCCACCGGAGCCGTGATCCGCGATCAACGCGACCGTGCCGAATCCGGCGAGGAACAGGACAATGACCGTGGTGATGACGATCCAGGCTGTTATGACCCCTTTGTGCCCGGCCGCTGCCGGACCGCCGACGGGTTCGGGACCGTTCCTCTTCGAGCCCCAGACACGGATTGAGTAACCCAGAAAAACCCATATCGCCAACAGCACCGGCAACGCGATCACCATCAGGATGTTGAAGTCCAACTGATCCGCCTTGGCCGTCGAGGTCAGTCGTCCCGGCGCCATGTGGGGACCAACGAGAAACCAGAACAGCAGGTCCACCACGACGGACAGGATGATCCAAATGTTGGTCATGCGACGTAAATGACGCGGCTCACTAGTCATAGAGTTCTCATTTGCCATTATGAATTCACCACGTCTAAGAAGCCGCCCATGTAGTTCTGCGTCGACATCGGGCCGCCATTGCCGTACAGCCAACCCAAGCCGCACGGCACGAAGCACTGCCACGGATAGTTACCGGGCGCGCCGGTCATGAAGCTGAAGGTGATCTCATTGTGCGGCATCTTTGTGCTGCACGGACCTTCACCACACAGGGTGTCGCTGGCGTTGACGCCAACCAGCGGGACACTGATGCCCATCGTGGGTACCGCGAACGTGTGACCCACGCCCGTGCCCGTATAGGAGTTGTAGAAACTGACGGTCTTACCGTTCAACTGCATGGAGTGACCAATCGTTCCTTGGATCTGGCCCCACTCCTGGTTTCGCAACGGACTACCGCTGTCGAACTGTTCAATCGTCATATCGATCTTCGTATGGGCCGGCAACTTCCACGTGGTGTCTTGTACCCACTTTTTCGTCGTCGGATTAAAGACCATGTAAGACACCCACGTCGGGTGAGGCCCAAAGCCAATCGAACCCACCGTCTGCGCTAATAGATGCACCGGCTGACCAGCGGGTTGACTCTTCGTGAAGTCGGTCACGCCCCCTGGGGTGCCCGGCCTAATGAACGCCGCCACACACACCACCACAAGACCGACCGCCACCACAAAGAGCACGAGAACCGTTGTCATTCTCCCCCTCATTGACATTGTTCACTCCTTGCGACTAGCGCTTCATATGGGACTTAGCATCGAGAGTATCGCTCGACCACAGTAAAGTGCAGATTTATGAACGAAAAGGGTAAGAAAACTCTTGGAATTTATGTGGGCTTCATCCTGGGCGAGGCCATATGCTGCTTGGCCTTCTACGTTGAGGTCCGGCGCGCGTTAGGCGGCAACACCCTCTCGTGGGCCTACGTCGTTGAGTGGCCATTATTCGCTGGCTACATCATCTACATGTGGCGACGGCTCCTGGCGGAGGAAAGGGCGTCTTTTGAACGAAGTGAGGCACCGTACAAAGCCCTCGAAGAACCCGAGGACCCCGCGTTGACGGCCCTCAACGAGTATTACTTGGCAGTACACGGGCTAAAGGACGCCAGCGAAATTCCACCGTCGAACGTAAAACTGAATAACCAATAGTGTTCGCTCGGCGGATTTCCCGGAACCGTGGGGCCG
>Ga0182024_10008421_pt1 | contig 21753 bp, 19 predicted proteins | sample P32metaG_FD_120480 | JGI IMG/M metagenome (GOLD analysis project Ga0182024, IMG submission 120480) | Permafrost microbial communities from Stordalen Mire, Sweden - P3-2 metaG (Illumina Assembly) | ecosystem: Environmental > Terrestrial > Soil > Wetlands > Permafrost | place: Sweden: Stordalen...
CTGGGCCAAAGCCCAGGGTGAAAACTGGGTTATTCTCAATCGCCAGAAAGAGGTGCAGGAAACGCAATGTGCTTTGTTTCCAATTTGTTGTCGTCTTCCCAAGCTGGACGTCGAGGGTTCGAGTCCCGTCTCAGGCCGCACATAGGCGCCTTTATTCCTGGCAATACCACTGTCGCTGCCGAGTGTGGTCCAATTCGCAAATGCCGACCAACGCCATCGCCGTCGACGGACAACTCGGCAAATCTCCGGGTTGGAAACGGTTATTGCCTCGGCTCGCACGTGCCGCATAGGACCGTTCGCTTACACCGAAACTTCCCGGCGATCAAGCCGATTTGATGGTCCCAACTAAGGCTCCCGATGGGACGATTATTTCGTGGCCCGATGCTATCATCGCAGCGAGTCATTTATGAAAACTCGCATATTCACCATTTCCGCATTGGCGTGTGCGCTTTCCCTGGCCGGAGTTTCCTCGCTCACGGCTGGTGTAAGCGGCGCGATATTTACGACAAACAGTAATGGAACTGTGGTCAATGGCAATCAGTATGAATCGCCCTGCTCGGTTTACCTGGACGGGGGCCCCGGCTCTAACGCCCCGGCCACAGCAGCGGGTCTTCCGGACGGCAATTATTATTTTCAAGTCACCGACCCCAGCGGTAAGACGCTGCTCAGCACCGATCCTGTTTCAAACCGGAGCTTCACGGTGAGCGGTGGCATAATCACAGCCTACACCGGCATCGGAGGGCCGGTTCACATGATCAGCCCGGACCAGAATCAACCGGGGGCGATCACTATCGCGCTGGCGAATTCCTCATGCCCGTCTGACTTCCAGGCCTCGCCCAATAACGGCGGCGCCTATAAGGCATGGGTTACGCCAGTGAGCAACTTCGTCGGAGACGCCTCTCAGGTTGATAACAGTTGCGGCACTGGCTGCTTCCATGGTTTCGTGCCATCCGCCTCGAAAACCGACAACTTCAAAGTCAATATCGCGGCAGCCACCTTTTGCCTGACTATCCAGAAGCAGTTTCTGCAGATGGATGGAACTCTTACACCGGGGGTCACTTGGGAATTCGATGTGACCGACCCGCAGGGCGTGACGAATCCATTTTTCACCGACACGACCGGACAGGTCATGATCTGCGGCCTGGCGTCAGGGGCTTATACCGTCTCCGAGAACATAGCTTCGTCGGTCTTCGGTCTCACTGTGAATCAAACTGTCCTTTCGCCGTCTACCGTCTATTCGTTCGCCTGGTCAGCTGGTCAACCAGCGCCGGACATCTTGTTCATAAACCTGCCAGTGGTGATCGAGTGACTTCCGCTGCCTGTTCATTTGGTTCGCTTCGAGCCTAAGCCGGCCGCTTCCGGCGCACTCCGGATCGCCGACAGCAGGAGCCAATGCGAACGTGGTTCGGTGCACGGGTCGAGCGTGGACACCGATTGCCATAATGGACCAATGCGCCTTCGCGATTATGCGCCCCGCCCGGCGCATCTCAAATGGCTCCTCGATTCCGACCCGGCCATCCGTTGGCAGGTCATGAGGGACCTCACTGGTGAAGCCCCGGACGCGATTGCAGTCGAGCGGTCTCGCATCGCAACCGAAGGCTGGGGAGCCCAACTTCTTGCCCTCCAATCTCCTGTCGGCAACTGGGGCGGCCCGAAGGAGGACAGAGGGTTGCTCATGACCGTCTATACTCTGGCCGTGTTGAAGGACCTGGGTCTCGACCCCGCCAGCAAACAGGCTCGCAAAATGATCGACCGCGTGGATAAGCGGCTGGTGTTTAAGCCGCTCAACAACCGGCCTTTCCTTAACGGCGAAACGGAGCCCTGTATCAACGGCAGAATTCTCGCCATCGGCTCGTATTTCAAAGAACCGAACGACGCACTGGCCAATCAACTCCTGGGCGAGCAGCTCGAGGATGGCGGCTGGAACTGCGAAGCATGGCCCTTCTTGTCGCCGAAACGCCCCCCAAGCCGGCGCTCTTCGTTCCATACCACCATCTGCGTGCTCGAAGGATTGCTCGAATACGAACGCGCAGGGGGCAAACGGGTGGCGGTCACCAAGGCCCGTAAGAGGGCTGAAAACTATCTCCTCGAGCGCCGCATGTTCCGCTCGCTCCGAACCGGCGAAGTCATCGACGAACGCTGGCTCCGCTTCTCGTTCCCGACGTTTTGGCACTACGACGTCTTGCGCGGACTCGATTATCTGAGGAACGCAGGAATCAAACCCGACAGCCGCGTCACTGACGCCATCGAAATCGTGATTGAGTGCCGCCACCAGAACGGGCGGTGGCCGCTTAACCTCGTTCATCCCGAACATATTCCATTGGAGATGGAGACCGGCGTCGGTAGGGCAAGCCGCTGGAATACACTGCGCGCTCTCCGAGTCCTGCGTTGGTACGACAACTCAAGATAGTAGCCTGCGACCGCATTTCTGCCGATTGCGGGCGATTTACGGCAAAGCGAATGCGATTAACACGTCGCTCTTAGTCGGATCGAACAACTGACTCCCACCCGTTGCCGCGATCGCCACGTATTGCTTTCCGTCCTTGCCCAGATACGTGATCGGCGAAGCATGCGCACCGGCGTCGAGCTTCGCAGTCCACAGCTCCTTACCCGTCTTGGCGTCGAAGGCCCGGAAACGGCTGTCGTCGGTCGCACCGATGAATACCAGGCCTGCCGCGCTAGCGACCGACCCGCCCAGATTCGGCCGGCCCGTATTCTGCTTACCTTCCGGCAGACTCTCGGTGATCCCCAGATTCACCTGCCAGGCGATGTCGCCCGTGTTTACGTTGATAGCGGTCAGCCGGCCCCAGGGCGGCTGGTTGCACAACTGGCGGTTCTGCGGATTCCAGAATCGCATCGACCCCTTGTAAGGTTCGCGGTTGTACATGGTTCCGTCGGCGCTCTTCACCATCACGTTGGTGCTGCCCAGATCGTGCGTATTTACAAACAGGTACCCAAGCTCCGGGTTGAAAGATGAAGGATTGAAGTTCCCGCCGCCGATGGAACTCGGGAAGATGATGCTCGGCACGGTGGAGTAATGAGTGAAGGGGCCGCCCGAGTGCATGCCGCCGGGGACGCTATCAAACAGGCCTTCGCAGAACTTCTGCAGTTCCGGCGTCACCGTCGCGATATCGGCTTTGGTGAAGCTATTGCGCGAAAGCGCGGGCGGTTTCACCGGGAACGGCTGCGTAGTCCAGGTGGTGTCGCCGGGCAGGATGTCATCCTGCGGGATGGGACGCTCTTCCACGCCGTAGATCGGTTCGCCGGTGAGGCGGTTGAGAATGTACACGAAGCTCATCTTGGTGACCTGCGCGACCGCGGGAATGGTTCGCCCGTTGCGCTTCACATCCATGAGGACCGGTGGAGCGGAGAGATCGTAGTCCCAGGTATCGTGATGGACCGCCTGGAAGTACCACTTCAGTTTGCCGGTCTGCGCTTCGACGGCAACGAGCGAAGTGCCGAAGAGGTTCGCACCCTTGCGGTCGCCGCCCCAGTAATCCGTGGTCGGCTCGCCAAAAGGCATATAGAGGATGCCGCGCTTCGTATCGATCGTGAAGAATCCCCACACGTTTGTGCCAGACCGGTTCTTCCACGCATCGCCTTCCCAGGTATCACTGCCGGTTTCACCGGGCCGCGGAATTGAATGGAACGTCCAGACGAGTTTGCCGGTGCGGACGTCCCAGGCCCGCGTATCGCCGGCAGCGCCGACGCTGGGCGTCTCCTGTACGATCGCCCCCGTTATGACCAGGTTCCTGTAAACGATCGGCGGAGAGGAAAGTCCGAACGGCGCTTTAGGAACTCCGTTCAGCGCGCCCGGCTTCATATCCACAACGCCTTCGTTGCCGAAGCCCGGTGACAGCTTGCCGGTTTTGGCATTCAACGCGTAGAGCTTCCCCGTATCGGTTCCAAAGAAAACCTGCGCCGGACTCTGCTTATCGCCCGCCCAGTAATCCAGACCACGCCGCGCCGGATTTCCGTCGGGCACATCGAAGGCCCAAATCTCTTTGCCGGTCTCGGGCTCAAGCGCCACCACGCGCTTGTAGGGCGTGGTGATATACATCATTCCCCCGACCACCAGAGGAATCGCTTCCGACGAGGAACCAGTGGGGCTCGCGCCGCCCGGACTCATGTGATACGTCCAGGCGCGCACCAGCGTGTTCACGTTGGCCGGAGTGATCTGCTTCAACGGCGAATAGCGATTGCTGGCGGAATCGTGGCCGAAGGTCGGCCAGTCGGTCTGCGCGCCGGCGAATATGGCGAGTGAAGTGAGTGCGAAGAAAAATCCAATGGCTCGCATCAGGTTTACTTTAGCATCGAATTCGAGCGCTGTTCTAGGTAATTTCGCTCACCACGGTCCTCAGGCCGCATGAACGATTGTCGGCCGTGAACGGTACAATGGAGAGCGAAGATGGCGGACCACGTAATTGTAATTGACCCGGATGTAATGAACGGAACGCCCTGTTTTCGTGGAACGCGAGTTCCGTTCAAGAATCTCATCGACTACCTAGAGGGAGGCCATTCTCTAGGTGAGTTTCTTCGGCAGTTTCCTACGGTCTCGCGTGAAATGGCAGTGCAAGCGCTCGAGGAAGCGAAGGATTCGTTGCTTGCCAGGATCGCGTGAAGATCCTGCTGGACGAACGCCTACCTTTCGATTTTCGCCACAGCTTTCGCAGTCATGACGCGCATACCGCTCAGTGGGTAGATTTGAAAGGCAAGAAAAATGGCGAGTTGCTGCGCGCCGCCGAGGTGGCAGGTTACGACGTCCTGATCACGGTTGACCAGGGAATCCCTCATCAACAGTATTCTGCTGGCCGTAAACTCTCGATCATTCTGGTTCATTCCCGAACCAATCAGATCGAAGACCTCTTGCCTTTGGTAGATGCGATCCAAGAGGCACTGGAAAAGATCCAGCCCAGCCAGACGGTTGAGATCGGACATCGGGATTGAGTGAATCAACTCAGAACAATCGCAGCGCTTCGGCTCGCGACCGTCCCCAGTGTGAGAGACAAGCTCCGATAGTTCGTACCTGCGCCGGGTTGATTCCGATCCGAACCCGGACCTGCATCGCGCCGAAAATGCGCCAGGACCGAACAGCAGCAACACCCTACGGATGGTGTATCCTCTCCAATATGGCCACGACCCGCCGCAGTTTTCTCACCGCAACCGCAGCAGCGCCGCTGATTCTGGGCGCCACCGACAAAGCCGGAACCAAAACGCCCGTCCTGGGCGATGGCGAATTCCGATACGAATGCATTCACGACTGGGGCGAACTGCCGGGCAACATCAAATACGGCAACACGCACGGCGTTTGCGAGGACTCGCACGGCAACATCTACATTCATCACACTGTCGGCGCGGCGAGCGACAGCAACGACACCATCGTGGTGTTCGATCAGAAGGGCAAGTTCGTCCGCTCCTGGGGCAAGCAATACAAACTGGGCGCGCACGGCCTGCATCTGCGCAGGGAGGGCAAAGACGAGTACCTCTACATTTGCGACCAACTGCACGGCATCGTTACGAAGCGAACGCTGAAGGGCGAGGAAGTCTGGACGATGGGTTATCCGGCTGAATCGAAGGCCTACGAAAAAGGAGGAGGCAAACCCGGCTTGAACTACCGGCCGACCAACGTCGCCATCGCTCCCAACGGCGACCTTTTTGTCGGCGACGGATACGGCTCGTCTTATATCAACAAGTACAACAGCAAGCCGGAGCTGATCGCGACTTTCGGCGGTCCTGGCAAAGAACCGGGGCAGCTCAATACGCCGCATGGGCTGATGGTGGACACGCGCGAGAGCACGCCGGTACTGCTGGTGGCGGACCGCACGAATCGCCGCATCCAGCGCTTTACGCTGGAAGGCAAGCATATCGATTTCGTCGACGGCACTCAGCTTCCGTGCCACTTCCACGAGCAGAACAATGTGGTAGTCGTGCCGGATCTGCTCGCTCGCGTCACTTTAATGGACAAGAACAACAAAGTGATCACGCATCTGGGCGATGGGCAGTACACGAATCCGGAATGGAGCCAGCTCCGCACCAAGCCACGAGAAAACTTCACGCCGGGAAAATTCATTGCGCCGCACAGCGGCATCTTCGATCACGCCGGGAATATTTTCGTCGTGGAGTGGGTGGAAGTGGGGCGGGTGACGAAGCTGCGCAAAGTCGTTTAGTGTTCGCAGGAGTGCAAACACGGCACGCAGGAGTGCGTGCGCTACAACATCAATCCAAGGAGAGAAGCAAGATGGTTAGTCTGGCAGACGCACGCAGAGTTATCGCGGCAGCCGAGAAGAAGGCCGCCGAAATCGGTCAACCGATGAATATCGCCGTGGCGGATGAGGGCGGCAACATTGTCTCGCATGTCCGCATGGACGGAGCATGGATCGGCAGCATTGATATTTCGATGAAGAAGGCCTACACGTCGCGCGCCTTCGATATCGCAACTAAGGATCTGGCGTCGCATTCGCAATCGGGCGGCCAGTTCTTTGGGATTCACGCGTCCAACAACGGCAAGATCATGATCTTCGCCGGCGGCATTCCACTCAAACGGGACGGCAAAGTGGTGGGCGCCATCGGCGTCAGCGGCGGATCGGGCGATCAGGATCACGCCGTGGCCGAAGCCGGCGCGAAAGCGTTTTAGTTCTTTCCAAGTACGAAAGGAGATTATCTATGGCAAGTAATCGTGGAGTTGTCTATCTCGGACCCGGCAAGGTGGAGGTCCAATCAATTGACTATCCGAAATTGCAGAATCCTAAAGGCAAGAAGATCGACCACGGCGTAATTCTCAAGATAGTAACCACCAATATCTGCGGCAGCGATCAGCATATGGTGCGCGGCCGGACCACGGCTCCATCAGGTCTGGTGCTGGGCCACGAGATTACCGGTGAAGTAGTCGAAAAGGGCAGCGATGTCGAATTCCTCAACGTCGGCGACCTGGTCACGGTGCCGTTCAACATCGCGTGCGGGCGGTGCCGCAATTGCCGCGAAGGCAAGACCGGAGTCTGCCTGACCGTAAATCCGGCGCGTCCCGGCGGCGCGTACGGATATGTCGATATGGGCGGATGGGTGGGCGGCCAAGCTGAATACGTGCTGGTCCCGTACGCCGATTTCAACCTCATCAAGTTTCCCGATAAAGCGAAGGCGATGTCGAAGATCAAGGACCTGACCATGCTCTCCGATATCTTTCCCACCGGCTATCACGGCGCGTTTACGGCGGGCGTGGGGACGGGCTCGGTGGTCTACGTCGCGGGCGCGGGGCCGGTGGGATTGGCATGCGCGGCTTCCTGCCACTTGCTGGGTGCGGCGGTGGTGATCGTCGGCGATATGATTCCCGAGCGTCTGGCGCAGGCCAAGAGCTTTGGGTGCGAGACCATCGACCTCCGGACAGACGGAGACTTGGGCGATAAGATCGCGCAAATCGTGGGCGTGCCGGAAGTGGATTCGGCTGTGGATTGCGTCGGGTTCGAAGCGCGCGGGCACGGCGGCGATGCCGGAGTGGAGAAACCGGCGACGGTGCTGAACTCCGTGATGACCATCACGCGCGCGGGCGGCGCGATCGGAATCCCGGGTCTCTATGTTACCGACGATCCGGGCGGAGTGGATTCCAACGCGAAGGTCGGCAATCTGGGAATCCGGATCGGGCTCGGATGGGCGAAATCGCATTCATTCGCCACCGGGCAATGTCCGGTGCTGCGATATAACCGGCAACTGATGATGGCGATTTTGCATGACAAGGTCCAGATCGCCAAGGCAGTGAACGCCACTATCATTCCGCTGGATCAAGCGCCGCAAGGTTACAAAGATTTCGACAAAGGCGCGGCCAAGAAGTTCGTAATCGATCCGCACGGATCGGCAAAAGCAGCGTAGCGGCGCGTTACCGTCCGGGCGTTTTAGTCAGGATCAGGATGTGCTGGCGCGGAAGTGTCTCGATCACCGGGCCCAGAACGAATCCTTCGGGCTCGAGCTCGGCTTTCACTTCCGCAACGCTCATCTTGTGCTCCGGCCGGATCGGGATCTTGGGATCTTCCTTGCGATACTCGAGCAGCACGAGGCGGCCGTCCGGCTTCAGCGCCTCGCGGATCTTCCGCACCATCTGCTGTGGCTGCGAAAATTCGTGATAGACGTCCACAAGCAGCACCAGATCCATCTGGCCCTTCGGAAGTTTGGGATCGGACTCAGCGCCGAGCACGGTCTCGATATTGCTGAGATGAGCTTGGGCCGCGTTCTCGCGTAACATCCGCAGCATCTCCGGCTGCAGGTCGTTGGCGTACACTTTGCCGGCGGGGCCCACACGCTTGGCCATCCGCAAGCTCATGTAGCCGGTGCCTGCGCCGATGTCCGCCACGGTCATACCCGGTTTCAGGCCGAGAGCGTCCAACGCTTTCTCGGGCTGCTCCTCGGTCTCGCGCTCGGGCCGCTCCAGCCAATCCGCGCCGCCCACGCCCATCACGCCGGCGATTTTTCGGCCGGTAACGGGATGCGTATCCTGGAAGGCGAGCAGGGGCCACGATCCAGCAAGCAGGGCCACCAGGGCGCAATGCGCCAAACTAAACCGCGTGAACTTCATCCGAGACCATGATAAGGCAAATGCGCGTGCGGTAAAATCGTGCCAATACGCATGAAAATCTATAAACCCCTACTGGTACTGCTTCCAATGTTCTTCTCAATGCCGGCGCAACCGCAGGACCTGCCCGAAGCCAAGGGCAGGGATCTCTATGAAAAAATCTGCGGCAGCTGTCACGGAACAGACGTGGTGTTCAAGACCCGGACTACCAAGGAAAAGTGGAAGGACACCGTAGACGAAATGGCGGCTCGGGGAGCCGAAGGCACGGACGAGCAGTTGGACACCATCATCGACTATCTGGCGAAGTGTTTCGGCCCCAGAGTTAACGTCAATAAGGCCACGGCGCAAGAGCTGGAGACGCAGTTCGAGCTGACCGCGAAGGAAGCGGGGGCGATCGTTCAATACCGGACGGGCAAGGGCGACTTCAAAGATGTGGACGACCTGAAGAGCGTGCCAGGAGTGGATTTTACGAAAATCCAAGCGGTGCGCTACCGGATCATTTTCGCCGACAACAGCAAATGAGAAACGCTCGCGGCGCGACCCGCGCCCCAGCCAGGCGGCGCTAGCGCAGGACTGTAAATGGCACCGAGACTTCGGTCTTTTCCCACGCGATAGCAAGCGTGCCCTTGTTGCCGCCATCGTTCGTCAACGTGAGCTTAAGCGTCTCCACCGGCTCGGCGAGGGTCTTGATATTCATCGGTACGCGGCCGAAATCGCGATCGGGATGATACTCGGTGTGAAATTGGCCGGTCTGCTTATTGATGATTAGCTTCCACTCTTTCTCATTGGGGAGCGTGTAGAGCGTGTAGTTTCCCTTGGGCAGTTTCATGCCGTTGATATCCAGGTCGGCCTCGGTCATGATGGACGTCTGATCGTTGGCGCCGGTGCACCAGACCTCGCCATAAGGTACCAATCCGCCCATGACTTTTCGGCCGCGCGCGGAGGGTGCGCCATAGTCGATCCGGATGGTCTTGCCTTCGATCGTGGTAGACGTGCTGGTAGGCGGGCTCAATACGGGACGCCGCTGAAATTGCGCCGACGCGACCCAGGTAAAGCCTCCCACGATCACTAGCCCAATGCCCATAGACTTCTGGAAACGGGTCATAAAGACAGCCTCCCGTCTCAATCTTACGCCTAACCGCAGTGCTTCGATCCAAAGCAGCGTGCTATGCTTTGCCTTTCGGAGTTTTTCCTTGGAGCCAGCCCCCATGGCCGCCACAGCATCCACCTCGACACCGTTAACATCCACGGTCTCGGACCACCTTCCGCGACTGCTGATCCTGGTCGCGGCCAGCGGCTGCGCGGCACTCATCTACGAAGTGGTGTGGTATCAATTGTTGCCGCTAGCGATCGGATCCACGTCCGTTTCGCTCGGCATTCTTCTCGCTGCCTTCATGGGCGGCTTGTGCATCGGCAGCTTGTGGTTGCCCCGCGTTCTTCCGCGCAGGCATCCTTTGCAAATCTATGCCGCGCTCGAGCTGGGCATCGGCGTCTGCGCGATCCTGGTGCAGTTCGGTCTCCCCTTCCTCAATCGCATTTACATTACCGGGGCCGAACATGGGCTGCCCGGAATGCTGCTGCGTGGGATGCTGGCTGGAATCTGTCTGCTGCCGCCGACCATCCTGATGGGCGCCTCCTTCCCGGTCATCATCCGCTGGGTGGAGCGATCGCGCGAGCGCGTCAACTGGTGGGGGTTTTTCTACGGCTGCAACACGGCGGGCGCTGTCTTTGGATGCCTTCTGGCCGGATTCTACCTGCTGCCGGTTTACGACATGGCCACCGCTACGTATGTTGCGGCAGGTATCAATCTCGCCGTAGCCGCGGCCAGTTTTGCGCTGGCTGCGAGTATGCCGGACCATGGGACAATTCATCCGTTGAGTGAACCGGCCCGTGTAACCGCGTCAGAAAGCAGATGGCCGATTTATCTGACGATCGCGCTATCGGGAGCCTGCGCTCTGGCCGCCGAAGTGGTCTGGACGCGCCTGCTCAGCATGCTCCTGCTAGGGACCGTCTATGTCTTTTCCATCATCCTGGCGGTCTTTCTGACTGGCTTAGCGATCGGAAGCGCGGTGGGCTCGATCCTGCTAAAACGCATCAACCCACGCGCCGCCCTAGGCTGGTGCCAAATCCTGCTGACCGTCACGGTCGCCTGGGCCGCTTACACGATCGTTCATATCTTGCCTTTGTGGAAGGATGACGTGCTGGTGACGCTGGATGCGTGGCGGATGTACGGGCTCGATTTGAATCGCTGTGTGCTGGCGCTTCTTCCGGCGACTCTCTTCTGGGGCGCAAGTTTCCCGCTGGCCTGCGGAGCCGCGGCCCAATTGGGCGGGGAGCCGGGGATTATCGCCGGTGAGGTTTATGCAGCCAATACCGTGGGCGGAATCGCAGGCGCGCTGCTGATGAGCCTGGTTCTGATCCCTGGCATCGGCTCGCAGCAATCGCAGCGGCTATTGGTGATCGCATCGGCCGTCGCCGGGTGGCTGATTTTGGCGCCGCTCGTTAGAAAATCCCGCCCCGCCACAGTGGCGCTGGTTGCCTCCGTGCCGCTGGTTGCGTTTCTCGCCTGGAAGGTGGATGCGATTCCCGGGGATCTCATCGCTTACGGCCGCCGCATGCCCATCAATGCGGGGAACTCGAAAATCCTCTACACGGCCGAGGGGCGGAACTCTTCGGTCGCGATCACCCAGTGGTTGAATGGCACCATCTACGTCAATGTTAATGGCCATGTGGAGGCGACCACGGAACTATACGACATGACGCTTCAGCGCATGGTTGGACACTTGCCGGCGCTGCTGCATCCCGATCCGCGGTCGGTACTGGGCATCGGTTTCGGCGCGGGAGTTTCGGCGGGAACTTTCACGCGCTACCCGAGCATCCAGAAAATTACCATTTGTGAGATCGAGCCGGTGATCCCCCCGGCTTCCGCCAAATTCTTCGCGCCGCAAAATTACGGCGTCGCGCACAATCCGAAGACACACATCGTGTTCGACGACGCGCGCCATTATTTGCTCACCACCGCCGAGAAGTTCGATATCATCGCATCCGATCCGCTGGATGTGTTCATCAAAGGGACGGCCGCGCTGTATTCACGGGAATATTTCGAGTCCGTCAAGGAGCATCTGAATCCCGGAGGCATTTTCACGCTCTACGTTCCGCTTTACGAGACCGACCAACCCACCATTCGCAGCGAGATGGCCACTTTCTTCGACGCCTTCCCCAATGGGACGCTGTGGGCCAATCTGCGCGAAGGCCTGGGCTACGACATGGTATTCATGGGGCAAATCGAGCCATTGAAAATCGATTTGGATGAAGTACAGCGCCGCTTCGACCGCCCCGATTACGCGGCGGTCCGGAAGTCACTCGCGGATATCGGGATCAATTCTCCCTATGATCTCTTCTCGACCTACACGGGCCGGGCTTCCGATCTGCAGCCCTGGACCCAAGGCGCACTGATCAACACCGACCAGGATCTGCGCCTGTCTTATCTGGCCGGATGGGGAATCAACTCCGATATGGCCGATCTTCTATATCGCGAGATGCTGAAATACCGGCGGACCCCGACTGACATTTTTTCCGGATCCCCTGAGCGGCTCCGGCCGCTGATGAGAGTGCTTGGTGAGCAATAGATTCCTGCCGCCGTGCTACATTATGAAGCAATCCAGGAGGATTGCGCGATGGCGAAATCCAAGAAGACTTCGGTCGCTCGTCGTAGTTTTTTGAAGGGTGCGGCCGCCGGCGCGGCAGCCCTGGTTGCCAAACCCCAGCTTGCGAGCGCCCAGCAAACCGCGCAAAAAGGCGCCAATGCCACGGCGCCCATCCCGTCCAACGCTGCACTGGAGCGCGAGGCACCGACCAGCGAGGGCGGACGCGGCTTCGAAGATCCTAGAAAAATCATCGAGAATCCGGGCTCCGACTTCATGGTGGACGTGATCAAGTCGCTCAAGATCGACTATCTCGGCTCAAATCCCGGGTCGACTTTTGAATCGTTGCACGAATCGCTGATCAATTACGGCAATAATCAAATGCCGGAATTCCTGACCTGCTGCCACGAAGAGTCGGCGGTCGCGATGGCGCACGGTTATTACAAGATCGAAGGCCGGCCGATGATGGCGCTGCTGCACGGCACCGTCGGTTTGCAGCACGCATCGATGGCGATCTACAACGCCTATGCCGACCGCGTACCGATATATATGATCGTGGGCAATCACTCGGACGGGGCGGTCCGGCGGCCAGGCGTGGAATGGTATCACAGCGCGCAAGATCTGCCGGCTCTGGTTCGCGACTACCTGAAATGGGACGATCAGCCCGTTTCGCTGCAGCACTTCGCCGATTCCGCCGTGCGTGCCTACAAAGTGGCGATGACGCCTCCCATGGGCCCGGTGCTGCTGGTGGCGCATCACGAACTGCAATCGCGTCCGAATACAGAAGCGAGTACGCTGCGCATCCCGCACATGACTCCCACCGCGCCGCCGCAGGGCGACACAACCGCGGTGAACGAAGCGGCCCGCCTGCTGGTTGCGGCCGAGCGGCCCATGATCATCGCGCAACGATCCGCCCGCACGCCTAAGGGCGTAACTCTGCTGGTGGAGCTGGCCGAGACGTTGCAAGCGCCGGTGGAGAACCAGGAACGGATGAATTTCCCGTCACATCATCCTCTCGCGGGTTTAGGTTGGCCGGGCTACCAACCGGACGTAACGCTGTGTCTCGAAGTAAACGACGTTTCGAATATCGAGCGCATCGCGCGGGGCCGCAACGCCAAGGTCATCAACATCTCGTCGGTCGACCTCTTCATGAAGAGCAACATCCAGGATTTCGGCCGCTATGCCGACGTCGACATCGACATCGGGGCCGATGCCGAAGCCACGCTGCCGGCCCTGATCGAAGCCTGCAAGCGGCTTATCACGCCAGACCGCAAGCGCGCTTTGGAAGATCGCGGCGCTAAGCTGGCCGAGGCGCACAGGCAGGCTCGCGCGCTGGGGATCGAACAGGCGTCTTACGGCTGGGATTCGAGCCCGATTAGTTTGGCGCGCCTCTGCGCGGAACTATGGCCGCTGATCAAGAACGAAGACTGGTCGCTGGTATCGTGGCAGGGCTTCATCAGCAACTGGCCGAACCGGCTTTGGAAATTTGACAAACAATATCAATACATCGGCAGCCAGGGCGCGGGCGGCATGGGCTATGGCGCTCCCGCGGCAGTGGGCGCGGCGCTCGCCAACAAGAAGTACGGCCGGTTCTCGCTCAGCATTCAGACCGATGGCGATCTCAACTATGCTCCCGGCGTGTTGTGGACGGCCGCTCATCACCGCATCCCGCTGCTCACGATCATGCACAACAATCGCGGTTATCACATGGAGGTGATGTTCGTCGAGCAGCAGGCCAGCCTGCATAACCGGGGGGCGGACCGCGCTCATATCGGGACGAAGCTGTGGGATCCGAATATCGATTATGCCAAGATGGCGCAGGCTTATGGCATGCACGGCGAAGGTCCGATTTCCGATCCGAACGACCTGGTGGCGGCGCTCAAGCGCGGCATCGAAGTGGTCAAGCGAGGCGAGCCAGCCATGATCGACGTAGTCACGCAGCCGCGCTAAGGAGTCCCGTGCAAAAAATCATCTTGATTTTGACCCTGGTTGCGGTTGCAGCGGCGCAATCGAAAGCGCCCTCGGGCAACGCCGCGCACGGCAAGGAGCTGTACGTTAAGTACACCTGCTACGCCTGCCATAGCTTCGACGGCCATGGAGGCGCGGGAGCGCGGCTGGTTCCGATGAAGATGCTGCTGCCGGTGTTCACCGCTTATGTTCGCGCCCCGCGCCAAATGCCGGCATATCGGGAAAAGGTGATGTCCGACGCGGACCTCGCGGATGTGTATGCGTACATCAAATCGATTCCGGAGTCACCGGCCGCCAAGAGCATCCCGCTGCTGTCGCAAATGCCGCAGTAGCAATCAAAAGTTGAAAAGGTCCGGCTCCTCAACCCATCCATTCGGGATGCTGGGCCGTTCCGTCGAACTGTGTGGTGGTCTTGAAAAGCTCAAACTTCCCGCTCATGGCGGCTTCCCTGGTCTTTGAAACAATTGCCTGCAGCTGCTGCTCTGACATCGGCTTAAAGGTCCGCACGGCCTCGAAAGCCTGATCCAGGCGGTCTATCGAGTCGCATCCGTTAATCACCACCGACGTCGGCAGATTCAATGCATAGTGCAGGCATTCGATGGGCGTGGCAACGCCGGCTTTCAGCACATCGCCAAAGGCCATCGGCTTCATCCCGAGCACTGCGATACCTTCCTTCACCAGGCGCGGCACCACTTGATGCGCGAAGCTTCGGAAGTGATAATCAAGCACGTTTAGCGGCATCTGGCACGAATCGAAATGGAACTTGTTCTGCGCCGCAACGTCGAGCATTCGCAGATGCACCGCCGGATCTTTATGCCCGGTGAATCCGATATATCGGACTTTGCCGGCCTTTTTCGCGGCCATCACTGCTTCCAGCGCGCCGCCCGGAGCGAAAAAGCGATCCGGATCCTCCATCCGGATGTTCTCGTGGAACTGAATCAGGTCGATGGTCTCCACCTGCAGGCGCCGCAGCGATTCGTCGATCTGTTTCGCCGCCATGGCGCGCGTGCGCCCGTTGTACTTTGTCATGAGGAAAATGCGCTTGCGGTATCCGTCCTTCAACGCCTTCCCCATTCGTATCTCGCTTCCGCCATCGTGGTAATCGCAAGAGTTATCGAGGAAGGTGATGCCTCTATCGATGGCGCTCCGTAGAATCCGGATACTCTCGCTCTCTTCTTTCGGCACGCCCATGTGATAGCCGCCCAAGCCGAGAGCGGAAACACGCTGGCCGGTGGTCCCGAGGTTCCTGTAGATCATCCCGTTGGATGTTTGCGCATCCAGCTTCGCCGCGACCTGCAGAGCCGCGAGCATGGTGAGAAATTCGCGCCGTTCCATGTCTCATACTTTATCCTCAGCAAGTCAGTCGAGGCAATCGGTAAACCGATCGATCAGGTCTTCGACGATGGCGGGAAGCTTTTCGATGCAGCGAAGGACGATGGCGCGCTGGGTGTCGCGTTCCTGAGGGGTCATGTATTCGAGCAACGACTTTCCGGCTACTCTCGCCATTAAGCAGCCTAGCGTGTGCTTGACAGCGCGTTCAGAGACGTCGCTCAACTCCGGTATTGCAGGTAGACCTTGATAGTATGCCCGCCAAAATTCGTGCGCCCCCGCCCGCAAGCGCTCTCTGTGCTGCGATAGATGCAGCGCTTTACTTAGAAAATGGGTCAGCCCGAATCCAACATCAAAAGCCGGCTCCCCAAAATGCGCGGCTTCATGATCGAGCAGGACGAGCCGATCGCCGCGCACCAGGATATTCTTAGGGCTGTAATCACCGTGCACTAACGCGAAGCGGCGCGCCTGTGTTTCCCGGACCAGCTCGCGGAGAAATACAGCCGCTCCCGGCTGGTGGTCGGCCGCATAAAGGTAGTACGGCTCCAGGCGAAGCGAAAAGAAAAACGATTGATCGCGAAAGAGCGGTTCGACCTCGGAGCGTTCCAGGTAGCTTCCCCGATGAATTGCTGCCAGGAGTTCGCCGAATTTGGAAAAATGATCCAGGTCAATCTGTCCGGAAAGCAGAAGCCTCTTCCACTCGTGATGCGGCTGTGGGACAGCTTCCATGGCGAGAATGTGATTGGCCGTATCGAGGAAAAGGAGCCGCGGAACGCTACCGGCGGGCGTCCACCGGATGAGCCACTCCATGGCCAGAGCCTCTTGTCCGATTCGGGCTGGGTCGCTCTTCCACTCGGCCGCCGACTTCAGTTGCTCCCTGGCCTGCTTCACCACAATCGGAGACTTATTTTTCAGACGAACCAGGACGGTATGGTTCGAAACACCCCCCGCTAGAACGGAGCTTTCCTCCACCGCATATCCCCGGTCAGCGAGGTAGGACGCCAGACTGGCTGGCTCTTCAATATTCATGCGGTCTTCATCCGGGTAACGAAATCTTCACAGGCAGGGCGGTGGATCCGGCGAACATCGATTCCGCGCCCAGTTCCTCTTCGATGCGCAATCCCTCATTCCACTTGGCCATTCGTTCGGAGCGAGAGAATGAGCCAACCTTTAACTGCCCGCTATTCCAGCCGACGGCCAAATGAACGATCGCGACGTCCTCGGTCTCGCCGGATCGCGCTGAGACAATTGTGCCGAAACCAGCGCTCCGCGCGGCATCGAGAGTGTTTCGCATTTCCGTTATAGTCCCGGCTTGATTGGGCTTCAGCAGGACGGCGTTGCATGCGTTCTGCTCGGCCGCGCTGGTAACGCGCTGGGCATTAGTAACTAAGAAATCATCTCCGATCACCTGAATCCGGTTACCCACCGCGGCGGTGAACGCTTGCATGCCTGGCAAATCGTCTTCCGCAAAAGGGTCCTCCACCGAGAGAATCGGATAGCGGCGTACCCAACCGAGCAGGACCTCCAACCACTCCTCGCCCGAGTACTCGCGATCATCTAAATTTGTCCGATATCGGCCATTAGCGCTGAACTGCGAGGCCGCGACATCCAGTGAAATTCCTACCTGACCGTTACCGTAGCCGGCCCTTTCAATGCATCGGGAGAGAACCTCCAGAGCTTCTTCATTGGAATCGAACAGGGGCCACCAGCCTCCCTCGTCCGCAACTCCAGCCAGGCGATGCATCTCGGCCATGGTTTGGCCTGCGACGCGGTACACTTCCGCCGCCATAACCAGAGCGTCATCAAAACTGCGCGCTCCGACCGGCATCACCATCAGATCCTGAATGTCGAGCCGCTTGCCTGCATGTACACCGCCTCCGAATATTTGAATCTCGGGAAGCGGCAAACGAACTGGAGCTCCCTGGGCCAGGTAGCGCCACAGCGGAAGGCCATGTGAAGCGGCCGCCAGTTGAAGAGCGGCCATGGATGTCGCGATCGTGGCATTTCCGCCTAGCTGGGATTTATTGGGCGTGCCATCGAGCTCAATCAGGACTTGATCGATGGAGGATTGATCAGCCGCGTCCATCCCGATCAGGGCTCTGCTGATGGGACCGTTCACGTTGGCGACCGCCTGGTTCACTCCCCATCCGCCGAACTTCGGCCCCCCGTCCCGGAGGTCTATGGCTTCGTTCGTTCCGCGTGAAGCGCCCGCGGGAGCGCTACTGCGCCCGATGTGGCCGCTCGCGGAATGCAGTTCGACCTCAACCGTCGGCCGTCCTCTCGAATCCCAGACGCGACGGCCGATCAATCGATCAATAGTACACGGCATAAGTTGGAGGCATTATACCGTTCAATTTGTACCCGCGAAGACTGTAGCTTTAGAGTATTCTCTTAAAGGAGATAGACACCATGAAAGTAACGGTATCGCGGCGGCAGGTGATCCAAGCCGCATCTTTTTCGGCGGCGGCATCGTTGATGCAAGCGCAGACCGGATCAAATCACGAGGGCACCGCGGAAGACTTCGTGCAGCTAATGACGCAGCTTTCCAATTGGAACCGCTGGGGTAAAGACGATCAGTTGGGCGCGATCAACCTCATTACGCCCAAGAAGCGGAAAGAGGCCGCGACTCTGGTGAAGGAGGGCGCATCCTTCTCGATGGCGCGCAACGCGGAATTCAAGGACGCTGTCGACAACCCGCAGCCTATTATTAGCAAAATGACGCGAGTGGGAGCGGGAGCGCCCACAACCGGCATAGGCAACACGGGTGACACGTTTTTCATTTCCTACCATGGCTACGCTCATACTCACATGGACTCGCTTTGCCACTTTCTATACAACGGCAAAATGTATAACGGTTATTCGCAGGACGTAGTGACGGAAAAAGGCGCGGCGAACAACAGCATAATCAACTTCAAAAATGGAATCGTCACGCGTGGCGTCTTGATGGATATGGCCCGCCTCAAGGGCGTCGATTACCTCGAACCGGGCACTCGCATCTATCCGGAAGACCTGGAAGCCTGGGAAAAGAAGGCACGTGTCAAGGTGAGCTCGGGAGATGTGATGATAGTCCGGACGGGACGTTGGGCGCGGCGCGACGCCAAGGGTCCTTGGCCGATTACGCAGGGGCTGGCAGGACTCCACATGAGTTGCGCAAAGTGGCTGCACGCCCGTGACATAGCTATTCTGGGCGGCGACGGCGCCCAAGACGTTTTGCCTTCGGGGGTCGCCGGAATTTCACAGCCGATTCATGCGCTGGTTCTGGTCGCAATGGGAATGCCGATTTTCGATAATTGCGATCTGGAGTTAGTCGGCAAAGAAGCGGAAAGGCGTCATCGCTGGGAGTTCCTGGTAACTGCTTCGCCCGCGGCTGTGCCGGGCGCTACTGGCTCGGTTTTGAATCCTATCGCGACATTTTGAATCCGGGCCGGCGGGGGCCCCAACAATAACGGAGCGTCAGTTTCCAGCGCGGATTTTGACCACGAAGTTTTGGAAGTCGTTGGCCTGCTCAAACCAGTGCGGTATACCGTTGGGAATTATGATCACGTCTCCCTTGACTAAGTGAAACGTTTGTCCGCCGGTGATGCTTTTGCCGCGCGGCTCTTCCGGATTGTCCTTCTTTTCATCAGTCACCTGGCCGCCGGTTAAAAAAGTAGCTGATCCGCCCGTGACGTACATAATATCGGTGTACTGCATGTGCGTCTCCACGTCCCCGGGCTTCACACGGTGACCGGCTCGCACGTCGTACGCCTTCTTGTCCAGCAGAATGGTAGATACGCCATCGGCAAAACCGGCCGCCACTTTCTGCTTATCGATGTGAACTGCATCCGTCGGGGATTCAGCCATGCGCGGCTTCACCACGTAATAGCTCACTAGCTTGTCCACATGTTGAAACCAATGCGGCGTCCCGGCCTGGATCACCAAAACATCCCCGGGCACCAGATGGTTGCTTTTGCCGCCGGTAATGCTTTTGCCGCGGATCTCGCCCGGCGCGGTAGTCTTGCCATCCACCACTGTCCCGCCAGTGACCACGGTGGCGGAGCCCTCCACCACGTACATGATGTCGCCATACTGGGCGTGGACTTCCACCATGCCAGTCTCAACGCGGTGACTGGTCAGAATCTGGTAGGCGCCATTGTTCAGGACGGTGCCCCCCTTGGCAAATCCCGCGGCCATCTTCTCGTGGCCGATAAGAATCACAGCCGATGACGGCTCGTCGGCCGCGCTCACCACAACGGCCATGACGGATAACATCGCAATTAGCGTCCAGAATCGCATGGTTCCTTCCTACAAAGCTTACCGCAACACATATACTAGAGGTATCGTTAACGCGGGGAAGACTTCATGTTGAGCGATCCTTCGAAGAAATACAGGCCGTTTCCTCAGATTGAACTGGCCGATCGTGAATGGCCATCGCGAATCATCGAGAAGCCGCCTCTGTGGTGCAGCGTGGACCTGAGGGACGGCAATCAGGCATTGATTGAGCCGATGGATCCGGCGCGCAAAGCCCGCCTCTTTCTCCGCCTGGTTGATATCGGATTCAAGGAAATCGAGATCGGTTTTCCATCGGCATCGCAAACCGATTTTGATTTCTGCCGCGAATTGATCGAGCGCAGGTTGATCCCTGTCGACGTTACGGTGCAGGTGTTGGTGCAGGCTCGAGAGTCGTTCATCGAGCGCACTTTCGAGGCGTTAAGAGGGGTGCATCGTGCCATCGTGCACCTTTACAACTCTACTTCGATGGTGCAACGCCGCGTGGTGTTCGGGATGGATCGAAACGGCGTGAAAGGGATTGCCCTAAGCGGCGCGCGCGCCGTGCGTCAATGCGCGGAACAGTTCCCGGAGACCGAATGGGTGTTTCAATATTCTCCGGAAAGCTTCACGGCAACGGAGTTGGACTACGCCGTAGAGGTCTGCGAGGGGGTAATGGAGGTCTGGGGGTCCGCGGAAAATAAGGTAATCATTAATCTGCCCGCGACCGTCGAGCTGGCTACTCCGAATGTCTACGCCGATCAGATCGAATGGTTCGGCCGCAACGTCAAGAATCGGGACTCCATGATTTTGAGCGTCCACCCGCACAACGACCGCGGGACGGCCGTGGCGGCGACGGAGCTGGCGATGCTGGCCGGCGCTGAGCGGGTAGAGGGCACCTTGTTCGGCAATGGAGAACGCACCGGGAATGTCGATTTAGTCACCCTGGCGTTGAACATGTATTCTCAAGGCCTGCACCCTGGGCTGGATATTTCGCGTATCAACGATTTAATCGAGTGCACCGAATTTTGCACCCAGTTGCCCGTGCATCCGCGCCATCCATACGCGGGCGACCTGGTGTTTACGGCGTTCTCCGGTTCGCATCAAGATGCCATTAAAAAAGGCTTCGCGGCTCAAAAGGAGGGCGGCCTCTGGGAGGTCCCCTATCTGCCAATCGACCCCAAGGATCTGGGACGCAGCTACGAGCCCATCATTCGAGTGAACAGCCAATCCGGCAAGGGCGGCGTCTCATTCCTGCTGGAACGGGACTACGGCATCAAAATGCCGCGGAAACTGCAAATCGAATTCAGCCGGGTCATCCAGCAGATCACCGACACCACCGGCCGCGAAGTTACTTCGGCCGAGATCTGGCGGGCTTTCCAAACCGAATACATCGAGCGGCAGACGCCGTTGTCGATTCGCGCTCACTCGGAGCATTCCGCCGGCGAGAGCGGCCAGCTGACGGCGACCGTCAGCGATGGCTCAACCGAACGCGTTATTTTCGGGGATGGCAACGGTCCGATTGATGCCTTTGTCCATGCGTTGAACAAAGAATTTGGCTTCGCGGTCCGCATTCTGGACTACGACGAGCACGCGGTGGGGAGCGGCGCCGATGCGACGGCGGTTTCATTCGTGGAATTGCGGGCCGGCGATAGCGATCCAGTGGCCGGTGTCGGCATGCATCGAAATATTCTGACCGCGTCGTTGAACGCCATCATGAGCGCCCTGAATCGCGCCATAGGCGATCAAAGGATCGCGCTGAAGGACAGAGTTCAGACCGGCACGGTTTCCGCTTAGATCGACGTAGATTTCCGGGCGATTCGAGCGGTCAATCCGCACCACTCAACTTCAACCACTTTCCGCGATCGAAATACCAGGTCACGGACGCTTTCTCGATGAACGCATCGTCGATTCCCTGGTGGTCAATGGGCGGCGGCTTTGGTCCACCATAGGCCTCATAGTGCCGCATGATGAAATCCTTCCCTACTGCGGTGATACCTCTGGAAA
>Ga0182024_10008422_pt1 | contig 21749 bp, 16 predicted proteins | sample P32metaG_FD_120480 | JGI IMG/M metagenome (GOLD analysis project Ga0182024, IMG submission 120480) | Permafrost microbial communities from Stordalen Mire, Sweden - P3-2 metaG (Illumina Assembly) | ecosystem: Environmental > Terrestrial > Soil > Wetlands > Permafrost | place: Sweden: Stordalen...
CCATCGTGCTCGATCCGCGCTCAGCCACTACGCGAGGGCAGCTTGCCCGCCTTTTGTTCACCCTTCGGCGCTATGACGAAATGGAGGCGGACGGGAAGCGCGGGATCTCGGACGATCCCTCAACGACGACGATTGATCGCTTTTACATTGCCGAGGTGCCGTTCGTTGCGCGGGGCGACACCGCTCCGATGGACGCCGTCGTCGCCAGTTTTTCCGCGACCGCGCGCCGCGCCGATCCCGATACGATTTTTGTTTGCGCCCAATGGGCGGACACTCAGGGCGATGCCCAAGAATTGGTCCGCCTCTGGCAAGAATCCGGCCCGAACTGGAGAATCAATTTGGTTCACCCCAATGCCGGACTGCTGCCGGTGGCAGCTGCTTTTCTGAAGTTGGGCCAGCCCGAACGCGCCCGGCCCCTGCTGGTCCAAACCCTGAACCTGCTGACGGCCGAACTCGCCGCCCAGCCCACTAATTCGTCCGATTGGGAGTCGCTCGCCTTGACCCAGGCAATGCTGGGCGATCAGACCGCTGCCCGGGAAACGTTGGCCAAACTCCAGTTGCTCGGAGATCCCCATTCGGCGCCACGCCGGGCCGTGCTCGCGGAGATTTACTCCTGGTTGGGCGACAAGGACTCGGCCGTCACCGCTCTCGCCTCTCTCCTGCGTGAGCCGGATGCGCCGACCACGATTCGCGTAAACCTCCTGCGCCACGCACTGCTGTGGTGGCCGCTCCAAGACCGGGCGGCATTCGTGGCGCTGCTGAATGATCCGCAGAATAACGCCCCATTCTATTGAATGATTCCGGCACTGCGTCCCTCCACCCGTGCCGCCGCCCGCTTGGAACCAGGTCGTGCCGTGGGCTCGAATTGTCTTCTGTCGGGAATTTTTACGCATTTATGCCGGCGAACCGCCACTGAAGACCACCCCGTCTTTTTAAGAAATTCGCGCGCAAATGCTTAGCGGATTATCCCCTCCATTTGGCTCAAATCATGCTTTTATTAGGGGATGCCGGTAGGACTTCAACCTGCATGCCAATCTTCCCCGACGCGGAGTCCGGACGCTCAAAAGCGCGGCGATGGATTCAGCGATCAGAGAGGCAATTGCGCCGGCCGCCAACGTGGAGTCGCCCTTCAATCAAGGTTATGAAACTGAATCTCGCCGTCATTGCCATGTTCGGAGTATTGGCCGTTCGCGTTTGTGGCCAAACGTGGTCAACTGGAGTCGACGTGAGCAGCTACCAAGGCGCCATCGACTGGAGTCAGGTCGCCGCCAGCAATTACACGTTCGCCTTCGCGCGGGTAAGCGACGGCACATCGACACTCGATCCGACTTTTCTGACCAACTATGCCGGCATTAAGGCCGCGGGAATGGCAGCCGGAGCCTATCAGTTCTTTGAACCCGGCGAGGATCCAGTGGCCCAAGCCGATGAACTCCTGGCGGCCATTGGGCCGCTGGCGTCGGGTGATCTCGCCCCCATGCTCGATGTCGAGGTTACCGGCGGGCAATCGAAAGCGACGATCATCCAAAACATCGACATTTGGGTCAACACGGTTGAGGCCGGATTGGGCGTCGCTCCGATAATTTACACCTCCCCCGGCTATTGGGACAGCGAGGTCGACAGCAACGCCTTTTCCGCGGATCCCCTTTGGGTGGCAAACTGGGGCGTCGCCCAGCCGACCATTCCGTTCGGCTGGACCCCGGATAGGCTGACCGGATGGACGTTCTGGCAATACTCGGATGACGGGTCCGTGAACGGCATCGCCGGATCCGTCGACCTTGATCGTTTCAACGGATCAATCACGGCTTTGGACGAGTTTCTGGCCGATCCCCCGCCGCCCGTGCCGCCGAATTACGTGCCGCCGTCGAACTCGGGGCCCAATCCTGGGCCCGGCGGCCCGGGTGGGTTGGCGAGTGGTCCAGCCAATATCCCCGACAACGGAAGTGCGATTGCATTATTTGTTCTCTCGCTCGCCGGCCTCGCCGCACTCCAACTTCGCCTCGCGACCGGTCCGCGCCACCGGAGCCATTCACGGACTATCGCCGAGTGAGCCGCGCACTCGACGGCGCACCCCGCGCATTCGTTTCCCGAGCCGGTTCATTTGCATCCTATCCGTGTCCTCACGGCCCCGATTTTGAAGTCGGCACTCCAGGCAATCGCGTTCAAGCGGAACACTGCGGTAGGATCGGGAGCAGCGGAGCGAGTTCGGCCAAGCCCCCGCTGTGAGCGAGCGATGATCGCCGACCGCCCACATGGGATCGGCATTGGGTGGATTCATCGGCCTAGTTCTACTTTGTCACATTAGCAAAAGAGGATGAAACTCCCTCAATACGTGACTTCCGGGGCATGCTGGCAAAAAAGGATGCCTGGGTGGTCAAGCGTGATTGAAAATTGTTAGGGCTGTTCGTAACCCTGCTCATAATCAGCTGGCACCACCTCGTCGGTAGACGGCTCACGACCATACTTTGGGAATCGGGCTTCAGGCACCTCATCGGTAAGAAGCTTTCCATCGGTCAGATAACCGAGAAAATCCGCCATTGCTTGTTCTGCTGTACCCTTGATGTGCCTCAATCGTCGTTTGCCAATTATCAAGTTGCTCGGCGGTGGAATCGGATTGATCGAGAAATATCGCACATTGGGGTCTGCGCTAGGACCAAACGGTAATTGGAGCATATTTGGTGGATGGAAACCAAATCCGACGAATACGACGATTCTAGCCTGTGCAGCCAAACGACCGAAGAGAACGCCGCTATCTCGCTTATCATCCGGCAAAAGAATATCGGGCTTATAAGAGCCCATGGCTTGTGAAGACCGCTTGTGTGCGCCCACCTCGGCCTGACGCCCGGCTAAGCTTGCTCTGAGTTTGCCGATTAAGGCACCATCTCGTACGAGCCGACACCTATCGTGGGCTGGCTCTCGATGAATTGGATTTGGCGATCGCCGATCAGAGACCGACTTTAACCTCGACCTTGCCCGCCTCAGTCAGCCCAAGGACGCAAATCCTATCCGCCAGCTCGCACTCGACCACGCCGCCCACCCGGTCTCGTTTCCGCACCTTGGACTTCGCTCCGGGCTTCAGGCGATTGTCTTGGATGAAGGTGAGGAATCCCGGGCTTTGATCGAGGATCCGCTCGATCCGCAGGGCCTTCCCGACGGCGCAGGTCGCCAGGGTCTGGCCGCTGCTGCGCTCGAACAGCGGCGAATTGACCCGCGGGATCAGGTCGCCGTGCGGGTCGACCGCCGGGTGGCCGAGATAGTCGTCGATCCGGGCCAGCACCCGCTCGGAAATCGCATGCTCCAGCGACTCGGCCTCCTGATCGACCTCCGCCCAGTCCATTTTGAGGACCTGGACCAGAAAGGTCTCCACCAGCCGGTGCTTGCGCACCACGACCAGGGCGGCCTTCCGGCCTTCGGCGGTCAGCCGCACGCCCTCGCGGGAACGGTATTCCAGCAGGCCCTGGGCCGCGAGCGACTTGACCATCGTCGTGATGGTTCCCGGGGTGACGCCCAAGGCCTCGGCAATCGCTCCCGTCGCGACGACCCCCTGGGAGCCCCCGGATCGGGCCAGGATCGCTTTCAAGTAGTTCTCGGCGGTGCTCGTCGGCATCTTCCGGCAGGACAGCCCAAGATCGGCTCCGTGGCGACCGTAATTTTTTGTTTGAATATTCAAACTATGAGTTTTTACTATTCATTTGGATGGATGATGGCAGTCAAGAATTGATTCGCTCAACGAGCGCCGAAGGGATGCCCGGGGAGGTCACGGCGGAGGACATCAAGCGCGCCGGCGACCGCCGCCGGATCCGGGTCCTAAGGGCGGGCAATGGCCGGGGCCGGTCCTTAAAGCTGCTCTGGCTCCTCATCGGTCCCGGCATCCTGGTCATGCTGGGGGAAAACGATGGCCCCAGCATGATTTCCTACGCCCAAACGGGCGCCAGCTACGGCGTCGGCTTTTTCCTGCCCTTTATCGTCCTCACCTTCGCGATGGCGTTTGTGGTCCAGGAAATGACGGTTCGGCTCGGCGCCGCCACCAAACGCGGGCACGCCGAGCTCATCTACGCCCGATTCGGACGTTTCTGGGGCTTTTTCGCGATGGCCGATTTGATCTTCGGCAATCTTCTGACCCTGGTCACCGAATTCATCGCGGTCCGCGCGGGGCTGGGTTTTTTCGGCGTGCCCCCAGGAATTGCCGTTCTGGGGGCCCTGCTCGTCGTGGTCGGCGTAGTGCTCACCCGGCGCTACTGGACGTGGGAACGCATCACCCTTGGCTTTGCGATCTTCAATCTCATCTTCGTGCCCGTCGCGGTGCTGGCCCATCCGGTGAGCAGCCAGGTGGTGCGTTCGTTCTTCACCTGGGGACCGCTGCCGGGCGGAGTGACCGCCGGTTTCATTCTGCTGGTCATGTCGAACATCGGCGCGACGGTGACGCCCTGGATGCTGTTCTTCCAGCAGAGCGCCGTCGTCGACAAGGGATTGACGACCGCCGACATCCGCCACGGTCGCATCGATACCGCCTTGGGGGCCGTGCTCGCCGCGACCGCGGCGATCGCCACCGTGCTGGCGACGGCGCCGCTGTTCGCCCATCATGTCGACGCCTCGAACTTCGAAGGAGCCGGGTTCGCGCAGGCCTTGGCGCCCTATGTCGGAAAGGTGGGGGCCACCCTGTTTGCGATCGGGATCTTCGAAGCCGGGCTGGTGGCGGCGATCACGATTTCCGCTTCGTCGGCCTACGCCTTCGGCGAGGTGGCCGGGGGCGCCCGCAGTCTGAATAGTCCGCTCCGCGAGGGCCGGCTGTTTTATGCGGTGCTCATCGCGGCGGCGGCCATCGCGGCCGCCCTGGTCCTCATTCCCCACGCGCCGCTGGTCTTCATCGTCCTCATCGTCAATGTCATTGCGGTCCTGGCGATGCCACCGGCGATCGTGTTCCTCCTGCTGCTGGTCAATGACCGCGAAATCATGGGCGAGCACGCGAATGGGCCGATGGCCAACTTCTGCGGAATCTCGGTGACGATCCTGCTCGTCGCGGCCGGGCTCATTTACGGAATCACCACCATCTTTCCCCACTTGCTTCCCGCCTAGCGCGGCACGGGAAAACAAACCGACAGCCAAGGAGATACGATATGACCACGAGTAAAGAAACCAGTCAACCGCCGGCCGAGCTTCCCAAGCCGGCCGCCAATTGGGTGCGTGAGGCGCTCGAACCCGATCAATTCTCCGCGGCGAAACAACCCTTTGGGCGTCAGACCTTGAGCCGGCGAACCATTATCCTCCTCTGGGGGTTGCGGGTTTATGTTGTCCTGATGGGGCTCCTGGTCGCACTGCAAACCTGGAATGCATTTCATGTCGTGCGGTGACGGGCCCGGTGCGGTTCAGCCCGGCGCGCGAATTCCCGGGCGCGCAAAAGACGGACGTTTCGATTCGCCAAAAAACGCCGGGGCGCCTGCCATGCTTTCGCCCGGCCGCTCCCCCATTGGCCGCCCAACCCCGAAAATCCCATGAAGCCTACGTTGTTCCTCGTCGCTGCGCTCGCCGTCATTGGTGCAAGCATCGTCTCAGCCCAGACCGCCGAACCTCCGGCGGCGGCGCGCCCCGGCGGCCGCCCGCCCCCACCCCAGCGCGATCCGCTCGCGCCGGGCTACGTCCCGGCCACCGAAATGCCCGACGGCCTGGTGCCCCCGGTTGAGGCGGACGGCAACTTTATCATCGGTCCAACCCACGCTCCGGCGCCGGAAATGAGCCCCGTCGGGGATGGTGTTCCGAAGGGGACCATCTACAAATTTAAGCTCCAATCGACCGATAGCCGCTTCTACTCGGGTATTGCGCGCGATCGGCCCGCCACGGGAGCGGCGGGTCCAGCCGGGGCGCCGGGAACTCCCGTGACCAGCCACGCCCAGCCATACACGCGCACGGTTTCGGTCTACGTGCCCCAGCAATATGTTCCCGGCACGGCCGCGCCGTTCATGATTACCTGCGACGGCGACGGTCGGGCGTTTAACGTCCTCGATCACTTGATCCCGCTCAAGAAAGTGCCGGTACTGATCGTCGTCGCCATCGCCAACGGCGGCGGCGACGGACCGGGCAGCGAGCGCGGGCTGGAATACGACACGGTGTCCGGCAAGTACAGCGACTTTGTTGAGACCGAAGTCCTGCCGATGGTCGAACAAGTCGCGAAGGTGAAGCTAACCAAAGATCCGGATGGCCGAGCCACCATGGGGACAAGTTCCGGCGGCTCCTGCGCGATGATCATGGCGTGGTTTCATCCGGAGCGCTATCACCGCGTCTTCACCTTCTCGGGCACTTTCGTCAACCAGCAGTCACCAACCGATCCCCAGTATCCGCACGGCGCCTGGGAACTGCATGAGAGCTTGATCCCCCATAGCCCTGTAATGCCTCTGCGCATCTACATGGAATGCGGCGATCGCGACAACTACAACGGCCGGGATAACCTGCACGATTGGGTGCAGGCCAACGAGAACATGGCCAAGGTGCTGACGGAAAAAGGCTATCGCTACAAATTTGTCTTCGCTCGGGGGGCCGGGCACACCGACCGGCCGACCATCGCCGAGCTCTACCCCACCGCACTGCAATGGGTCTGGCAGGGATATCCGATCGCGGGGAATTAGTCTCCTTGGGATCCAGCGAGGCGCCGGTTCGCCTCCGACCTCTAGCGGGTCGGCACGCACGACTACGGCTGATCGCTTCGCCGGTCAGAGGTTCACCCGTTCGATCTTGGTGATCCTCACTCCTCCGCCGCCTCCGGCCCTACTTCCCTGGATTCGCCCCTTGGGCGTTCGTGGGGATGCAGTAAAACCCGGTCCGGGCACAGATATAAAGCGTCTGCCGATCCGTCCCGCCAAAGCACATATTGGCCGGACTCTCCGGCATGGGGATATACCCGATTTGCTGGCCGGTCTTGGTATCGACCACCGTCACTCCGCCCGGCCGGCCCCCGCCGACGCTCATGTAGAGATTGCCTTGGGTGTCCAGCGTCATGCCGTCGGAGCCAAAATTACAGACCAGCCGCTTATCGGTCAGCGACCCGTCCGGCTGCATCGCGAAGGCCCAGGTCTGACCGCCGCTGATGTCGGAGACATACAGGGTCCTTCCATCGGGCGTGCCGGCGATGCCGTTGGGCGTGCCATTGCGGCCATCGGGCGAATCAAAGCGATCGATGACCCGCGTCAAGGTGCGGTGATCGGGCGAGAGAAAATAGACGGTCCTCAGTTCCTGTTCCGCCTGGCGGCCGGGCGCCCACCACTTGCGGGCATAATAGGGATCGGTCAAATACATGCCCCCATCCGGCCGCACCCAAACGTCATTTGGGCCGTCGAGGAGTTTGCCCTGATAGGCCTTCACCAGGACGGTGTGCACCGGCAGGGTAATCCGCTCCGGCCGCGCCGGGTCGCCAACTGCGGGATTGAGCGGCGCCGGATAGGGGATCGTCTCCTTTTCGGTGAGGGAGATCGACCACAGTTCATTGCGCTCGTCGGCGCAGGCGATGAGGTTGCCGTGATAGTCAAAGCACATGCCATTCGCGTAGCCCGACGGATGCATGAAGACGGACAGCGTCTTGTCCGCCACGCTCCAGCGCATGATCTTGTCGCTGTTTTGCTCAATGAAATAGACATCGCCATTCGGAGCGCAGGTGGTCCCTTCGGTGAAGGGCTTGCCATCGACCGTGTAGGACTCGGTCGGCAGGGTGGCCAGCCGCTCGACTTTGGTGCCCGGCGAGATCGTGGGCGGCAGGCCCATCGCGGTGTCCGGGTGGGAGGGCACGGGAGCCATTTCAGCCAAGGTGGCGCAGGGGAGCGCGGCCGCAATCAGAAGACCGAGAAACAGGGGGCGATGGGAGGGAGTCATTTTTGAGCCCGCAGGGGGGTGGCAGTGATTCCTTGGCGCGAAATCGCCGCGGATGCAAATTTACTTGCGCCCCACCCCGGGACCAATCCAGCCCATTCGGCCGCTGGGCGTGGGCGCGCCATCGGTCATCCGCTCATGGATTGCGGTTGGGCCCGCCCCCGCCAGCATCCATCGCTTCACCCGTCGACTACCCTTGAAAATCTATCGCACCGAAACCGGCTTGTGCGCCGAGGCCAACGGGGAATTCCGCGTGCTCGCGGGCGGGTTGGACCTCGATCCCCTGTTCGCCTCCGCCGATCCGGCGGATTTTGCTGCAACCGCATACGCCCGGGGCCGCCCCGCCGCCGCCCCCACCCGCCTCCTCGCCCCGCTGCAGTCGCAGGAGGTGTGGGCCGCCGGGGTCACCTATCTGCGCAGCCGCGTCGCCCGGGTGGCCGAATCGAAGGACGCCGGCGGGGCGGCCTTCTACGACAAGGTCTATGAGGCGGCCCGGCCCGAATTGTTCTTCAAGGCGACGCCCCACCGCGTCGCCGAGCCGGGCGGGATCGTGCGCATCCGGGCCGATTCGCGCTGGAACGTGCCGGAGCCCGAACTGGTCCTGGCCCTCAATTCTCGCGGGGCGATTTTCGGCTATGCGATCGGCAATGACATGAGCTCCCGCGACATCGAGGCGGAGAACCCGCTCTACCTGCCGCAGGCCAAAGTTTATGACCGCTCCGCCGCCCTGGGGCCGTGCCTGCTCGTGCGCTCCGCGCCCCTGGAACCGTCGACGGAGATTTCGATCGTGATCCGCCGGGCGGGCCAGGCGGTCTTTTCCGGCGCGACTTCGATCGACCGGATTAAGCGCTCGTTTCCGGAACTTGCCTCCTACCTCTATCGGTCCAACCGCTTTCCGCATGGCTGCTACCTGATGACCGGCACCGGGGTGGTGCCGCCGGACGCCTTCACCCTCCAAGTGGGCGACGAGGTGGCCATCACGATCGCCGCCATCGGCACCCTGACCAACGTGGTTGGCTTATCCGACTGAGGCGGCTGCCGCTCCGACCAAAGGCGTCGCGCGCGGTCGGCGAAAGCAGGCGACCAACAGGCCGGCGGCCAACAACGCGCCGCTCATCAGCAAATAGGAAGTCCGGGGGCTGCCCGTGACCGCGTTGCGAGGTAGTCCGAGACGTGGCCGCACCGGCTAAGACGGCTCGCGGCGCTGCAGCGCCTCGTAGTGCAGGCCTTTGGCGAGCAGGTCGCCAATCCGCTCCGCGTCGTAGATGCAGCCCTCCCAGGAGCCGCCGCTGGCGTTCTGCAGCATCGACCACAGCTGCGTGTCCACGGGAATTTTCGGCATGGCGCCCAACTTATCATTGGGCGCCCGGTTGCTGAGCTCCTCCGGGCTCACCGAAACGACGTCGACTGACCCTTCAAGGGTCCGGGTATCCACTGCGATGCGGATCCGGTCGCCGTCCCGCAAGCGGCCCAGCGGGCCTCCCGCGCGCGCCTCGGGGCTGATGTGCCCGACGCAGGCCCCGGTCGACACCCCGGAAAACCGCCCATCGGTCAGCAGCGCCACGTGGTGGCCCGAGGCGAGGTGTTTGAGGGCGGAGGTCACCTGATAGGTCTCGGGCATGCCAATCGCCGGCCCGATGCCCGCGAGCACGAGCACGTCTCCCGGCTGGATCGCTTCCGGCCCCTTCGCTTTGACGGCCGCGATCGCCGCCGCCTCGGTCGCGAAAAAGCGCACGGGCCCTTCGTGGTGAAAGATGCCGTTCCGATCGATCAGGTCGGCGCTGATCGCCGTGCTTTTGACGAGCGCCCCGCCGGGGGCGAGGTTGCCGTGCAGGAAAGTAACCGTGCTGGTAAGGCCCGCCGCTTTCGCGGCGGCCGGAGAAAGAATCACCCGGTCCGGGTCGATGCCGTCGAGCTCCCGCAGTTTGGCCCGAACCAGTTGCCGCCGGCTCGATTGCTCCCACCAGGCGAGGTTCTCGCCCAGGGTCTGGCCGGTGACCGTTTTCGCGCCCAGGCGCAGGAGGCCCAGGTCGCGCAGGTGGAGCATCACCTCCGGCACGCCCCCGGCCAGGAACACCTGCACCGTCGCATAGTGCGTGGGCCCGTTGGGCAGGACATCGACCAGCCGCGGCACGGTTTGATTGATGCGCTTCCAATCCTCCACCGTCGGACGGGGCAGGCCCGCGGCGTGCGCGATCGCCGGCACGTGCAGCACCAGATTGGTCGAGCCGCCAAAGGCCGCGTGCACGACCAGCGCGTTGTGCAGCGAATCCGCGCTCAAAATTGAACCGGTCGTAGCTCCCGCCTCCTGCAGGTGCAGGAGCGCGCGGGCGGAGCGCCGCGCCATATCCCGCCAAATTTCCGCCCCCGAAGGGCTCAGGGCCGCGTGGGGCAAGGACAGCCCGAGCGCCTCGCCCACCACCTGGCTCGTGGCGGCGGTGCCCATAAACTGGCAGCCCCCGCCGGGGGAGCCGCAGGCCTTGCAGCCCATCTCGGCGGCGTAATCGAGCGTGATTTCACCCTGGGCAAAACGCGCGCTGAGCGTTTGCACCTTCGCCGTGTCCTCGGCCTCCTCGGCGAGCAGGGTCACCCCGCCCGGAATCAGCACCGCCGGCAGCCCCGGGGTTCCGGCCAACGCCATCATCATGGCCGGCAGCCCCTTGTCGCAAGTGGCGATCCCCAGCACGCCCCGGCAAGTCGGCAGCGAACGGATCAGCCGGCGAAAGATGATCGCCGCGTCATTGCGGTAGGGCAGGCTGTCGAACATCCCAGCCGTGCCGTTGGTGCGGCCGTCGCAGGGATCGCTGCAGTAACCGGCGAAGGGAATCGCGCCGGCCTGCGAGAGCGTGCGCGCCGCCTCTTCCATGAGCAGTCCCACCTCCCAATGGCCCGTGTGGTAGCCCAAGGCGACCGGCGTGCCATCGGGCGCGCGGATCCCGCCCTGGGTGCTCAGGATCAGGAATTCGCGTCCGCCCAGTCTGCGCGGGTCCCAGCCCATGCCGGCATTTTGGGTGAGGCCGAACAGATTGCCGCTGGGCGTCTCGCGCAGCTGCACCGCGCGCAGCGGGAGGCGCCCCTTGGGCCCGGGCGCGGTGGTCCGCAAGACGTAAACCGCGGGGTCGGAGGACTCGAGAAAGTCAGGAAAGGGCATCGCGCGGGACCGGGGACAAATCAGTCTCGTGCGGCGGCCCCGGGCAGGTCGACCTATTTTGCCGGGAGCTCAGAGGCCGAGATCGAGCTGCCGGCCGCCCGGCGCCCGGAACTCAGCGACCGACAGCGGCTCGCACTCGCGCTGAAAACCCAGCCGCCGGGCCGTGACCGCGAAAACCTGCGCCAGTTGCTCGGCGAAAATCCCTTCGCCCCGGTGACGCTTCGACCACGTGGCATCGTAGAGCTTGCCGCCGCGGCTGCGCCGGATCCGGCCGAGGATGCGGTCTTTCTTGCCGGCCTCGTGCTGGTCAAGCCAGGTGCCAAAAATTTCCTTCACGCCATAGGGCAGGCGCAACAGGGTGTAGCCCGCGTAGCGGGCCCCGGCTGAACGGGCGGCTTCCAGGATGGCCGGCAGTTCGTGGTCGGTCAGGCCGGGAATCATTGGCGCGGCCATTACGCCGACCGGGATGCCGGCCGCCGCCAATTCGCGGATCGCCCGCAGCCGATGCGCGGGCGCCGAAGCCCTGGGCTCGAGCCGGCGGGCCAAGTCCGCATCCAAGGTGGTGACCGACACAAACACCCGGGCGGCCTGGATCCCGGCCAGCGGCGCCAGCAGCGGGATGTCGCGGGTGACCAGATGGCTCTTGGTTATTAGGGCGACCGGGTTGCGGAAGGCGGCGAACACCTCCAAGCACGCCCGCGTCAACTGGAAATGCCGCTCGGCCGGCTGGTAGCAGTCGGTCACCCCGCTCATCACGACGGTCTGCGGCTTCCAACTCCGCGCCGCCAATTCCTCCCGCAGCAAAGCCGGCGCCGCGGTCTTGACGAAAATCTTGGTTTCGAAGTCGAGGCCGGCGGAGAGACCAAGGTATTCGTGAAAGGGCCGGGCAAAGCAATAGGCGCAGCCGTGCTCGCAGCCGCGGTAGACGTTGATCGAGGCGGAGAAGCCCAGGTCAGGGCTGTCGTTGTAGGTGATCAGCGAGGCGGCGGCATCCCGGTAAAACCGCGTGGCCGGAGCCGGCGCCTCTTCGGCGGGGAGGTCGGGATCGGGGACATAGGCCAGCGCCTCAAATCGGTTGGGCGGATTGATCGGCGTGCCCCGGCCGTGGATCGGGGGCGGCGGCGCCGGCAACGTATGGACGGACATGTGTTCATTTGAACACTAGTCGAGCAAATGCCAAGCCTGCACTGCGGATAAATGGCGCCGGATCCAGCAACCAGGCCGATCCCAGCTATGGCACTTCGTAAATTTCGATCAGGGCGACGCCGCCCGCATTGCTTACACTGTTGGCGACCGCCGTGTAGCTGCCGGGCGCCAGGGTCGCCAAAATCGCCGAGTCGAGACTGGCCGGGTTGGTGAGCGGAAACGCGAACACCGAACTGCTCACCGCCGAGATCGCGGCGTCCCCACCCCACCCGGAATTGGACGCGACAACCGTTTCCTGGCCGGACTGCGCGGTATAGAGCACCAGTTGCGGATCGGGCAAAGTTGCCTCCACGCCGAACGCCGCCAAGGCGGGTCCCGTGGCCCGAATCAGCACCGTTTTCGCCGCGGTTCCTCCAATCACAAATCCCGCGGTCATCGATCCGCTCGCGGCAATTTGGGTCGTCGACGACAGGTTCACCAGGCGCGGCGAGGTGCCCGTGATTGTCGTCGTGGCGTCGTAAACTTCGGCTAGAGCCGTGCCCAGCCCGGCGCCATTACCACCGATCTGGACGGTGTATGAGCCCGATGCGAGCGAAGTCACCAGCGCCGCATCGAGACTCGACGGGTTCGTCAGTGGAAAGGCAAACACGCTCGCACCCGCATTGACGATCGCCGCTTGGTTGCTCGCCGGAGTGCCCCAATTGTCATTGGCATTGATCACTGCCGAGCCGTTGAAAACCGTCAGCGTGGGATCGGCCAAAGGAGAGCCGATTCCGAACGCCGCCAAGGCCGGTCCGCTCGCGCGCAAGAGGAGCGGCTCGGCACCGCTCGCGCCCGTCCCGCCGACGACGAATCCCACCGTCAAGACCTGGCTCCCGCCGGCTTGATTCAGCACCGAAAGATTGGCGAGTCGGCCCGCCGCCGTTCCGCCCGGGGCCAAACTAAGCGTCGCCGCGCCGGTGATCGCCGTCGCGAAGGCGTTGGCGACCGCGCACGAATAAACGCCCGCGTTGGCCGCCGCCACGTTAGTTAGCACCAAGTAGCGATCGGTCGCGCCTGCGATCGGATTGCCGTTCAGGTCCCACTGGTAAGTCAGCGATCCCGCGCTGGTGGCGGCGACGCTGAACGTCACCGTTTGGCCCGCCACGGCCGCCACGTCGGTCGGCGGGGTCACAATCAGCGGCGGCGGTGACGCGCTGGCCATGCGCACGGTGTCATTGCCCGAGTCGGTCACATAAAGGGTGCCGTTCGCGGCGACCGCGATGCCCTCCGGGGAATTGAAAAGGGCCGCGGCGCCGGTTCCGTCCGCGCTTCCTGAAGCGAGCGCCGTGCCGGCCAACGTGGTCACCACGGCCGACGAGGTGATCTTCCGAATCGTGCTGTTGCCGGTGTCGGCCACGTACAAGTTTCCCGCCGCGTCGATTGCAATTCCCCCTGGTGAGCTGAATCGCGCGAAGGTCCCCGTGCCGTCGATGCTCCCATTACCCCCGCTATTGCCGGCCAACGTCGTCACCAAGCCGGCGGGCGTGATCTTGCGGATCGTATTGTTGGGCGTCCCGTCGGTGACGTAGATATTTCCCGCGGCATCCACCGTCAGACTGGCCGGTTGGCTGAACCGGGCACTGCTCCCCATCCCGTCGGCGGTTCCGGTGCTGCCCGCCAATCCGGCGAGCGTCGTCACGACGCCGGCGGGGGTGATTTTCCGCACCGTGGCGTTATATCGATCGGCCACATATATATTGCCCGCCGCGTCCAGCGCGATGCCCGTCGGACCATAGAATTGGGCGCCGCTGCCCGAGCCATCGCTGCTGCCCGTGAAACCGCTAAAGCCCGCGATCGAGACCACGATGCCGGCGGGAGTGATTTTCCGGATTGAATCGTTAAAATCATCCGCGACATAGATTGCGCCGGTGGCGTCGACGGCAACCGCCGCCGGATGATTGAAAGTGGCGGAAGCGACCGGCCCGTCCAGTCCGCCGGCCACGCCCGGGACACCCGCGACGGTGGTCACCTTGCCGGTCGGGCTGACCTTGCGAATGGTGTGATCAAGGAAATCGGCCAGGTAAACATTGCCGGCGCCATCGACGGCTGCGCCACCAGGGACATTGAAGCGCGCCAAACTGCCGACGCCATCCACATTGCCGGGCGCCGCCCCGGAGATGGTCGACACTGTGGCACCCGGGCCGATTTTCCGAATGGTGTTGTTGCTGGAGTCCGCGACATAGATGTTCCCGAAACTGTCCGCCAATACTCCCGCCGGGGAACTAAACCGCGCATTCCGGCCGACGCCATCGACGCTCCCAATCGATCCGGCCGTACCGGCCAGAGTGGTCACCGCTCCGGCTGGGGTGATCCGGCGGATCGTATCGTTGCCCCAATCGGCCACGTAAAGATTGTTGCTGGAATCGATCGTGATATCGGTGGGATGGTAGAAGCCGGCGGCTGGCCCCATCCCGTCCGCCGTGCCCCCGGCGCCCGCCATCCCGGCGAATGTCGTCACGACCCCCGCCGGCGAGATCTCGCGGACCACATTGTTGTAAAAATCGTCCACAAAGACGTTGCCCGCGCTGTCAACCGTCACGCCATCCGGACCGTCGAAACGCGCCGTGATGCCGGTAGCGTCGACGTATCCCGTCACGCCCCCGGAACCGGCCAGGGTCGAAACGACCCTGGCCGGGGTGATTTTGCGGATTTTCTGATTGTTGTTATCTGCCACGTAAAGATTCCCGGCCCCGTCAATGCAGATGCCTTCCGGCCCCAAAAGTCGGGCGACGTTCATTGGGCCGTCGACGTCGCCGCCCACGCCGAGCGCTCCCGCGAAGGTCGTCACCACCCCGGCCGGCGTGACCTTGCGGATCGCAGAGTTGTAATAATCCGAGACATAGAGATTGCCGCTGGCATCGATCGCGATTCCGGTGGGATAGGAGAACTGTGCCGCGGGCCCGGTCCCATCGACCGCTCCGGACACCCCCGCCTTTCCAGCCAAAGTGCTTACTTGGCCGGCGCTCGAAATCTCGCGGATGGTATTGTTACCGGAGTCGGCAATAAACAAATCACCGGCGCTGTCCATCGCCATTCCGCCAGGATCGTTGAATCGAGCGTTGGCGATCGGCCCGTCAGCGCTCCCCGGCGCGACTCCGGCCAGGGTCGCCACCGTATAAGGGGTTGCGTAGGTACTTTGCGCCCGCCCCAGATCCTCTCCCAGCGTTATGATTAAACTACATATAACAATGGCTAAGCCGGGCCGGGGTGATTTCATTAAAGTCGTTATGCGGTTATGATAAGCCCATTTTCTACGTCCAGAACAATTCGGCGTTCTTTATAATTTTGAACAAAGGCCGCCAGCGCGCGGCGCGCCGCCGGGACGCGAAACCGATCCGGAACTTCCGCGCGGTCGCTTGCCCGGAGCGAACGAGAGACGACGATTAAGCATTGGCATACGGTGATCCCTCGGACCATTGTATGTTCGTCTCCTACCGATTCGGTGAATCTGCCGCTGGGGTTTTCATCTGGTTTATTCCGCACTTATTCGGCACCGCCCGGCGGAGGATCTGCGGGTGCTACAGTCGGAGATCGAGCAGTTGCGGATCGAGGCGCGGGCGACGAGCTCCCCCTGAGCCGTCCGGATTAATTTGCCAGGGCGGGCGATTTTATTCTGGGCGTTGCCCCTGAGCCGAGTCGAGCCGCGTATCCCAATCGATTGATCCACCGGAAGATCAGCCAGCCTCGCCCGGTAATTGCGCTCCGATTACGCGTTTCGTTCGCGCCGGGAACTGGCCCCAAAAATGTCGGTCTGTATGCCGCCCCTAGGTGATCCATCCCTGTCCGCCCTGCGTGCCATGATCTCGAAGCGACCGTCTGTCCAACTTCCCGTTTCGGAGGTCGATATGAGCGAAGCGCTCTGCCTGTTGGAGCGCCTCATCGCCCGACGTGCCGACGAATTGGCAGCCGAGATGAGGGACAAGCCCAATGACCGAATGCTCTGGACCCGGGCCGAAGCCGAGATTTTGCAGCATCACGAGAACCCGGCGCGCGCGGCGTATTTCGCCGCCGGGTTCAACGCCGAGGACGATGTCCTGCGGGAGAACGTTTGTCGGTAGGTGCGGGCGCCCCCCCCTCCGGACGCGGCCAGAGGAGCCGGCTAGTCCAATCAAATCTGACTCGCGTCCGCCGCCGCGCTGACCGACCGTCCCTGCCACCGGTCGATGCGCCCCTATTACCAGCTGATTTCCTACCGGGTCCTGCGGCGCCTGTTTAAGGAAATCCCCGTCCGGCTCCCGACCCGCTCGGTCGTCGTGCCCAGCCGCGACCCGAACTGCCTTTCCAGCCTGTTTTGGCGCTATTCCTGGAAAACCCAAATCATCGGCTGGACGTTGGCGCACCGCCCCGGCGCGCTATTGGACATCGGCGCCAATGTCGGGCAAACGCTATTCGATTTTTTGGCCGCCGGCGCCAAGTCCCGCTATGTCGGATTTGAGCCCAATGTCCGCTGTGCGGCGTATTTGAGCCGGCTGATCGGTCGCAACGCACTCGCCCAAGCGACGGTCGTGCCGGTCGCCCTGGGCGAGGCCACCGCGCTGCTTCAGCTTCATAGCTTTTCCAATAGCGACACCGACTCATCGGCTTTCATCAACCGCTTCGTCCGTCCGAAATGGGAGACTCGCGGTGAATTCATCCCGTGTCTGCGCTTCGACGATCTGTTCGGCGCCCTGGGCCTGGACCAGATCGCCTTGGCCAAGATCGACGTGGAAGGCTTCGAGCTCGAGGCGTTGCGCGGGATGAAAACCACGCTCGGCCGCCTCCGGCCGCCCCTGCTGTGCGAGGTGCTCGATGCCGATGCCGACGCGGATCTGGAACTCCACCATGCACGCGTTGAACAGCTGCAAGCGCTCTTGACGGATTTGGACTACCAAATTCACCGCATCCAAAAGACCGCGGGTGGGCTGCTGGCCGATCTCGAGCCGATTGCCAGGCTGCCGGAGCGCCGCTGGGAAAAGGCGAAGGAAGAGGAATGCGATTATCTGTTCGCTGCTCGCCAGGATCCCTTGGCGGCGGAACTCAAGGCGGAGCTGGCCCGCGCCTAATCTCGACTCCGACCGCGCTTGAATCCGCCTCCGCCCTTGACCGAACGCCCCCGAATCGAGCCGATGCACTCCGCCGACTGGCCGGCCGTGCGTTCGATTTACGAACAAGGAATCGCCACGGGGCAAGCGACCTTCGCCGCGGCGGCGCCGGAGAACTGGGGACAATGGGATTCCAGCCACCTGATGGTCGGCCGATTGGTCGCCCGCCGGCCGGCCGGTGTGGTCGGCTGGACGGCCCTCTCCGCGGTTTCGAGCCGCTGCGTCTATGCCGGGGTGGCCGAGCTCAGTGTCTATGTTTCGGCCGAAACCCGCGGCACGGGCGTCGGCCGCCTGCTGCTGGCGGCCCTCATCGCAGCCACGGAACAAGCCGGCATTTGGACGCTGCAAGCGGGGATCTTCCCCGAAAACTTCCCGAGCTTGGCGCTCCACCGGCAGATGGGTTTTCGAGATATCGGCCGCCGCGAGCGCGTCGGCAAGATGACCTTCGGGCCGCAGGCCGGGCGCTGGCGGGACGTGCTGTTCCTCGAACGGAGGAGCATCGTGGCGGGAATCGATTGATCGGTCGACGGCATCACTGTCTACTTTCACTGCATGACTCGTTCCTTTCGCTCTTCGCCCGCTGGTGAAACGAATGCCGAACTCCCGCCGTCGCGGCGGATCGGGTGCTTTGGCCTGCTGTGCGGGGCCATCCTGGTTTATCTGAGCGTCGCGACGCCGCTTCAGGATGCCGCTCGCCATGTGCACATGGTCCGGTTGCCGGTCGAAGGCGCAGTCCTGGCCCCAGTGTTCACGTTTGCCGGTTTCGCGTATACCCTCGCTCCCACTTGGGCCTATCGGGTCCTTGGCCGGCCGGGGACCTCGAATGCTACCCGCTGGTATTTTTACGGGCCGCTGCTCGTTGTCGGGTGGCTGCTCTATCAAACGGTGAAGCAAAAGATTGCCGGCTATGGCTACGCGATCTGAGGCCGCTTGAACCTTGCCCTCTCACGGGTGCGTCCAAATCCCGCCCTCCCCGCCCCGCAATCTCGCAGCGCAGGGTCCGCTCCGGCCGCCCAAACCCATCTCCGGGATTGGCGCGGACCGCAGATCAACCTAGAACCGGCCGATGGCGTTGTCTCCCCTCGTCTTTCAGCACCGCAGCGCGGGCTTTGCCCTCCTGCGCGGCGAGGGCATCGAAATCGGGGCGCTCCACGAACCGGCGGCCCTGCCTCGGGCCCAACGCGTCACCTATGTCGACGCCCTTTCCCGGGAAGAGGCCATCGCGCTTTTCCCCGAAATTGACGCCGCCGCCCTCGTCACACCCACGGTCATCGTCAACCTGGATGCCGAGGGCCTGCGGCCGATCGCCACGGCCTCCCAGGATTTTGTCGTGGCCTGCCACGTGCTGGAGCATCTCGCCAACCCGATCGGGGCGATCGCGGAGATCTTCCGCGTCCTGCGCCCCGGGGGCCGCGCGGCCCTGGCCGTGCCGGACAAGCGCTTCACCTTCGATCGCCCGCGCGCGCTCACGCCCTTCGAACACCTGTGGCAGGACTACCTGCACCGGGTGACGGAGAATTCGGACGAGCACTATTTGGATTTTCTGCGCGCCACCGCCCCCTGGGACTGGTCCGCCACCCCCCTCGAGGAACACGGCCGCCATATCGCCATCGCCCGCGCGCGCCGCGAGCACTGCCACGTGTGGGATTCCGCCGCCTTCCGCGAGTTGCTCCTCCTCTCCCTACCGCTGACCGGCCACCGGGCGACGCTCCGGTTCGAATCGTCCGGCGACGCCAATGGGTTCGAGTATTTTTCGGTGTGGGAGAAATCCGCCTAGGGCGCGCGGACCGGCCGGCCAAACTCCAGCCTTCCGCCGCGGCGGCGACCGGTCATGCTGCCGGGGATGCCGCGCCCCGTTTCGGCCCGTTTCCTTTTTCCGGTGCTGGGAATCCTGGTGACCGCCCTGTCCGCGAACGCGGCCGAGAGTTGGTCCGGCGATCCCGTTCGCGGGGCCGCGGAAATGGACCGGCAGTGGCGCGAGATCCAAGCGCCGCAGCCCACCACGGGCATCCGCGGGGTGTTTCGCTTCGCCCTCGAGGCCGCGGGCCTGGGCTGGCACCCCGAGCGGATCTCGGCCGCCCTGGACCTGGCGAGCGCGATGCAGGACCGCGAGCCGTCGAGCAAGACCTACGGCAATTTCCGCTGGCGCTACGACCAGAAGGGAGTGCTCGATCCCAATGCCGTCGAATTCTCGCTGCAACAGGCCGGCCTGCTGCGGCTGCGCTACGGGGCCGTGCTAGGTGAGGCCGGCCGCGCACAACTCGACGCGCTGCTGTCCCTTGGTCTGGAGGGGATGGGCCGCCACCGCGTGCCGACTGCCGACACCAACATCTACCTCATGCAGGCCTGGAATCGCATCGCCGCCGGGGAAGCCCTGGGCCGCCGGGACGTCGCCGACGCGGGCTACCGGCAATTGGACGAGTGGATGCGCTTCACCGCGGTCAACGGGATCACGGAGTACGGGGCCGTCACCTACTACGGCGTCGACTTGGACTCGCTCGGGCTGATCGCCCGCTTCGCGGCCCAGCCCGCCGGCCGGGAGGCCGCCGAACGGGCGCTGCATTATTTCTGGACCGACATCGCCGCGAACTGGTGGGCGGCCGGGGACCGCCTCGCCTGCGCCAACAGCCGCAGCTACGACACCTTGTTCGGCCGGGGGTATTTGGAAGCGCATACCTGGGCGGCCGGCTGGCTGCGGGCCAAGCCCCAGTTGGAGAACGCCGGCTGGCTCTCCGGAAGCCACGACGACCTGACGACCTTTCTGAACGCCTGCGCGTGGGATCCCCCGGCGGAGGTCACCGCCGCCATCCGCGCGCATGTCCCGCGGGTGGTGGTCGAGCGCTGGAACGGCGCCCCCTTGGAACGCCGGGCGACGGCCTACATCGGCAGCCATGTGAGCCTCGCTTCCTCCGGCACGACCCGCGGCGCCGACGAGCGGACCTTGGTGGCGGACCTCGGGGATTCCCCGGCGATTGCGCAGGTAGTCCTCTTCATGGACGGACGCGGGGACCCCTACGGCCTGATCAAAACGGAGAACGCCGCGAACCAGGCCAAGGCGCTCCACTTGGAGCCGTTCATCGCCACGGTGCAACGCGGACCGGAAGTGATCCAGGTGCTGTCGGAAGACCCCACCGCGCCCTCCGCCCGGGCGGGAAAACTGGCCGTCTTCGAAAGCCAGCTCACCGTCCCGGCCCAGGCGGAAGTGTGGTCGGACAACGATCGGCTAATCCCCGGCACCCCCGATCATCCCCTCGCGATCGATCCCCGCCGGCCGCTCTTCCTGCGGATTGGGGATGCCGCCATCGGCGTGCGTTTTCTGCTCGCGGTCACACCCGCCGGCACCCCGGCGCCGATCGAATTCATTGCCGACCGGCCGGACCTGCCCGCCCGGCGGCTGACGGTCGTGCACTCCCCGGGCCCGCCGACCGGACGCGGGACGACCGTCGTCTGGCTGCGGGTTGCCGACGGACTCGACGCGGCGCGCTTTGACCAATTTCGGCGCGACTTCCGGCGGGCCCGCGGCAGCGCCCAGCTGAGCGGCACCGAGTTGATCGTCAAGGCCGCCGCGGCGGCGGCTCCCCTGAGCATCCAGGCGGATCTGGCCACGGGCGACCGGCAAGAGCTGTCGGGTCAGGATCCGGACGGACTGCTCACGATCAACGGCGAGGACGCGGGCCGGGAACTCCTCGAGGACTACGGGGCCCGCTGATTCCGATCAGGCGCTCCGGCGCCAGTCGATCAGTTCGACCTGCAGCAGCTTCCGGCCGTTGAAATGGTTCCAGTGCAGCTCCACCGCCAAGTCGAGCGGCACGCCGGCCGGGGGCAGGCGCGACGCCATCTTCCAAGCCACGCCGTGCAGCCGGCGGCCGCCGCCGTCATCGAACCAGAAGCGGAAATGCTGCTCCTTGAACACCTCCGGCGCCTGGCGCAGCGTCACCCCGCGCACCCCGAAGCGGGGTTCGGGATTGCCCTGCCCAAAAGGATGCAAGGCGTCGATCTCCTCCATCAGCCACTCCCGAATGTGCACCGCCGGCAGCCACGCGGAAATCTCCAGCCGCGCCTCGGCGATGTCGCCGCCGGCGTGGGCGCGGACCGCCTCGGCAAAACGCCCGCGAAAGGCCTCCACCCGGCTCTTGTCGAGGGCGATCCCGACCGCCATCGGATGGCCGCCCCAGCTGTCCAGGTGTTCGCTGCACGCCCCCAGGACTTCGACCAGATTGATGCCGTCGATGCTCCGGCCCGAGCCCTTGGCCAGATGGCCCTCGTTGCCGAGCACGATGCAGGGCCGGTTGTATTTCCGGGTCACCCGGCCGGCGACGATGCCGACGACTCCGGGATGCCAATTGGCGTCGAAGAGCACGATGCCGTGCTCCTTGCTATACTGATTCTCGATCAGCCGCTCGGCCGTCTCGGTGATCTGGCGCTCGATGTCCTGGCGCTCGCGGTTGAACACCTCCAATTGCCGGGCGGTTTCAAAA
>Ga0182024_10008423_pt1 | contig 21749 bp, 11 predicted proteins | sample P32metaG_FD_120480 | JGI IMG/M metagenome (GOLD analysis project Ga0182024, IMG submission 120480) | Permafrost microbial communities from Stordalen Mire, Sweden - P3-2 metaG (Illumina Assembly) | ecosystem: Environmental > Terrestrial > Soil > Wetlands > Permafrost | place: Sweden: Stordalen...
GCAGAATCTCCGCGACCGAGAGATCGTCGCCTTCCGGGCTCCAAGAGGTGTACGGAGTGTCGCAGAATCCACACCGCAAATTGCAGCCGCTCGCGCGCACGAAAACGCTGGGCGTGCCGCTGAGCACGCCTTCTCCTTGTCGCGAACGAAATATCTCGGCGATTCGCAATGGAACAACTCTTTGGCAGCAACAACGATTAACTTGCACCCCAAGCCCAGGGAAGGCCGCCGTGGCGTTTTGCGGTTGAAAAGACTTCGCTCGGCCTTCCCTGGGCTTAGCGCCGCGCGCGATTCAATCAAACTTCCGCTCACTCAGCCGGATATTCCAGCGGATCGCTCAATCCCGCGTCAACAAACCCTTGTCGTCGAATCAAGCACGCGTCGCAGCGGCCGCACGATCGGCCGTCGCTTGCCGGATCGTAGCAGCTATGCGTCAAACTATAATCGACGCCCAGTTCGGCGCCACGGCGAATGATCTGCGATTTGGTCATCGTGATCAGCGGCGTGTGGATTTTGAATTGAAGCGATCCTTCCACTCCGGCCTTGGTGGCCAGTTGGGCCAATCGCTCGAAGGCCGCGATGAATTCCGGCCGGCAATCGGGATAGCCGCTGTAGTCGACCGCATTGACGCCCAAAAAAATATCCGCGGCCCCCAGTGTTTCAGCGTATCCAAGGGCGAGCGACAGGAAAACCGTGTTTCGGGCCGGCACATACGTGATCGGAATCCCCTCTGCCATTTCTTCCCGAGACCGGGCCTTGGGGACGGGGATTTCGGCCGTCAGCGCGCTGCCACCGAGCGCCGCCAGACCGATCCTCACCGTAATATGCCGGCTGATGCCCATCGACGCCGCCACGCGACGGGCCGCCTCCAACTCGAACCGATGCCGCTGGCCATAGTCGATCGAAAGCGCGTGGATCGCAAACCCGTCGGCTGCGGCAATCGCAGCCACCGTGGCCGAATCGAGTCCGCCGGATAAAAGAACCACCGCGGGTTTTGACATGGGTATGAGTCTAATGGCGATTCAGGGGGTCAGGCACATTTTTCGGCGTGACGTCGAATGAAACACCTGGCCGTTTCAAGCCGAAAAATGAGCCAGACCCCGACGCGTGAACTCGGGCCGACCACTTCCGGCGGGCATTCCATCATGCCAAAATAGCAGTCACCCGAAAAGGAGCCGCATGTGTCCGACCCCCTCGCCCCTCGCCCCTCGTCCCTAACCCCTTCCCTCCTGGAAACCTTTGAAAACCAATACGCCGGCCGCGACTATTCCATCGAGATCGTCTGCCCGGAGTTCACTTCGGTCTGCCCCAAAACAGGCCAGCCCGATTTCGGCACGCTCACAATCACATACACGCCCGAGCAACGCTGCGTCGAATTGAAGAGCTTGAAGCTCTATTTGCAGCAGTTCCGCAACGAGGGGATTTTCTACGAACACGCCACCAACCGGATTCTCGACGACCTCGTGGCCGCGATCCAACCGCGCCGGATTACGCTCGTCGCGGAGTTCACTCCTCGCGGCGGAATATCGACGAAAGTGACTGCACGGTATGAGGCGTCACGTTGACGCAAGCCCGTAACGGACGCAAGGACGGATGACGGGTGTGGCAAACCGCTTGACGTGTCCGTTTGCGTAGCGCAGAGTGCTGATTATAGCGCCCCCGTTATCCCCTTTCCCACCATTCTTCGGCTCGCCGCCGGTCGCGGACGTCACCCCGATGATTCGGCCCGCGTTGCTCTCGATCTCTTCTGGGAGAAGTCGTATGAATCGCCGTAATTTGCTGAAAAGCGGCGCCGCTGGGCTGGCGGCGTCGATGCTGAACGCGCATGTGGCCCATTCGGCCGAGCAGAGATCATATCGCGTCGGTTTGATCGGCGCCGGTTGGTACGGCAAGAGCGACTTGTGCCGACTGATTCAAGTGGCGCCGGTCGACGTGGTCTCGCTTTGCGACGTCGATAAGAAGATGCTCGCCGGCGCCGTGGAGTTGATCTCCCAACGGCAAAAGTCGAAGAAATTGCCGCGGACGTACTCGGACTACCGCGAGATGCTCAAGGAGAAGGACCTCGATATCGTGCTGATCGGCACGCCCGACCATTGGCATTCGATGACGATGATCGCGGCCGTCGAGTCCGGGGCCGACGTTTACGTGCAAAAGCCGATCAGCCGCGATGTGCTCGAAGGCGAGGCGATGGTGGCCGCCGCCCGCAAGCATGGCCGCGTGGTCCAGGTCGGCACGCAGCGGAAAAGCTCGCCCCACCTGGTCGAAGCGAAGAAGAATATCGTCGACAGCGGGATGCTCGGCAAAATCGGTCAGGTCGACATCTGCTGCTACTACCCGATGCGAGCCAATGGCAATCCGCCGCTCAGTCCGGTGCCCGATTTTCTCGATTATGAAATGTGGACCGGCCCCGCGCCGATGCGCCCCTACGACAAGCTGCCTCATCTCCGCTGGTGGCGCACGTTTATGGAATACGGCAACGGCATCGTGGGCGACATGTGCATCCACATGTTCGACACGGTCCGCTCGATGCTCGGGCTCGGCTGGCCGACGCGAGTTTCTTCGACCGGCGGCATCTACGTGCAGACCGGCGGCAAATCGAACATCAGCGACACGCAAACCGCCGTGTTCGAATACCCAAAGTTGAACATCACCTGGCAGCACCGCACCTGGGGCGCCGCCCCCGATCCCAAATATCCCTGGGCCCTGAAGCTCTACGGCGAAAAGGGGACGCTCAAAGCGAGCGTAATGAGCTACGATTTCACGCCCGAAGGCGGCGGCAAACCGATCCACAAAGACTGCGTTTACGAGCGCGAGCAATATCCCGAGGATGTCACGGAGAAAGACATCGACCTCGAAGGCGCTCCCGCCACGCGGGCCAACATGCGCAACTTCTTGGCCGCGATCGAAAGTCGCGGTCGTCCGGTGGCCGACATCGAACAGGGTCACATCTCGACCGCTTCCTGCATCCTGGCGAACCTTTCGATGCAACTGGGCGGCCGCGCGTTGGCCTATGACTCGGCCAAACGGCAAGTGACCGGCGACCCGCAGGCCACCGAACTGCTGCGCCGCAAGTTCCGCGGCCCCTGGCAACACCCGGCCGACATGTAGGACGGCTCTCCCGGCCGTCTGTTAACATCGGGACCGCTTTCCCGAACCGTCCACTGCATCGTGATAATTCGGGGGGTTACAGCGAACTATCCCACGAAAGCACTGCAACCTGACCGCCATCGGCGCCACGTAACTTGAAAGCAGGCGCCGCGCGATGAAATCTTTTGGCTTCTTACATTCTTGCGAGGTCTTGCGATGGCAGGATCAATGACATCGATCGTGATTCTGATAATGGCCGTTGTCATGCCCACAAGGGCCTCGGCCCAATCAGCAGCAACCGTCAACGACGCGCGCCCAGATCCGAAGGGAGTCTCGCCGTCACAGCTTGCTGCTCTCGTATCCGCGTCGAGACCGATCACCTCTCCCCTGAAAGCTCTGGCCACGAATCCCAACTATTTCTCGGATGGCAGCGGCAAGGCGATCTATTTGACGGGCTCTCATACCTGGAACACGCTTCAGGATTGGGGGACAAACGGCTCGATCCAAACGTTGGACTTCAAGGCGTTCGTGAACATGCTCGTCTCCCATCGCCATAATTTCACCTTGCTATGGACAACAGAACTGCCGACATTTCATGGTCTGCCCACCACGGCGACTTCACCACCGGATTTCAGCGTTGCTCCGTTTCCTTGGCAGCGGACGGGGCCGGGCAAAGCCTCGGACGGGAAGCTGAAATTTGATCTCACGAAATATGATCGGGCGTACTTTGACCGGCTTCGCGACCGTACCCAGCAACTCAATGCCGCCGGGATTTACGCCGGTGTCTATCTTTTCACCGGCGAATTCCTGCTCCGCTTTCGCTTCGCGCATGACGGATACCCGTTGACAGGATCAAACAATGTGAATGGCATCGACGATGGCGGTGGAACACGGTCCGTGACGATGACGGCGCCGAATGCGATCACGGAGATTCAGGACGCCTATGTGAAAAAGGTGATCGACACACTCAACGATCTGCCGAACGTGCTCTGGATCGTCTCCGAAGAGGCTCCTCGAGACTCCAAGTGGTGGAACGGCCACCTGATCGCCGTCACACGCACTTATGAGGCCGGAAAGCGATTCCAACACCCCATCGGCTATGCAGCGACAGACGATCTCGCCGCCGCCAGCGACGCCAATCTCCTCAACAGCGATGCCGACTGGATCGCTCCGGCAGCGAGAATCTCGCCAACCACCAGTCGCGGCAGCGGTCATCCGAGCCGAAAGGTGAACATCAATGATTCGGACCACAGTTACTTCGGGATGTGGAATGACTCCCCGCAGGCCAATCGCAATTATTTCTGGATCAACTTTACGAACGGCAACCAAACGCTTTTCATGGATCCCTATGTCGTCGATTACCCGCGGGAAAAACGCAACCTGTGCCCGTCTCCCGTCGACGGCATCGGCTCGGGGCCGGATCCACGTTGGAAAAACGTGCGCGATACGATGGGCCATATTCGCGCTTATGCCGATCGCATGAATCTGGCCGCCATGACACCGAAAGGAAAGCTATCGTCCACCGATCATGTTCTGGCCAGCACCGACGCGACGCATCCTGAATATCTGGTCTATGCGCCTATCGGCGGCAAATTCACGGTGAATCTTTCCGGCAGCGGCGGCCAGTTTGCCGCGGAATGGATGAACCCGGCAACGGGCGCCAAAACCGCAGGTGAAGATGTAAGTGGTGGCGCTACGAAAACCTTTGCTCCGCCTTTCAGTGGGGATGCCGTTTTGTATCTAAAGATGAAGGCGGTGACGGCATCGCGACCTTCACCGGCGGCAGCTTCACCCTGCGCGAATTGACGGCGGGCGTCAACCTGACTTGGCTCAATACTTTGGGCAGATTTTGCTGGCATGTCGCTGCGGAATCGCTACGATGGATCAACGGCACGGCGAACCGCGTTTCCTTGTCGGCACGGCGTTGCGGACATTTCTCATCTCCCCTCGCTCTAGTTTGGAGGACCCATGTTCAATCGGTCGCTGAATCGCGGATTTGCCTTCGTCGATTTGCTGGTGGTGATCAGCATGATCGGCATCCTCGTTGCCCTCTTGTCGCCTGCCCTCGGGGCGACTCGCGAAGAGGCGCAACGCAACAAGTGCCAGCTCAAGATCAAACTGATCGGATTGGCGGTGCTGAATCACGCAAGCGCGTACGTTCGGTTTCCACTGGTTTTCAACGCGCCCAACAATCTATTCGACGGCAAGACCCCACAAGCGCTTGTCGCTGCTCCGGCGGGAACCGGCAGCGGCGCGATACCGGGAAAAATGACCGGTTGGAGTTGGATCGTGCGCATCCTGCCCTACTTGGAAGAGAGCAACCTCTACAAGGCAATCTATATCAATTCCAGCCAATTCAGCGTCGATCCACCCGGCGGCAATCCGCCCAGCAATGCGCCTGGCGGACCGTTCGACAAGGCCGTCGTCAATGGCTCCCACACGTATCAACATTGCTCATGCGTCGCGCTGAGCCAATTCGTTTGTCCATCGTGGAGCGGCGACGCCAACACGAACGGCACCACGACGATCGATGCCACCGACGTTCCCGCCACCGGCAAGGCAATGCCCACTGGCGCGCCGGAATACGCCAACCTGAAATCGATCGAACCGACGACCGGCGCGCCGCCCGGATTCGTCGACCTGCCCGGACCGACGAATTACAAGGCCCTCGTCGGCACCCATCTACAGACCGCCGGCAACAATGCGAAAGCGCCGGTCGAAAACGGCGTGATATTGCTGTCGGCTTTTATCGGCGTAAAGATAAATTCGATCACCGACGGCATGTCGAACACGCTCCTCGTGGCTGAAACCCGTGAATGCGGCTATGCCACGTGGTACGACGGCACGATGAACTGGCTGGTGGCCAACAGCCCCGGCGCGAAAGTCGCGCCGGGCACCAACGGCCACGCGCCATGGATCAATGCCCAGATCGGAATCAATCGGGGATACGATCCGGCGCAAGCCAAAACGGCGGCCGAATCGACGAACGTGCCATATCTGTCGAGCGGGCAGTCGATCAACGGCATCAAGGGGAACGAGAACTGGGGCCCATCCAGCGAGCACACCAATGGCGCGGTAATGCACGTCTTCGGCGACGACCATGTCATGGCCATCACCGACCAGTGCGACCCGGAGATCTATCTCGATCTGACCACGCGGGCCGGCGCGGAGGTGATCGACACGACGCGGATCCGATAGTCCGCGATGCGGGAATGACTTAATCGGGAATGACGAAGGCGTAATGACGAATTCTGAGGGCCAGCCACCACGTGCATTTCGCGATTCGTCACATGGTCGCGGGAGGTTCGGCGTCGCCCTGCTGCCCGCCCATCTTTAGTGGTCAGTCGAGTTGGTTTGGTAGTTCGTGGTTTCGTGCGAACCCGACCTGCATGCGACGTTCACCGACTATCGCGGGGCCGACGCAGTTGGTTGACAGCGCCCAACTCTGGTAGGATTTTTTTCTGCCGATGGACGCAGAAATGCCCAATTCGCTCGACCTTTCATTGCCGGATCGGCCTCTGCTGGTCTACGACGGAGACAGCCGAATTTGTTGCGCCACGATCGACCGCTGGCGCGAGGCGACCGGCGAGCGAATTCAATTTGTGCCGTTCCAGGAGGCAGGCGCAAGGTTGCCCGAAGTCGCCGACAAAGAATGGCCACGCGCGGTTCGATTCATCGCCACGGATGGCACGGTCTCGCGCGGCGCCGAAGCCGTCCTGCAAACGATGGCCTATTGCGGGCGGAAACGCTGGCTGCTCCGGCTGTATAAGCTGTTGCCGCCGCTCGCCCTTGCCGCCGAAGCCTTCTACCGTCTGGCGGCGGTGAGCCGCGGGCCGCGGACGATCGTCCGTCGAATCTGGTATGGAAAGGTCCTGAAGCCGCCGACGTATCACATCGCGACCGCGCTCTTCTTGCGGCTGCTGGGCGTGGTGTATCTGATCGCCTTTGTGTCGCTGTGGACGCAAATCGACGGCCTCGTCGGCGACCACGGAATTCTGCCGGTCAAGAACTATCTCGACGCGGCCCAGCGCGATTTCGCCAGGCAGAGCACACCAGTTTCGCCCGTCTGGAATCTGCCCACTTTGGCATGGATCAACCCACACGACGGTTTTCTCCACATGCTGTGCGCGGCCGGAACGCTGCTGTCGATCCTGCTGATCCTGGGAGTGCTTCCACTCCCGTCACTGATTTTGCTTTGGCTGGCCTATCTCTCGTTGTTTCACGTGGGGCAGGAGTTCTTGAGTTTCCAATGGGACATCCTGCTGTTGGAAACAGGTGTGGTTGCAATCTTCATGGCGCCATGGACGCTCCGCTGGCGATGGCTTGCCGGCCGCCACCCTCCACGAATCGCGATCTGGTTGGCTTGGTGGTTGCTCTTCCGGCTGATGTTCGAGTCGGGCGCTGTCAAGCTGACCTGGAACAACTGGCAATTCGGGCCGGATGGATTGCCGGTCGCCAACACATGGGAATCGCTGACGGCGCTCGACTTCCACTACTGGACGCAGCCGCTGCCGGTGTGGACGAGCTGGTATGCGGCGAAACTGCCGCATTGGTTTCAGAAACTGTCGGTCGTCGTTGTGTTCGTCGTCGAGCTGGGGTTGCCCTGGCTCATTTTCGGACCGCGGCTGCTGCGTTACGTCGCCTGCGGCGGGATCACACTCCTAATGCTGCTCATCTCCGTCACCGGGAATTACAACTTCTTCAATCTGTTGACGATACTCCTGGCCATGACGCTGCTCGACGATCGGATTTGGCCGCGATTCTTGCAGCGGCGGATCCGCGGAACGGACTGGCCGGTGTTGGCTTCTCCCACGCGCTGGCGGAGCTTGCTGCTCGTGCCTTTCGCATGTTTGGCGCTGGTGCTTGGCGCCTGCCAGGTGAAGGAGGCGATCGCGCCCCGCGCGAAGCCATCGCCGCCCTTGCAATACAAGCTGAACATTGCGCAGTTCTGCCTGGTGAACGAATACGGTCTGTTCCGACGAATGACCGAGACGCGCCCTGAGATTTGGATCGAGGGTAGCCCCGACGGAAGGAACTGGAAGGCGTACGAATTCCGCTGGAAGCCAGGCGATCTCGACCGACCGCCGCGATTCAACGCGCCGCATCAACCGCGATTGGATTGGCAAATGTGGTTCGAGGCGCTGCGCTTGGAGCAAGTCTACACAGTCACGGGGACGATTGATCCACGCTACATGAGTCCCTGGTTTCAATCGTTCCTCACGCAATTGCTGCACGGAGAGCCGGCGGTTGTCGGTTTGTTGGAGAAGAACCCTTACCCCGAGGCGCCTCCGAAATTCATTCGCGTCTCGTTGTACCAATATCGCTTCACCGACTCGGCGGAATGGCGCCAAAAGGAAAACTGGTGGCATAGCGATCGAGTCTGGGTCGGACCTGGCTGGTCGCTTGCGCAATAACCTATCGGCGCTGCTCTGCAAGCGCTGATAGCATGTGTCCCGTTGCACGTCGGAATACTTCATCGCTCAAGCCTCCGGCCGCCACGGCGCCGCGTTAAGCCAAAAATACATCAAGTTTGCCGGTTATGACGCCGAAACTGACAGTCTGGGCAATTTCGTCGCCAGATTACAGGGAACTCTCAATGTCCGCCGCGGGTTGAACGACGAGCGTTTTCTCGAAACGGAAACCAACCGCATGGAAGCCGATCGCCGCGTTTGGCAGGTACTGCTGCAACTCTCCAATCCGCGCGCCGCGGCGGGCGGCGCCAACGACCCGTGTCTTTCGGCCGCGCAGTGGCAGCAACTATTCGACTTGGCTCGCGTCCACGGAGTGCTGGGCATTCTGCTGCACAATCTTGGCTCTCCCTGCGCTGCGAACCACAACGCGTGGCGGACGGCCGAGCGGCTGTGGTACGCGAAGTTGGCCAAGTCTCTGCTCTTGCGGCATTATGGCCCGGAGTTGGTCGATGGCCTGACGGCGGCCGGCATTCCGGCGGCCACGTTCAAGGGCGCCGACTTCGCCGATCATCTCTATCCGCGGCCGGCCCTGCGCGCCATGTTCGATATCGACGTGTTGATTCCGCGCGAGCGCTGGAGTGAAGCCGGGGCCGCGCTCGAAAAGCTTGGCTACGCGCGCGACGTCGTACCCACCATGCGATTCGCGGCCAGCGAGTACGGCGAGGAAAGCTGGCGCCTCCGCTCGAATCCGGCGATCGAATGCGACCTTCACTGGAATCTAATCAACCACCCCTCGCAGCGCCGGCGCGCATCGATCGAATTCGCCGACCTCGATTGGGAAGCGGCTGGAGAGTCCGGCACGATGGCCAGCTTCGCGACGGCCAGCCGCGCGACGCCGGCCTCGCGGCTCGTCATTGCCGCCGCCCACGCGGCGATCACTCACCAGTTCGATCGGTTGCTGCTGCTGTGCGACCTGAGAGAAGCCTGCCGACACTTTACCAGCGAGGTCGAATTGGCAAAGCTGCGTTTACTCGTCGATCGCACGGGAATGCGCGCCGCGATCGACGTGGCGCTCTCCGTGACCGCCCGAGTGCTGAACGACCCAGGCGCCGCCGACTTGCGAAATCGGCTAGGTACTCGCACCTTCACTCGCTTTGGCGCGGGCCTGGCTTCCGAAGGGTTGCTCCTCGACCGACAAAGCAGGGCTAGCCGAGTGCGCCTGCGACTTCTCCGCGAATTGCTGAAACGAGCCGCCTGAATGGCACGCAAGCCTGACGCGCAAGCGAAGGAATGCCGCTGGTGGACGCCTCGCGGCTCCCTCCTTCGCTAGCGCTTCAGGCTGATTTGAATAATCCGGGGTCACGCTGGGATCAGTTCGTCAAGCCCCCGAAATTCATACCGGCCGGCAATTCGCGGGACGAGCCATTCGACCAACTCGAAGGTTCGGTGATGGGCTCGCGCCTTTGCACCGAGCTTGTGGGGACCGGAGGAGATGTCGTGCATCAGCACGACGCCGGAGGCGCGCGATTCGATCGCGCTCAAGTATTCCGCTCGGCACTCTTTGAGTGTCCAAGGCCTATCGTTTCGCGTATCACCGATTTGCCAATCGGCGAATTGAATATCCCAGAAGATCGGCCCCACGTACTTCTGGAGCTCAATGGACCTGTTCAGTGCGTCGGCCACGGCCGGCGTCCAATCGCCATAGGGCGGCCGCAGCAAAAATGGCCCGTTACCGATCAGGTCGACGATCATGCGGTCGGTCCTGACGACTTCAGCAATCGCGATTGCCGCGCCTCCCTTCGCGACGAGGCGCGCGAGTGGAGGGTGACTGAAGGTATGATTGCCAATCCAATGCCCGAGGTCACGCACCCGACGGACGGTATCCGGATACTTCGCCACTTGCTTGCCGAGGACGAAGAAAGTCGCACGCATCTTGTTTTTCGCGAGAAGTTCCGCGATTTCAAGGGTGCGTACACCGGGACCGTCGTCGAAGGTCAAGCAGATCGTGCCAGGCGGAACCGACAGTGGAATGAAGTCCGGACTGAGCATGTAGGATGCAGGCGTGAGTGCATCGGTCGGATTTGGTGGGGTAATGTCGTCTCGATCGGCATTATAACCGGCTGAAAGCGCGGTGAAACGACCGTCGTCTCGAATTCGAAGGCGCGCGAAGCAGAGGATCGTCGAGGCATCGCTTTTTGTCCCTCGCACTCTTTCCACCGCTCCAGCAGGGTGGCTATAATCGGGGCTCGATTTTCAACGCCGTGGGTTACGCTATGGCCCTCGCCCTGGAACAATTCGTCAAGCAACTCGAAGATTCCGGGGTCATTGCCGCCGGCAAGCTCGAACGTTTCATTCCCCCGAACGCCAGCCCCAAAGACGCCCGAGAGCTTGCCCGGCAACTGATCCTGAGCAAGCAGTTGACCAAGTTTCAGGTTCAGGAAATCTACCAGGGCCGGGCCAAGTCGCTGATCCTCGGCAACTACACGATCCTCGACAAGATCGGCGCCGGCGGAATGGGCCAGGTCTTCAAGGCCGAGCACCGCCGGATGCACCGCACGGTGGCAATCAAGATATTGCCGCGTAGCGAGGTGAAATCCACCTCGGGAATCGCCCGATTTCTGCGGGAGGCTGAGGCGGCAGCCAGGCTGACCCATCCCAACATCGTCGCCGCCTACGATGCCGACGAAGCCAATGATATCCATTTCCTTGTCATGGAATATGTCGAGGGAAGCGATCTCTCGGCGCTAGTGAAAAAGGACGGCCCGCTCTCGGTTCGCAAAGCCGTCAATTACGTCTTGCAAGCGGCGAGAGGTCTGGAGTTTGCCCACGGCGAACACGTCGTTCATCGAGATATCAAGCCCGCCAACCTGCTCTTGGACAAGAAGGGCACGGTGAAAATCCTCGATATGGGACTGGCCCGCGTCGAAATGGGCCATGGCGCGGCGGCCCAGGCCGATCTGACCGGCAGCGGCGCCGTCATCGGAACGGTCGATTACATGGCCCCCGAACAAGGCGTCAGCACGAAGAAGGCTGGCGCTCGGGCCGATATCTACAGCTTGGGCTGTACCCTGCATTACCTATTGACCGGCAAACCGGTCTACGACGGCGACACGGTCACGGCAAAGCTTTTGGCCCATCACCAACAGCCAGTTCCCGATCTTTGCAAGCTGAACGACGACGTGCCGGAGCCATTGCAGTCGATCTTCAGCCAGATGGTCGCCAAGAGGATCGAAGACCGCTTCCAGACGATGAGCGAAGTCGTGGGTGCTTTGGAAGCGTTCGAAGCCTCCACGTCGGGGCTGCAAAATTCCGCTAGCGTGCTGGATTCGGTCGATACGAGCATGGAAGCCGAAGCGCTCAGCTTTCTCGGAGATATTTCAAAGGTATCGGCTTCCAAGTCGAGGATCGCGACGAACAAGGTTCGCGCATCGACGCCCGACTCGGCGCCAGAGCCGCCACCCGTCGTGGGTTCAGATTTGATTCCGGAAGAGCGGGTCCGCGACAACAAGAAGCTGTTCTCGGGTATGGTAGCGGCGGGCCTGGTGCTGGCGACCGTGGCCGTCCTACTTGCTTTGCCCAAGACCACGACCGGCACGCTGACCGTCAGGATCGATCAACCCAACGTCGTGGTGCAGGTCTTGAGCCAAGATGGCAACGTTGAAGTCAACGAATCGGGCGTCGATGGCAAGCTTTCGATTGCCGTCCATTCCGGCAAACATCGCTTGTCGGTGGAAAAGAAAGGGTTTCAGACGTTCACGCAAGATTTCGTGATGGAGTCGGGCGCCGATCAATCGATCAAGGTGACGTTGGAGCGGATTTTGGAGGCCTCGGCTCCCATCAACCCGGCAGCCGAGCAATGGGCGAAAGAGGTCGCCGATCTACCCGCCGAGAAGCAGGTGGAGGCGGTCGTCAAGAAGTTGCAAGAGGTCAACTCCGGCTTCGACGGCAAGGAAACCCATCGGATCGAGAATGGGGTGGTCGCGGAGTTGCAAGTCAATTCGGATCAGTTGACCGACATTTCGCCCGTGCGCGCGTTGGCGGGATTGCGGCTTCTGAGCTGCGGCGGAACCAACGATGGAAACTATCGGAACGGGCACGTGGGCGATTTGTCTCCGCTACGAGGAATGCAGTTAACGACCTTGTTGATCCCGTCCACGCCTGTGCGCGACCTTGCGCCCCTGGCGGGAATGCCGCTGAAGAACCTGAACTGCGCCGTCACGTCGGTGGCCAACCTGTGGCCGTTGCGAGGAATGGATCTGACTGATCTGGATTGTGGTTCGTCGTATGTGTCCGACTTGTCGCCGCTGAGAGGGATGCCTTTGGCGCGATTGGATTGCGGCGAGACGAACGTAACCGATTTGTCGCCCTTGCAAGGGATGCATCTGACATCGCTTGGCTGCGCCAACACGGAGGTCGCCGACCTGGCTCCGCTCAAAGGGATGCGTCTGACGATATTGGGATGCTCGTGTACGAAGGTTGCGGACCTATCGCCGCTCGAAGGAATGCCGGTGACCGAATTGTACTGCGACGCCACAAGAGTGTCGGATTTATCGTCGTTGCGAGGGATGAACCTGAGGAAGCTCGTGTTCACGCCCAAGAATATCACGAAGGGATTCGAAGTCATCCGTCGGATGAAAAGCCTCGAGAAGATCGGTATTGCCCACGATCAAGAACCGTTGGCGGCGAATGAGTTCTGGAAGAAGTTCGACACGGGGGAGTTCAATCCCTTTGACACCAATCCCGCCTCCAAGCGATGGATGAAGGACGTAGTCGCGCTGCCCGCCGAGCAGCAGGTAAAGGCGGTGGTCGCGAAGCTGCGAGAGATCAACCCGCAATATGCCGGGCAGGAATCGCACAAGATCGAGAACGGCGTAGTCACGGCATTGACTTTTCCCTCGGATTTCGTGACCGACCTATTGCCCGTTCGGGCACTGGGTGGCTTGAAGGTCTTGAATTGCAGCAGCGGTGGGCGGTCCGCGCTGTCTGATATGTCGCCGCTGAAGGGGCTACCGCTCGTGGAACTGGATTGTTGGAACACCCAGGTGCGCGATCTGTCGCCGTTGCACGGGATGCCTCTGGAAACCCTGAATCTGTACTCCACGCCGGTGTCCAACCTGACGCCGCTCGAAGGCATGAAGTTGGTTAGCATGACTTGCAATTCAACGCGGGTAACCGATTTGTCGCCGCTCAAAGGGATGCCGATCACGAGCTTCGACTGCAATACCACTCAGGTGTCGGACCTGTCGCCGCTCCAAGGGATGAAATTGACGAAGCTGAATATCGTTGGCACTCAGGTCACGAGCATTGCAGCGCTGAAAGGAGCTCCGTTAACGAGCTTCTCTTGCAATTCGATGCAGGTAGCCGATCTGACACCCCTGAAGGGGATGCTTCTAACGGACTTTGACTGCAACGCCTCGAAGGTCTTCGACTTATCGCCGTTGAAAGGGATGCCGCTTACGACCGTGCGTTGCAACGGCACGCAAGTTGCCGATCTATCGCCGCTGCAAGGGATGAAATTGACATTGCTGGACTGCGGGAACACCCGGGTGGCTGATTTTTCGCCGCTCAAGGGAATGCGGCTAACGGAGTTGATTTGCTACAGCACGCTGGTTGCCGATCTCTCGCCGCTCAAGGGAATGCCGCTGACGACATTGAGATGTAATTGGACTCAGGTGTCCGACCTGTCGCCGCTCAAGGGAATGCCCTTGAAGGTCCTGGATGTCGGTGGGGCAAGGGTGTCCGACCTCGCGCCGATCGAGCACATGAAACTGACATTTCTAAGTTGTTGTCAAAACCCGGTTTTCGATTTATCGCCCCTGCGGGGAATGCCGCTGGCAACGTTGTATTGCGACAACACCCTGGTGTCCGACCTGTCGCCGCTCGAAGGGATGAAATTGACGTCGCTGTGGATCACGCCAAAGAACATTTCCAAGGGTATGCCGATCGTACGCCGGATGAAGAGTCTCCAGTTGATCGGGCTAGGCAATCTAAGGGAACAGTGTCCGCCCGATCAATTCTGGACCAAATACGACGCCGGCGAATTCAACGCGTGGGACACCAATCCAATCTTCAAGAAATGGGTCAAAGACGTGGGAGCCATGTCCGCCGAAAACCAAATGGCGGCGGTCGTCGCAAAGTTGATCAATTTCAATGCTGGCTTTGACGGGCGAGAAACCCCCAAGATCGAGAACGGCGTGGTCACCGAGTTGCATTTTTCCTCGGACCACGTTTTTGATATTTCTCCATTGCGCGCACTCGTCGGCTTGCGGGCCCTGTATTGTGGCGGTGGAAGCCCAGGCAGCGGAATGTTGTTCGACCTGTCGCCGCTGCGAGGGATGCCGCTGACGGGACTGAAGTGCAGTTGGTCGCAGGTGTCTGATTTGTCGCCGCTCGAAGGAATGCGATTGACCTATCTCGATTGCGGCGGCACGCAAGTGCGCGACCTGTCGCCGCTGCGTGGGATGCCTCTAACGGGATTGTGGTGTGGCGGAACTCAGGTTTCGGACCTTTCGCCGCTCGCGGGAATGCCGCTGGCGAACCTCTACTGCGATACGACGCAAGTGTCGGATTTGTCGCCTCTCAACGGGATGAATTTGGCGGTGGTTACCTTCACGCCGAAAAACATTGCGAAGGGTATCGACGTAATCCGCCAGATGAAGAGCCTCGATCGGATCGGAATCGGCTGGCAACCTCAAGAGATTTTCCCGGCCGACGAATTCTGGAAAAAATTCGACGCTGGGGAGTTCAAGCAATAGCCGTCTGTTGAAAAAGGTGACTGGCTCCGAGCCACCAGCCATTTGTCGGACTTTTTGCATTGATGCGAGGTGCCTGTCCCGTTTTTCAACCGTCTGATAGACTCCCCCTACGCGAAGGGCATGTTATCATGGAGGCTTGCCAGTTCGTTCGTGGGATTCGAAAATGGCCGCCGACCTGGAACAATTCGTCAAGCAGCTCGAGGATTCCGGGGTCATTGCCGCCGGCAAGCTCGATCGCTTCATTCCTCCGACCGCCAGTCCCAAAGACGCCAAGGAGCTTGCCCGGCAACTGATCCTGAGCAAGCAGTTGACCAAGTTTCAGGTCCAGGAAATCTACCAGGGCCGAGCCAAGTCGCTGATCCTCGGCAACTACACGATCCTCGACAAGATCGGCGCCGGCGGGATGGGCCAGGTCTTCAAGGCCGAGCACCGCAAAATGCATCGCGTCGTGGCGATCAAGATGCTGCCGAATAATGTCACGAAGGATGCGGCGGCGATCTCGCGCTTTCAACGGGAGGTCGAAGCGGCGGCCAAGCTGAGCCATCGCAATATCGTCGCCGCCTACGATGCCAACGAAGCCGGCGGCATCCATTTCCTCGCGATGGAATATGTCGAGGGGACCGACCTTTCAGCGCTCGTGAAGAAAGATGGTCCCCTCTCGGTTCGAAAAGCAACCGACTATATCCTGCAAGCGGCGAGGGGACTGGAATTTGCCCATGCCGAGCACGTCGTTCATCGCGACATCAAGCCCGCCAATTTGCTCTTGGACAAGAAGGGCACGGTGAAAATCCTCGATATGGGTCTGGCTCGCATCGAATCGAGCATCGGCGCGGCGGCTCAGGCCGAATTGACCAACACCGGAGCGGTGCTGGGCACCGTCGATTACATGGCGCCCGAGCAGGGGCTCAGCACCAAGAAGGCCGATGCCAGGGCCGACATCTACAGCCTCGGTTGCACGCTGTTCTACTTGCTCATCGGCAAGTCGATCTACGACGGCGAATCCGTCATGGCAAAGCTCCTCGCGCATCACCAACAACCGGTGCCCGACCTCCGCAAGCTGAAAGACGACGTGCCCGACCAATTGCAAATGGTCTTCAGCAAGATGGTCGCCAAGAAAGTCGAAGACCGCTATCAGACGATGAGCGAAGTCATCGCGGCCCTGGAATCGCCGGAACCACCGATCTTCGGCCAGCAAACTTTCGTCGGCGCGCAGCAGTCGATCGACACGACTCCCGATATCGACGCGCTAACTTTCCTCAACGACATTCCGCTGCGCACGACTATCGAGCCAAAACCCAAGACGAAACCGCCGACTCCACCGCCGGTCAAGAAAGATGACGGCGGCGACGGCGAAAAATTGGTCCCGCGAAAAACGATCCTGTGGGCAGCGGCCGCGGCGGTCTTGGGCGCGGTAATTCTGTCGGGTGTACTCATCGCGCTACGGACGATGACCGGCAGTCCGGCCGTCCCGCAGGCCGGGACACTCACGGTCAAGCTCAATCCGCCCGATGCCACGGTGCAGGTTTTGAATGAGGAAGGAAAGGTCGAAATCAGCCGGCCGGGCGTAAACGGCGCCGTGAGCGTTTCCCTCGATCCTGGCAAGCACCGGCTGAGAGTGGAAAAGAACGGGTTCCAACCATTCGCGCAAGACTTTGCCATGGAGTCGGGCGGCGAGCAAGCCATCCAGGCGACGCTGGAGCCGGTCCCTACCCAGGCAATCCTCGACAACCCGGCCTTGAAGAAATGGATGAAGGATGTCGCCTTTTTGACCCCCGAGGAGCAGGTGCAAGCCGTCGTCAAGAAGCTGCAGGAGCGCAATCCTGGCTTCGACGGTCTGCAGACGCACAAGATCGAAGACGGCGTCGTGCGGGAATTTCGATTGGTCACCGACAAAGTGACCGATGTTACGCCGGTCCGGGCGTTGGCTGGATTGGAACGCCTGAGTTTCAACGGCAGCTATCTTGCCAATGAAATCAAGGGGACGTTGTCTGATCTGTCGCCGCTGCAAGGGATGCATCTGACGCACCTGGATTGCGGCAGCACGCAAGTCGCCGATCTTTCGCCGCTGAAGGGCATGCAATTGGCGATGTTGGCGTGCTACTTCACTCCGGTGTCCGACCTGTCGCCGCTGCAAGGAATGCCGCTGAAAGCGCTCCACTGCGACTTCACGAAGGTTGCCGATTTGTCGCCGTTGAACGGAATGACATTATCGACTCTGACATTGAATCACACGCTCGTAACCGACCTGTCGCCGCTCAAGGGAATGCCTCTGACGAGATTCGAATGCGATGCGACGCGGGTCGCCGCGGCCGATCTTGCGGCCCTGCAAGCGACCTTGGCACGCGAGCGGATTCCGGCGTTCAAAGATCCAGCGTTCAAGCAATGGGAAAAGGCCGTTTCGGCTCTGCCGGCCGAGAAGCAGGTGGCGGTCGTCGTCAAGAAGCTGCGGGAACTCAATCCCGATTTCGACGGCAACGAGACGCACAAGATCGAGAACGGCGTCGTGACCGAATTGCAATTCCCCAGTGACTACCTGGCCGATATTTCGCCGGTGCGGGCACTCGCGACGTTGAAAGTTTTGAATTGCGGTAGTGCGGGGAATCGGTATTTGTTATCCGACTTGTCGCCGCTGGAAGGAATGCAACTGACGGAACTGGATTGCGGTGTTAATACGCAGATTATGAACTTATCGGCGATCAAAGGGATGCCTCTGACGAAACTGTATTGCCGCAGCACCGCGGTGGCCGACTTTTCGCCGCTGCGAGGGATGCCGCTGACGTATTTGGATTGCGGCGCGACGCGGATTCTGGACCTAACCGCTTTGAAGGGCTTGCCGCTGAAAGAATTGAATTTCGATTCCACAGCGGTTTCCGACCTGTCGCCGCTGAAGGGGATGCCGCTGAAGAGCGTGAGTTTTGACAACACGCATGTATTCGACCTGTCGCCGCTCCAAGGGAAGAAAATCGCGATGCTGGTTTGCACCAGGACACAGGTCTCCGACCTATCGCCGCTGAAGGGAATGCCGCTGACGAGCTTCAATTGCGAATCTTTGAAGGTGTCGGACCTGACGCCGTTGAAGGGGATGCCGCTGACCTACCTGGATTGCAATTACACGCAGATTTCCGACCTGTCGCCGTTGAAGGGAATGCCGCTGACCACCCTGTATTTCAGTTACACTCCAGTCTCCGATCTATCTCCGCTGCAAGGGATGCGATTGGTGGCGCTGACATGCTACATGACTCCCGTATCCGACCTGTCGCCCCTGCAAGGGATGCCTTTGCAGACCCTCGATTTCGGCCGCACCCGGGTATACGATATGTCTCCGCTCCAGGGTATGCCGCTGACGTGGCTGCACTGCCTGCAAACCCAGGTGGCTGACTTGTCGCCGCTGCGAGGGGCGGTGATTACCGACATCGGCTTCACCCCCCAGAGAATCACCAAGGGGCTCGATGCAATCCGCCAGATGAAGAGCCTCGTCGCCGTCCAAACCGACGACGCCGATCGATTTTCGCCCGATGATTTTTGGGAAAAATACGACCGTGGTGAATTCCTTCCCTGGGACAAGAATCCCGCCTTCAAGAAGTGGATGAAGGATGTTGCCGCCATGCCCGCCGACAAGCAGGTGGCCGCGGTTATCAGGAAGCTGCGTGCTTTGAATCCCAGCTACCAAGGAGAAGAAACTCATAAGATCGAGAACGGCGCGGTCACTGAGTTGACTCTCGGCTCCGACCAGATCGTCGATATTTCGCCCGTGCGCGCGTTGATCGGATTGAAGCTTCTGTGCGTTAGTGGCGCTGACTCATTCGTCGGTCGATTGTCGGATTTGTCGCCGCTGCAAGGGATGCCGCTAACGAGCCTGAATGTCGGCAACACGAATGTGTTCGACCTGTCGCCGCTGCAAGGGATGCCGTTGGAATTCTTGGATTGCCACCGAACACGGGCGTCCGACTTGTCGCCGCTGCGCGGAATGCCGCTGCTTCGGTTGTTGACCGACAATACGTGGGTATCCGATCTGTCGCCTCTACACGGGATGCCACTGACGACACTGTTTTGCGAGAAGACGCTCCTATCTGACCTGTCACCCCTTGAAGGAATGAAATTGTCGTCGATTGCCCTCACTCCCAAGAACATCACCAAGGGGCTTGGCTTGATCCGCCGGATGAACAGTCTCACGAACATTGGAACGGACTGGAACGCTCAATTGCCGGCCGCCGATTTCTGGAAGAAGTACGACGCCGGGGCGTTCAACAAGTAGAATCCTTGCGACGGTCGTCGCAGTCATTCTGCAAGGGCTTCGTCGCGTGGAGAAAATTCGTCGTCAATGTGCGGTGGCATTGCGACGTCGACTACTTCCCCGCGGGAGCGGCCGGTTCGTAGCGGTTGACCAGCGCCAGATTGATTTCCAGCACATTGATCAGCTTCACACCGACCAGGCCGCCGAGCGGGGCGAACGCTTTCTCTTTCAGCAGGGCTTCGATTTCCTTTTGAACCTCGGCCTTATCGCGTTTCAGTTTATTCGCCCATTCGCCGGCGACGCGATCGAGTTGGTATGTGGCGTTGTCGAGCGTGATGTGCGGGTCGAGGCCGGAGGCGGAGGTTGTCACAAGGTCGCCGGGGACTTGTTCCAAATCGGCGTCGGAATGGGCTTGCAGCCATAGATCGAAAAACACCGACTGCACGTCGCTCCCCTCGGAGACCAGGTCGATTTTCTTCTCCGTCTTGCCATCGGCCGTCGGATGGTCGGCCGAACTGGGGAATTTGCCCGGATGCTGGTCGGAAAAGCTTTTGAAAAATGGCACGGCAACATCCGCGGGCTGCGGTTCCGGCGTGGCCGGGGGATTGTCTTTGATCCAATCAGCGACCTCTTTAGGATGCGCCTTCTGCCAATCGGCGATGTAGTCGGTGAGGGATTTATCGCCGTTCTTGACCCAATTCCCGGCCGCGGTCGGATGCGAGTCGGCCCATTGGCTGAGCAAGCCGGGGGCACCCTTGGCTTTTGTGCGATCTTGTTCGGCAAACCATTTTTCGATATCGGGAGCAACCGGTTTTCCCTTGTTGGGTCCGGTGCGGTATTTCGCGATCGGGCCAAGCGATTGCGCCACGCGATCGCGCAGCGCGGTGTTGTTGGCGGAGTAATTGCTCGCTTGCGATGCGGCCGCATTGTACGAGGCGGCCGATGGGCGAGGTTGGAAATACTCGACCTTGGTAAACGCCTGGGCAATCAGCCGCGAGCCAACTGCTTTCGCTGGATCGGTGGTCAGTTGTCCCTTGCGATCGATCAGGCTTCCGGCCGCCTGAGCAGGGAAAATCGTCTTGCCGATGCCCAACAGCACGAGAGGATAGAGCACGCAGAAGATCACCACCGTCGCCAATAGCAGCGACAGACTGGCACGCAAATGCTTGAACATGATTGATCTCGCAGTTCGGAAGACGCAATTCAATTAGAAAAAATCGCCGTATTGTCGGTAGCAGAATTTGTGAAAATTCCGAGTCCTAGCGATCACGATCTGAATTCTCGCGAATTCAGCTACATTTCAGGCAGCCGGCTCAAATCGCCATGTGAAGCCCGACAATCACCATATCGATCAGTTTGATCCCGATGAACGGCACGATCACGCCACCCAATCCCCACACCAGCAAATTCCGCCGCAGCAGCGCATCAGCGCCCACGGGCCGATACGCGACGCCCTTCAGCGCGATCGGGATCAGCAGTGGAATAATGATGGCGTTGAAAATCACCGCCGACAGAATCGCCGAGGTCGCCGAGTGCAGATTCATGATGTCGAAGCTCTTGAGCCACGGCAAATTGGCCGCGAACAACGCCGGCACGATCGCGAAATATTTTGCCAGGTCGTTGGCGATCGAAAATGTCGTCAGCGCGCCGCGAGTCATCAGGAGTTGCTTGCCGATTTCGACGACTTCGATCAATTTCGTCGGATCGCTGTCGAGATCGACCATGTTTCCCGCTTCCTTGGCGGCCTGCGTGCCGGAGTTCATGGCTACTCCGACGTCGGCTTGTGCCAGTGCCGGAGCGTCGTTGGTGCCGTCGCCCATCATGGCGACCAGTTTTCCGGCGGCCTGCTCCTTGCGGATGTAGGCCAGTTTCGCTTCGGGAGTGGCTTGGGCAATAAAATCGTCAACGCCGGCCTGCTTCGCGATAGTCGCGGCAGTCAGCGGGTTGTCGCCGGTGACCATCACGGTTCGCAGACCCATGCGCCGCAACCGTTCGAATCGATCGCGGATGTCGGGCTTCAAGATATCTTCCAACACGACCATGCCGGCGATCCGGTTTCCTTCGCATACCAAGAGCGGCGTCGCTCCTTGCGAAGCCACGGTGTTGACGCGGTCTTTGCACTGCGCGGGCACCTTGCCTCCCTGTGCAACGACGTGGGCGATGACCGCGTCGGGCGCTCCCTTGCGAATTGCTCGCGGGCCCGGCAAGTCGATGCCGCTCATTCGCGTTTGCGCGGTGAAGGCGATGAAGCGAGCGTCGGCC
>Ga0182024_10008424_pt1 | contig 21739 bp, 21 predicted proteins | sample P32metaG_FD_120480 | JGI IMG/M metagenome (GOLD analysis project Ga0182024, IMG submission 120480) | Permafrost microbial communities from Stordalen Mire, Sweden - P3-2 metaG (Illumina Assembly) | ecosystem: Environmental > Terrestrial > Soil > Wetlands > Permafrost | place: Sweden: Stordalen...
GATCCCTGACGCGTGTTCGGCTGATGCTTGACATCTTGGCCCCGCCGGCCTTTCGCTTTGTGAGTGAGAGGGACGCGGCCCAGTGCGTGCGGGGCGCAACGAAGTCTTTCTCGTTGTGGGGTCACCCCCGTTTCGACGTCACCCGTCGGTTTGGATTCAGCAACCCAGCACCCTCGATGCTGGCTCCGCCGACCCGCTGTCGGCGCCGGTGAGACCCGTGCGACAGGCACTTGTCCCGCCTTCCATTGGTAATTCGGCGCGTTTTCGGGCACAATGCCTGCCTATGAACAAGCGCGACCTTGCCAAGGCAGTAGCCGTCCAGTCAGACGTGGACCTCAAGACGGTCACTTCCGTCCTCGAGGGGTTCACTGACGTCGTCACCCACGCGGTGTCCAAAGGTGAGCCGGTGGCGATTGCCGGCTTCGCCAAATTCGCCAAGGTGGAGCGGGCAGCACGCATGGGCCGAAACCCGGCCACCGGTGAGGCCATCCGCATCAAGGCGTCGAAGAAGGCCCGTATCACTCCGGTGAAGGCGTTCAAGGATGCCGTGCTGTCTCCGGCACAGGCCCCCAAGCTCCTCAAGGGTGCATGGCCGATCAACGAGGACGCGGTTCGCGCTGCGGGCAAGAGTGCTCCGGCGGCCCCCGCCGCCCGGACGGCGGCGGCCAAGAAGACCGCGGCCAAGCGAGCCCCGGCCAAGAAGACCGCGGCCAAGAAGACCGCGGCCAAGCGCGGCCCCGCCAAGAAGACCGCGGCCCGCCGGGCCCCGGCCAAGAAGGCGACGCGGCGGCGCTAGCGCCGGCCGGCCGCCCAGCGGATTCGGGCGGTCCACCACAACGGAGCATCCACGCCAACCGGCGCGCTAGCCCTCCTCAGCGTTCCTCGGACTCCTCAGTGAGGACCCTGAGGGTCGGGTAATCCCCGATGCCCACACCCACCCAGCCGTCGTTCCCCTTTGGCCGTCGCGTGCGCTGCGCTCGAGGTCGACGTCGGCGTCTGATCAGCCATGAAGAGCTGATCTCCGATCCGCCAAACGCCAGCGCCCCGCCCCGCCCCGAGCCTTGAGCTCTCCGACGAGAGCGCGTCTTCGTGGGTCTTGGAGAGTCTGCCGGATACCGGCGTATCCAGAACTCTCATCCATTCGGTCGCTGGCCTCTCGGCTCCGGCGATCGACCCGGCGCTTGCGTGGACAGCGCCGTCACCTCTTGGCGGGCCACCCCCGCGACCAGAACCTGGTGGCGAAGGGCGCCCGATGGGTATAAAGAGACAGGCAACCCCGCCCAACGCGAGCGAGGTGGGCGAACTGAGGAGGAACGATGCGGGAGCGACACATCGGCGAAGTAGTCGTGAGCGCCATCGGACTGGGCGAGATGCCGCTGTCCATCGAGGGTCGGCCCGACGAGGACCGCGCCCTGCGCACGATTCACGCGTCGCTGGACGCAGGCGTCACCCTGATCGACACTGCTGACGCCTACTCGCTCGGTACCTATGAGCACGGCCATGGCGAGCGGCTGGTCGCCAAGGCCCTCGCCACCTACGGGGGTGACTCGAGCGGGGTGCTTGTCGCCACCAAAGGCGGTCACTACCGGCCGGGCGATGGCAGCTCGAAGGTGGACGGCCGGCCCGAGTACCTGCGCCAAGCGTGCGAGGGGTCCCTCAAGGCCCTCGGCGTCGACGCCATTGGGTTGTACCAGTTCCACCGGCCGGACCGCCGGGTGGCCTACGCCGAGTCGGTCGGGACCCTCGCCGAGCTCCTCGACGAGGGCAAGATCCGCATGGCCGGGATCTCCAACGCCTCAATTGAGCAGATTGACGAGGCCCGCCGTGTCCTCGACGGCCGGCTCGCGAGCGTGCAGAATCAGTTCTCCCCGGCATTCCGCTCGTCAGAGGGCGAGCTCGCGCACTGCGTCGACCATGGCATCGCCTTCATCCCGTGGAGCCCGCTGGGTGGGATCGGCAACGCTGTGGAGATCGAACGACGCCACCCGGTCTTCGCCGAGGTGGCTTTGGCCCATGATGTGACTCCCCAGCAGGTCACCCTGGCCTGGATGCTGGCCAAGGGGGACACGGTGGTCCCCATTCCCGGCTCCAGCCGACCTGAGACCGCGGTGTCCTCGTCAGCCGCCGCGGCAATCGACCTCACGGACGACGAAGTGGCCCGGTTGGATGTCTCCTGAGGGCGCCGGGCCGCCGGAGCGCTGGGTCCGCGGCCACTGCTAGGTTGCCCGGCCGAGGCCAGCCATGAACACCGCAGACAACATTGATGGCGACGTCGACGGGTCGGTGCCCCACACCTCCGACGCCCGGTTGCTCGCCGGCGCCTCGCTCCGGCGCCTCGGGAACGCGGTGGTGGCCCACCAGGCCGACGACGACTTGCTGACCGAGATCTCCGAGCGCGCTGACGCCCTGGCCTCGTTGGTCGAAGCGGCGCCGGCCCGCACGCACGCCTTCTTGGAAAGTGGGGTCAACATCTTCGAGGCCCCGGTCCCCGAGGGCGATGCGGGTGCACGGCGCACGGCGTTTCCCGACTGCGTCATCTCGGGGAGGGCCAACCCGATGGGGGTGGCGGCCCGGCTGTGGCGTGAGGGCGACGAAGCGGTGTGCCGGGTCACCCTGGGCGCCGCCTTCGAGGGTGCTCCGGGTCGGGCGCACGGCGGCATCGTGGCCGCTTTGATCGACGAGACGATGGGACTCGTGATGTCCATCTCATCGACCCCGGCTTTCACCGGGCGGCTCTCGGTCACCTACCGGGCACCGACCCCGGTCGGTGAGCCCCTCGAGGTACGGGCCAGGCTGAGCGATCGGACCGGGCGCAAGATGACCATCACCGCCGAGCTGCGCAGCAGCGAACGGCTCCTGGCCGAGGCCGAGGGCCTGTTCATCGTGGTCGACCCCGATCGGTTCTTCGTGGCCGAGGAGTAGCGGGGTAGTGATGGGGAATGCCCACCGAGACCCGGGCGTTCTACTGGGCAGCCCCAGCGTCATCCCAAGAAAGCGAGGCGGACCATGCCCGCGGTGACCGTCGAAAACGTTCTCACACTCCCCCAGATACCCGAGCCCGATCCCGCCGCCACTGCGGTGCGCCCGGTCACCCAGATCGCGACGGCCCCTCAGGGTCTCGAGGGCGAGGGTTTCCCAGTCCGTCGAGCCTTCGCCGGCGTCGCGCAGCCTGAGCTCGACCCGTTCGTGCACATGGACCAGATGGGTGAGGTGGAGTACGGCCCCGGCGAGCCCAAGGGAACCCCGTGGCATCCCCACCGGGGATTTGAGACCGTCACGTACATGATCGACGGGACGTTCCAACACCAAGATTCGATCGGCGGGGGTGGGCTCATCGCCAACGGCGCCACCCAGTGGATGACCGCGGGAGCGGGGATCTTGCACATCGAGCGGCCACCAGATGACCTCATCGCCAGCGGGGGCCTGTTCCATGGGATACAGCTCTGGGTGAACCTCCCGGCAGCCGACAAGTGGGTGGCTCCCCGCTATCAGGACATCGCCGCCCAGGCGGCGGCGCTCGTCTGTTCTCCCGACGGCGGCGCGCTGATCCGGATCATCGCCGGCGAGGTGGCCGGTCACCGGGGCCCGGGCGTGACCCACACCCCGATCTCCCTCGCCCACGCCACCTTGAGCCCGGGCGCCCGGTTGGTGCTGCCCTGGCCGACGTCGTTCAACGCGCTGGTCTACGTGCTGGCCGGCCAGGGCACGGTCGGAAACGACCGGCGACCGATCCACACCGGCCAACTGGCGGTCCACGGCCCGGGCGACGCCCTCGTCGTGGGCGCGGACGTGACCCAGGAGTCCCGGTCCCCCAACCTCGATGTGCTCATCTTGGGGGGCCAGCCGATCCGCGAGCCTGTCGCCACCTATGGTCCCTTCGTGATGAACACGCGCGACGAGTTGGCTCAGGCCTTCGAGGACTTCCACGCGGGCAAGCTCGGGACCATCCCGGCCGATCACATCGGGGACTGACCCGCGGTGCTGGCGACGGGAGCCTGGGGTCCTGACGACATCTCTGACCTGACCGGTCGGACCGTCCTCGTGACCGGAGCAAATACCGGCATCGGGTACGAAGCCGCGATCGAACTGGCGGCCCACGGTGCCCACGTGGTGCTGGCGTGCCGGAACCTCCAGAAGGGACGCCAGGCCGCCGACCGGGTGATCGGCTACCGTCCTGGCGCCTCAGTCGAAGTGCTCGAACTTGACCTGTCGAGCCTCGATGCGGTCCGCACCGCGGCCGACCGCTTCGCCTCGGAGCACGACCGCCTCGACGTGCTCATCAACAACGCCGGAGTTATGGGCACCCCGTACCTCATGAGTGCCGATGGCTACGAGCTCCAGTTCGCCACCAACCATCTGGGGCACTTCGCGTTGACCGGCCTTCTGCTCGACACCTTGCTCACCACCTCGGGTTCGCGGGTGGTCACCGTCAGCTCGCACGGTCACCGCCAGGGCCATCTGGACTTCTCCAACCTCCAGTTCGATCACGGGGGCTACACGAGGTCCGGGGCCTACGCCAACTCCAAGCTGGCCAACCTGCTGTTCACCTACGAGCTGGAGCGCCGGTTGCGGGCGACCGACACCACGACCATTGCCCTAGCCGTCCACCCCGGGTGGACCCGGAGCAGCCTGGTGGCGAACGGGCCGACGATCGGGGTCTCGGACAGGCGGTCCCGCCTCTACCGGGCCTTCGCCCGCCTCGGGGGCCAGTCCACGCCGCGCGGTGCCCTCCCCACGTTGTATGCGGCCACCTCGCCCGACGTGCGCGGTGGACAGTACGTCGGCCCGGGGGGCTTGGCCCAGCTCTACGGCCCCCCCGTCATCGTCGGATCCACCCGCCGCTCCAAGCGCGTCCACGACGCGGCTCGGCTCTTTGAGGTCTCCGAGGTCTTGACCGGGATCCACTACGACTTCGGGGTCACCGACGCGGCGGTCCCCCGGTAGCGAGGTCCGTTCAGGACCCAGCGTCGCGCTGCAACAAGAAGGTGCCCGTCGACCGGCTCATCAGCTGGAGTTCGCTGTCGCGCACCGTCGCCTCGCCGTAGGCGACCTGGCGCGCCATGCGGACCACGTCGCCCCGCAACCGGTAGGGCTCACCGGCGCGGGCCGGGCGCATCGTCTCGGTCTTGAGCTCGAGGGTCCCTCGGGTGCGGTCGCGGCCCACGAGGGCCGCGTTGATGGCGAAGTTCATGCACGCGTCGAGCAGTAGTGAATGCACCCCGGCCTGGACGATGCCGTGGGGATTGCAGGCCAGATCGGCCGGAACGAACGTCCCCTCCACCCAGCCGAGATCCTCCCCGTCGACCCCATAGCCGGTGAAGGACCCGCCGACGGCGGCGATGATGGGCATACCGCCGTCGCCGAGCCATCGGTCCATGTTCTTTGTGGCCATGGCGGTCACGCTAATGGCCGCTTTCCGCTGGCCCCGTGCGTCGCGCCGAGCCGGTGGCCGACCCGGCCGGCTCGGCGGCGCCGGTGAACACAATTGCGTACCCGGTGGGCTTGTGACCAGGAGAGACGGTTCCGAGCGGGCGGACGACGAGCCCTGGCACAGTAGTGTGGGAGTTCACGACCGGCAGGCACATCGAGTCGCCGGAATGGGAGGAGAGCCACCATGACCACCGCCGTCATCGTCGACGCCGTTCGCACCCCCGGAGGCAAGCGCAACGGCAAGCTGAGGAACTGGCACGCCGTGGACTTGGCGTCCGAGCCGCTCAAGGCCCTCCAAGAGCGCAACGATCTCGACCCGGCCCTCGTTGACGACGTCATCACTGGTTGCGTGATGCAGGTCAGCGAGCAGTCCCTCAATATCGCCCGCAACGCCGTGCTTGCCGCCGGATGGCCCGAGTCAGTGCCGGCCACCACCCTCGACCGCCAGTGCGGTTCCTCCCAACAAGCGATCCACTTCGCCGCGCAGGGAGTCATTGCCGGGGCCTATGACGTGGTGGTTGCCTCGGGCGTAGAGGGCATGACCCGCACCCCCATGGGGTCGTCGATCGTCCGGGACCTTGGATACCCCTTCGGTCCTCGGATGATGAAGCGCTACGAAGAGCGCGGCGGCCTGGTCAACCAAGGGATCGGGGCCGAGATGATCGCCGATCAGTGGGACCTGTCGCGCGACGACCTCGACCGGTTCGCCGCCCGCAGCCAGCAGTTCGCGGCCAAAGCCACCGCTGAGGGACGTTTTGAGAACGAACTTATCGGCCTCCCCATTCGTGACGATGAGGGCAACGATACCGACGAGTTCATCTCGACCGACGAGGGCATCCGTCCCGACACGACGGCCGAGACCTTGGCCGCGCTGAAACCGGCGTTCAAACCGGAGGGGGGCAAGATCACTGCCGGCAACTCCTCCCAAATCACCGACGGCGCATCGGGCGTCCTGATCATGAGCGAGGAGAAGGCCAAAGCCCTCGGCCTCACCCCCCGGGCCCGCTTCCATGCCTTCGCGCTGGCCGGCGTCGATCCCGTCACGATGCTGACCGGCCCAATCCCGGCGACCATCGCCGTGCTTGAGCGGGCCAAGCTCACCATGGACGACATCGACCTGACCGAGATCAACGAGGCGTTCGCCTCGGTCGTCCTCGCCTGGGAAAAAGAGCTCCACCCCGACATGGCCAAGGTGAACGTCAACGGGGGGGCCATCGCCATCGGCCACCCGCTCGGGGCGTCGGGGGCCAAGCTCATGGCGACCCTCCTGAACGAGCTCGAGCGCACGGGCGGCCGATACGGCCTGCTCACGATGTGCGAGGGCGGCGGCATGGCCAACGCCACCATCATCGAGCGCCTGGGCTGATCACCGGGGCCGGCGACGGCCCCGTGGCCTTCGTCGGTAGCATTCGCAGGTGCGTCAGCGCTGGTTGTCCAAGAGGGCGTTCGGGCTCCATCTGGCCGTCGTCGTCTGGGTGCCGGCGTGTCTGCTCGCCGGCTGGTGGCAGGTGAATCGGGCTTTCGACGGCAACGGGTTGAGCTACCTTTACTCGGTCGAGTGGCCGATCTTCGCCCTCCTCGGGATCTGGGGCTGGTGGGTCTTCATCCACACCGACTCGGACCACGCGGGGGCCGCGGGCCAACGGCAACTGAAGGCCGCAGCGGCCGAACACGAATCGGAAGGAACCGAAATCGCCCCCACCGGCTCGATGCGCCAGCCCCAAGACGAAGACGAAGAACTCGCCGACTACAACGACCGCCTCGCCGCGTTGGCCGAGCGCGGTCCGAAGACTTGGCGTAACACGTGAGCGGGATCGAAGGGGCCTTGTTGCGCTACCGGATCATGGCCTACATCGTCGGGGTCGGCCTCTTGATCCTCGTCTTCATCGGCGTCCCTCTCCAGTACGCGGCCGGTGTCCCCATCGTGGCGCAGGTGGTGGGTCCGATCCATGGCTTCCTCTACATCGTCTACCTGCTGGCCGCCCTGGATCTGGCCCGGCGGGCCCGCTTCACTCTCCTGCAGATGGCCGCCATGATCGGGGCCGGGTTCATCCCCTTTGTGGCCTTTTTCATCGAGCACCGGGTCACCATCCGGGTGCGCGACAAGCTCTTGGCCGACGAAAGCACCGGCGGCCCTTCCGGAGTGGGGTCGAACCCGCAGGGCCACTGATCGCCGGGACGGTTAGGGGGAGGCGGAGCTCTCAGATGCCGAGTTTCGCCGACGTGATCGCCTCGATCCCCGCGCGGTCTCCCTCCCAGGTGACCCGGGCTGCCGCTTGACGCCCGAAGGCAAGGAGGAGGATCTCACCGGGTGGCCCGCTGATCGTCACGAGCGGCGCGCCCGACTTGGCAGTGATCGACCCGAAGCCGGGCGCCTCGAGGACGAGCCCGCCCGCCGCGTGACGGCCCAGGGATCTGGCCATCATCTTGAGGCGGGACCACAGTGCCCTTTCGAGTTGGGGATCGAGTTCCCGGGGCTCCCAATTCTGCTGGGCCCGGCGCACGTCCTCATTGTGCACGAAGTACTCCGCCGTGTTCATGGGCTCATCGATGAAGCGCAGCCGGAGGGGAAAGGGCGGCCCGCGGCGGATGGCGTCGACCAACTCGGAAAAGCTGCGGCGCCTCTTCACCCGCTCTTGGACCCTTTCGGTGTGACCGGCTAGGGCGCCGATCACGAGGCCCGGCCCGGCATCGGGCCGACGCTCTCGGATGACCAGGTGGGCCGCCAGGTCCTCGGCCCGCCATCCTTCGCACAACGTGGGTGCGTCGTGACCCACTCGTGCGAGCTCGTCGGCCAGAGTTCGTCGCTCGCGCTGGGCGAAGTTGGTCACCGTCTGGGCCCGCTAGTGATATCGGGTTGCCATGAGGAAGCCAGCGAAGATCATCACGAGGCCACCGACGAGGTACCAGACCGAGACGCCGCCGGGGAGGACGTTTGAATAGTTCAGCAAGATCAACAGGACCCCGAGGATGAGGAGGGCGAGGATCGTCACGCCGAACCAGCGGGGGCTCTTGCGGATGTTCTTCGGGACCGGCGGGGTGTAGCGGCCACTCTCCTCGGCCGGCGTGTAGCGCCCGATCTTCGATTTGCCCGGCCCAGAAGTGCCCTTGGCCGTGGTCCGACCCGACGCCGAGTTTCCCTTGCCCTGGGCCCGACCCGGACCGGTGTTCGCCTTGGGCGTCATGAGGCACGAGGATAGCCAACCGGGCGCTTCCCCCCCAAAAGCGGCGGTACCATCGCTGCGTGGCGGTCCGGGTCCTGGTCGTGGACAACTACGACTCGTTCGTCTACAACCTGGTCCAAGAGCTCGGCGAGCTCGGAGCCGATCCGGTGGTCTTTCGCAACGACGCCATCGACCTGGTGGGCATCCGGCGGGAGCGGCCTGACGCCGTTTTGATCTCGCCGGGCCCCGGGCGTCCAGAAGACGCCGGCATCAGCCTTGCGGTGCTCGACGGGCTCAGCGGAGAGCTGCCCATACTCGGGGTGTGTTTGGGGAACCAGTGCATCGGCCAGGCCTTCGGCGGCCGGGTCGTGCCCGCCGCCCGGCTGATGCACGGGAAGACGTCGGAGATCCACCACGGCGGTACCGGCATCTTCGATGGGCTCCCGAATCCCTTCGTGGCCACCCGGTACCACTCGCTCATCGTGGACGCCGACTCGGTGCCCGACGATCTCGAGGTGACCGCGACGACCAACGACGGGGTGGTCATGGGGCTCCGGCACCGCTCGTTGTTCGTCGAAGGGGTCCAGTTCCACCCCGAGTCGATCCTCACTCCGTCAGGACCGAGCCTGTTGGCCAACTTCCTCGCCCAGGTCGACGCGGCCTGACACCGGTATCGTCACCGGGGCACCCTTAGGTGGTCGGGGTGGGCGTCGTGGTCGAGGTCGTGGTCGGGGTGGGCGTCGTGGTCGAGGTCGTCGGGCTGGTGCTCGGCGGAGCGGTCGCCTGGCAGATGTTGATGGTCACCGACGAGCTGGTCTGGGCCGAAGAGCCTCCCGTCGGGGACTGGCTCACCACGTTCCCGTTGGATGCGGGGTCACAGCTCGTGACGTTGTTCGCCGTCACGTTGGTGAAACCCTGCCCCTGCAGTGTGGATTGTGCGGTGCTCTGACTGTCACCGACCACATTGGGGATCACCGCGTTGCACGGACCGGTGGAGACCGACAAAGCCACGGAGGCGTTCTTGGCCACCGTCGTCCCGGCCCCCGGGTTCGAGGCGCTGACGAGTCCATTGCCAATCGAGTTAGAGCAGGCCTGTGTCGTGTTGCCGACCTGCAGCCCCGCGCCGGCCAGCGCGCTGCCGGCTTGGGCCGGGGTGTCACTGACCACATTGGGCACCGGGGTGGTGGCCCCCGGGTTCGACACGCTGAGCTGTACTTGGGTGCCCGTGCGTGCCGACGCGTTGGCGCTCGGGCTCTGGCTGATTACGGAATTCGCCGGTTGGGTGCTCTGTACGAGCCGCACCCGATAGCCGAGATTCGCTGCTTGCAACAACGCTTCGGCCGTGGTCAGGGATTGGCCAACCACGTTGGGCACGACAACGGTCCGTGCCGAGGGTCCCGAGCTGACCGAGAGGCTGACGCTGTCCCCTTTCTTCACGCTCTTGCCGGCCACCGGGTTGGTGGCGAGCACCGTGCCCGCCTTTTGGGCATCCACCTTCTGGGTGGAAGCGCCAATGGTCAGTCCGTCGTGCTGCAAGGTGGAGATGGCCGACGACGCCGGCTGGCCCACCACATTGGGCATGGCGAAGGTCCCGTTGCCCCCGATGTAACCGAGGGACTTGAGAAGCAAGAGGCCCACGACGACCAAGGCGACCAGCAAGATGACCAGCATCACCACGAGGCGGCGGGTTCGCTTGCGACGGGCTTCTTCTTCGGGATCGACCGCTTCTTCAACGACGACCGGATCGGCCAGGGGGACGACGTGGGTGCGCCCGGTCACCTGACCGACCACCTGGGTGGCGGCGGCCGCGGCGACGGCCGTTTGGACCTGGGTCGCCCCGACCTCGGTGGCCACCACCGGTCGACCCTCGCTGAAACGGAGCAGATCGGCCCGTAATTCCTCGGCATTGGCGTAACGCTGGTCGGGCGATTTGGCCATCGCCTTCATGATCACGGCCTCGAGGGCAGCGGGAACTGCAGGATTGAGCTCATGGGGGAGCGGCGGTTGGTCTCGGACGTGTTTGGAGGCGACCGCCACCGGGGTGTCGCCGAGGAACGGCGCCCGCCCGGTGACCATCTCGAAGATGACGACCCCGAGCGAATAGATGTCACTGCGGGCATCGACGCCCACCCCTTCGGCCTGCTCGGGGGAGAAGTACGTGGCCGTCCCCATCACCGCGCCGGTTTGGGTGAGGCTCTCCTCGGTGTTGATCGCCCGGGCAATCCCAAAGTCGGTGACCTTCACCTGACCGTCGTCGGTGATGAGCACGTTGCCCGGTTTCACATCGCGATGCACGACCCCGTGGCGGTGGGCATAGGAGAGGGCGGCCGCCACGTGGGCACCGATCTCGGCGGCCCGGGGTGCCGGAAGCGACCCCGATGCCCGGATGAGGGCGGACAGCGGTCGTCCGTCGACGAACTCCATGACGATGAAGTACGTCCCGCTGTCCTCGCCCCAGTCGAAGACCGGGACGATGTTGGGATGGGACAGGTTGGCGGCCGCCTGAGCCTCGCGGCGGAAGCGTTCGACGAACGCTCGGTCCACCGAGAGCTCTGGGAAGAGGACCTTGAGGGCGACCGGCCGGTCCAAGAGGCGGTCTCGTGCCCGGTACACCTGGGCCATGCCCCCCCGAGCGATGAGGTGCGTCAGCTCGTATCGATTCGAGAAGACGCGCGGCGTCTGGACCGGTTCCATTGGGGTCAGAGCCTACGCCGGGGCCGGACCGCGGCCGGGTGACCATCACCCCTGGTCGCAAGGCAGTGCGGCGCAACGGAGCGGGGGGAAGTGTCGGGTCTCATCAGGTCGTGGGCGGGGGCGGCGCAGTGGTGGGCGCGGTCGTCGATGGTGGCGACGTCGTTGTCGCCGCCGGCGCGGTGGTCGGCGGAGTCGTTGTGGTGGTGCCCGCGCCCGCGGCCGTCGAGGTTGTCGTGGCGCCCGGAGCCTTGGCAGTGGTTGTCGTTGTGGCGCCAGCCGGGGGAGGCGGCGTGTAGTGGGGAGCCGGCGAGACGGGCGGGAGCGGGCCGGTGAGAGCCAGCGCCGCCTCGATCATCGCCTTCATCACCGGGCCGGCCGCCTTGGCTCCGGTCACGTCGAAGGCCTGGTCGGGCAGCACCACGGCGATGGCGACCCGGGGCTGGGAGGCCGGGGCGAAGGCGATCATCCACGCCGTCACCAACTGGTTTTGCTGACCGGCCTGGGCCGTCCCGGTCTTGGCCGCCACTTGGTCCTCGGGTAAGAACCCGACCTGGCCGGCGGTGCCCGAGGTCACCACTTCTTCCATGAGCGGGGTGATGGCCGCCGCCGTGGCCTGCGTGGTGGCCCGCATCCAGGGCTTCAGTCCGAAGTTGGTCACCAGATTGCCCTGCGAATCGCGGATCTGGGCCATGAGGTGCGGCGTCATGATGACCCCGCCGTTGGCGATGGCCGAGGCTTCGAGCGCGCCCTGCAGTGCGGTGGCCGCCACGTCCTCCTGGCCGATGGCGGAATAGGCCACACCTGGGAGGTTGTCTTTGAGCTCGGCCGGTGTCGGGAAATTGGACGCGACCACCCCGGGAATGTCGAGGGGGGGCACGGAGTCATAGCCGAACTGTGTTGCCTGCTTGTAGAGGTTGGTACCGCCGATGTCGAGACCGAGGTCGGCATAGCCCGGGTCACACGACGGTGGCAGCATCTGGGCGATGGTCCCGCCGCAGGGCGTGTTCCCGTCGTTGTGCAGCAACAGGTTGGAGTCGGGCAGTGGGGTGGCCACCCGGACCGGATAGGACTTGTTGACGAGCAACGGGGCGTAGTCGTAGGCGGCGGAGGTGGTGATGACCTTGAACGTCGACCCGGGGGCCCAGCGCTGTGCGTAGGCGAGGGAGGCCAGGGCGTCGTAACCCTGGGAGTCCTTGGCCACGGCGAAGAACCGACCTTGGTCTTGGGCGGTTGGGGACGTCGATGCTAAAAGGTTGGGGTCATAGGTGGGGTTGGCGTACATGGCCAACACCGCTCCCGTGTTGGGGTTGAGCGCCACGATCGCGCCGTCGCGCCCGGCGAGGGCCTGTTGCGCCGCCAGCTGCAGCTTGGGTTGCACGGTCAGGGTGACGTCGTCGGTGGCGGTGGTGGGGTTGAGGAACTGGCTGAGCGAGCGGGCCGGCTGGGCGTGGGCAATGAGCTGGTCGTTGTACTGGTATTCGATTCCCCATGTGCCGTACTTAATCGAGTCGTAACCCACGAGGTCGGAGAACAGCCGTGCGGTGGCCGTCGGGTACACCCGTTGGTATTTGTAGGAGCCCGGGATGTTCAAAGCCTGCGAGTACGCCAAGATTGAGCCATCAGCGGCCACGATGTCCCCGCGGGCGTTGTCGAGGATCTTGGCCTGATTGCGCGGGTTCGCCGATGCCGAGGCCAATTGGTGGGCCTGGCGGAACTGGAGATTGGTGAGCTGGATCAACACCAGCGCGAAGCACAAGATGAGGACGATTCCCAGCCAGCGGATACGGCGTCCCATCAGTCCCGTTCTCTCGCGGTAGTGGTCGCAAAAGCCACAGTCGGTCTCACGGGGCCTGCGGTGTCGTAGGCGACGCCGGTGGAGACGTCGTGGACGGGGGGAGGGTGGTCGGGCTCGGGGTCGTGGCCGCAGTCGTTGACGGGGGGAGAGTGGTCACCGGAAAGGTGCCCGTCGGCCCGATGACCGTGGTCGACGGACCGCCACTCTGGCCGCTGTTGAGCTGCTGTTGGGCTTGCTTCTCCTGCACCAAATTCTGCGCGTAGTGCTTCGCCGCGGCCAAAGAAGGCTCTTCGACGTCGAGGTTCAGATCGTGGATCCGGATGAACAGAACCTCGTCGGTCGTCACCCCGGTCCGGTCGACCACCTTGGGCCGGAACCAAAGCACCCCACCGGGGTGGCCCCGGTAGATGACGAGCTCGTTCTGATGGAGGGTCACGTACCAATCGTCGTTGGCGTACCACTTCAACAGGTAGTAGCCCCCGGCCACGACAGCGATCAGGAGGATGAAGAACCCGATGACCCGGAAGGTAACCCGGCGGGGGATGCCGGCGCGCCGCCTAGCCGCTCCGCGACTGAGCTTCTCCTCTTGTTCGGGGTCTTGGCCGATGGGCTGGTCCCACGCCTCGGTACCGACCGGTGCGGCACCCGGTACCACCGTGGTCGGGAGCTGCTGGATTGTCCCACTGCCGACGAACACGTCATCGGACGGTTGAGAGGGCACGACCGCGGTCAGCGCGTCGTCGGGGGAAGTCCGATCGACGGGACCGTTGGTCCGGGGCGCGTCGAGTGCCGGGGGGATTGGTGGTGGCACCGATGCGATGCCGGCAGCCACACCAGCAACGGGCAACGCTCCAGGCACCCCGACCCCGTTCTGCTCTCCGACCAGAACGTCGACCACCACGACGGTGATGTTGTCGTTGCCCCCATGCTCGTTGGCCGTCTGCACAAGAAGGCGGGCAGCGGCGGTCGGGTCAGGGACACCGCCGAGCACCTCGGCGAGCTGATCGATTGCCACCTCGTTGGTGAGACCGTCACTGCACAACAAGATGCGGTCGCCGTCATGGAGGTGGAGCTCCCAGAGGTCGACATCAACGTCAGAGGAAACGCCGAGGGCTCGAGTGAGGATGTGGCGATGGGGGTGGACGGCCGCCTCGGCCTCGGTCAGCTCTCCGCTGCGCACCTTCTCCTCGGCCAGACTGTGGTCGGAGGTGACCTGGGAGATATGTCCTTCCGAGAACACGTAGGCCCGTGAGTCGCCCACGTTGGCCAGAGCCACCACGTCGCGGCCGTCAGCCCCCGATACGAGGGCGACCGCCGTCAGGGTAGTGCCCATGCCCCGTAGGTCGCTTTGCACCTGACTCGTTCGCCACACGGCGGCGTTCGCTTCGGCCACCGCCTCTCGCAGACCGTCGGTGGATGGTTGCCGGGAGAACGCGGACCGAAGGGCGTCCACGGCCACCCGGGCCGCCACTTCTCCTCCGGCGTGCCCGCCCATACCGTCGGCCACCGCGAAGAGATTCGCCACCTCGAGGGTGAGGTCCTGGTTGGAGCCGCGGACCCGGCCTACGTCGGTGGCCGAACCCGAGCGAAGCACGGTCATTTGGTCACCTCGAAGACGGTCGCTCCCACCTGGAGCAAGTCGCCCTTGGCCAACTTGGAGGGCTTGGAAATCCGCTCGGAGTTGACGAAGGTCCCGTTGGTCGACGAAAGATCCTCGACCCAGACCTGTTCTCCCCGACGGTAGAGCCGGGCGTGGAGGGTCGAACTGTAGACATCGTACGTGGTTGGAACTCCGCACCCTGGCGAGCGCCCCACCGTCAGCTCATCGTCGAGGTCGTAGGTGCTCCCAGCTTCGGAGTCCGGCTCGATCACTTCGAGGAACAATTGCTTGCGCCGTTGCTTGGGTGGCGCGCCGTCCCCCACCGGCACGGCCGCAGTTGTGGCGGCATCCGCCTCACGGGCCGCCCGCCGACGGTCCGAACGGCTCTGACGCGGTCCGGCGGGGCGCACCTCCACCCAGACCGCTCGAACCACCCGAAGAAAGAAAAGGAAGATGAGGATGACGACCAGCCATTGGAGCGGGCGGAGGATGGCCGAATAGTTCGGTGCGGTGCCGATGAGCACCATGGCATTTCCGCCGCTCACGACCGTTCAAAGACGATGGTTGTCGACCCGACGTTGATCTCATCGCCACTCGCCAGGTCCTGTTCGCGGACGGGCATTCCGTTCACCCGCGTCCCGTTCGTGGATCCGAGATCGGTCACCACCACGGTGTCGCCCACCCGGCGAATTTCGGCGTGTCGACGACTCACGTTCGGGTCGGCCAGCACGATTGGGCACTCCGGAAGCCGGCCGATGACCACCGGATCAGCCCCGACGCTCACCCGCTCCCCGTCGGGCAGGATCAGTTCGGCCAAGGACACCCCGTCGGCACCTTCGACGACCTCGGCAGTGACGGCGAAACGACCGGCCCGGAGCCGGGTCCCCTCGTAGATCTGGACATCGACGGGACCGAGGAAGGAGTAGCCCTCAATGCGAGCGTGCTCACGGGCGGCATCGGCCAACTCGCGCGACAGGGCGTCAATGAAGTTGGCGAACCGGTCGACATCCGCAGGGGCGAGGGTCACCGTGAAGACATTGGGCGCGATGAGGCCATGGACGCCCACCCGGCGGTGAAGGTCCATCTCGCGCGTCATCTTGCGGCCGATCTCGATCGGCTGAAGGTTGCTTTTGAAGGGTTTGGCCAACGTCCCCTCCACCAAACGCTCGAGGCGGTTCTCGAACTGCTGGAGTCCCATGGTCCGTCCAATCCTACCGGTAGGTGGTTCTCTTGTGAGGTCTACCGGAATGGAATCCCAGGTCACGACCGGGATCTTGCCAATGTGAGCGTCGACTAGCCTTGCCAGGTCGCTCGGGCGAGTGGCGGAACTGGCAGACGCGCAGGATTCAGGTTCCTGTGTCCGAAAGGATGTGGGGGTTCAAGTCCCCCCTCGCCCACTGCACTACCTCCCACCTCCAATCCTCACCATTTACTAGTGCTCGTCATCCAAGGCAGAGAGGCGCTGGACAAGACGCGCCAATTAAGGTGCGGCCCAAAGACCGTCCGTTCTGCCTGGCCGCGCATCGGTCCGCAAACCGACAGGCGTCGCACCGGACAACGGTACGATTCGTTAGCACCAACAGGTCTCGTCCAACGAAAGCTGGGTCGTCAGCCACCCGGTCCCTCAAGCGGGGAGCTATGAGCGACATGAACTATCCCGACGGGCGCGCAGCGAACGGAACAATCGCGCACCGCTTGTGCTCGGCTAACTTGAGCGCGAGCTTTGCTGTGTGCACGGCAGTCGCTCTGGCGATGGGATTGCTGGCCGCTAACGGTGCCGTGACGGTGCAGCACGATGGCGGTGGGACGGTACTCGTGTCTCTCGATCGGTGCGCGCCGCACGGGCACGTGGACTTGCACACCTCGGGAGTGGTGCTCTGGTCAACGCGCCGGCCAGCGCAGCTGCGCGCGTGCGTGCCCCCGAGGGGAAGTGTCCATCGGCTGGTGAGCGCGGATCCGAGCTCCTCCTTCGAGGACTTTCTCGCAGCGGGCCATTTCCTCAGCTTCGTGCGCGTCGAAGGCGCCTATGTCTACCTTGATGTCTTCGACGCGCTGACCGGCCGAGCCGTGCTTGAGCGCGACTTGGGGTGCTCGGGCCCCGACGGGTGCGAAGGCGCAGCGGCGAGTTTCCAACTCGCGCCCGACGGCTGGGTCGCGCTGATCGGCCAGCCCCTGCGGGCGACAAACGGCCGCGACGAGACGGTGGAGCTGGATACTGGACCCAACCTCGAGGCCACGCACCAGAAGTCGTGGGACACCTACGGAGTGAGCGTGGAACAGGGTACTGGATCCACGCTGCAGTGGTCACCGGGTAATGACACTTCGTTGTACTCGTTGCCACTTGGACCGCCGCTGCAGGCCCTCGGAACGAAAGCCCTCGAGGCCGGCACCGTTCGCGCCGTTACCCCGCTCCCGGCAGCCTGCTCACTATTCACAGCGATAGAAGTCCAAGCGGTGCTCGGCCCAGTGTCTCAGGCATCATCGGACGATGCTTGCACGTATACGACGAGTGCAATGCCGACGACTACTCTCACACTCACTCTGCATCCCGGCCTAACGCAAGCTCAGGTGACCGCCGTTGAGCATCAGGCCTTCGACGAGGTATCGAGCAATGCTTCTGGGTCCGACGTCGGACCCCCGGCTTACAGCCCTCACCTGTGGAAAGCCGCCTGGGACACGGCGGGTGGCGGTGAGAGTCAAACCAACGACCTGCGGATATTCACCAACCTTGAGCTCACTGTCGAACTAGTTACCGACGACCCGAGGAACCACACCGACGATACGGTCGGACCGTCCAAGACTTGGGATTCCGACACCGTAGCTGAGCACGCGGCCGACATCGCTTTCGATCGGCTAGCTGGCGTAATGATCTCCTACGAACACCGCTAGTCGTCGGAGCCCCGCAATCAGATACAGAGCTCCCTACTCCTCGTCGACAAAGCTGGTCGACAGACGACGTGATGATCGAGGGCCCCGCCGCCTGGCGGGATCAGATCAGGTCGTCTTGACGATCAGCACGGCGCATGGGGCGTTGTGAGCGACGGTGTTGGGCACAGATCCAAGGAGTCGGCGGGTTCCCTGCATCCCCTTGCTGCCGACCACGATGAGGTCGGCACCCACCGATGCCGCCTCCTTCACCAGGACGTCGGCTGCCCCACCAGAGGACGCGTGGGTCTTGACAGTCACCCCCTTGATGCTGGCGGCGGTGTCGGCGAGCATCTCGTCTCCAGCGAGTTTCGACAGTGCCGTACCCAGTCCGCTGTCGCCAGCGTGAGCCCCGGTGAGTGGGACCGCAACCGAACCAGAAGCGGCGCGGTAGGCGGTGACCACGTGGAGTTCGGCGTTGCACAGCCTGGCCAGATCGGCTGCCGTCGACACGGCGGAGTTGGCGGTATCAGAGCCGTCCGTCCCCACGACGATGGTGGAGTACATGGGTTGCTCCTTCTGTACGGGTGCCTCGATGCGAGTCCCATCGAGGTGCGGCTCGATCATATAGCTGCGCACCGATGTCTCGCTCCCGACCCCGGACTGCGAATGTCGATGAGGTCTCGGGTCGGCGATCTGCACCGAGAAGGAGACAAGCTGACGCACCCAGCTCCGATCTCGGGGTCGATCCCAGGCGCTCGGAGACTCTTGTGACTCAGGAGCGACCGTCGGCACGAACGTCTGCTCGGGTGATCGACCGGCGGCCGTATCGAGGACTGACCGACGAATACCGGGCTTGGTGGTGTGGGCTGTTCGTCGACCTCGAGCGAGACGTAGCCTGTCTTCATGGGTGACCAACCGTCCGCCGGAGGATCTGGTGATCCCGCCGAATCCAAGCCAAGCGGGCAGCCCGAAGGTAATCCCACCCTCGACGGTCCCCCCGCACGGCTCCTCAACGACGACGGGGTATTCGAAAAGCAGTCGGATTTCGAGGCGCTGACCGCTGCGCCCGCGCCTATGTTTGTCGACGCCACCGAGATCACCCTCAGCGCCGAGGACGAACGAGAAAAGGCGACCGAGATCGAGCGGTCCAAGCTGGCCACTGACAGCGCGCCGCCGCCCGAGTCATTCCGGGACGCCAACTTCGCTCCGCCCCAGGGCCGCTACCGTCTGGCCAATTTCATCCTGGTCATCCTTGTGGCCGCGATCTACGTGTTGCTCGTCTACTTCCACGGGTTGGACTGGGGCAGCTTGGCAATTGGTCTCGGCGCGGCCCTCATCTTGATGCTCGTGTTCGCCGTCAAGCCCCGGCGTATCATCCTCTACGCACTGACGTTGGGTGTGCTCACCTTCGGTTGCCTTGAGATCTGGAACGGGGCCGCCTTCCACACCCTCGACCTGAGCGGACCTCCCCCGGCTCTCACCGTGTGTGGCGAGACCTTCACGGCGCCAGGGGGGCAGGCCCCGGTGGCGGACGCCCGAGCCTCACTGGAAACGCTCACGCCGCCAGTGAGCCCGAATTCGCTGCGCAACGTGGGCACCACACCGTCTGGCATGTCCATTCTCGCCGTCCAGGCCTGCAGCGCGTTGAAGATCCCCCAAGTGTTCATCCGTGCCGGCGCTCACTCGTACTTCGTCTACAAGCGTCCGCCGACCACCTGACGGGCGCCGACGCACCTGGTCGTTTTGTTGCGGCTCCGTCAGATCGCCTCTGGTCACTTGTGGAATGTCGATCGCTTGTTAGAGCTGCGAGCTTTCACCGAGGGCTCGCTGCTGGTCTCGGGATGCGGTCATCAAGCCCTCCCCGAGAACGAGCCGACGTATCAAGCGTTCGGACGCTGACTTCGATCACATGGGTTCCCGGAACCTCAGGGACGGTACGGTCCATCGTCGCCAAGGTGCGTGCGACTCCTGGTCCAGTCATCGAGCCAAGGAACGTCGCGTCGCAAATCGCGCGGTCCCCGGGCCGCACCCCGGCTCTACGACCGAGTACCGTGCATGGATGACCCCCGACCGGTACACGCTGGCCGGGTCAGACGTCTCGATCCCCCTCCTCGGGGTAGGCACCTGGGCCTGGGGCGACCGTTCCACCTGGGGCATGGACGGCTACGACGCAGACCTCACGCGTGAAACGATCCAAGAAGCATGGGACGCGTCGATCGACGCCGGAGTCACGTTCTTCGACACCGCCGAGGTGTACGGCCGTGGAGAGAGCGAACGGATCATCGGCGCGATGCTGGCCCGTGATCCTCAACGGTCTGCCTCGGTCGTCGTCGCCACCAAGTTCATGCCGTCACCGCAGAAGCTGCAGGTCCGCAGCGCACTCCTGAAGTCCTTGCGGGCTTCGTTGGACCGTCTCGGACTCCCGGCAGTTGACCTCTACCAGATCCACGGCCCAGTCAGCCTTCGCTCCCATGCGGCGCTGGCCGACGCCCTGGCCGACGCTCACCAGGCGGGCCTGGTGAAGGCGGTGGGTGTCTCGAACTACTCCGAGAAGGGGACCCGGGCCATTGCTGCAGCGCTGCGCGATCGCGGCATGCAATTAGCTACGAACCAGATCGAGTTCTCGTTACTCCGGCGTTCTCCGGAGACGAGTGGCCTTCTCGCGGCCTGCACAGAGTTGGGCGTCTTGCCGCTCGCGTACTCACCAATCGGTCAAGGTCGGCTGACTGGCAAGTACTCGGCATCCCATCCTCCCCCCGGCAAAAGGAACTTCTCGAATCACCCGATGGCGGTCGTCGACAACGTCGTCGCCGAACTGCGGCGCATCGGTGACAAGTACGGGGGCAAGCTGCCGAGCCAAGTCGCCCTCAACTGGGTGATCGCAAAAGGTGCTGTTCCGATACCCGGCGCCAAGAACCGCCACCAGGCCGAGGAGAACGCCGGGGCACTCGGTTGGCGCATCGACGAGGAGGACCTCGCTCGGCTCGACCAGGTCGCCCTCACGGGAGTCCGGAGCCTCCAGAGCCGGATCTGGCAACACGGCTGAATCGGGGTGCGTCGACGGAACTCGGCGTCCCGAGGGCGCTCGACGTAGCTTGCGAGCAATGTCTCGTGCACCGGTGCCGTGACACCGTCATGGACGATGATGGTGACCCCCGAGGCACCGTCTGCGTTCCGGTCCGAGAGGTCTGGCCCTGTCGTTGCCGGTGAGGTCCGCCTCCTCGCTGAACCGAAGACGTGGACCTCGTGGACAGGGGATAGCCGTTTTCGGCCGGTAGACTCGGGCGAAATGTCCTCGCCCCCACCGCGCCAACCCCTTTCGGCCCTGCCAGCACGACGGGCCCGGTCCCTGCGCCGAACCACGCACGTGGACATCGGGCCACCGGACGGCGGCCATGTCGCCGCCCCCCGGTCGGGCCGGGAGGAAGCACTCAGCGACGCAGGCTGTGGCGCGCCGGTCATCATGGTGGTGAGCGGCGCGGCGCGAGAACTGCGTACGTCAGTTGGGGGCGCGTCCACGGTCGTGGACGCAACGTCAATCGAAGCCGGTTTCGACGGCGCTCGCCGCCTGGCGCGGTTGGAGACCCGTCCGCACGCAGCATGGTCGCAGGAGTTGCTCGGTCAGCGTTCTGGTGGGGGATTCCGGCGAGCGCTCAACGCATCCGTACCCCAAAAATCCGTGGGGTCATTGGTATGGCAGGTCCTTGACGACCTGCCCGCGGCCTTACTCATCTCTGGGTACTCGTGGATGCGTCTCGCCCGCCTGGCCGGTCAAGATCCGGCGGGACTCGTACCCCCCGAGGTGCTTCCTAGGATGACGGACCTGTGCTCGGGCTGGCGAGACGGCGGAGTCGCTGTTGAGAGCGTCCGCCTGGGCCGAGGCGTCCCCGTGCAGGACTGCCCCCCGGCCACGGATCTCGGCGGCAGCGACCCCGAAGCCTGGCACTCCATGCCTGTCCTGAGGGCGGATTGGATGCGCCGTCGTCGGTGTGTCGATGTCTCACCGCTCGGCAACGGCACGACTGAGATCTGGGCCATGTTTCGCGACACGATCGCCGAGTCCGACGGAGCCGAGGTGGTGCTCCACGAGTACTCGTTGTCGTTGTCACTCGTCACCTCGGACGACGAGGGTCCCCTGATCGCGACGGTCGAAGCGACCCCGCATGTTCTGCCGTTCCCCGAATGCCC